>Ga0105092_10002214_pt1 | contig 10404 bp, 10 predicted proteins | sample PPLLak2March2015_FD_87021 | JGI IMG/M metagenome (GOLD analysis project Ga0105092, IMG submission 87021) | Freshwater sediment microbial communities from Prairie Pothole Lake near Jamestown, North Dakota, USA - PPLs Lake P7 Core (1) Depth... | ecosystem: Environmental > Aquatic > Freshwater >...
GCCAGGGACGGGCCTATTGTAGTTGAGGTTTGCCCATTAGTTACGCGAAAGAAGAGTGTCATGGATATTGGAGGTCATAAAGAAGTATTCTGAAATCAAGGACGCCAAAATTGTCGAGAGCATCTACAATCAGATTTTCGACAAGTACAGCCCCGAAATGCCGCCGGAGCTGATCAAAGACATTTTCGAATTCCGAACCACGCCGGAACTTGGCCGCAGGGAAAGCCGCTGCCTGATCTGGACCAGTTTGTTGACCGCAGCATCGTCAATGAAGTGCTGAAGGAGATGGGACGGAAGCCGGGGGGGAAGTGATGGTCGTTTGGATAGCTGCATAGCCCGCGGGCTGGTAGCCGTATAGCCATCGAGTCGCTCGGTCCCGTTTGTACTCACATCAAACAGGCAATCCAGCAGGAGCGAGGCGCGACCTCGTCCAATGACCAGTCACAGCGGACGCCACCAGGCAAGGCAAAACGCCGCCGCTGAGAGCGCGTTAGACGTCGGACACGAGCTAAGCGAGACGACTCACGATTCTGGCCAAAAGAGAGGACAAGACAAATGACAACATCCGCTAGCGACTTTGACGATGCAAAGGCTGTAGCCGAGCAACTCAATGGTATGGAGAAGGAGCGTCAACAGCGGATCCTTCGTTGGGTCGCGGAGAGCTTGAACCTTGATCTCGGGATCGCCCCGGGCACAGAGCGGCGGGCGTCGGAGACAACCGCGGGCAGAGGCGCTGCGTCTCCGCACGAGGAGGCGCAGCTACTACACCGACACCAACGACCCGCGGACATCAAGAGCTTCGTCGATTCGAAGAGACCGAAAAGTGACGTTCAGTTCGCCACAGTGGTCGCCTATTACTATTGCTTTGAGGCCTTTGCGGAGAACCGAAAGGACTCCATTGACGCAGAAGTGCTGCAGGAGGCGGCAAGGCTCGCCGGTCGTCGACGACCACCGAAGCCGCTCGCGACACTGAACAACGCGAAGACGTTGGGTTATCTCGATAGTCCCGAGAGAGGGCAGTTTCGCATCAACAGCGTTGGCGAGAATCTCGTGGCCATGACGCTCCCAGGCACCGAACCGGAGCGCGCCCGAAAGAAGGCACGGCCAACAAAGTCCCGAAAGGCAAGACCAAAGAAGCGGTGAGCATTCTTCGCGCGAGATTTGCCGATGTCTGCTAGTGCCGACCCCATCGAGGCGTGTTTCCGCGAAGTTGAGCAGGCACGGAATCGCGTTTCGCGACTTAAGACAAAACAGATCACGAACGCTGACGATCGTGATTATCTGAAATCAGTAGCCTACTCCTGGTTCAAGTCTCATCGGCCATTGCTTGTCGCATCTGTCGGAGAAGACGCGCTCGAACCGGTTGATGTCAAGCTTAAGGCGGTGATCGACGCTACGGCTCGGTCGTCAGCAAGGACGACCTATCTCGCAGCACTCAAAAACGCCAAAGACCCCCTTGCTTCGCTTCGCAGGATTGCCCTTCTTCCTCCTCGTTCCTCACCTCCCGATTCGGAGTCGCCTCCTGACTTCACCGCTCTAGCGTCGGACCCCGTAACGAAGGCCATCCTTGAGCGCAGGTGGAACGAATGTCAGCGATGCATCCGTGCAAGTGCTCCCCTAGCTGCTACGGTCATGATGGGAGGCCTTCTCGAAGCTCTTTTCGTTGCGCGAGCGAACCTGATGACCAACAAGACTCCACTCTTCCGCGCGAAGGCTACACCGATAGATTCGAAGACCAAGAAGCCGCTTGCTCTCCCGGAGTGGACCTTGAGGCCGCATATTGATGTGGCAGCCGAACTTGGCTGGATCTCTCGTTCTGGGAAGGATGTCGCTGCCGTCCTGCGGGATTATCGAAACTATATTCACCCGGAGAAGGAGCGTGCTCACGCAGTGAGCCTGAGCGACCATGACTCTGGGATGTTTTGGGAGGTGACGAAAAGTCTGGCACGACAGCTCTTGGCTTCTGTAAGCACTGCTGTGAGGACGCCATGACGTCTAACCACAGGCTTGAGACCGATCCTTCGGACGTCTTATCCTTGGCGTTAGACGGCTGCTGAGACCAACATTCCGAAAAGAATGGGAACTTCCATTCGCCACATACTGGTCGATCAGAACGATGCAGTAATCCGATTGAGCAACCGCCTTTTCCAAAGGCTGTGGGACAATACTCAAGGCGATACGATACAGTTCCGCAATTTGCTGGATGTCGAGTCCGATGGGCGGAGCGGTGGTGGAACTGAAGGACCGGAAGCTAGTCGGTATACTACGGGTGGTCTTCGGTTGCTTGTACTTCGACCACCAAGACCGCCTCGATAGAGACATAGGGATGAAAGATGGTGCCCTGATGATGGAAGCGGTGACAGGAAGTATCGCTCCGACGAAATCAGGATCGGTTATACACGCGTCGTCGCGCTTTGCCGTTCGCTGTCGAGATCATGAGGCCATCTGGAAGCCAAGCCCGGAGCTCAATAAGGCAATTTACGACGCAGCGTTCGATTCCAAATCGCACAAACGTCTATGATCACATATCAAGTGCCCGTGACAAGTGCTATTGCAATCGAAAAAGTTCTCTAACCCCATTTCCGCATGACACGAAACAGCGAAAGGATCAGCATATGGATGAAATATCCATCCGCCTTCGCACTCGATACAAAGAAGGTCGAGTTGGAGGAAATGATAGCCTCTGAGAAATGAAGATTACCTCATGTCTCTTTGAGGCATATCTCAAATGCCCCACCAAATGCTTTCTCCGGTCGCTCGGCGAGGCGGACAGAGGAAATGCCTATGCAAACTGGGTAAAGACTCGGAACGAGTCCTACCGACGTGAGGGACTCAAACGCTTGATGGAGGGAGTCCTTCGCGATGAATGTGTAATCAGTCCTGCCGACGCGGGACACCTCAAGACGGCAAAATGGCGACTGGCCGTGGACCTCGTGGCTCGTGCGCAGAACCTAGAATCCAGCATTCACGTCGTGGAGCGGCTTCCATCGGAAGGGCCAGGTCAGCCCTCACAGTTCACCCCGATTCGATTTTCCTTCACCAATAAAGTCACTCGGGACGACAAGCTGCTCGTGGCGTTCGATGCGCTCAGCCTGTCGAAAATCCTGGGCCGCGAGGTGAGTCTGGGTAAAATCATCCATGGAGACGATCAAGCACCGCTGACGGTGAAGATTCCTTTGCTGGCGGGCGAGGTGCGGAAACTGATTGGGAGAAGCACCGCCCTATTGTCCAACGCTTCGGCCCCCGACCTCGTTCTGAATCGACATTGTCCCGAGTGCGAGTTTCAAGTCCGGTGCCGGCAAAAGGCGGTTGAGAAAGACGACCTCAGCCTTTTGTCCGGCATGACAGAGAAGGAGCGAAAGAAGTGCAACAGCAAGGGCATCTTCACCGTCACGCAATTGTCTTACACCTTCCGCCCACGGCGCCGGCCAAGGCGGCTCGCTACCAAGCGCGAGAAGTATCACCATTCTCTGAAAGCCCTCGCGATTCGTGAGCGTAAAGTCCATATCGTCGGCAGCCCGGAGCTGAAAATTGAGGGAACGCCGGTGTATGTGGACGTTGAGGGGCTTCCAGATCGTGACTTCTATTACCTCATCGGCGTCCGAGTTAAAACCGCCGACGGAGTCGTTCCGTATAGCCTGTGGGCTGACAGCAAGGATGAGGAGAAACGAATCTGGACTGAATTCCTCGGCGTCCTGTCCGGAATCGAGAATCCAGTTTTGATTCACTACGGCCGTTTCGAAACGACCTTCCTGAAACGAATGTGCCAACGCTACGGAGAGCCGCCCGAAGGTTCAGTGGCATTCAAAGCCATCGCAACCGCGGTAAACGTATTGCCCGTGATCTATGCGCAGGTGTATTTCCCGGCGTATTCCAACGGACTCAAAGCAGTTGCCGACTGGCTCGGCTTCAGATGGTCTGCCCCCGACGTCTTCGGTGCACAGACCATTAACTGGCGTCACGAGTGGGAGCGAACAGGAGACACCCAGATCAAGCAGAGGCTCGTTACGTACAACTCGGAGGACTGCCAGGCACTAGAGTTGGTGGAGCGCACAATTCATGGGCTATGTCCGTTAGAAAAGCAACCGAAGTCCGGCAACGCAGGTAATCCAGACGTGGTGTGTGCCGATTCCGTGAAACCGGATTATCCATATCGACTGGGTCACAAGACGTTCGCAATGCCAAAACTGGAGGAGATAAACAACGCAGCCTACTGGAATTATCAACGTGAGCGCGTTTACGTGCGATCAGGTAAACGCGTCAGGGAAAAGCGCACGAGCCGCCGATCAACGAGTATTCGCGTGAACAAAGTCGTTGTCTACCCGGTTCCGACGAATTGCCCGCACTGCAATCTAGTAGCAACCGAAAAAAGGGCAACGAGGGAGAAACTTCTCTGCGATCTCAGAATTGGGCGCTTCAGCGTGAAACGATGGGTCGTGAAGTACGTCTTTCAAACCCAGTGGTGCCCCAAATGCAAACTGCACTTCGGCTTGGAAAAACGCTTCCGCAAGAATCTCAGATTTGGGTGGAGCTTGGTAGCCTACTTCCTTTACCAGGTTGTTGAGTTGTGCATTCCACAGAGGATTGTGACGCTGAGTATCAACAGGCTGTTCGGCCTTGATTTGGGTTATACGACGGTTAACGAATTCAAATCCAGAGCCGCCGACTTCTATGAAAAAACGAAGCAGCAGATTCTTGATCGAATCGTCCGCGGACGACTTGTGCATGCTGACGAGACCAGAGCAAATATCAAAGGTAAGCTGGCCTATGTGTGGGTACTGACGAATCTCCACGAGGTAGCCTACATTTACGCGGAGAGTCGTGAAGGAGGAATGGTTCAAAACCTGTTACGAGAGTTCAAAGGCGTTCTGGTTTCCGATTTCTACGCAGCCTATGACTCAATCCAATGTCCGCAGCAGAAGTGTCTGATCCATTTGATGAGAGATTTGAACGACGAGACGTTGAACAACCCTTTCGACGAGGAGCTAAAACGGATTGTCGGAGGCTTTGCGGAACTCCTCAGGCCGATTGTTCGGACCGTGGATCGGTATGGCCTGAAGAGGCATTTCTTGAGAAAGTATCTCGCTTCGGTTGACCGCTTCTACAAGAAGCTCATCGCGCCAGATTACCATAGCGAAGCTGCGATCAAGTGCAAACAACGCTTTGACAAGAACCGTGATAAACTTTTCACGTTCCTCAGCTATGACGGCGTTCCTTGGAACAACAACAATGCTGAGCATGCGATCAAAGCGTTTGCAAAACTCCGGAAGGTCATGGGTGGAACTTCCACGGAAAAAGGCATCGAGGAATACCTAACTCTCCTGACTGTTTCCGAGACGTGCGAATACCAAGGGCTAGACTTTCTCGACTTCCTGCGTTCTGGCGAAAACGATATTGATGCATTTGGGGACAGTAAGCGAAGACACGCAAGCAAAAGTGCGGGTGACTCGGGCAAGCAAGCCATGATAGTAGAGGGTGCGACCGATTTCTACGCGCTGATTCGTAATGCGCTTGATATGCCAAGAGGAGACGAGCGCACCGCGCTCTTAAACCGAGCGATGGAAAATTGCCCGAACGAGATGCTGGCGCTGGTCAAACAGGACGCGTCCGTCCCTGATGCCCGTCTTGTCCGAAGACAGTCGACCGGACGGAAGGGAACGCCTAAAAAGGGATATGATTTCTATGCGCTGATTCGTAAGGCGCTCGATTTGCCAAGTGGAGATGAACGCACCGCGGTCTTAAACCGAGCGATCGGAAAATGCCCGAACGAGATGCTAGCGCTGGTCAAGCAGGACGCGTCCGTCCCTGATGCCCGTCTCGTCCCAGCGCCGGGAAAAGGGGATAAGTCCAATTAATAACGTGGGTGCCTAGCGAGCGCGTGCGGCCTCGGCGCTTGGTGCGATCGTGAAGCGCCACAGCTGCAACGCCACACATTGACGTTCAAGGGTCACAACGCGTACGGCTCCGCAATCACCGTACGTCGAGGACAGCCTTGATGGCTTGGCTCAGTTCATCGAGCTCAGTTCATCGAGCTTGCCGGCGCGAGAAACGGTGAGTATGTTGTCGAGATTGACAACACACGGGACGGGCAATCCTTGCCTGCGGCCAAGAACCACTTCGGTTGGGAGCTGACGGACCGTCCGGGCAATGAGCGCGACTACGATCGCGCCAATGTTTTCGAGAACTGCATCGCGTGTCAGGATCGCGACAGGTCGGCTACCGACTGGCTGGGCAATTCAGCCCACCAGATCTCCCCACGCTTCACGCGTCGTCGGGCTGCAGGCGGAGACATCCGGTAGTTCGCCGAGTACCGCGGCCTGCGCCTCGGCTACCTGGGTCGTGCTGGGGAGAAAATCGCAAGGCTGTCTCCGTTTCCACGTCACCCTCGTTTCCTGTAGAATAGCGTTGAGTAGTACATCGCAAGGCTCTTTACAAGTAAGACTCGGAGGCCAGATGACCGGATTACAACCACGCTACAGTAAAGAAGAGTTTGCTCAGCGCGGAACTGAGATCTATGAGCAACACGTTCGTCCACAGGTTGAGGAAGGCAACCACGGAAAGATTGTTGCTATCGATATTGAAACTGGCGCGTTCGAGATGGCTGAGGATACGCTGACGGCTTCAGAACGTCTGCTGACCCGCTACCCGGATGCACAGATCTGGTGCGTCCGTATCGGCCACCATGGGGTGCACCGTTTTGGTTTGCGCCCAGTGGCGGCGGGCGAGGGATGATCACCGGAGTCGTCAACGCCAACCGAGAAGCGATAGTTCGACTTGTCGTAACTGGTCCGAGTGGGCAGCAACAGGACACCGAGGCGATTATTGACACTGGCTTCACTGGGTTTTTGACGTTGCCTCCTGCTCGCGTTACAGCCCTGGGACTATCATGGCTGAGTCGCCAACCGGGTATCTTGGCTGATGGAAGCGTCGACATTTTCGACGTATACGTTGCTACCGTGATGTGGGACGGCCAGCCTCGCACTGTGGAGGTCGAAGCTGCGGACACCGAACCGCTAGTGGGGATGAGTCTGCTAGACCGTCACTCATTGCGGATCGACGTCCTGAGAGGTGGGGTTGTTACCGTTACTGCACTTCCTTGACCTGTAGTATGACTCTTGAGTAAAGATCCTTTTCGGCGCGCTCATCCGCTTGACGATCTAAGCCCTGTACAATATATGTTTGGTTCGTTCGCACCGAGACCAAAATTCATTGAGGACGTGACCGGGTGAGTCAACCTCTGGTATTTTCGGCGCGCTAGGATAAAAACCACATCAAACTAAAAAATCGTAAAGTAAGGAGAACCCATGGGTAGACCGAGACCGATCGAATGGCCGGACAAAGCCAAGATCTGTGTGACTTTCATCGTGCCGTGGGAAGTTTGGCCGGAGAATTTTGCCACCCACGAATCGCTGCAGCGCCACGGCGGTGCCACCCTTCCGCCACCCAAGGCTGTTTTTAAGCAAAACATGGCATTGGTTACTGAGCGCGAATACGGCGACCGGGTGGGAATCTGGAGAATATCAGATCTATTCGACCGTCATAACCTCAAGGTCACTTTTCTAATGAACGGACTGAAGGTAGAGCAGTTTGCCGATGCATGCCGGGAGTTTAAGGCCAAAGGCCATGAGTTCTCTTCGGAAAGTTACGAGCATGAATACTCGTTCATGTACACCAAAGAGCAGGAGCGCGAAACTATCCAAAAAACAGTCGCGGCCTTTGAAAAGGTGCTGGGGCAAAAGCCCACCGGATATCTCTCACCTGGCCATGCCTCGACACCCAACACCTTGGAACTGGTAGCCGAAGCGGGTTTTGTTTGGTGGGCCGATCCTTTGAACAGTGACAATCCCTATATACTGGAAGCGCGGGGACGAAAAGTCGTCGTGGTTCCGTATAACGTTCCCGGGTGTAATGACTACTCCACCTATGGGACCGGAAGAACGCCGAGAGATCTACTGCAAATCATGAAGGACCAGTTTGACTACCTCTATTGGGAGGGGGAACAAGGGGCGCCGAAATACTTTGCTTTTAATCTTCATCCTTTTGTCTCCGGTGTGCCATTCCGGACCAAGATCATCGATGAGTTCATCCAATACGCCAAGGGTTTTCCCAAAGTGTGGTTCGCCAAGCGGATCGAAATTGCCGAGTGGTGGTTGCAAAAGGGTTATCCGTGAGCCATGGCTCTCCTGATTCTTTTCCAAATTTCCTGAACCGAGAGGTCGAAGGTTCAGGGACTGCGGGGAAGGTCTTTTTGGCCGTCCGCCAGTCTTCGAGCGCAAGTAAGAAACCCCGTGTGCGCCACCATGCGGTGCTGAGGTCGGGCGCTCATCCCTTTGATGTGCCAAAAACGCATCAGCGTTTCCATGGTCTCGATGCAAGCGAAGCGCTGGTCGACTCGAAGCGCATCCACCAGGCTTTTTACTTGAAGCACGGTCGGCAGATAGCAGAGCAGGATTCCGCCCGGCCGGAGAGTTTTCCAGGCTGATCCGATCACTTGCCACGGCTCGGGTAGATCCAAGATGATTCGGTCAATATCGCGCTCATGTAATTCGGTCGCTATGTCGCCGGTCTTCAGGGTCCAGTTCGGTGCCGAGCCGAAGTATCTTGCGATGGTTTTCTCTGCCATCTCGGCGAAGTCTTGGCGAATCTCATAGGAGTAAAGGTGGCCTTCACTGGCAATAGCCCGCAGCAACGCCATGCTGAGCGCTCCGGCGCCCACGCCTGCTTCGACCACGCGAGCGCCAGGGAAAAGATCGGCCCAAATCAAAATCGGCCCAAGATCTTTCGGGTAGATGACCTGCGCATGGCGCGGGAGGTTGGGGATCAGTTGGGGCAGACTAGGACGAAAAACCAAAAAAGGTTCGTTCACCGATGACCGAACTACCCGGCCTTCGTCTTGCCCGATGATATCATCGAGTGAGATCTTGCCGCCACGAATAGAAACGGGCCGGTTTCGATCGAGCCGCGCAAGATACTCTCGATCCTTGCGGTCCAACAAGACGACCGGCTCGTTTTCTTGGAGCGGTCCGCGTAAAGATTTTGCCTTCACGACGAAACGAGAAAAGATTTTCTAAGATTGCGCTTACTTGACCGTATAAGCGCCGTAACCTTTGTTGTTGAGCTCATCCACCAACTCGCGCACCTCCTGTGATCGTTTGATGTCGCCGACCAACAAGGCATCAGGCGTGTCCACGACCACGATGTCCTCGACGCCCAAGAGCACCACCAACCGGTCCCGGGCGTGGATTAGAGAATTTTTAGCCCCCAGAGTGAGCCATTTGCCGTTTCCGGCATTGCCGTTCTCATCGTGAGGCAGCATGCGGTGGACGGCGGCCCAACTTCCCACGTCGCTCCAGCCGAAATCGGCTTCAAGGGTAACGACCTTGCCTTCCGAGCCGGCTTTCTCCAACACGGCGTAGTCGATGGAGATGTTCGGCATCCTTTTGTATTCCCGTTCGACAATCCCGGCAATTTTCGGAGTCGGCACAGCGAGGGATTTTCCCCCCGCGGCTTTCTTGATCTGTTCCAGCCCCTTGAAAATGGCGGGTTGATAGCGGCGCATTAACTCCAGAAGGATGGAGGCTTTCCAGACAAAAATGCCGCTGTTCCAAAGAGCGCCTTGACGGATCAGTCGCTGAGCCCTGGACAATGTAGGCTTCTCCGTGAATCGCTTCACTTGATAGGCGGCTTTATCGCCGAGCAGGTTTTTCTTGATGATATATCCGTAGCCGGTCTCAGGATAATTCGGTCGAATACCGATGGTCACCAAACTATCGTGGCGCGCTGCAATTTCAACGGCCGACATCACTGTCTCGCGAAAACCTTCGACATCTTTAACCCAGTGATCGGCCGGCAGAACCACCATCACGGCACCAGGGTCCCGGGCGACAACTTCCAAAGTCGCCAATCCGATACACGGAGCGGTATTGTTTCCTCGAGGTTCCGCCAGAAAGTTCCTGCGGGGAAGACCGGGTAGTTCCTTGCGAAGTGCGCTGAGCTGGTCGGCTACCGTGACCACGATCGTTCGAGCCCGTCCGCTTAGCGGCAGAATCCGTTCTGCGGTTTCACGGATCAAACTCTTCGGACCTAATATCTTGAGCAGTTGTTTAGGACGTTGTGAGCGGCTGAGCGGCCAAAACCGTGTCCCTTTACCACCGGCGATAATGACGGTGTAGCATTCTGGTTTCATCTGGTTTTGGTTCGGATCATTCCAACGTATAGTACGGTAGGAGTTATGTCGGATCAAGCGTCGCCGCTGATAACTCGATCATGGTTGGTTTCCGATGCCCACGCGGCCATTCGCTTGGATACCTTCGTGCGCCGTTGTCTACCTCATCTCTCTCGTCGCCAGGTGGAGAGTGCCATCCGGGGCAAGCTCTTCCGAATTAATAACCGGGTGGGAGGGAA
>Ga0105092_10002215_pt1 | contig 10399 bp, 9 predicted proteins | sample PPLLak2March2015_FD_87021 | JGI IMG/M metagenome (GOLD analysis project Ga0105092, IMG submission 87021) | Freshwater sediment microbial communities from Prairie Pothole Lake near Jamestown, North Dakota, USA - PPLs Lake P7 Core (1) Depth... | ecosystem: Environmental > Aquatic > Freshwater >...
CTACACTCCGCTCCGGGACTTAGCTCAGCGGGCAGCGCTTGCAGTGGTCAGTGGTCAGTGGTCAGTGGTCAGTGGTCAGTGGTCAGTGGTCAGCGGTCAGCGGGCAGTGGGCAGTGGGCAGTGGGCAGTGGGCAGTTGCTCAGTTGGTCAGTGGTCAGCGGGCAGTGGTCAGTTGGTCAGTTGGCAGTGGTCAGTTGGCAGTGGTCAGTGGTCAGTGGTCAGTGGGTCACGCCCTCACCCCTCCGCTGCTTCATCATCCAGCTGGTACTGCTTCAGCTTCGCGATGATGGTTTGACGGCTGATGCCCAAGGCGTCGGCTGCGTGGCTGCGATTGTGGCGGTGTCGGCGCAACGCGTCGAGGATCAGGCTCCGCTCAAACTCCGCCACCTTCTCTTTCAGCCCGCCGGCATTGCTTCCCCCGCTGCTCGATGCCAGCCTGACCCGCTCCGCGACCATGGACGGAGGAATCGGCTGATCGGGTTCGCACAGGATGACCATGCGCTCGACTTCGTTTTCAAGCTCCCGGACATTGCCCGGCCAGTCGAAGGCTCGCAGCAAAGCCAGAGTCTGCGGGTCAAACGAGGGGACGGGCTTATTCAAGCGCCGCCGGCAACAATCCAGGAAATGTCGGCAAAGCGCAGTGATGTCATCCCGCCTGGTTCGCAGCGGCGGCACGAACACCGCAAAGACATTCAAGCGGAAAAACAGATCCTGACGGAACCGGCCCGCTTCGACCTCTCGGCTGAGCACCCGGTTGGTCGACGCAATAATCCGCACGTCGACTTTTTTCGGAACCTGGGCACCGACCGGCATAATCTCGGCATCCTGCAACACCCGGAGCAGCTTCACCTGCAAGTCGAGCGGCGCCTCCCCAATCTCGTCCAGGTAGAGCGTCCCCTGGTGAGCCAGTTCGAAGTGGCCTTTGCGGTTCTCGATGGCCCCCGTGAAAGAACCTTTCTTGTGCCCAAAGAACGCGCTCTCAATCAACTCGGACGGAATCGCACCGCAGTTGACCGGGATGAACGGCTGGTCGGCCCTCGGGCTCTGATCATGGATGTAGCGGGCGAGCAGTTCTTTTCCGGTCCCTGTTTCACCCTGGATTAGAACAGTCGAATTGGTCGGGACGACGCGGTCAATCAGCCGCATGAGCTCGCGCATCTCCTGGCTCTCGAAGACCAGTTGTTTCCCCGCAGGTTCCAGAGACTCGATTTCCTGCCTGAGCCGGAGGTTCTCTTTCTCCAGTTTCTCGTTGGCCAGTCTCAGTTCCTCGCTCAGACGTTCGTTCTCTTTTCGAAGCTCCCAGCGCTCGATCTCCTGCCGCAGCGCCTCCTTCAGGGCGACCGGTTCCCAGGGCTTCGTGATGTAGCGGTGCACCTGGCCCTGGTTGATCGCGTCCATCAGGTATTCGACGTCGGTGTAACCCGTCAAGACGATCCGGACGGTATCCGGACGGACCTCTCGTGCCTGCCGCAGCAGGTTGACGCCGCTCATGCCCGGCATTCGCTGGTCGGTGACGATGGCCACGACCGGACGGTCTTTCAGGATGAGAAGCGCTTCGTCTCCAGTTTTCGCCTCATGGACCGTGTAGTCCGTCAGAAAGGTCCGCTTCAGCTTCTGAAGATTAGCCGGCTCGTCATCAACGATCAGGATTTCGTGCTTGCTCATGCCGCCTTTACTGGTAATTGGACTCGAAACACGGTTCCTTCGCCCTTCTGACTCTGGGCCTCAATGGATCCGTGGTGTTGTTGGATGATTCCGTAACTGATGCTCAGACCGAGACCGGTCCCCTGCCCCGCAGGTTTCGTGGTGAAGAAGGGTTCGAAAATCCGGCTCAGATCCTGCTTGTCGATGCCTACGCCGTTGTCTTCGACTTCCACGACGACCTTGCGGTTGCGGCAACTGCTGCGGATCCAGATGTCCCCTTCGGCGACGATCGCCTGACAGGCGTTGCTGAAGAGATTGAGGAACACCTGGCTCATCTTGCCCGGATGGCACTCGACCTGCGGAACTTGCCCGAACTCCTTATGGATTCGGATGCGGTCACGGTACTCATTGTGCAGAAGATTCAGGGCGAGATTGATCGGCTCATGGATGTCGACGGCCCGAAACTCATCCCGCTCCAGCCGGGAGAATGTCTTGAGATCGCCGATGATCGAGTGTATTCGACCGGCGCCTTCCTCGAAGTTCTTCACCAGCGTCTCCAGGTCCTCCAGCATAAACTCGTAGTTCACCTGCTCCTTGAGCCGTTTCATATCTTCGGCAGCGGCCGGATCCAGGCAGGCTTTGCTTTCGTAAAGGGCGATCAGCTGCTTCAAGCTATGGATGTACTGCTTGAGAAAGTCGGTGTTCCCGTAGATGAAGTTCAGCGGGTTCTTGATTTCATGAGCGATGCCTGAGACCAGCTGCCCAAGAGACGCCATTTTCTCGCTCTGAATCAGCTGCACCTGGGTCTCCTTCAACTCTTCATACGCCTTCTGAACTTCGCGATTGCTTTGCTCAAGCTCCTGCGTGCGCTCGTGGACCTTTTCTTCCAGCCTCTTATTCAGATCGATCAGCGCCTGGCTCCGGTCTTCGAGCGACCGCGCCATGCGGTTGAACGTCTTAGCCAATTCCCCGATCTCGTCGCTGCCGCTGACCACGACCCGCTGGCTGAAATCGCCTCCCGCTATAACACTCGCGCCCTGGGTCAACCTCTTGACCGGTATCGTGATGCCCCGGGCAACCGAATACGTGAGGACAATAACCAGGAGGATTGAAACAGAGACTGCGCCGATGACGATGTTCTTCAACTCGACGACTGGGGCAAAAATCTGCTTCTCATCAATCCCGACCGCGCACACCCAGCGAAAGAACTCGTGATTAACGGGCGCGATACCGCTGATCCGGGCAACGCCGGCCGGGTACTCGTATTCGGCGTGTTTCTTTCCCTGCAGAATCGCCTTGTGGAGATTATCCAAACCCAACTCCTGGCTCAGCGTTCTCCCGTAATTGCTCTCCTGGACCGACAACTGCACCGGCGTCGAAAGCCCAAAGCGGTTCGTCCTGAATCTGTCACCAATGATGGTGTTCCGATCTTCGGCAAGCAGAAAAGCATAACCGGAGTTCAGCGACTGCTGTTCGAGGTCTTCCTCCACCTTGTCCAGGATCTCCTGGACGAACTCCCAGTTCATCAAACCCAGAACCCCGCCAATCACCTCGCCCTTCTCGTTAAGCAAGGGGGCGGCAAACCCAACCGAGTATTGGCGTGACAGGTCCTCGTTTTCATACCCGTACATCTCGTCAACGAGCTTGGACTTGTGCCATTGGATGTATCCAAACCTGCCGCTCTGAACCTGCTTCAACCAATCAGAGCCGGGAGTGAAAGAGAGCAGATTCTGTCCCTTGATCGAGTTCGCTCTATTCGCATCCAGATGAATGCCGACTCGGTTGCGATCGGCCGTGTTGGTCACCAGGATATTGCCATCCCGGTCGAACAGGACAAGCAGATCGTAGACCTCGTGAATCTCGACGAGGAAATCGAGGAGCTGCTTTGGATCCCTCGTTCGATCACCGGCGAGGTAGTCCCGGAAATCGCGATAGAGGCTGGTCGAGATCATCTCCTCCGTCTTCTCCAGCAAAGTCAGCTGAATCGTGTCGCTGATGTCGCGGGCAATCTGTTCGAGAAAGAGGGCAATCCGGTCCTCGGTAATCCGGTTCTTGGCCTGAAAGTAGGAGAAAACGGATACTCCGATCAGTGGAACCAGGCAGAGGGGAAGGATCAGGAGAAGGAGTTTGTATTTCAGACTCTGCATGCCCGGTCCTCGTGCCGCCAGGAGTCAAGACTCTTGACAGTAAACTGACAAGCAATCTTACACCCGCGGAGAGTCGGCGAACAACATGCGAGACCACGGACAAACACGGACCAGCACGGACTGACACGGACACTCGGAGTCCGTGTTTGTCCGTGCTGGTCCGTGTTTGTCCGTGGTCCACTCCCAGACCGCGTCTCTTACCTCTCTGATTCGGCACGGTTTCCGGGTGCCATCCCGGGATTGACTTAACGCAACGGGGACTCTATCATCTAACCTTTCCCCCAAAGAGAAGGCATGGCAGAGAAGAAATCGTACACGACCCGTGAACTCGCGCAAATGTGGAACGTGAGCGAGTCGACCGTGAAGCGGTGGGCCGACATTGGCGAGTTGAAGTGCTACCGGACGCCCGGAAAGCACCGGCGGTTCACATTGGACAACATCACCGAGTTTCAGAGCACGAAGGGCTTTGAGGCAACGGGTATTCTTATCGATCAGGATTGGGAGCTCCCGGACCTTGACACTTTTCTGAACCAGAAGAAATCGGACAAGATCCGTGAGGCTTTGTTCTTCCTCGCCGTGAATAACCAGTCAAGCCGGATTCGAGAATTATTCGAGCGGCATCATATCAGGGGCGTCAGCCTGGCCGAGATTTACGATGAAGTAGTGCTCCCCGTACTGAGGAGTCTCGAACAGAGCCTGCAGCAAGAGAAGGTTTCGTTCGGCCAGTACCGCGTGGCGTGCAACAACCTCGAGAGCGGACTTTCTTACTTCTTCCCGAAGACCGTTCGACGTCGGCCTAATGGAAACACCGCGCTCTGTGCTGCCCCTGACAGCAGCAGCGTCCTGCTCGTCAACGCGAGCGCGCGAGTCCTCGAAATAGAGGGTTGGGAATGCCTAAACCTCGGGCCGAACGCGCCTTTCTCGGCGATGGCGGAGATGGTCGAAAAGGAACCGGTCAACCTGGTGTGCGTGAACATGAGCAGCCCCGACGCCGATGGGCTCGCTGCCGAATTTCCCTGCCTTTGCCGCGCTGCGGACAATTACCGGATTCCCATCGTGCTGCTCGGTCCCGGACTTGCCGACTCCAAGGACCGTCATCCCTTCGTGCGCGCCGAGTACTTCCCTTCCCTGAGAGCCTTCCGACAGTACGTGGCGAGATTTAAGGGGTAGGCGGGACTGACAAACTGACAAACTGACACAACGTCAGAATCGGGGAGAAGCGCTTAAGTCCGGTTTACGTTGGTGCGGTCAGTTTGTTAGTTTGTCAGTTTGTCAGTGGCAGCTACTTCCGCATCATATTCTTCACAATAAACAGCACGTTCGCGGGGCGTTCGGCCAGGCGGCGCATGTAGTAGGGCGCCCAGTGTCGGCCGTAGGGGACATAGACCCGCATCTTGTAGCCTTGACGAGCGATCTCCTGCTGGTACTCACGCCTTACGCCATACAACATCTGAAACTCGTACTTCTCCGCGTCGATCTTCTTCTCGGCAACAAAGCGGCGGGCGTGGTCGATCATCCGGCTGTCGTGGGTAGCGATGGCGGTGTACGCGGGGGAGGTCAGAAGGATCTCGAGCAGCTTGATGTAGTTCCGGTCGACGTCCCGCTTCTTGGGGAAGGCGACGCTTGCCGGTTCCATGTAGGCGCCTTTGCACAACCGGATGTTGCAGCCGTAGGCGCTCAGCCTCCGGACGTCGGCTTCGCTGCGGTAGAGGTAGGATTGAATCACTATCCCCACCTGCTGCAGGTAGTCACGGAGGTGTTCCTCGAAGATTCGGATAGTTCCTTCCGTGTACCGCGAGCTCTCCATATCGATTCTGACAAAATTGCCCAACGCCTTCGCCTTTTGCAGGATCAGCTCGAGGTTCGAAGAACAAGCTTCCCGACCGATGTCGAGCCCAAGTTGGGTGAGCTTGATCGAGATGTAGGCATTGATCTGATTGGCGGCAATGCAGTCGAGCAACTCCATGTACGATTGCGCCGCTCTCCTGGCCTCATCTTCATCCCGGACGCCTTCACCGAGGAGATCCAAACAGGCGAGCATGCCACGCTGCTCGAAATCGCGCACTACAGCGATCGCTTCCTCCATCGTTTCCCCGGCTATGAACCGGTGCGCAAAGCGATATCGATTTCCAACTTTGTTGACGGAACGCAGGAGGACTGGGTTCGAGGCGAGCCTAAGCATGACACTACGCAGCATAAGTCTCCAATTTTCGGATGAGCATCTTGTAGAGATCCACGCCCTGTTCGAGAGCCTTCTTGGCGATCTTCTCCGTCGGCGTGTGGGCGTCGAAAATCGAGCCGGGGCCGAGCAGCAGCGGCTGGCCGAGCGGACGCAAGGCCGGAATATCGGTGCCATACCCTACAACTTTTTGACGGAAACCGTCGACGGCAAGCATCCTCTGGGGCTCGGCCGTCTTCGTCACCGTCAACCGGCAGCGGTTTGCGGTGATCACGCGCAGCCGCTCCACGTACGATTCACTCGGCGCGACAGTGCGGATCATGATGTCGGCCTGGGCCGAATCCGGGATCACGTTTATCGCGACACCGCCTTGTATCTTTCCGATGTTCACCGACGCCTGGCCGAGCAAAGGATCACTCGGGAATTGCCAATGGAGCAGTTCGTTCAGAACGTCGATGAGTTTTGCGATTGCCGATTCGCCCCGTTCCGGGTATCCGGAATGGGCCGCGATCCCGGTGGATTCCAGGCGGGCAATCACCATTCCTTTATGGCCGGTCACAAGATCGTTGTCGGTTGGTTCCCCGTCAATGAAAAAGGGAACCGCGGGAATGAGGCGAGCAGCGGCGATTGCCCCATCGCTGTAAGTTTCCTCGCCGACGACAAACAGCAATCCCACGTTCGTTTGGTCCTCGGCTAACAGCTCGTTCGCAGCAACAATCATCGTGGCTGCAATCCCCTTGGCATCGCAGGACCCACGGCCGTAAACGAACTCGTCGTCTTCAGCCGACGGGATGAACGGCGGAACCGTATCGATGTGAGTGGTGAGGATAACCCGCGGTGACTGCCTGACCGCGAAGACATTGAAACGGCCTTCGGTCACCGGCTGACGTTCGCAGTGCCAGCCATCTTGCGACAGCACGTCGAAGAGGAGCTCACCGGCCGGGCCTTCGCTGCCGGTTATCGAGGGGATGTCTACGAGCCTGCGGGTGAGAGCTATGAGGTCTTGGCGCCCGATCATGAAGAAAAACAGGAGTCAGAAGTCAGGAGTCAGAAGTCAGAAGGTTGAGTCCCCTCCTGCTCCTGACGGCCGATCCCTGCTTCTGACTTCTGACTCCTGACTCCTGACTTCTATTTTCTTTTCTCGTAACTCGCGCGAACGACTGTCTTGAGGCCACCTCTCACGTTGAAGTCGCCGACAACTTCGCAACGAAGAGGATCGCAGGCGGAGACAATATCGTCAAGGATCTTGTTGGTCACATGCTCGTGAAAGATGCCCTGGTCGCGGTAGGAGAACATGTACAGCTTCAATGACTTCAGCTCGATGATCTTCGTGTCCGGGACATACTTGATCCGAATGACGCCGAAGTCGGGCTGCCCCGTTTTCGGGCAGACGGCCGTAAATTCCGGGCAGCTGATCTCGACCTCATACTCGCGGCCGGGATACTGATTAGGAAACGTCTCGAGTTGGGAGGACACTAGTTTTCACCGTAGACTGAAATGATATTGAGACCGGTCAGGGCCCGCAGCTCAGCCTCTATCGCCACTGCCTCTTCGCGGCTCACTCGTTTTAGGGGGCGGGCCGGATAATCCACTCCATCGTGGCTTCCACGCGTTTGAATGACCCAGCTCTCCGGATAGGGCCGCGTCGGCGTATTCAGCTGCACCTCGTCGGGCCGCAGCCGCTTCAGAAGGTCCGCAAACTGCCGGACCTCGCCGATGTTGACCCGTGTGAACATCATCTGGATTCCGAGAAAACCCGGGTACAGATCACGAAAAGCAGCGGTGGCCGATATGATTCCTTCAAGGGTCACGCCGGCAACCGGCCGGTTGATCCGCCGGAAGGTCTCCTCGCTGGCGCCGTCCAGCTTGACGAATACCTTGTCGCAGGCACTCAGATCCTGCTGAACCGCCTTGAGGTGCAGCAGAGTGCCGTTGGTCAGGACTAACACGGGCTTTCCTGTATAAGCCATCAGCCCCTCGACGATTTCGCCGAGATTGGCAGCGAGTGTGGGTTCGCCGCTCCCCGAAACCGTGATGATATCAGCCTCTCGCCACCGGCTCTCCCGAAGATCCTTCATCACCTTGGCCGTCGGCACGAATACCTGCCTCTCGTTGATCCGAACCTGGATAAAGCCCAGCTGGCAGTAGGTGCAGTTGAATGAGCAGATGGAATTGACGCAGATAGGGTCCACGCCGAGAGACATCCCTACGCGCCAGCTGCGAACCGGCCCGTAGACGGACGAGACCTCGTCAAGTCGCTGTATTTTTACCACCTCTTTGCTGGAACCGCCTGGCATGCAGAGCGTATTATAGCAGCCCGCTGCCCGGGGTATCGCACGGAGTCCCCGTCAGCCGCGACAGCTTAATGGTATGATGGGTCTAGCCTTACCCAGCGGAAAGGCTATTCGACAGTATGGACGACATCGGTCAAGCCCTCGCCCAGATCACCATGGGGCCGTATATCTCAAAAGCCATGGCCCTCATCGGAAAAAGCCGCAAAGCCGGCAGCAACATGTTCCGCCATCAACTCGACACCATGGCGATCCTCGTGGACTACAAGATGATCGACCCGGTCCTGCTGAAAGCCGCGGTTATTCACGATCTGTTTGAGGAATGCTGCGGAATGCCCGGCGTCTCGCGAGACGAAATCGTCCGCGTGGACGCCGACGGTCCAGCGGTCTACGATCTCGTCATGGAAGTAACGCTGAGAGAACGGGACGGCAAGCGGGAACCCAAATCAGAATTCCTCAGGCGGATAATGGAGACGGGCAGCGCGCGCGCGAAAATGCTCAAGCTTGCCGATCGCATCAGCAATTTGATTTCGCTGGGCTTCGTCCACGATGATCAATTCGTCCGCGATGTGCTTGCCGAGACCAGGCAGTTTATCCTTCCCTACGCGGAAAGAATTAATCCGAATATGTATCGGGAAATGTACGACCTGGTTGCCGATCGTGAGAATAAGCTGACGCTGCTTAATCAACGGCAGTTGAGGCCCCCGGCGGAATTGTCCACTCCCGAGCAAAAAACCGCGTGAGACGAGCGCCGTCGGGCCTTCAGGTCCGGGGGCGAAGGGCCACCAGCGAGGCAGGCAGAGGAAACTGAACGCTTTCCGTCCGAGTCACCAGCTCTTCAATTTCCGCTCCCCGCTTTTCGAAGAAATCCAAGACCTGGCTGACGAGGATCTCCGGGGCCGAAGCGCCCGAGGTCAAGCCGACCGTCTCCACTCCGTCAAGCCATCCCGGCTGAATCGAATTAACGTCGTTTATCAGATACGAGACAGCGCCCGCCTTTTCGGCTTCTTCGACGAGTCGATTGGAATTGCTGCTGTTGGCCGCCCCGACCACCAGTATCAGATCTGCCTTCGCTGCCAGCTCACGAACCGCCAACTGCCGGTTCTGCGTGGCGTAACAGATATCTTCCGATGGGGGACCTTGAACCGCAGGATACTTCTGTCTCAAGGCCTGAATGATCTCCCTCGTATCTTCCAGGCTAAGTGTCGTCTGGGTCAGATAGGCCACCTTCTCGGGGTCCGGAACCTCGAGCTTCTCGACGTCCTCGACACTGCTGACCAGCCGCATGTGCTCGGGGGCTTCTCCCATCGTCCCAACGACTTCATCGTGTCCCTTGTGCCCGATCAGCACGATAGTCGATCCCCGCCGGGCGTACCGCAGCGCTTCGACGTGGACTTTCGTGACGAGCGGGCAGGTGGCATCGATCACCTTGAGTCCTCTTGCGCGGGCTTCCTCCCAGACGTCCGGCGCGACTCCATGAGCGCTGAAGATCACGGTGCCGGTTTCGGGCACCTCGTCCAGGGTCTCGACGAACACCGCTCCCTTCCGGCGCAGCTCTTCGACGACGTAAGGGTTATGCACGATCTCTTTGCGGACGTAAACCGGCTTCGGAAACGCATCGAGCGCCAGATTCACGATCTCAATGGCACGAACCACGCCCGCGCAAAACCCTCTCGGGCTGGCCAGAATGACTTTCTTCACCATAGGGATTTGGTCCATGGTAGCACGAAAGAAGCTGACGGCTGACGGCTGACGCAGGTCCACAGCATTTCGAGCCCGAAGGGGCACGAGCGCTCAAAATAGGGGGTTGCCCCCGTTAGGGGGCGGATGTTTATAGTCAGTACCGACTGAAAGGCAGAGGCGCCCCAGAGGGGTGCGATGTTTCGACCATCCTCGGAACATCGCGCCCGCGCTGGGGCGCCTTACTTTTCAGCACGATTGACTACAGACATCCGCCCCCTAACGTGGGCAACACCCCTTAGTTGAGCGCTTCTGGGGTATCCATTTAACCGGAGTAGGGCAGGCGTCAGGGCGGTTCGCCCCTGGGGGCGCAGGCATCCTGCCTGCTCGTGACACCTGCAAAATCAATAGTGCAACCGGCAAGAGCAGGCAGGATGCCTGCGCCCCCAGGGGCGAAC
>Ga0105092_10002217_pt1 | contig 10391 bp, 8 predicted proteins | sample PPLLak2March2015_FD_87021 | JGI IMG/M metagenome (GOLD analysis project Ga0105092, IMG submission 87021) | Freshwater sediment microbial communities from Prairie Pothole Lake near Jamestown, North Dakota, USA - PPLs Lake P7 Core (1) Depth... | ecosystem: Environmental > Aquatic > Freshwater >...
GCCTCCCAAATATCCTGAGATGGCGAGCAGAACGGTCACCAGGGCAGAGAGTCCTAACAGCCCGAGCGGTACGGATTCAGCAGTTTGGTAGCCCTCCAGACGCAGCCACAAATTTATGACTGAAAGTATCCAGACAACCACATTCAACCCCAGGTGATACAGCCCGATCTTCCAGGCCGGTTTTTCCCTGCGGATATCTGTCCAATCAGCATACCCGGTCGGTATAGCGAGCAAAGCCACCAGCACACCGAAAAGGATCGAATAAAAAGAAAGCTGGACAAAGATATTACCTCCATCTCTTACCCTCGAGAATAGGTCAAATACCAGCGCTGCCGGCCAAAGAGACGTGGGAATATGGACAAGCGGCGGGTGCAGCGGGTGTTTAAGCCACTTCCCTTGTAAGAAATCGATCATATCCCCTCCTTTTAACTACTGCAGCTTCATTTCCTGAAAGAGGAAATATGCTGTTATTCCCCCAACTATTCTACACATTAGAATTATACCGAAATCTACAGGATTTATTCGACAATAAGCAAGTAGGCTATTGAAGAGGTGGATGGTTCGTGCCCTGTTCCGCCTGCAGCAGATTCTTATTGACAACAGTAAAAAAAGGAGTAAAATATAAATGACAGCGTTGTCGTCAGCGATAACGCCATCGATGACATCATCCTAGCCTCCTCATTAATTTCTGCTAAAAATTTAACAATATGGATCCAAGATGGGTATGAGTTCCGAGCCAGAAAAACCGTCTCGCAAGACTAGGGGTACCTTCCATACTACTTTAAGGGACGTGGCGAAATTGGCGAATGTATCAACCAAAACTGTCTCTCGAGTGGTCAATAATCAGGGGGAAATCAGTTCCGAGACGCGGGAACGAGTTCAGGCTGCGATTGAACAACTGGGGTATCGGCCGAATATACTGGCGCGCAGTTTGATCAACCAGCGCACCAATACACTGGGAGTTGTTGCATGGGGAATTGAATACTTTGGCCCATCACGAACAGTCGTTGGCATTGAACAGCAGGCTCACCAATTAGGCTACTCCTTATTTCTAAACCTCATAGATCGGCCAGATAATGGCGATATCAAAAAGGTGTTGGACACATTAATCACCCATCGGGTGGATGGAATTCTATGGGCCGTGCCAGAGGTCGGAAATAATCGGACCTGGCTTGAGTCCACTCACATGGACCAACTCCCGCCGATTGTCTTTCTAAGTATGGGACCGCGCCCAGGGTGTGCAATCGTTGCGGTAGATAATTATTCGGGAGCTAAACAGGCTACACAGCACTTAATCGAACAAGGACGGCGTAAGATCGGGATAATTACCGGACCATTAAGCTGGTGGGAAGCTCGTGAGCGGTATGCCGGCTGGAAAGCCGCGCTGCAAGAGGCTGACCTGGTGATGCCCCCTTCGTTAATTGTTGAAGGTGATTGGTCGGCCGCTGCCGGTGAACAGGGTTTAGGCAAATTGATGGATCACGAGCCGGACATCGATGCCGTATTTGCCAGCAGCGATCAAATCGCTCTGGGTGCCTTGGGTACTGCCCACCGGCTAGGCTGTAAGATCCCCGAGGATCTGGCAATTGTTGGTTTTGATAATATGCCAGAATCAGCATGTTTTTGGCCGCCATTGACCACGGTTTATCAGCAGCTTATTGATGTTGGCCGTATCGCTGTGCAGACCTTACACAGAATGATCGAGGACAACCGTCAATTGAAGACACCTGATGAGGCAACTGTTACATTGGTTAAACCAGAATTAATCATTCGGGCTAGTTCTATTCTATGCTAAGTAGCTTCTTTCTTTAAGCTTAAAGCAATGGTCCATAAATATGTAAATTCCAAATTTCCATCTGTTTTTGACTAAGGAAGGAGGAAGTCGATACGAAGTGACAAATTTTCAAACAATCTTTCGGAAAAAAACCATATAAATATTAACAGAAGAAGAAGTAGGAGGAAGAAATGGTCAAGTTCGTCTCGAAAAGCTTCATAATTATTTCCCTGCTGGCTATTGCGCTGGCATCGTGCAGCCCAGCTACAACGACTCCATCCACGACAGAGGCGGTTGCTCCCGCCGAAACAGAAGCTGGCGCTCCCGCTGAAACAGAAGGTGGTGCTCCCGCAGCTGGAACCAATTGGTGCTCTGATACCAAAATCGTCTTCTTCCCTGGTGGTGCACCAGGCGGTGGTTTTGAGACCGTTGTCTATAACGGTGCCCTTGCTGCGGCTGCCGATACGGGTGCGGATGTAGAATACGTGTGGTCCGACTGGGACCCTGCAAAGATGGTCAGCCAATTCACGGAAGCCGTTGCAACCAATCCCGACGGAATCGCTGTCATGGGCCATCCTGGTGATGATGCTTTCGGTCCCATGATTGATGATGCGGTAGCACAGGGCATAATCGTGACCAGCATGAACACCCAACTGGCAGCAACGCAAGCCAAATACGGCTCGCAGGGTTTTGGCTATGTTGGTGCCATTCTCTATGATGCCGGGTATGCTCTGGGCCAGGAAGCCGTGGCACGGTCAGGTGCGCAAGCCGGCGACAAGGCATTCTTGTGGGGGTTGAAATCTCAAGCAGGGCGCGGTGAGCGAACCAAAGGCGTGGAAGACGCTCTTGTAGCAGCCGGAATGGAAGTGATTTACCAGGAAATCGACGACGCTACCAATGCAAGTGCAGCTGCTGGCATACCGGTCTTTACTGGTATCATGTCGGCTGATCCAGATATCAAGCTCATGGTGACCGATCACGGCAACTTGACAGGTACCGTGCAGAGCTTCCTGGAAGCTGCTGGCAAGGAGCCGGGTGAAGTTTTTGCCGCTGGTTTCGATATGTCTGGCAACGCCATCGAAGCGATTCGCGGTGGCTGGCTGCAGCTGGTAATCGACCAGCAGCAATATCTGCAAGGCTACTTCGGCGTTCTACAGATTTGCCTCACCCATAATTACGGTTTCTCGGGCTTGCAGATCGATACTGGTGCGGGTTTTGCTGATGCAAACAACGTTGAGCAACTGGCTGAGCTGGTGGAGCAGCAGATTCGCTAAAACAGAATAAAATGATCCCTGCGGACGTTTCTCTGACTATAATGGATCAGCAATAGGTAAACTTGCAAGGGCTAAGTAGCTCTCGATGAACTCCATGCTATTTAGCCCTTATTGCCCTAAGATAAACCTGTGACAAGGAAGCCGGTGGGTAGGTATTACTGGAATGGAGATGATCATATGGACGAATGCCGCCTCGAACTTAGGAACGTGTCCAAATCTTTTGGAGAAGTTAAGGCGTTGGAAGATATAAACTTTCAGCTAGGCAGTAACGAGATTGTAGGCTTGCTGGGCGATAATGGCGCTGGAAAATCCACGTTGATCAAGATCATCACGGGTTACTACCAACCTACATCTGGTGAGATTTATTTCAATGGCAAGAAAGTGGATGATCTCTCGGTTCCCAAAGCCAGAGAATTGGGTGTTGAAACTGTATATCAGGAACGCGCCCTGGCTGAACTGCAAACTTTATGGCGGAATATCTTTCTGGGACGCGAGCTGTGTAACTCGTGGGGTTTCCTTGATATTCAACGGATGAGAGATGAAACCCACCGCTTGATGACCCAAACGATGGGTTTTACCTCTCACGCTGTCAGCCCTGATTCCCGGGTCGGCAAATTTTCTGGTGGCGAGAAACAGGGCGTCGCTATCGTACGCGCCCTTTTCTTCGAAGCGGAAATTATAGTTCTGGATGAGCCCACCATGGGTCTTTCGCTTAAAGAGACAGCCAAACTGGTCAATTTCGTGAAAGGCATCAAGGAAGCAGGCAAATCTGCGATTTTTATAGATCACAACATCTTTCATGTGTACAATGTCGCAGATCGTGTGGTGGTTATCGACCGTGGTAAGGTTGCCGGTGAGTTTTTGACCAAAAACATCGGCGTGACTGAATTAATGGAAAAGATGGTCCGTGTTGCAGAAACCGGAAAATTCGACTAAAGAATGAACATGGATGAAGATCATGAGTTCAGAAACCAATGGAACCGCGACCAAAGTAATTCAGCACTATAAAGTGCCCTTCAGCCTCCGAAGGATTGCCCGCTTGTACAGTGCCCAACTTGGTATTCTGGGCGTCTTTGTGACCTTGTGGATAATCTTTATCGTTTCAGCCCCCGATACCTTCTTAAGTGGACGGATATACTCTGCCTTCATGACCTCAATCCCCTTCTTCGCCATAATGGCCATCCCCCTGACGATTGTGGTGATTGCAAAGGAGATGGATCTCTCGTTTCCATCCATCATGGCCATGGGAATGGTTGCGTTTTCTTTCGTCTACGATGGAACCGCCATGATTGGCAGTACGACCGTACGGGTGTTCCTGGCGATTATCGCTGCCCTGTTGGCTGGAACAATTATTGGATGGCTCAACGGCTTCATCATAGTGAAGTTTGGCATTCCTTCGCTCGTTGTCACGATCGGCACACAATTCTTCTGGCGAGGCGCTGTGCTGGTGCTCACCTCCGGGGCGAATTTCCCTTTGACGTATATCAAACAGACCATTTTTTACCCAATTTTGGTTGGTAAGATCGGGGGTTATATCCCCATGCAAATGATTTGGTTGATCGTGGTCACAATCGTTGGTTGGGTTTTGCTTAACCGTCATAGGTTTGGCGCGCATGTCTACCTGACTGGCGACAATAGCAACAGCGCTGAGCTGATGGGCGTCAACACTGGATGGGTCCGCATTCGGGCTTTCATGCTTATCGGTCTGATCTCAGCTTTTGCAGGCGTTCTTTACAGTTTTTTCATTGCCTATTTTTGGCCAAGCCTGGGCGATGGTTATTTACTGAATACCCTGGCTTCTGTCTTCCTGGGTGGAACCTCCGTCTTCGGCGGTACCGGCACAATTCTTGGTACATTCCTCGGAGCTTTTATTATTGGCGCTATTGAAGCTGCGACTGTAGCGATTGGCTTAACGGGATTCTGGACCCAGTTGATCTACGGCTTCATCATCGTGTTATCGGTGATCATGCACACATATTTACGTAAACGAGGCGAGTAATCGAGCTGTAGTTTGACATATCCACCCTATAGCGTTGCACTAATCGCTCATTATGCTATGGATACATCGGTGTGACAGGAATAATAAGATGAAGAGAGAAAATGTCTACTGCCCCTCTTTTATAAGCTCGATCTTCCAGCTTCCATCCACCCGTATCCTGGTACTGTCCCCCGGCCAGTACAAATGTGTCCAATAGCTGCTGCCCCTCAACACGGATGGACTCGCCCCAATCGTGACGATAATATGATCTGGGGTATAGCGAGCGAAGTAAGCCTCGCGGTTGGCCGGTATCCGCCCCAGGGTAGGATCCATTGCAGTCCATCCGGTAGCAGGCAGGTACACGTCTGGCCAGGCGTGCTCAATTTTAGCGCTGGCGTCCGTTCCCTTATCCAGATACAGCAATCCTTCGAAATAGCGCGCCGGTATGCCTTGCGCCCGGCTGAGCGCCACCAACAAAGCCGTGTATTCAGTACAATCGGAACCCATCGTTCCCAATGCCGCTTGCGCTCCCCAATTCGCTTCATTAGAGGTAAAGGCCAGCTCATTACTAACATAATCATAAAACGCCTTCACTTGCTGGCATGCTGTCTCCTTGCCTCGCGAAAGTTCACTGGCAAGCGCCACAATTTGTGGGTTGGCGGATTCGATATGCAGTTCGGGCTGGATGAAATCATCAATAAGCTCGCCCTGGCACGCTGATAAATCGTATGCCAATTCATTTACGACCACCCGATAATCGATCTTCACCGTTTGGGTTGTGCCAGCTGATTGTCCGGAAAAATCAAACTCAGCATAATGGTTGCCATACTCATCAATTACCAACTCGTAATCCTTGGGAGAAATCTCCATTGATACTACATCCTGATAAGGAGGAAAGCTTCTGATCAATGCTACCCAAATATTCTGCTTCTCTGGCTGACCCGCTCCCTCATTGATGAGTGCCAAACGCTGGTGTACAGCATATTCGTGTGGATTAAAGGCAGAAATAAGAGTACCGGGAGGTGTCACTAAAGGTATCAATGAATCAGCCCCAGGCTGACATCCCAGTGAGGAAATCAAGATTATGAACAAAAACAATCTTTCGGAAAATCTTTTTATGCTGCCTCTTTTCGAGCCAATTGTATAACAAAACAATGATAATCGTAAAAACGAATGATACAGTGGATGTGAATCATCCACCTGACAAGGAAGAAATTTGATGAAACATCGCGAACGCGTCTTGGCTGCGCTCAACCATCAAGAACCTGATCGCTGTCCAATGCAGATAAGCTTCACACCTGAATTTGCTGCACGCCTCGTTGCAGATCTTCAGCTCAAAGGGCAAAGATTTCATAACCCGCATGGGGGTGGCAACACCTATGAATTAGAGCGCGCTCTGGATGAGGATCTGCTATTGACCTCTGTGGGATGGGTGAATGGTTACTATCAAGCCGGTTATCAGGATGTGGATAGTTATCAGGATGAGTGGGGAGTTACCTGGAGGTCAATTGAATATCAGACGCGCTTCGGAAAGGGAAAATATACCGAGCCATTTGGCCATCCGTTAGCAGATGATGGGAAATTGGAGACATATTCTGCTCCCGATCCGTATCGCCCTGCCCTATACACTGAAGCTAAGCGTATGATCCGCGACTATAGAAACGAGTATTGGATCGTTGGCGTCACACCGACGACAATTTTTGAAACAGCCTGGGCACTGCGTGGTTATGAACAATTATTGGTAGACATGGCTGCTGATCAAGCTAAGGCCAATCGGATCCTGGATCTACCTTATCATTATCACACGATCGTTAGCCAGCAGCTCGTCAGATTGGGTGTAGACATGATCTGGCTGGGTGATGATTTAGGTGGGCAGCATTCCATGTTGATGTCGCCAAAGATGTGGCGCACGTATTTCAAGCCCCGCATGGCTGAGCTCATTGCCTCGTTGCGTGCAATCAATCCACAGATCAAGATTGCATATCATACCGATGGCGTTGTTTACCCGATTATTCCCGAACTGATCGAGATAGGCATTGACGTGTTGAACCCTATTCAGCCAAAGGCTATGGACCCGGAAAAATTAAAAGCGAATTATGGAGACCAGCTGTGTTTCTGGGGTTCGATTGATCTCCAGCAGACCATGCCCTTCGGTACACCGGAAGATGTAAAAGATGAGGTTATCACCCGCCTTAAAACCATCGGAAGGAGTGGTGGGTTGATCATCGGACCAACACATAACCTCCAATTAGATACGCCTCTTGAGAATTTCTGGGCGATGGCGGATGCCATTCGTCAAACCCCTTATTGTTCCATTTCGTGAAGGAGATTAAACATGAACATGAATCAAAACGAAATCCGAAAAGCAATTGAAAACCGAAAACCCGTTCTTGGCATTGAGCTCGGGTCAACTCGCATCAAGGCGGTGCTGATTGGTGAGGATCATACACCGATCGCAGCGGGAAGCCATGAGTGGGAAAATCGGTACGAAAACGGCATCTGGACATACAGTCTAGAGGATGTTTGGACAGGCTTGCAGGAAAGCTATCGCAACCTCATCAATGATGTTCTTGAGAAATACAATACCCCGCTCCAAACCGTTGGCGCAATCGGCTTCAGCGCCATGATGCACGGCTATATGGCATTCGACAGGGATGGAAATCTTCTCGTCCCGTTTCGCACCTGGCGAAACACCATGACCGGGCAAGCCTCTGAAAAACTCGCGGATTTATTCCAGTTCAACATTCCCCAACGTTGGAGCATTGCTCACCTCCATCAAGCGATCTTGAACAGGGAACCCCATGTCAGGGACATCAGCCACCTGACCACGCTGTCAGGTTATGTCCATTGGAAACTAACCGGGCAAAAGGTGCTGGGTGTTGGCGAAGCCTCGGGCATGTTCCCGATCGATAGCAAGACCAACGATTACGATGAACGCATGCTCGAGCTGTTCAACGAACGTCTCGCAGCAGAGAATATCCCCTGGAAGCTCGAAGATATCCTGCCCAAAATCCTGGTCGCAGGGGAAGCCGCAAGCCTTCTTACCGATGAAGGCGCAAAACTGCTAGACTCCACAGGACAACTACAGGCAGGGATCCCGCTCTGCCCGCCGGAGGGTGATGCAGGCACAGGCATGGTCGCCACCAACAGCGTTGCAGAACGAACCGGCAATGTTTCGGCGGGCACATCCGTCTTCGCCATGATTGTTTTGGAAAAAGCTCTCTCGAAGGTATACCCCGAAATCGATATGGTGACGACACCCACCGGCAGACCTGTCGCTATGGTGCACAGCAACAATTGCACATCCGATCTCAATGCATGGGTCGATCTGTTCCAGGAATTCACCTGCGTACTAGGGGTGGAAATGAGTGAGTCCAGGTTATATGAAACGTTGTATAAAATTGCGCTTACGGGCGATGCGGATGGCGGCGGATTGCTGGCCTACAATTATTTTTCGGGTGAGCACATCACGCACCTTGAAGAGGGACGTCCGCTGTTCGTCCGCACTCCTGAAAGCCGCTTCACGCTTGCAAACTTCATGCGTGTGCATCTGTTCTCGGCACTCGGCGCATTGAAGATCGGATTGGATATTCTCTTTGAACAGGAGCAGGTAAAGATCGACCGGATCCTCGGTCACGGCGGCTTCTTCAAAACTAAGGAAGTGGGCCAAAAGATCATGGCGACTGCAATGGATGTCCCTGTTTCTGTGATGGCAACGGCAAGTGAGGGCGGCGCATGGGGAATGGCATTGCTGGCATCCTATATGCTCCATAAGACAGGCAATGAAACCCTGGAGACCTATCTCTCCGAGAAGGTCTTTGCGGGGGAACATGCCACGACTATCGCCCCTGATCCAGCGGATGTCGCTGGCTTTGCGACGTTCATGGAACGCTACAAAAAGGGGCTCGTCATCGAAAGAGCCGCTGTAGCTGGGCTGAGATAGTAGATTTACGATAAGGAAGCGATATGCTCGAACAACTCAAAGAACAACTTGTCCAACTTCACCTGGAACTGCCCAAAAACGACCTCGTTCGCTGGACGGGTGGTAACGTCAGTGCACGCGACCCGGAGACGGGGCTGGTGGTGATCAAAGCCAGCGGCATCCGCTACGAGGAAATGCGCCCGGAACATATGGTCGTCATGAACATGGATGGCCAGCGGGTCGAGGGTAATTACAAACCGTCCTCAGATGTATTCAGTCATCTTTACATCTACCAACACCGCCCGGATGTGGGCGGTGTGGTGCACACCCACTCGCGCTACGCAACCGCCTTTGCAGCGCTCGGAAAACCGATCCCGTGCGTGCTGACCGCAATGGCAGACGAATTCGGGGGGCCTATCCCTTGCGGCGGGTTTGCCCTGATCGGCGACGAAGCGATCGGCGAGGTGGTGGTCGAAAGCATTGGCAAATCTCCGGCGGTTCTTCTGAAGAACCATGGTGTATTCACCATCGGAAAGGACGCCACCGCAGCAGTGAAAGCAGCCGTAATGACCGAAGACGTGGCTGCCACCGTCTGGATGGCGCTGCAGCTCGGTACACCTGATATCATTCCACAGGAAGATGTGGATAAATTACATGCCCGGTATACCCATGAATATGGGCAGTGAATCAAAACCTGTAAATGGTAAATAACGGTGATATGGAGATAGCCCTATGATTGATTTATCCCAATACGAAATCTGGTTTGTCACTGGCAGCCAACACCTGTATGGTCCTGAAACACTCGAAAAAGTGGCCGAACACTCCCGCGAAATCGCAGCAATACTGGGCGCTTCAGCAGAGATACCGGTAAACGTGGTCTTCAAACCCGTACTGACCACGCCCGAAGCCATCAAGGCACTGTGCCTGGAAGCCAACTCGGCCAAAAACTGCATCGGTCTGATCACCTGGATGCATACCTTCTCACCGGCAAAGATGTGGATTGCAGGACTAACCCTGCTCAAGAAGCCGTTCGCCCACCTGCATACCCAGTACAACCGCGAAATCCCCTGGTCGGAAATTGACATGAACTTCATGAACCTAAACCAGGCTGCACACGGCGACCGCGAGTTTGGGTTCATCGGCTCCCGCCTGCGCCTGGAACGCAAGGTCGTGGTCGGCCATTGGCAGGATGCCGAAGTCCAATGCGAGCTGGGTACCTGGGCGCGGGCGGCTGCTGCCTGGGCTGACTGGCAGGGTGCAAAAATCGCTCGTTTTGGCGACAACATGCGCGACGTGGCGGTCACTGAAGGCGACAAGGTTCAGGCGCAAATCCAGCTCGGGTATGATGTTTATGGCTATGGGGTAGGCGACCTGGTCAAGGCAGTGAACGAAGCCAGTGACACAGAAATCAACCAGATGATGCAGGCCTATCTCGACGTGTAC
>Ga0105092_10002218_pt1 | contig 10388 bp, 7 predicted proteins | sample PPLLak2March2015_FD_87021 | JGI IMG/M metagenome (GOLD analysis project Ga0105092, IMG submission 87021) | Freshwater sediment microbial communities from Prairie Pothole Lake near Jamestown, North Dakota, USA - PPLs Lake P7 Core (1) Depth... | ecosystem: Environmental > Aquatic > Freshwater >...
TAACTTATCCGAAATTTATCATAAATACAAAAGTTTTCATAAAAATAATTATAAAACATTTATGCATATACAATTTCTTGATTTAGAATGACTTACAAAACCATGTTTGTGACTTATTTTAAATGCCATTCATAAAAATGTTACAATATATATGGGATTTTAACCCCCACATATTGTTGTTGGATTCGAACCCACACACCATTCGTTTCAATATGTCAATGAACTTCAATCATTCCCACAATAAAGACAGTATATCTTCTATCCTTTTTTTGTAAATACAATATATTTAGATTTTATTGTATAAACTTTATATCTCTTTACCTATATAACACAAAAATCATTTTATGATGGTGTTCTAATATATAAACAAGAAATCATATGAAACAACCCGCCATTTTATAAGATAACCCAAAAATTTTTATTTGATGTTTTTTATCGTCCATCAATTATTAAATAGATAATTTTAGGTGATTTTATTTGAATCGCATATAATTTTTATTTAGTCTAAATAAAAATAGTCTTGCATTTTTAAATAAAATGTATTATATTCGAGAAAAATTACTTTTATTTAATGCTTATGTATAAAAATGGCTAATAAAAAGAAAAAGGTAACTACAACTGTTACCACAACAGTTACTGAGGAAATTATAAACGTTCCCACTAACGATTTAACACAAATTGGATGCGTACTTGACCGTAGTGGTTCAATGGCAGATATCATCAATGATTCAATTGGTGGTTTTAACACATTTTTGAAGAAACAAAAAGAACTTCCCGACAAAGCAACTATTACCGTTGCATTATTTGATGACAGGTATGATTTACTATACGATAATGTCGATATTAAGAAAGCGGAAGAACTCACAAATAAAGTCTGGATTCCCAGAGGTACAACTGCATTATATGATGCAATTGGTAAAACAATTAACACAATCAGAGCAGAACATGCAAAATTGGGTAGTGAAGCACCTTCCAAAGTACTTATCGTTATTGTAACAGATGGTCAGGAGAACGCAAGTCATGAATATAAGCTCGAAGATATTAAGAAACTCATTAAGGAATGTGAAAACGATGGTTGGAATTTTATATATCTTGCAGCTAATCAGGATGCATTTGCTGTTGGCAGTTCATTTGGTGTAAGTCTTGGCAATACCTTCACATACCAAGCAAGTAGTCGTGGTGTAAGTGATATGTCGTTTGTAATGGCAGATGCTGCAGTAAATTACAGAAGTATGAGTGCAAGTGATGCTGATTTTAAAACAAAGTCGAAAAATTTGGTTAACAATGTAAATGTAAGTGGTGATGCAAATGATATTCAATTTACTACAAATACAAGTACAACCGTACCGAATGTCGAACCTGAAGATAATAAATAATTTTTTCTGTTTTTGTATCTATTTCGTTTTTTTGAGGGGTGTTTCCACACCCCTTTTTTATTTAAAAACATCTAGATTAATTTGTTAGAAAATTGTCTAAAATTTTTTTGCTTTTTTTTGCAAACCCTTGTATTTATCGATACTATTAAATATATTTGCAAACATTATTTTATAAAAAATTATTAAAATTTATGACAGAAAAAACCGAAAAAACTTATTCAAAACAAGAAATTGAAAAAGCTACCCTACAATATTTTAAGGGTGATAAATTAGCTACAGATGTTTGGATAAGAAAGTATTGCTTAAAAGACGAAATTAATTATTATGAACTAACTCCAGATGACATGCATAGGCGAATCGCAAAAGAACTTGCGAGAATCGAAGCACGTTATCCCAATCCTCTCAGTGAAGAACAGATTTACGAAACCATAAAGGATTTTAAAAGAATTGTACCGCAAGGTAGTCCAATGTCGGGTATTGGAAACAATTATCAAATCGTATCGCTCTCCAATTGTTTTGTTATTGGTAACAATGGCAATAGTGATTCCTATGGTGGAATACTAAAAATTGACCAAGAACAGATTCAACTTATGAAACGCAGGGGCGGTGTTGGTCATGATTTATCACACATTAGACCTTCTGGTAGTCCAGTAAAGAACTCCGCAATAACCAGTACGGGTCTTGTGCCATTCATGGAAAGATATTCGAACAGCACAAAAGAAGTAGCACAAGATGGTCGTAGGGGTGCGCTAATGCTTAGTGTTTCAGTTAAACATCCAGACGCAGAAAAGTTTGTCGATGCAAAACTCACACAAGGCAAAGTCACGAATGCCAATATATCGGTAAAACTAACCGATGATTTTATGCAAGCCGTTGTAGGGGGTAAACCATTCATGCAACAATATCCCGTTGATAGCGAAAATCCAACGTATACAAAGGAAATTGATGCACTAAAACTTTGGAAAAAAATTATTTACAATGCATGGAAATCCGCAGAACCCGGAATCCTGTTTTGGGATAAGGTAATAAGCGAAAGCATTCCCGATTGTTATGCAGACCAAGGGTTTAAGACTGTAAGTACAAATCCTTGTGGTGAAATTCCATTGTGTCCCAACGACAGTTGCCGTTTACTGTGTGTTAATTTATACGGATATGTTGTAAATCCATTCACGTGTGAAGCGTTTTTTGATTTTGAGCTTTTCAAACAGGACGTACAAATAGCACAACGCTATATGGACGACATTATTGATTTGGAACTCGAAAAAATTGACCAGATTCTTGCCAAATTAGAATCTGACCCCGAAGATGAACTGCTTAAACTATATGAAATTAATCTTTGGCAGCAAATAAGGTCGATGACTGAAAAGGGTCGTAGAACAGGTTTGGGTGTAACTGCAGAAGGCGATATGCTTGCAGCACTTGGTTATCGTTATGGTACTGACGAAGCAACTGATTTTAGTGAAGAAGTACATAAGACCCTTAAACTTAATGCATATCGTTCAAGTGTTACATTGGCGCAAGAACGTGGAACATTTCCAATATATGATTGGAAACGAGAATATGAAAATCCTTTCATTAAAAGAATATTTAATGAAGACCCTGCACTATATGATGACATGAGAGTATTTGGTCGTAGGAATATTGCCCTACTAACTATTGCACCAACGGGTACGGCAAGTCTTATGACACAAACTACATCGGGTATTGAATGTGTTTTCCTTCCCGTGTACATGCGTAGGCGCAAGGTCAATTCACAAGAAAAGGACGCACGTATTGATTTCGAAGAAGATGGTGTTGCATGGCAAGAATATCCAGTATTTCACCACAAGTTCGAAATATGGTTGGAAATCAATGGTTATGATGTGAATGTAGTCAGAACAATGACCAAAAGTCAGGTTGATGAAATCGTTAAGAAGTCACCATATTATAAAGCAACATCAAATGATGTTGATTGGGTGAAGAAAGTCGAAATGCAGGGTAGAATACAACAACATGTTGACCATAGTATCAGTGTCACCGTTAATCTACCCGAAACCGTTAGCGAAGAAATCGTTGCTAAAGTATATGAAGCAGGATGGCGTAGTGGTTGCAAAGGCATGACAGTTTATCGTGATGGTAGTCGTAGTGGTGTACTGGTTGGAATGGATGAAAAGAAAGAAACTGTAGCACCAGAAGCACTTAAAGAAACTCACGCACCCAAGCGTCCGAAAAGACTTAAAGGTGAAATCCACAGATTTCAGAATGCATTGGAAAAATGGATTGCTGTTGTTGGTTTAAAGGACGGTAGACCATATGAAATCTTCACAGGTAAACTCACGAACGGATTGAGTAAATTACCACCAACGATTAAGGATTGTGAAATTGTTAAGAACATAATCGAAGTCGAAGAACTTGATGAATACGGTAATAAGGTCATGGTTAAGAAAAAACGTTATGATATTGAATACATAGACCTTGAAGGTAATAAGCAAGTTCATATGGGTTTAAACCACGCATTTAATCCCGAATTCTGGAATTATGCGAAGTTAATATCGGGTATTATGCGACATGGAATGCCAACAATTTATCTTTATGAATTAATTGAATCTCTGAACTTCAAAGAAGACTATATTAATACATGGAAGAATGGTGTTGCCCGTGTTATCAAAAGATACATAAAAGACGGTGAAAAAGGTAGGGGTAAATGTTCGACCTGTGGTGGTGAAAACCTAAATTATAGCGAAGGTTGTTTAAAGTGTATGGACTGCGGTTCAAGCAAATGCGGATAATATTATAACTTTTTTTAGAAACTAATGTATATAGATGTATGAAAATAAAATTAGATGATATTTTAAAAAATGGTGAAAATTTTAAAGCCAGAAAAATAGATGTGAATGACCCTGAATATATTCAAATGGTCAAAGCAATTAAAAATGAACAGAAAAAAGCACTTGCCCGAAAAAAAGTTGATTGGAACAAATTAAATAAACGTGTAGGTTAACATTTTGCTAAAATAATTATTAAAACCTTTGGTAATGTCCAAAGGTTTTTTTATTTTTGTACTTTATTTTTGTAACATTTTAAATTTTTGTACGTATAATCCCCATATGAAAGATAATAAAACCTACGACATTGGAGTTATAATTGGAAGATTCCAAATCCACGAACTCCACGTGGCACATAAGAAATTAATCGAACATGTGCTTGAAAACCACCAGAAAGTCATATTGTTTCTTGGCGTATCTGCTGCGATTAACACCCGCAGGAATCCATTGGATTTTGTATCACGCAAAGCCATGATAGAAGAAATGTATGGTCATAGGATTACTGCCATACTGCCAATTCATGACAGGAAAAACAATGCTGATTGGGCAAAAGAAGTTGATACGAAAATCAGGGAAATTTTCCCTCTTGGTAAGGTTTTGCTTTATGGTTCAAAGGATTCTTTTATTCCTTACTACGAACCACATGGTAAGTTCAATACATGTGAACTCGAACCCGAAACAATGGTTTCAGCTACAGAAGTTCGTGAAAAGGTCAAAAATGAAATCTTGCGTTCAAAAGAATTTCGTGCAGGTATGATATATGCAGCAAATTCAACATTTCCGTTTAATTACGGTACAATTGATGTTGCCATATTGAATAACAGTGGTCAGGTTCTTCTTGGTAGAAAAGATTATGAGACCCAATTTAGGTTCATTGGTGGATTTACTGATGTTGCCGATACGAGTCTTGAACATACGGTAAGACGTGAAGCGCAAGAAGAAACTAATTTAGAAGTAGATGACATTCAATACGTTTGTTCTCATAAGGTTAATGATTGGCGATATACGAGAGAAGATGACAGGGCAATCATGACGACATTCTTCAAAGCCAAGAAAATCTTCGGACAAGAAATGGCACAAGATGATATTGCCGAATTACGTTGGTTTGATATTGACACATTTGATTATGTTCATTGTATGGTAGGCGAACATCAACCATTGTTTGAAAAACTCAAGAAGTCATTATGAAATTTATCGAAAGTGTACAATCTAAAACAGATAACGCAATGAAGTTTATCTTCAAAACTGAAGATAAATTCATTGTGGAAATCACATACATAAATAAGAATGATGGTAAAGATATTTTATGTATTCCCTCACAAACCATGTGTAATCTTGGGTGCAAGTTCTGTCATACCACAGATTTCATTGGCAAAGTAAAATGCAGAAATCTAACATCGTCAGAACTTATTGACTCATTAGAAACGGTAATAAGTAATTTAAATATTGCCAAAAATCAAAGGACATTACTCATATCTATGATGGGATGTGGTGAGCCACTTTATAATGTAGAACATCTGGTTGACATGATGGTTCATATGAAAAGAGTGATTGAAAGTAAATATGAAATACCATACATTAGATTTGCAATTGCAACCAGTATACCAAAAAATAAATGGGAGAATTTCTTTCGTTTAACTCAGTTAATTCAGGAAAACCATCTACCAGTTAAATTGCATCTATCATTGCATTATACATTTGATTTAATACGTAAAGAATGGATGCCAGCGTCATTAGATATCATACCTTCGATTTCTGCTGTGGATTTCTACAAAAAGATTACTGGAAATGCAGTTGAAATTCATTATACACTGATTGAAGGTGTTAACGATACCGAACAGGATGCTATTTTATTGAGTAACTTCTTCAAGGGCAAGGACATTAACATCAAGTTTCTGTTCTTCAATGAAAAAGAATCTCTTAATTATCATGCATCAAATAGGGACAAAATAAAAATATTCAAGAAGCACTTGGATATGAATGGTATTCCTCACGAATATTATATACCACCTGCAATTGATATCGGTGGTTCATGCGGTCAATTTTTAATGGAAACATATTTGAAATACGAAAACAATTAATTTATGCTTAACAGAGACAACTTTATTCTGAGAACCGACAGCTACAAGCTGACACACTGGAAACAATATCCCGAAGGTACTACCAAGATATATTCGTATCTTGAAGCACGTGGTGGTGAGTATGAAAAAACACTGTTTTTTGGCTTACAATATTATCTCAAAGAATATTTGAGTAAGGTCAGAATCACACATGACAATATTGATGAAGCTGAAATGTTTAGTGAAATGCATTTTGGCACGAAGGAAAATTTTAATCGTCAGGGTTGGGAACATATTGCTGATAAACTTGGTGGTAAATTACCTGTTCGTATTAAAGCAGTAAAAGAAGGAACGCTTGTTCCGGTTTCAAATATACTTTCAAGTATTGTAAATACTGACGATAACAGTCATTGGCTGACCAATGATGTTGAAACCCTTTTGATGAAAATGTGGTATCCAATTACAATTGCCACCAATTCATTTTATTGTAAGAAATTGATTAAAGACGCACTTCAAAGAAGTGGTGGCGTGACTTCGGGTTTGCTTTTCAAACTTCACGATTTTGGTTATCGTGGTGTATCGTCAGAAGAAACTGCAGGTATTGGTGGCATGGCACATCTTGTGAATTTCATGGGTACTGATACCATCAGGGGCATTGTATTTGCAGATAACTACTATAATTCAGGTGTTTGTGGATATAGTGTACCAGCATCAGAACATTCCGTTGCATGTTCATTCGGTAAGGATTTTGAAGACGAGTACTTCATGAACATGCTTCACACATACCCAACAGGCATTGTATCAATTGTTTCTGACACTTACGATGTGTTTAATTTTATCAAGACCATGAGTGAAAGACATCGTGATGCAATTCTCAGTAGGAATGGAACTGTCGTGTTTAGACCGGATAGTGGTGACCCCATTAAAGTTAATTCAAAACTTATTGATATTCTTTGGAATACATTTGGTGGAACTATGGTCAATGGTTACAGACTTCTTGATTCACATGTACGTTTGATTCAGGGCGATGGCATTGATAAGCAAATGTTATTGGAACTCATTGCCATGCTTATGTTGAAGGGATTTTCTCTCGATAATATTGTTTTCGGTTCGGGTGGTGGATTGCTGCAGAAGTTAATCGTGATACTTGTAAGTTTGCAATCAAAGCCAGTTACGGTGAAAGAACCATTGGTGGTCAAATTGTAAAATTTGATATCAGTAAGAATCCCGTGACTTCAAAAAGTAAGAAATCCAAAGCAGGTATTCTGAAATTGGTTAAACATAATGGCGAATTTTTCACCGTTAGTTCAAGTGATGCTACTCATGACTTTGACCTTTGGGATGACGAACTTGAAGTGGTTTTTGAAAATGGCGAAATACTACGTGAACAAAGTTTTCAGGAAATACGTGAATTATCCGAAAAGTATTTGGAAATAGAAATGAACAGTTTAAAAAAATAATATGAAAGTCAGGAGATTCGATAGTTCAGAAGGAAATGTTTGGAAGTTCGTTTTCGATTTTGATGATGCGGTTTCGGAAGCCGTATTATACAAATACGAAAGTTTTACCAAACGAACGGTCATGTGTGTGAGTGTACAAAGCGGATGTCCAGTAGGATGTCTGTTTTGTGGAACAGGTAAAAGATTCATAAGGAATCTGACGTGTGATGAAATTATGGCACAAGTTGATTACCTTGTACATGAAGCCGAACAATTTGAAGGAATAAATACATCGTTAAACGCCAGATGTGAAAAACTCCAAATTATGTTCATGTCAATGGGCGAACCGATGTTGAATATGGCTAATGTTGTTTTGGCAATAGGGGGATTAAATAATAAATATCCAAATGCCGAATTGCTTGTATCAACAATTGCACCAAAAAAAGCAGAAGCATTGGATTTATTTTTAACCATCAGCACAATAATACCAAAAGTCGGTCTACAGTTTTCGGTACACGAAGCATTTGAGGAAAAACGAAATACGTTAATACCATTCAAGAACAAACTCAATCTTCGTGAAATGCGTGATTATGGAATTGAATGGCATAAGAAAACCGGAAGACCTGTTTTTATTAACTATTGCATCAGCGAGAACAACCAGAGTCAAGCCGAAATGGATAGACTGATGGATTTGTTTAGTCCAGTTGTTTTTAACTTCACGTTTTCCGTCATTTGCAGCGCAGATGAAACAATGAAAGACAAGGGTTATCGTGAACTCGATAAGATAAACAAAATCACCGAAAATTTTCTGGAAAGCGGATATAATGTAAGGGTCTTTAACCCTGCTGGTCAGGATGATATCGGTGGTGGTTGTGGTCAATTATGGTATGTTCAGGAATGGATGAAACAAAAGCAAAAATCATAGTATTTATTGTTACTGAAAACAAAAATACTGTAGTAAATAACTGTAATTAAATATAAATTGTATGAAAAATTTTGTGAAATTTGATGAAAACTATTACCTTACAACTCAAAGTGTTAATAGTATTGTAACCGTAGAAGTTGCAAAAAAAACAAACCACATCTTTGTGGTTGACGTATCGGGTTCAATGTATAATGAGTTACCCCTAATCAGAACCCAATTAAAAAATAAACTCTCGAACATCATGAAGGAAGGCGATACGATTTCAATTGTATGGTTTTCTGGAAGACATGATGCAGGTATCCTCAAGGAAGAAGTCGAAGTAAAGTCGTTGAAGACCCTTAGTGATTTGAATGATGCTATTGACAAATGGCTTCGTCCGGTTGGCTTAACGGCTTTCTTAAAACCTCTGCAGTTGGTTCAGGAATTGGTTGGCAGAGTTAAGGCAAACAGACCTGACAGCGTGTTCTCCATGATTTTCTTAACAGATGGTCATAACAACGACTGCCCTTGGAATGAAGTTATTTCAACCCTCAAAGGACTTGAAAATGACATCGTGGCTTCAACATTTATTGAATACGGCTATTATGCCGATACGCAGAAACTCACCCAAATGGCAGGTATTCTTGGTGGTGAGAAAATCAGTTGCGATGGTTTCGATGATTTCGAACCAGTATTCAATAACAAGATTTCAAAGAGTATTCATGGCGGTAAGAAGATTTTGGTTGACATTACCGATAAGTATCTCTATGACTTCGCATTCAGCGTTGGTATTGATGGTAGCGTGTTGCTTTACAATATCGTGGACAATAAAATCATGGTCGGTTCAGATGTACAGGAAATTTATTTTTTTAGTCCGAACGCAGTTGGTGAAGAAAATTGTCATCAGCACACCGCACTTTATGCAGCAATCTACGTGCTTGCTGACAAACTACTGAATGACGATGCAGAAAAGATTTTCTACGCACTTGGTGACAATCATTATTACAAGATGTTAGCCAATGCGTTCGGAAAGCAGAAACTTAATGCGTTTAAAACCGCCATTAAGGAATGTGTTGTTAACACAGCAAAAAGATTTCCAGATGGTTTGGGAAAAATTCAGAAGGTCGATGACAATACATATTGCTTCATGAATTTGATTGAAGACTTGGGCAATTTAGATTGCAAGTTCTACCCAAATCACGAAGCCTTCCAATATAACAGGATTGGTATAAAGAAAGTCGCTGCTGCATCGGTTCTTACTGAAAGCGAAAAGCAGAAACTTGCTGAAGCCAAGAACGTGCAGGAAGCCACCCAAATTCTTGCCGAACTCGCTGAAAACAAGGTCGATGCAAAGTTCGAAAGTACTGACCCAAATAAGGGACATTCACTCACGGATTTGGTATGGAATGAAGAACGTGCAAATCTCAGCATTCGTACTTTTGTTGAAGGTATGGTAACACTTCCAAAGAATGATTTCAAAATTGAAAAGGTTGCATCATTCAGGTATATTACCTATACTCTTGTGAAGGATGGTATTGTGAATGTAAAACAACTTCCTGTTAATGATACAACTGAATTAACAGACCTGTTGATTAAAAATCATGTTAGTTTTTCAATTCCAGTTGACCCAGAAACATTAAATTATTTGGGATATGTAGTAATTGACCTCACAAGCATACCTGTTATTAACAGGGGTATGGTGAAGACAATCAGCGCAAACGAACTTGCAAAACAGGAATGGGAACTCATTAAGTTGCAGGGTGACAAGAAGGTTTATGATTATTATCGTAAATCATTATTCCCGA
>Ga0105092_10002219_pt1 | contig 10388 bp, 8 predicted proteins | sample PPLLak2March2015_FD_87021 | JGI IMG/M metagenome (GOLD analysis project Ga0105092, IMG submission 87021) | Freshwater sediment microbial communities from Prairie Pothole Lake near Jamestown, North Dakota, USA - PPLs Lake P7 Core (1) Depth... | ecosystem: Environmental > Aquatic > Freshwater >...
CTGGCGGATGGCATAGTCTCCCCCTAGTTATAGTATTTCGTTTACCCGGCGATTGCAGTCGGCCAACGGCCTCCGAAGAAGTTGCTCGAGGGAGCGGACCCCGCCATCCGGTTGACCTTTACCCCGTTGCTAGAGAAAATAACCGCGCATGAGGCCAAAACGCAACCCTTGAAGCAATGATTTGATGCCATGTTTCACCGTTTTCAATATGAGGCCGAGTTCTATCCGGAGTTGAGCCGGTTGCCGCTCCACGTGCGCATGAAGCTCGACCTCACGGGCATCAAGCTTTCTCTAAAGCAGTGGTTGGCCTTTAGCTTTGAGGAGCGTAAAGTGATTTGCCATCTGCCGGTCGAGCGCGACGAAGAGCAGGAAGCCTTCGTGGCCTACATCAATTCTCTTTGCCGCAGGCACCACGGCAGCGCGGCGCAAACCTTCCCGCCCGTAACCCCGGCGCTGTGGGATACCCCGGGCCACATACCGGAGCCGGTGGTGGAAAACAGTCGAAACAGCGGGCAAGCGATAACCCTCGAAGAATGGACGCGCTGGCAATTTCACCAACGCTACGGGCTCTACAAAACCGCGCTCTCGGAAAACGAGCCGGAAAAATTTCTTGCCGTGCTTGCGGAGCTCCGTCAAGGGGAAACTAATAGCTGACGTCTATGGTCAAATCCACCGATACATGGGTCGCGCGACTGGTTCCCTTAGGCCTGAGTGGCCAGACCAAGCCCCGTCGCTACCGCGAGCTGTTCGAGGTGTTATGGGAAAACAAAGGCAATCTGTCCTACGCATGGAATATTCTCAATCACGGCGTATGCGATGGTTGCTCGCTGGGCTCCCCTGGTTTGCGCGACAACGCGCTCGACGGCGTGCACCTGTGCACGGCGCGGCTGAAACGTCTCAGGCTCAACACCCTGGGAGCCCTCGACATTTCAGAGCTGGGCGATGTTCAGCGCTTGAGGAATTTCGATCAGGAAAAATTGTGCTCCCTCGGAAGGCTTCCCTATCCCATGCTTCGGCGGAAAAACGACAAAGGCTTTGTCCGTATCAGCTGGGACGAAGCTTTTGACACAATCGCCAAGTCAATCCGCAGCGCGGCGCCCAGCGAAATGAGCTTTTTTGCCACCTGCCGCGGGCTCACCAACGAAGTTTATTACGTGTTTCAGAAACTGGCCCGCGCCCTGGGCACCAATAGTATCGATCTCTGCTCGCGCCTGCGCCATGCCGCCAGCATTTCCGGTCTTAGGAATACGCTAGGCCTCGGCGCGGCCACTTGTTCTCTCTCCGACTTTATTGGCACCGATCTGCTGGTGCTTTTCGGCACCGACCTGGCCAACAACCAACCGGTGACGAAGAAGTACATGCATTTCGCGAGCAAGGCGGGCAGCAAGATCATCGTCGTCAGCCCGACGCGCGAGTATGGCCCGAAGCGCTATTGGGTGCCATCGATGATGTTGAGCGCGCGGTTCGGCGCCAGGTCAATGGATGAGTTCTTCCAGGTGCGCGTCGGCTGCGAAATCGCCTTCGTGAACGGCGTGCTCAAAGCCTTGATCGCTATAAACCAGTTGGATCGGGATTTTATCGCCAGGCACACCAGCGGATTGCCGGAACTTAGAGAAGCACTTGAACAGCAGTCTTGGAAAATATTGGAACAGCGCTCCGGCCTGTCGCGGGCCGAGATGGAACGCTTCGCGCGCCTTTACGGCCGCGCAAAAACCGCTGTGTTTGTTTACGGCATGGGCCTCACGCAGCACGAGTTCGGCGTTGAAAACGTCCAGGCCATCGTCAATCTCGCCCTGGCCCGAGGCATGATCGGCCGCGAGAAGTGCGGCATTATGCCGATTCGCGGCGACAGCGGCGTCCAGGGCGGCGGCGAATGCGGCTCGGAGCCGGACATGTTTCCCGGCGGCTTTAGCGTCAACGAAGAAAGCGCCCGCCGTTTTTCCAACCTCTGGCGCCACCCGGTATCGTCGGCCCCCGGCCTCACGGTTCCGCAGATGCTCGAAGCTGCCCATCGCGGCGAAATCAAGTTCCTCTATTCCATCGGCAGCAACCTGTTCGAAACGATGCCTGACGTCAATTTCGTCGCCGCGGCGATTGCCCGGGTGCCTTTTCGCGTGCACCAGGATATCGTCCTGAACGCTTCCATGCTCCTCGATGCCGAAGAGGCCGTGCTGTTACTTCCGGCCCAGACGCGCTACGAACAACGTGGCGGCGGGACCTCGACCAGCACCGATCGGCGCATTCGATTCACACCCGAAATACCCGGTCATCGGATCGGCGCGGTGCGGCCCGAGTGGGAAATCCCCGCGCTTATTGGACGCAAGACAATGTCCAATGGCGCGCTGCTTTTTCCCTTCGTTGACACGCAGAGCATTCGCGAGGAAATGGCCCGGGTCATGCCGATGTATCAAGGTATCGATAAACTCACTAGGGAAGGTGACCAGCTGCAGTGGGGCGGACCCTACCTTTACAAAGGCGGCTTTGCCAACATGCCGAACCAAAGAGCGCGCTTCACGGTTCTCGACCCGCCGGACCTGGGCACAACAATCGGAGGTTCAGCCTCAGAATGCGGTCTCGATTTCCGGCGAGCCGGACTATGATGCGAAAGTTTTCACAAAATCGATTATCGCCCAGGGGTGCTCAATGATTTCCAATTCAGTTATGATTCTTGCCTTCGACGTCTTCGGCACGGTTGTCGATTGGCGATCAAGTGTCATTGCCGAAGGCGAACAACTCGGTAAATCGAAAGGTATTACCGTCGACTGGGCGGCGTTCGCCGACGCCTGGCGCGGCGTCTATCGTCCGACCCTCGACCGCGTCCTGTCGGGCGATTTACCATGGACCAAGCTGGATGCTCTTCACCGCATGTCGCTGGACGAGATGCTCAAGCGCTTCAAGATCGAAGGTCTAAACGAAGAAGAGATAACCGGCTTTAATCGTATCTGGCACCGGCTCACGCCCTGGCCCGATTCGGTCCCAGGATTGAATCGCCTAAGGACGCGCTTCACGATCACTACGTTGTCCAACGGAAATATTTCATTACTTACCAACATGGCAAAAAACGCCGGGCTACCGTGGGACTGCATCCTGTCGGCTGAGAACGTCCGGCGCTACAAGCCTGACCCTGCCGTTTATCGCCTGGTGCCTGAGCTGTTCGATGTCAAGCCCGAGCAGGTCATGATGGTCGCGGCCCATGAGCATGATCTGCAAGCCGCGCAAAAGCACGGACTGCAGACCGCCTTTGTCCACCGGCCATTGGAGCATGGCCCTGGTAAACCAACGGATGTACCACCAGCGGAACGATATGACATCGTCGCAACGGATTTCCTCGATCTCGCCAGGAAACTCGGAGTTTGAATTTTTCGCGGCAAACTGGCCGCCCTTGCCGCTTACTCTTCGTCGATACCGCGTTAGCGCATCTGGCACACGACATCCACCAACGCCGGCTTCCCTTCCTTTACCACTTTCACAGCTTCGCGCAGCGTTTTGATCAGATCCTTCGGCTCGGTGATGGGTCCCGCGCCCCAGCAGCCGTAGGTCCGCGCCATGGCGCCGAAGTCAACGTTGGGATCTTCTATGCGGATGCCGACGGTTTTGTTTTCCACCGGGCGGTTACGCACGATGGCGATTCGCTCCTGGTGCTCTTCGTCGTTGAAATAGGAACGGTTGCTGCAAACCACGACCAGGAGTGGAATCTTATGATGCGCCGCCGTCCACAGCCCACTGACGGTAAAAAGCAGATCCCCGTCGGGCTGAATATCGACGCAGAGTTTGCCGGCGCCCTTGTGCGCCAGGGCCGCGCCCAACGATGCCGGCAGGCCATAGCCCAATCCGCCGCCCTTGTACTTGCCAAGTATCTGATTGAACTTGGCGGCCGGTAAACAGAGATTTTCCTTACTCTGAGAACTGCCATTGGTCAGCACCCAGTTTTCGCCTTTGAGCGCCTCGGCGAGCTCGGCGTAGAGCCGCGTCATCGATACCGGCTTCTCGTCCCATTTGGTTTTAGTCTCTTTTTCCAGGGCGGCTCTTTTCTCTTCGTAGATTTTTCCCCAATCGGCGCGCCGTCGGTCGATATCGCCCGTCAAGTCATGCAGTTTCTTTTCGGCCTTCAAGCGCCGCGCCAGCTCGGGCAAAAACACGGATGTGTCGGCGAGAATCATGAGATCGGCTTCGCGCAGCTTGTTGAAATCCGTCGCCCAGGCGCGCACCAGAAGATCGTCCAGGGCGACATTGATGATCTTCGCGTTAGCCGGAATAAGCGAAGTCGCCTTTCTGTTTCCTCTCTCTTGGGCCCTCCGGGTGGTCGCGCCTTCGAGATCAGGCACGTCGAGGGCCAAGATGAGATCTGCTTGCGGAATGACCTTGTCCGTTTGTCCGGTCAAATTGAGAGGATTATGCACCGGAAAGTTGAATCGCCCAAACTGGTCGAGCACAGGCGCGGCGAGAAGCTCCGCGAGCTGGCCCAGGGCGTTGAAGCCGGCTTCTTTTCCTCCCACCTGATCGGCGATAATCACCGGCTTCTTCGCTTCGAGCAGCCAGCGAATGGATTTCTCGAAGCCCTCCTCGGGGGCTTGCAGGGGTAGCGGCGCCGGGTAACGATCCAGGGATGGAAACGAAACCTCGCCGTCCAATTTCTTTTCCTGCACGTCCCCGTCGTAACAAATATAGACCGGTCCCATCGGCGCGGTGGTGGCGAGCCGGTAGGCGCGGATGAACGATTCCGGCACCGCTTCGACGCTGGCGGGCTGATCATCCCACTTCACGAAATCGCGCACGAGATTACCCTGCACCAGGGCTGTGTGCACCCAGTCGATCCAGGGGCGGCGGTTGCTCGTATCCATCGGACCGGTGCCGCCGAGAACGATCACGGGCAAACGGTCCGCCCAGGCATTGTAGATCGCCATCGACGCATGCTGCAGGCCTACGATGTTGTGCACCGCGGCCGCCATCGGTTTACCCTTGGCGCGCGCGTACCCATGTGCCAGAGCGACGCAAATTTCTTCGTGATTGCAAAGAATCATCTCCGGCGCATGGTTGCCGCCATAGTTCACCAGCGAGTCGTGCAAGCCGCGAAAGGTCGCTCCGGGATTTACCGCGATGTACTCGAACTCAAACGCCTTCAGCAGATCGACTACGACGTCGGATCCCCACTCGGCGCGGGGCTTTTCCAATTTTTGTGCCTTGGCCATGATTAAGTTCCTCTCCGTATTCATTGACTCGATATCGTGGGCGAAAATATTTCAAATAGATACGGTTTCACAAGAGGCTATCTCGATTCGTTTCTGGTTTCTGGTTAACTCGAAACCCGGAACAAGAAACTCGAAACGGTCTCATTGTTTGGGAATCTCCATCCCCCGCTTAACCGCCGGCCTCTGTGAAATCGTCTCGTACCAACGCTTCACGTTCGGATACTCTTCCAGTTTTACTTGATGTATTTCATGGCGCCACACCCAGGGATAGGTGGCGATGTCGGCAATCGAATATTCACCGGCAAGATACTCCTTGCGGGCGAGTTCCTGGTCGAGAACGTTGTACAACCGCCGGGCTTCTTTGTGAAAGCGCTCGATGGCGTAGTGGACTTTTTCCTTCAGGCGATAAAAATAATTCGCCTGGCCGAACATCGGCCCAACGCCGCCCATCTGAAACATGAGCCATTGAATCACGGTGTAGCGCTCGCGCATGTCTGAGGGCCAGAGCTTGGCGGACTTTTCCGCGAGATACAACAAAATGGCGCCGGATTCGAATAGAGTAAATGGCTTGCCGCCCGGCCCATCGGGGTCAATGATGGCGGGAATCTTGTTGTTCGGATTGATGGCGAGATACTCCGGCTTGAACTGATCCCCCTGGCCGAGATTGACCGCATGGACTTCGTAGGGAATCCCAAGTTCTTCCAACATGATGGAAACTTTTTTTCCATTGGGGGTGACCCAGGTATAAAGTTGAATCATGGCTCATTTCCTTTCCGCCTGATTTTGCGCCATCACGACGCGGCTACTGGCCAGCACGATAAACACGGAAACGATCAAACATGCAAGCGAGACCCAAAATGGCACCGCATAGCTATCAGTGACATCGAACAGGAACCCGCCGAGCCACGCGCCGACGGCTCCTCCGAGGCCGATGCTGAAAGTGAAAAAGCCGAAGATCGCGCCGAAGTGCTTGCCGTGAAATATATCCGCCGAGATCGCCGATAGTACCAACGCCCGTGAGCCCTGCCCCAAACCATAGCAAACGCCGTAAATATAGAGCAGCCATACCATGGTATTATCGCGCAAGGCGAGCAGTGCTAATGTGCCCACCGCGGAGATGATCTGCACCAGGGCGAAAACCATCTCGCGCCGCATTACGTCAGCCAGATAGCCGAACATGATGCGCCCGCCGATGCTGATGACCCCCATGAGACCGAAAATCGACGCGGCGAATACTTTGGAGTATCCCACATCGACGGCATGGGCGATCTGGTGAGTTACGATGATCTGGTTGCCCAGGCTCGCCAGCGTGCGCGCGATAAAGAGCAGCCAGAATGCCGAATTGGTGAGCGCGCCCCTTACCGTCCAATCGGTGGATTGATGCCCGCTGAACGGCATCTTAGCATCGGCGGTTTTGCTCCCGTCCGGATTTTCGCCGCTTGGCAAAAAGATTTGCACCGGTGGAATCACCAGCAACAGAGTGATCGCCGCCAGGCCGATATAGGCCATCGGCCAGCTCCAATTGTCGATCATCAACTGGGTTACTGGCACTAAGAGAACGATCCCAACCCCGCCGCCGGCCCAGGCGATGCCGAGAGCAGTGGCGCGCCGATGCGGAAATTCGCGGGTGAGAATGGCGACATGAGGCACCATGCCGATCAACGCGATGCCCACGGCGCACACGATACCCACCCAAAAATAAAACTGCCAAATGGCCGAGATCGTCGAGCAGAAAGCGAGTCCGGCGACAAGTACCAGCCCACCGAGCATGAGCGTTTTCCGTCCGCCGATGCGGTCGATCAAGCCACCCGCCCACGGTAGACAGGCGCCCTCGAAAATAATTGCCAAAGAAATCGCCCCGGCGGTCGCCGCCCGCGACCAGCCAAAGGCATCCAGCATGGCTACGAAAAACACGCCGAAGGTGCCATGCAGCCCGCGCCCCACGGCAATATGGAAAAACGCCAGGGCCACCAGGCCATAGCGTCCAGGGCTTGATGATTTATCGCTGTTTTCTTCCGGCATGAGTCGTGACGTGGAACCCTAGCCATACATTGCACCGCGGCGAAAGTCTATTGCGGAAACCGCGCTCGTGGTTCGACGAAGCGCGCACCGCCATGAACAAAGTCGAAGGATTGCTCATGCTTGGACGAAAAAGTTTCACGAATCTCCCGCCCAGGCGCAAAGAATGTTCTCTCGCCCGGCATGAGAACTGGAGTTTTAGAGTCTGAGTTTTGCAATCGGCAATTCAAAACTCGCCCTGCGCTCTTGACACCCCAGCGGTTCGTGTTCCATGATCGACCAAAATACGAATCGGAGGTAGAGAAAAATGAAAAGCGCATTCAAACATGTCGCACTTTATACCAAGGACCCGGATCGGTTGCTGGACTTTTATCAGAAAAACCTCGGCTTCAGCCTGATTCGGCGATCGCCATCGGGGTCGCTGTACACTTCGGACGGTGTCATTATGTGCGCCATGCTGAAACACCGCGAAAATACCGAGGCGCGATGGATCGGCTACGATCACTTCGGCTTCCACGTCGGTAATATGGAAGAAGCCAAACAGCGCATTACCGCGGCTCTGCCCAATTGCCAATGGGGGCAACGCCCGCAAGATGGCCGCTATGCGGAATATCGTTTTCTCGACATGGACGGTCATCCAGTGGACGTATCGGAAGAAGGCTTTCGCACCAGCGACGATCTTACTCCCCCGACAGTGCGCCACGTCGCCATCGAGGCTTCCGATCCAGCCAGAACAGGGACTTTTTACAAGTCGGCTTTCGAATTAAAGGAGTTACAACGCTCCGACAATGAAGTGGTGCTTTCCGACGGCACCATCAGCGTCAGTTTCGTCAAACAACAGGGCGGCGGCTCGTGCAAAGTCCTGAGCCTGGGATTCGAAGTGCAGGACCCGGAAAAGACCGCGGCCGGATTTCCATCTAAAAAGGCACTGGGTAACGGAAAATTCGAAGTCAATGACGTCGATGGCAATAGGTTAGAGCTCGCGTCGTCGTGGCAGGTATAGGCATCTGCCTGAGTAAAAGTTCAAAACGTTTCGAACGGTTTGAACGTTTTGAACTGTGCTTACCGGTTGCAGGGCACGTCCCTCGGTTGCCGGATCACTACTTACTTTTAGACTTCTAAGTAATCAGTTTGCGCTATGGCACAGTCAGATCTCTACGGAAAAGTCGCGCCAGGTGAAATTTACCGTAAAGCCGGAGCGCGCTTGAAAGAAGACGCCGACCCATCGCAGATCGCGCACAAAGTAGGGAGCGCCGAGAGAACCCAGCCTCTTTTGCACGTCTACCATATGTTCGATAAAGCGCATGTCGTTATGTTGATTGAGGAGCGCTTAGTGCCAAACAACGACGGCAAGGCCATCCTCCGGGCATTTCGGGAGATGGAGGAAATGGGCGGGGAGCGCCTGCGCGGCGAAGGCGGCCACGGTCTGTTTTCCGGCGAAGCCTACCTGATTGAAAAACTGGGCGAGGAGATCGGCGGCAAAATACATCTGGGCCGAAGCTCCGGGGACTTAAATTCAGTGTCGGCGCGCATTGGCACGCGCGAAAAGCTGTTATCCGTCATGGAAGCCGTTTTGGAGTGCCGCAGCGCTTATCTAATACTCGCCGAACAGCATCTCGAAACGGTTCTGCCGACCTACACCATGTTGCAGCAGGCTCAGATCGGCACCTTCGCTCACTATCTGGTGGCCTGGGCGCTGCCGTTGGAGCGGGACTTTGAAAGGCTGCTGGGCGCTTACGACCGAACCAACGTCAGTTCCGCGGGCGCCGGTATCGGCACCGGTTCGGATTTTCCTTTAAATCGTGCGCGCACCGCGGAATTGCTTGGGTTCGACGGCGTCTGCGACAACGTGCGCGACGCCAACGCCGGCCGCGATTTCGTCGTTGAGTCGCTGAGCGCCATCGCCATTCTCATGTTGAACGTCGCCTGGTCAACCGACACGATCTATCTCTTTTGTTCCAACGAGTTCAGCTTCGTCGAAATAGCCGACCGCTATTGCGGTTCCAGTAGCATCATGCCGCAAAAGAAAAATCCCCACTCCCTCATGGACGTTGCCGAAACGGCGAGCCAGCTGAGCGGCGCCCTGAGCGCCATGATGACCAATGCGCGGAGCAGCTCGGGATCGATCAAATCCGCGCTGCAAAATTTCGATAAGACCAGTGCGGCGCTCAAGGTCTGGGCCGGTATCATATCCACCCTGACGGTAAACAAAGAAATCATGCGCCAACGCACGCTGGATTTCTGGGCCCTCGCCACGGACCTCGCCGGCGCCATCGTTCGCGAGCGCAATCTTCCCTGGCGCACGGCGCACCAGATCACCGCCATTCTTGTGCGCAAGGCTCTGGAACAAGGCAAAAAGCCGCTGGATATCGACAATGCGTTTTTGGATCAGGCGGCATGCGAATATATCGGCAAACCTATCGATCTTGGCAACTTGCGAATCCGTGAAGCCCTCGATCCGTTGCGCGCCGTCAAAGCGCGCACCTTGATCGGCGGCACGGCGCCGTTGGAAGTGAAACGGCAGATCGATAATTGCTTTGCTCGTTTGCGTAAAGATACCGAGACGCTGGCGCGCAAAAACAAACAGTTGAACGACGCCGCGGCGCGGCTGGAGCGCGCCATCGACGCCATCGTTTAAAGACATAAACGGAGGGACGGCATGAAACTCGTGACGGGATTCCTGGCAATAACTTTTCTACTTGCGGTCGTCATGTATGGACCCGGCACCGCCGTTGCGGCAGCCCAGGAGCTCAAGCGCGAGGCGATCATCGAAGGGGCGAAGAAAGAAGGCAAGGTGCAAATTTACGGCCTGCTGGCTGTCCCTGAACATATGCAGATCATTGAGCGTTTCAAGGAAAAATACCCGTTCATTGAACCGTCGCTGTACCGCGCCACCAGTGAGCGGCTTTACACCCGCATCGAGAACGAGGCGCGTGCCAATGCGCATCTGGTGGATGTGATCGGCGTCAGCGGTTTTCAGTACTATCAACTTCTCAAGCGCGGGCTGATAGGCAAATACGAGTCGCCGGAAAGACGCGCTTTCGATCCGGCGTTCAAAGACAAGGACGGGCGTTGGACAGCCTACTATGTCAACCCGATGGTCACCGCATACAACACTCGCCAGTTGACTCCGCAAGAGGCGCCCAAGGATTACGGCGACTTGATCGACCCCAAGTGGAA
>Ga0105092_10002220_pt1 | contig 10386 bp, 4 predicted proteins | sample PPLLak2March2015_FD_87021 | JGI IMG/M metagenome (GOLD analysis project Ga0105092, IMG submission 87021) | Freshwater sediment microbial communities from Prairie Pothole Lake near Jamestown, North Dakota, USA - PPLs Lake P7 Core (1) Depth... | ecosystem: Environmental > Aquatic > Freshwater >...
CAGCCGGGCTGGGAGCCCGGCGAAAACGATGGTTGCAGCTCGCCGGTTCAGGCCGACCCCGGGGGGGTCGGCTGCCGGACTCTGGAGAGTCCGGCCACAATAAAAGCCCCATTCACCGCGGCTGGTTGTACTGACTTCGGAAAAAGTAAATGGCATTGGGCGAGACGCCTGCGCTCCCAGGGGACGCCCCCACCCTGTCACCTTGTCACCCCTGTCACCTTCGTCACCCGCAGAATTTTGATAATCTTTTTAATGTGAAGTTTGCTGTTTCCCTCCTGGCCGGATTTATCTTCGGTACCTCGCTGGCCGGGATCCCCGAGGAATTGCCGCAACCGATCGGCTACAAGACTGTTCGCCCCTCCGACCCGAAATGGAAGCGAGCCAGCAAATCGTTCGGCCATTCGGCCGACCTCTTGCTGGCGAAGATCAATCGCCTGGACATGGGACGGCTCAACGGCCGGTCCTCTTTGGTTGTGCCCTCCCGCCCCGTCGGCATCCTGGAATGTTCCCCTTTCCCACTGGCGCTTGAGGAAGCGGCCGGCTGGCCCAAGCTCGTGCTGGTCTCGCTTCGCGTCCAGGCCTTCGCCGCCTACGAACGAGGACAACTTGTACAATGGGGCCCAACCAGCACGGGGATCAAGAAACAGCCAACCCCGGCCAACCTGTACTACACCAGTTGGAAGTCAAAACGGAAAGCCAGCAGCCTTGATCGATCCTGGATCATGCGGTGGTATGTAAATCTCCATACGTCGATGGGAGTCGCTTTCCATCAGTATGCGATGCCCGGACGACCGTTCAGTCACGGTTGTATCCGTCTCCTGAAAGCGGACGCTGAGTGGATGTACCGCTGGACCGATCACTGGGTTCCAAACCAAGACCGGGTCACACCGCTCGTGTACGGCACGCCGGTTATCGTCTTTGGCGAATACGACTACGCGAAGCCCGCACCATGGCGGTTGTTGCCCCAAGATCCCGGGGCGACCGATGTCTCGTTAGATGAGCTGAGACCGCTTTTCGAAAAGTACGGACCGGTCATCGACCAGCGCGCCCGTTCACGCGAGGAACACTTTGGCCGTAGTGAGCCCGACACTTCTCCCTCAAACCTGAATTAAGAGCGGCTCGTCGGTTAAAACGCTGTTGCATTGCTTCCCCCTGAGCACGCCTCCCTGCAATTCCGCTTCCCGTACTTCGTAAATTCAAAAAAGTTCCAAAAAATTCGCTCCAAGTTTTGCCCGGTTTAGGATACAGTCTCCGGCCAGAAAGGGGGATTTCGGGACTTTATGCGAGTTACCGGAGGAAAAACCGCTACTCTGTTGTTTGCTGTCTTCTTAACCACGAGCCTGGCTGTCGCTCAGAACCCACTGGGAAGTATCTCGGGAACGGTCTTCGATCAGACGGGAGGAGTGATCCCGGGCGCGACGGTGACGGTCACCAACGAAGGCACGGGCCTGTTGGTTCAGACCGCCCTCACCAACGACGAGGGAGTCTTCACCTCTCTCCAGCTTACGGCCGGCGCCTACACGGTCAAAATCGAAGCCGACGGGTTCAAAACAGGTTCCTATACTCAGGTCAACGTCGAGCCCGGCCGGCAGTACTCGCTGGTCGCCAAGCTCGAAGTTGGAGGTTCCAACGAAGTCGTCCAGGTGGCTGCCGGAACCGATCTGGTGAACACGACCAATGCCGAAATCCAGAACACGGTTATCCGCCGCCAGATCATGGATCTGCCTCTCGACGGACGCAACCCGATTGAGCTGATTCGTCTTCAGGCCGGTGTCGTCGGTTTGCCGACTCGAACGACTACGACGATTAACGGCGGGCGCCCGAGCTGGACGCAGATCACGCAGGACGGAATCAACATCCAGGACAACTTCATCCGAACGAATTCACTGGATTTTGTCCCGAACCGTCCGACATCGGACACCATCAGCGAATTCACGATCACGACGAACACACAGGGAGCTGATGCGGCAGGCGGCGCCTCACAGGTCAGGTTGGTAACCCCCTCGGGAACCAATGAGTTCCATGGCAGTCTCTATGAGTACAACCGCAACTCGGCCCTGGGTGCCAACCGTTGGTTCAACAATTCGACCATCGACAAAAAGACGGGCCAGACCCTTCCCCGCAGTTTCCTGAACAGGAACCAGTTCGGGGGGAGCATTTCCGGGCCGGTCAAGCTCTTCGGCCCGCTCAAGTCCTGGACCCAGGATAAGCTCTTTTTCTTTTTTACCTATGAAGGGTATCGCCAGCGGACGCAGGCGTCACAGAACATGACGATTCCGGCCAACGACGACTTCCTCAAAGGCGTCTTCAGGTATGCCAAGCCAGACGGAACCGTCGGGTCTGTCAATATTTTGAACCCGGGCGGGTCGGTTCCGGCTGTAACCATCGACCCCAAGGTAAAGGCTCTGGTCGTGGATCGAACGCCCTCATCTTCGTTGGCCAACAACTTCGATGTCGGCAACTCTTCATCGACCCGCATTTTGAACACCGCCGGCCTGCGATTTAACCAGAGCGATGCCAACGACCGCGACCAGTACGCTTTCCGCTTTGACTACCAGGCCAATGACGCTCACCGGTTTGAGTTCATTCACCAGCGTTTCAAGGAAGTCGATGACCGGACCGACCTGGACACGATCAACCAGAAACCCAAAGTCTTCACCGACTCCGATGTCAAGTTGCTCGTCGGCGCCTGGCGGTGGATGGTGTCGCCTACGCTCATCAGCGAGGTCCGAATTGGTGCGAACCTGGCTCCTGTCGCGTTTGAGAACAACGAGGACTTTGCGGGGATCATTTTCAACAACCTGCCGTTCATCACGCAGCGAGAAGTGACCTTCCAACCGCAGGGTCGCTTTACAGACACGTACCAGTATGGAAACACGACCTCCTGGATCAAGGGCAGTCATTCCCTCCAGATGGGAGGAGGCGTCCAACAGATTCGCGTCGAACCCTACAACTACGCAAACCGCTATCCGCTGATTAACTTCGGATACAGCACTGCGGCGCCGGCTGAGCAGCAACTGACCGCCGCCAGTTTTCCGGGAGGCATCAGCGCCACGGACCTGGCCAACGCGAATGCGCTTCGCACGTTCCTCGGCGGCGTCATCAGTCAGGTCAGTCAGACCTTCCAAGTGGAAAGCAGGGATTCAGGCTACGTCGCTGGGATTCCAAACCAGCGCAACTACGCCCTGGATGACTGGTCGTTCTACCTGCAGGATAACTGGCGGTTCAGGCCAAACCTGAGTCTCAGGTACGGGTTGAAGTGGGAGTACTTCACACCCCTGCGTGAAGAGGACGACATCGGCCTGTTGCCGGTCTTGACGGGCGGCTCGCCGAAAGAGGCGATGCTGAACCCGAACACCATGGTGGACTACGTGAACGGTGGACACTATGGCAAAGACCTGAACAATTTCGGGCCGACGTTCGGTCTCGCCTGGGATCCTTTCAGGAACGGCAAGATGTCGGTCCGTTTCGGGTACACGCTCACCTTCGTGAACGAAGAAACGGTAACAGTAGGCCGCGCGGCATCTGTAGCCAACTCAGGCCTCCAATCGACCGCGGCTTACCCGGGGCTGTACACGACGGTTGGCGCCGGCGTCCCCGTTGTTCCCGTTCCGGCGTTCAAAGTCCCCCGGACCTATGCCGACCAGTTGGCCTTGTCCCCAACGTCCGCGTCCTTCGGTATTGACCCGAACCTGAAGCAGCCGTACGTGCATCAGCTAAGTGTCAGTGTGGAACGGGAAATCGGCTGGGACTTTGCGGTTGAGGGGCGCTATGTCAGCACCCTGGGCCGCGATATCTGGCGAGGTCTGGACTACAACCAGAACAACGGCGCAGTCAACCAGGCCTTCTTCGACGACTTCCAGCGGGCCCGGAGCAACGGCTTTCTCGCCCTGGAAGCCAACAAGGTCTTTAATCCGGCCTATGACGCAAAGATTACGGGAAGCCAGCAATTGACAGTCCTCCCGACTTTCGGCGGAGGGTACCTCACGAACTCCACGGTTCGTAACAACATCCAGACCGGACAGGTCACGTCGCTTGCCGACTTCTATATCGCCTCAGCCCGGTTGGCCAATGCCTACTCCGCTTTTCTGCCTAACCCGGCGATCTATGCGGCGCAAGTGATCCTCAACGGCGGCTCAACCGACTACCACGCGCTGCAGACCGAGATCCGGCGCCGGTTCGGCAACGGCATCTTCGGGCAGATGAACTATTCCTTCAGCAAGGTCCTGACCAATTCGACCGGGACCGCCCAAAACCGGTTGGAACCGTACCTGGACAACAACCGGCCGGAGCTCGAGAGAAACCGGGCCGAGTTTGACGTGACCCACGTCATTAACGGGAGCATGTTGTACGAGCTTCCGTTTGGCCCCAACAAGCGGTTCGCGACCTGGGGAGGTTTCCTGGGCAAGCTCATCGGCGGCTGGCAGGTCAATTCGATCGTCCATTACCAGAGCGGTGCACCCATTTCCATACTCTCCGGTCGAGGAACGTTCAACCGCGGTGGTCTGTCTGCTAACAACCCTGCGGTCAGCACCTTGAGCCGCGATCAGATCAAAGATCTGTTCGGGATTCAGAAGATGGGGGATGGCCGCGTGTTCTACATCGATCCGAAGGTGACCGATTCGACGACTGGTCGAGCTGTCGGAGCAGACAACCTGAAGAACGAAGCCGGGTTTGCCGGCCAGGCCTTCTTCCATCCGAGTGCCGGCCAGATCGGAACGCTCCAACGGTTGCAGTTCGACGGCCCGTCTCAGTCCCGGTGGGATTTCTCGCTGATGAAACGGACCAGGATCACGGAAGGCACCAACTTCGAGGTGCGCGCCGACTTCTTTAACTTCCTGAATCACCCGTTGTTCTTCGTAGGCGACTACACGATCGACAGCACGCAGTTCGGCCGGATCAGCGGTCTGAACTTCGGGCCTCGGGTGGTTCAAGTCGCGATGAAGTTGTCGTTCTAGGGGTACGAACAGAGCCGCAAGCGCAGCGCTTTTTTGTGGAGCGCGTCGGGCATGTGCCGTGAGAGAAGTGAGTTATTGCTTCAGGGCACACATCCGACGCGCTCCGCAAAAAAAGCGCTGCGCTTGCGGCTCTGTTTTTTTGCCCACCCACCGCTTGGGGTCCTTGGGGTCCCTCTGCCAATCGTGCCGCCGATCACTCCCGCTTGACAGACTCTCTCTCTATACTCCGCCTATGGCGAGGTTTCGGCTTTTGCACACGTCCGACTGGCACCTTGGTCAGGTCTTGCACGAACAGCCGCGCGACTATGAGCATCAGGTGTTTCTCGACTGGCTCCAGACTGTTCTCGAGACGGAGAAGATTGATGCTTTGCTGGTCGCCGGCGACGTCTTCGACGGCCCCAATCCCACGGCCCAGTCTCAACAGCTCTTTTACCGGTTTCTCGCCACGGCGAAGATGCGATTGCCGGGACTCGATATCGTCATCCTGGGCGGCAACCACGACTCGGCCGCTCGTCTGGACGCTCCGCACCCGGTGCTCTCGGCCTTCGGGGTTCATGTTGTCGGCGGCCTGCTTCGGACCGAAGACGGGAGTCTGAACTTCGAACGCTGTCTGATCACGCTCCACGGTTCAGACGGATCTCCGGCGGCATATCTGGCCGCCATTCCTTACCTGCGGCCGGGCGATCTTCCTCTTTGCCAAGGGGACGAAGATCCTGGTCAGAAGCTGGCCCAGTCGATTGAGTCGATCTACCGGCCGATCTGCGAGGAAGCGCTGCGCCGGGCTGGCGGTGACCATCCGGCGATCGCCGCGGGACACCTGTACCTGACCGGGTGTCGCATATCTGAGCTCTCCGAGCGCAAGATTCAGAACGGCTATCTGGCCGCTCTGCCCGTCGAAGTTTTTTGTGCCGAGCTGAGTTACGTGGCTCTCGGTCACCTGCATCTGGGGCAGGCGGTATCCGAAAAAATCTATTACTCGGGATCTCCGCTCCCTCTGTCATTTGCCGAGACCGATTACTGCCACCGCGTGCTTTCCGTAGAATTCGAAGGCCCGGAGCTCGTTGAGGTTCGCCCGATCCCGGTACCACGCCCCGTGTTGATGCTGCGAATACCGGAGGACGGTTCCCACGCGCCCGAACAGGTGTTGGAAGAGCTGCGCCAACTCGAAACGCTCGAGGGAAGAGACCCGTGCGCACCGACACGCCCCTACCTCGACGTGCGCGTCCGCCTCGAAGGTCCTCGTCCGACACTCCGCGAGGAGATAAGCCGCGAACTGTCCGACAAGTGGCCTCGTCTTTTGAAGATCTCGCCCGACTACGGCCACCGCGAGACGGCGTCGAGTGTCTCAGCAGGACGCCGTTTGGACGAGCTGAATCCGGAGGAGATCTTCCGTTCCTGCTACAGTCGGAAGTACGCGTCCGCCGACACGATCCTGGACGAGCCGAGCGACCACCTTATGCAGGCTTTCCGTCTCCTCTGGGAAGAGCAGGAAAGAGGAGGAGCGCGGTGAGAATTCTCGCCGTTCGTGGCTCGAACTTCGCCAGCCTCGCGGGACAGTTCGAGCTGGATCTGAGACAAGGTCCGCTGGCGGATGCTCATCTCTTCGTAATCACCGGTCCGGTGGGTGCCGGCAAGTCGACGCTGCTCGATGCCCTTTCCGTCGCGCTTTTTCACGAAGCCCCCCGCCTGGTCAAAGCAAGTAAAGCAAAAGTGGATGAGCTCCCCGCCGACGACGCCAGGAACCTGTTGCGCCGCGGTGCGACGGAGGGATTTGCCGAAGTCGATTTCCAGGCAGACGACGGGCGAAGCTACCGGGCGCGTTGGGAGGTCCGACGGGCGCGGCGCCGCGTGGACGGTGTGGTTCAGAAGCCCTCGTGCACGCTTTGTTGTCTTGAGACGGGAGAATCACTCGGGGGCGGCCTGACCGAAACCCGGGCCGAAATTACCCGCCTCCTGGGTCTCGATTTCACCCAGTTCCAGCGCGCCGTTCTCCTCGCCCAGGGAGAATTCGCATCTTTCCTTCAGGCGGACTCAAACGAGCGCTCGGCGTTGCTTGAGCGCATGACAGGAACCGAGGTCTACGGTCGAGTATCAAAGGCCGCCTACGAGCGGGCCAAGGTGGAGTCGGAGAAAGTCGAGGCGGTGCAACGAGAACTGAACGCTCTTCAACCCGTATCGTGGGAAGAGATCGTCGCCCTCCAGGGGCAGCTGGAAGACAACGACCGGAGGGCTATCGAACTCGAGGAACTGCTCCGATCTCTGCATCGGGAAAAGGACTGGTTTGCTCGCGAAAGGGACCTGAAGGACGCGCTGGAACAGGCCAGAAAAGAACAGACGGAGGTTCTCGCTCAGGAATCCACATTCGAGGAGCAGAGAAACGAGCTCCGCAGGACGGAGAGCGCCGTGCGTCTATCGGCGTATTTCTCCGCCGTGGACGAGCTTAAGGCACAGGCAGAAACACTGAGTGCCGGGTTGGAAGCCCAGCGGGAGGCGGCCCGCCAGGCGATGCAGGCCCGAAACGACGCGCTGGCCCTGGTCGACGCGGCTCGTGCCACCGTCAGTGCGGCCGAGGCATCCCGGAGGGACATTGAGCCGCAGCTCGAGGAGGCGCTCAAGGTAGACGAGCAACTCCGGGCGGCCGAGCAGGCCGTTACCGAAGCCGATAAACGCCGGCAGGTGTCAGACGAAAGAAGAGTGGCCGGCGAAGAGAGCCTCCGCTCATCGCGCGAGCTTTTGTCGGGGCTGCGCAAAACGGAGCAGGAGCTTGAGGAGTTCAAGGCGGCCAATTCCGGTCGGGCCCCGATCTTCACCGAGCAGAAGCACTGGCTCGAGCAGATTCTCCAATACGAAAAAGTCAAAGAAGAGGAGATCAAAAACCGCGACGCTGCGGCCAGTCTCGCTCGTACGATTGAGGACCTGCGCAAGAAGTCCGACGCTGTTTCAGGCGAGCTATCTTCCGAACACGCCGAAATCGAGCGCCTTGAGGCCGCCTCTGCCGCGCTTGAAGCGGAGATTGCGGCGCTGGGTCCCGAGCACCTGGAGCAGGTTCAGGAGGAGTCACGAAGCCGGCAGGAACAGGCGGCGGCGCTCGAGAAGAGCCACGTGGAATTGAGGTCTCTCCAGGCTGAAGTTCACCGCATCTTGACGGAAAGGGCCGAGGCGGTTCGTGAATCAGCAACCGCACGTCATCTGGCCGCCGAGACCGACAGCCGGCTGCCGGCTTTGGAAGCGGCGACGGCTGAGGCCGAACGGGCCTGGCGAATGGCCTTGTCGTCCCGAAAACCCAACGTCGAAGAGCTGCGATCACAGTTGTCGCCCGGCCAGCCGTGTCCGGTATGCGGCGCGCTTGATCATCCCTGGGTCTCGGTCGAATCGCCAATTCTCGACGAACTGGTGGAGAAAAGCGGGAAACGCCGGGAGGAGCTAGCCAATGATTTGGCAGTTCTGCGGGGCCGCAGAGCCCAGCAGGACGCCCGCCTCGAGCAGCTTCAAAAGAGCATCGTCCAGGCGGACAAGAGGCTCGATTCTTTGACGCCGGAGCGGGAGAGACTGCGCACGACCATAGTCGAAGGAGCCCGCAAACTTGGATTGGCGGATCTGGCTGAAGTTTCGAAGACCCTGGCCGCCGCGAAATCTCAGCTTGACCTTGTCGCCCGGGAACTGCGAGCGGCCCGGGACAAGCAGGCCGTTCTGCGCAGCACCATGGACCAGCTGAAATCCCGCAAGCGTGTATTCGAGAAACATAATGGCCTGCACTCAACGCTTGAGACCAACTTCAGCGTGGCCCTGTCCCGGGAAGAGTCGACAACCGCGCAACTGGCGGTCATCCAAGCCAGCCGAGAAAAGCTGCGAACAACGATCACCTCAGCGTTTTCCTGCTTCCCCGATCCCGGTGCGGCGGGCAGTGACGCACACGCACCCGGGGCTGACTCTGCCGGGCCGGGCTTCGATCTGGCCCTGCTTGACGACCGGCCCGAGACTCTTCGACGAACCTTCGCAAGCCGCGCCGACGAATGGAAGAAGAAGCTCGAGCAACTGGGGGAAACCTGCCGCCAGATTTCGGCCGTGGAGGTGGAGGTCGAGTACCGGGAGCGGGAGAGTGTCCAGGCCGCAACGGAATACGAAGCAGCAGAGGCCAGCCTCCTGGCCAGAAAACGGGATGCTTCCGAGTTGGCCGGGAAGCGGGCCTTGCTGCTTGATGGCCGGGCGGTAGCTGACGTCCGCCGGTTCTTCGACGATCAGGTCGACGCCGCTCGGACTGCACTGCAATCGGCAGAACGGGGGCTGGAAGCTGCGACGGCTGACCTGAATCGTCTCGAGACGACAATCGGTTCCCAGATGGACCAGCTCAAGGAAAACAGCGACAAGCTCCATGCCCGTACCGCTGCCTTGCATAAGCAGTTGAACAAGCGAGGCTTCGAGGAAGACGACGCCCGGAGACTCGCATCCAGGGGTGAAAGCTGGTGCCAGGACACGCGAGACGCCATCGACGAATACGACAAACAGCGGGCCAGAGTCAGGGAACGAGTCGAGGAGAGAGAACGGCAAGTTGACGAACACGGACGCGCCCGGCCTTCGCGAAATGCGGCGGATGTGGACCAGCTGATGGAGGACACCGCGGAACAGCGGAAGACGGTCGACCGGGTGAAGGGCGAGATTGGGGCCCAGCTGATTCACGCGCAATCGGTCAAGGAACGTATGAAGGCGCTCTCGGACCAACTGATCTCGCTTGAGGGGGAGGGCCGGGTATGGCTCCAGCTGGGCGAAGTGATCGGATCGGCAGACGGGAAAGCCTTCCGCAATTTTGCGCAAACGTACACGCTCGACCTGCTGCTCGAGCACGCGAACGGTCACCTGGCCGATCTTAAGCCTCGTTACCGGCTGGAGCGGCTGCCCAATGACGGGCACGACCCGTTAGGGATACTGGTCGTGGACCAGGACATGGGAGACGATCGGCGGCCGGTCAACACCCTCTCCGGCGGAGAGACTTTTCTGGTTTCGCTGGCGCTCGCCCTGGGGCTTTCCTCGCTCCAGTCGCACCGCGTACGCCTCGGGTCGCTCTTTATCGATGAGGGCCTCGGCGCGCTCGACTCGGCAGCCCTGGAAACCGCTCTTGCCGCACTGGAGGCCCTTCAGCTTCAGGACCGCCAGATCGGCATCATTTCCCACGTCGACGGCCTCGCCGAGCATTTCCAGGCGGAAGTCAGGGTCGTGCCTTTAGGCGCCGGCGCAAGCCGGGTGGAAGTGGCGAAGCGGGGGTAGGGAAAGCCGCAGGCGTCCTGCCTGCACTCGGGCCGGGGGTTAGACAACCAGCCGCGGTGAATGGGGCTTTTATCGTGGCCGGACTCTCCAGAGTCCGGCAGCCGACCCCCGGGGTCGGCCTGAACCGGCGAGCTGCAACCATCGTTTTCGCCGGGCTCCCAGCCCG
>Ga0105092_10002221_pt1 | contig 10382 bp, 7 predicted proteins | sample PPLLak2March2015_FD_87021 | JGI IMG/M metagenome (GOLD analysis project Ga0105092, IMG submission 87021) | Freshwater sediment microbial communities from Prairie Pothole Lake near Jamestown, North Dakota, USA - PPLs Lake P7 Core (1) Depth... | ecosystem: Environmental > Aquatic > Freshwater >...
ATTCAACGGTTGAAGTTCTAATTCCCAAAGAAACCATTAAATTTGTTTCTCAAACGTTTGAGATTCCAAATTTTGAAAAAGGAAAAAATCACGTTGAAATTCCTGGCAAAGGAGTTGGGACTCGATATTAGCACGGTCTCAAAAGCGCTGAACAATAAGCCGGATATTGCCAGGTCAACATGTGAAAGGGTTCAGAAATTTGCGGGTGAATTGGGCTACAGGCCCAATCTATTGGCTAAAGGTCTGATCAATAAACGTACCCATATGCTGGGGGTGATCATTCCCGACCTCAGGTTGTCTTTTTATTCCCAGGTGCTGGAAGGAATCCGGCAAAGTGCCGAAGAGAATGGTTATATGCCTATTTTATTGCTGAATGATGACAATGAACGCATTGAAAGGAAAAACCTCGAATTTCTGGCATCCTTGCCGGTGGATGGGATTTTAATTGATGCCGCACCCGGAAAACAGAATGTTTCCCTGATGAATAATATTATGCACCAGGGAATTCCCCTCGTGTTTTATGACAGGTATATTGCGGAGGTTAAAGCCGGCAAGGTGACAATTGATGATGTCAGCGCATCCTATAATTTAACCATGAGCCTGATTAAAAGCGGCAAAAAGAGGATTGCCTATATGGGCCCTACAGAAGGAATGTCGGTGGCATCCGACAGGTTTCGCGGTTACTTGAATGCACTAACTGCTGCAAAGATCGAAAAGGATGGCAGGTTTATCCTGCGGTGTAAAATTGATGAAACAGATTCAAAGATACATATGCAGAAGTTATTGCAAAAAGGATTGGTGCCTGATGGGGTAGTGTGCATGGGTGGATTGGTGGCTCTTGGCGCCAGCGAAATATTACTCAATGCAGGTTACAGGATTCCCGATGATTTTCTGCTGGCGGAGTTTGGAGATAATGATATCATGGCAAAACTGGGCGTGCCTTACAGGAGCATCAATCAATCGCCTTTTGAAATCGGAAAATCGGCAGTTATCCTCATCCGGGAAGAGATTGAACGGAATAAGGATTTGGAAGAACACCGGCACATCATCATTCAATCCACATTAATTGAACATTAGATAAATTAAACATGATTTCCTCAAACGTTTGAGAGGTCCATAAAAGAAATAGTATGAAAATATATCATCTCACATTGAATAGCCCATCCCCGATAATTTCATTCCATTGTAAATTCTAAACTTTATGTCATATGAATAACAAATATTCCATGATTTTAGGCAACCTCGGCAATACCTGCGACAGGTTTTGTAAAGGCTATAAGGACAATCCCTCATCTGATGACATGCTGGCGATTGCAAAAGCAAAGATTCCCCATATCGAAGGCATTGAGCTGGTAGGCACCTGGGACATCCGACCCGACAATGTGAAGGATATGAAGAAGAAGCTTGAACAATATGATTTTAAATGTGCTTCCATAATTCCCGATACATTTACGGATCCCGCGTTTGCCAAAGGAAGTATTACAAGCATTGATTCATCTACGCGCAAAAAGGCGCTTGATTACTTAAGACAGATGTGTGATATAGCCAGGATAATTGACTGCCAAACCATGAATTTATGGCTCGGACAGGATGGCTATGATTACCTTCTCACGGCCGATTATAACCAGGAGCGCGAATGGCTCAGAGAATCCACCTATACTCTGGCCACTGAATTTCCTGATTTGAAATTTGCCCTTGAATATAAACCCAAAGAACCAAGGAACTTTTCATACCATAGTCGCATGGCGGATACCATTCTGGCTGCCAGGGAAACGGGGTGCAAAAATGTGGGTGTCACCATAGATACCGGCCATAGCTTTTTTGCCGGCGAAAATGTGGCTGAAGCGGTAGTGCTTGCAAAGCGTGCAGGCAATATGCTTTTTCATATGCACTTCAACGACAACCACGGAAGCTGGGATGATGATATGATCGTTGGAAACGTTCATTCCATTGTCTATATCGAATTATTGTTCTGGCTGAAAAAAACAGGGTATGAGGGATGGCTTTCAATGGATCAGTATCCCTACCGTGAAGACGGTGCTGAAGCCATTGCAGAAAGTATATTATGGGTTAAGAAATTCGAAAAGATAGTGGATGAGTATTATCATGAAATCGAAACCCTCATTAGCCATAATGATGCCATCGAAACATCCCGGTTTCTCAGGAAACTATTCTAAAAATAGAACCGATGAGATCAAAGCTCAGCATACTGTTTGTATTACTTATCCTGTGCACCTCATTCACAGAGGCCGGGAAAGTGCCAAACCCCGGTTTAATAGTCTGTGATTTGAAATGCGAATATGCCCTAAATCCAATTGGTATGGATGTCGCCGCACCCCAGTTTAGCTGGTGTATTGAATCCGCAGAAAGAGGCACATTTCAAAAAGCATATGAGATCATGGTGGCTGATTCACCTGAAAACCTTTCAGCAAATAAAGACCTTATATGGGAATCCGGAATGATTGAATCATCACGGTCATCTGGGGTCATGTATGGGGGACCAGCACTACAAAGCCGGAAACGTTACTTCTGGAAAGTAAAAATCCTGAACTCGAAAAACACAGCCAGTGAATGGAGTGAGCCTGCATTTTTTGAAATGGGACTGATGAAAGAAGAGGACTGGCAGGGAGACTGGATTGGTTTCAACGGTGGAAGAACAGGCAAAACCCTCTATTTTAAAGGTATTTTTAGTACGGGCAAACAGGTTCAAACCGCCAGGGCTTATGTTTCAGGCATAGGCTATTATGAACTCAACATCAATGGCAGGAAGGCCGGGGAACAAAAGCTCGACCCGGCAATCAGTGAATACAACAAACGGGTGTATTATTCAACCTATGATATTACCGGTTTCCTGCAGAAAGAAAATGTAGTGCTTGTCACTGTAGGTCCAGGATGGTATGGCATTCCAAAACTACGCATACAAATTGAAATGTTTTATTCCGATGGCAGCCAGGAGGTAATCACATCACCTTCCATGCGGAGCGTGACTACCGGACCCATTATCCAATCGAGTATTTACGATGGAGAGCATTATGATGCCAGGGAAGAAAGCAAGGAATTGTATTCCTATACCTTGCCCGAAAATTTCATTAACAAGAAGTGGGGTTATGCAAACATTACCGATGCACCCGGCGGCAAAATGGTATCACAGAAAATGGAACCCATAGAAATTATGGATAGCCTCACACCTACGGATATTAAAGAACCCATTCCCGGAACTTATGTTATTGACGCAGGCCAAAACCTGGCCGGATGGGCTGCACTGAAAGTCACGGGAGAAAGAGGGACCAGAATTACCATGAAGTTTGCCGAAGCATTGTATAAAGATGGAACTGTTAATCAGGAGAATCTGAGATCGGCGGAGGCAAAGGATGTGTATGTTTTAAAAGGCGGAGCTGAAGAACATTGGGAACCATTGTTTACCTATCATGGTTTCAGGTATGTGCAGGTTGAGGGATTTCCTTACAGACCAAAACCGGGTGATATTCAGATTAAAATAGTACGGTCTGCTGTAAGCCAAACCGGGAATTTCCGTTGCAGCAACGAATTATTAAATCGCATTCACAAAATGGTTGCGGCCACAGAAGCGAGCAATCTTCATAGTGTTCCAACGGATTGTCCCCAACGGGATGAACGGATGGGATGGCTAAATGACCTGACAGTCAGGATTGATCAGGCAGTGTATAATTTCGATCTGTCCAGGTTTTACGCAAAATTTATTGATGACGTGGAAGATACCCAGGGTCCAGACGGTTCCATAACATGCACCGCCCCCTACAGGTATGGTTCAAGGCCTGCCGATCCGGTATCCGCAAGCTACCTGTTGCTGGCGTTGAAGAGTTATGAATTTTATGGAAACATGGAAATTATCAGGCAGCATTATCCGGGTTTAAAGGCATGGGTTGATTACCTGAATTCAAGAACTGTAAACGGAATTGTCGATTATAGTTACTATGGAGACTGGTCCCCTCCGATTGAATTTGGTGTGGATGGCTCCAGTCCCGTTTCACAATTCACCCCGGGTAAACTGATGTCGACCGGTTATCTGTACTATTGCAGCAGGATCATTGCTCAAATGGCCGGATTATTCGGTAATGAAGTGGATAAAAAGTTATACTCAGATCTCGCGGAAAAGACAGCCCTGGCTTTTAACAAAACGTGGTGGGACGAAAAAACAGGAGGATACGGATCCAACAACCAGGCATGCAATTCGTTTGCATTATACCTTGGACTTGTGGATAAAGACAAAACGGCAGCGGTTGTTAACAACCTGGTATCTGATGTTCAGCAACACAATAATCATCTGACCACAGGCAATTTATGTACAAAATATCTGCTTGAAATGCTAACAGAACATGGGCATCCCGAGGTTGCCTATAAAATTGCCACCCAGGAAACTTATCCGGGCTGGGGTTACATGCTGGCAAATGGTGCCACCACCCTGTGGGAAAGATGGGAATATGAAACAGGCGGAGCCATGAATTCACATAACCATCCCATGATGGGATCTGTCGACTCATGGTTTTACAAATATATCCTGGGAATTCTTCCGGACATAAACGGACCGGGATTTGAAAAATTGACGATCCGTCCGTATGTACTGGACGAATTGAGTTTTGCAGAAGGGGAATTGAATACAATCAAAGGGATGGTCAAAAGTGCCTGGAAAAAAGAAAAAGGTTCTGTTTATCTGAATATTACAATCCCCTGTAATTCCCTTGCAACAGTATTTGTGCCCTCTAAAAATAACAAAAGCATCACCGAGGGAAATCACAATATCCGAAACAACAAGGAGATAAAATTTCTCTATTCACAGGATAATTATGCTGTTTATCAATTGGGATCAGGAACATATCACTTTAAGTCAGATTGGTAATTCTCTCTGAAGCTGAGCGTTAAAATTGAGCACAGTCCCCGGAAGGTTGGGCGAAGTCTCCAGACTACGCCCCGTCATTTAAAGAAATTAACTGCATCATGATCAAATACCTTATTGTTTTTAAACCGGAAATCTTTATATTAGAACTATTGTTGTGGGATTAAATTATATTACGTCCCTTCGGGTTAGACCATAAGTACGAATTACATTATTTTATTTCATGATCGTAAATCAGTTTTATTCCCTTCCAAGACTACTGAATAAGAAATTTCTCCTGGATTCCCTCCGGATAATTATCTGGGCAATTATTTATTATTTTATTGCCTGGTTTAGTTTGACTTACTTTTTGGACTCCAATGGAGTTGGCCTGGCATGGCCTCCCGTGGGTATTTATATATCTGCAATTTTGTTAACTCCTGCTAAACAGCGACCGTTCCTGATAGCGTTGATTTTTCTGGCTGATATCGCTGCTGATATGCATACCGGAATATCATTCACCACAATTGTTGTTTATGCCGCCTTGTCAACAGTAGACGCGTTAATCAGCGCATGGTTGCTGCTTCGCTTTGTGGCCAACCCCTTTGTTTTTACAAAAGTCAGAAACTTTCTGCTGTATTTATTGTATTCGGTTATTCTTTGCCATGGGGTTTTTTCCTTATTGGTTTCCGGAGTGACGAGCCATACACAGGGTTCTGTATTCTGGTCGGGTTTTTTGTCATCATGGGTAGCTGATGCAGTGGGAAACATAATGATTGTACCTCTAATTATCAGTTGGGCATCATTTTCCAAACAGGATATGAAGAATTTTAAACTGAAAGGATTCATTGAAATAGTGATCCTGGTCTCCGCTTTGATTGTTTCCAATATCTTATTGTTTCCTTATTCTGAAAATGGCATTTTATTCTCGTTTATAATCAATTACCTGAGTTTTCCATTCATCATCTGGGCCATTTTCAGGTTTGATATGAAAATTGTCACCATAGTTTTGATGTTATTGACATTGGTTATGCTGATTAATTTGCTGGATGATATTGAAATATTGCGCTTTGGTTTAGTTAACAAGCATTTCCTCTTTTTTCAGTTATATATTGCCTCCATTTCGATTATTTCCATTTTGATCACTTCCATAACTTCCGAAAGGAATCAAGCCCGGCTGGCATTAATGGAAAGCATTAGACTGCTTGTAGAAGCTGAAAGAAAACTTGTTTTCAATTCCATTGAAATTGAGGAGAGGGAACGGAGCCGATATTCCCGGGAATTGCATGATGGTTTGGGGCCCTTGCTTTCCACCATAAAAATGTACATGCAGAGTCTGTGTGAGACCTATGATGCCAATAAAGTGAAATTCATTGCAGAGGAAAGTGATCGGAGCATTAAAATAGCCATTCAAACAATGCGTGAGGTGGCGCATGGCTTGTCTCCGTTTAACCTGAGCAATTTCGGTTATGTGAATGCAGTGCTCGAGTTTACCAGGGGCATTAACAAGATACATGAACTGGTCATTGATTTCACCTACAATTCGCATGTTCGTTTCAGCGACTTCTATGAAATTATTTTATACCGCATCACCACTGAATTGATCAACAATACGCTGAAACATGCCCATGCAACACATGTGGAAATTGCGTTTAATTATTCCACTGAAAAGAAGCATATTACGTTAATATACCATGACAATGGACAGGGATTTGAAACAACCTGTGATGAAGCAAAAACAGGGATGGGCCTGATGAATATACAGCAACGGATCAGGATCCTCGGTGGAAATTTCAGAATTGAAAGTGCTATTGGCAAAGGGTGTACCATATTTGTGGATTTTCCGTTGAACGAAGTCAACAGCCGCATAGAAGCCCAAAGCACTTAAGGCCTAATTTGATCATGTACCTGTTCAACGTTATGCAAAATGGTTGCTGTTAGCAGCAACCATTCAAGGTAATTCCAGCGATAAATAAGCGTTAAAATAAATTCTGTTTTACTCCAGCTACAAACTCCGGTACCGCAATATAATAACTGACGATTAAACTTTTTTAAGGTTTGGTTGTTTCTGATTTAAGTATCCTTAAAAATTAATTTAGTTATGGATAATGCAGTTTCTATCGCAACGGAGAACTTTATTAAAGCCATCTATAATTCCGAACAGGGCGAAACATTGGATACCAAACCGGGTTCCATTGCCAGAGCACTGGGAATTACCAATGCGGCCGCTACCGATATGGCCCGAAAACTTGCCACGAAAAGACTGATTGATTATGAAAAATACAAAGAGCTAAAGCTTACCCCTTCAGGAAAAAAGGTGGCATTAAACATAGTCCGTAAACACCGGTTATGGGAAACTTTTCTTCACCGGGTTTTTGGTTTATCCCTGCATGAAATACACCGTGAAGCTGAACAACTCGAACACCTGACCACTGATTTTCTGGCTGAAAAAATAAGTCGTTTTCTGGGAAATCCAACAATTGATCCGCACGGTGATCCCATTCCCGATTTGCAAGGGGTAATTTCATCGGATAATGACAGCATATTACTTACATCTGCCGAACCACCCGGTGAATACGAAATAAGCCGCTTATCCAGTTCGGATAAAGAATTTTTTGATTTTTGCCAGACCAATGGTCTGACAGTGGGTTCGACCCTGCTGGTTAAAAAACAATATGCCAAAAGCAGGATGACGGAAATAGAGTTAAACAATACGAGGATATTATTAAATGCTGAAATAGCCAGTATATTATATGTAAAAAGGATAAAAAGGAACCGAAAACTGCAAATGCCACGCCAATGAATACAATACAATTTCTAATGATCCAGCCTGGATGGCTGTTGTTTTTCGGCCTGACTTTTACCGGGATGATATTGTGGATTTTTTGGCCTAAAAAGGGACTGATTGCGCAATTTTTCAGGATAAGGATGGTGAACGACAGGGTATTGCTTGAAGATGCGCTCAAATACCTTTTTGATTGCGAATACAAAGGCATTGCATGTGATATGAACAGTATAGCAGGAAATCTTAATATCACAGGCGATAAAGCAACAGTATTGATTGGCCGGCTGCATAAGATGGGATTGATTGCAATGAAAGACTACATCATATCATTAACGGATACAGGCAGGTCCTATTCCCTGAGAGTAATCAGGGTGCATCGTATTTGGGAGCGCTACCTGGCTGATGAAACCAATATAGCTCAAACTGACTGGCATAAAGAGGCAGATTGGCTGGAACACAGGGTTACATCAGAAGATACGGAAAAACTGGCGGCTCAAATTGGCAACCCGGTATTCGATCCGCATGGTGATCCCATACCTACAAGCAAAGGGGAATTACCGGTTCCGAAAGGCCAGCCGCTCAGTTGTCTGAAAGAAGGGGAAATCGCCAGGATCATTCACATTGAAGACGAACCCCGTAGCATTTATGAACAGTTGGTGGTTCTCGGACTTTACCCAGGCATGCAGGTGTATCTTACCTCGGTTGATGAAGGCAGGGTCACATTTGTTGCCGATGGTGAAGAATGTGTTTTAACACCGCTCTTTGCAGCACACATTACCGTAGAGTTGATGAGTGCAAAAACATCATTGACGCCAAAATATATGGCGCTCTCATCGCTCAGAATAGGCGAAAAAGCCGAAATTGCCGGCATCTCGCCAAACTGCCGGGGACAGCAGCGCAGAAGGCTTATGGACCTGGGTATCGTCCCCGGCAGTCTGATATCGGCCGAAATGAAAAGTGCCTCAGGGGATCCGGTTGGTTACCGTGTAATGGGCGCAACAATTGGCATAAGGAAAAATCAGGCCGACCTGATATTTATTCACAAGAAAAACAGTAAAAGTCATGAGTACTCAGCATAGTTGTGATAGCTGCCCGGTTCACAATAAGGATAACCTCATCCGTTTGGGTCTCAATATGGACCAGGTGGATTATGTGGTGGCCATGGCTGGAAATCCGAATACAGGGAAAAGTACCGTTTTTAATAACCTCACAGGATTACGCCAGCATACAGGCAATTGGCCCGGAAAAACGGTTACACGGGCCGAAGGTGGCTTTTCCTTCAAGGGCAAACGTTATAAAGTAGTTGATCTGCCGGGAACTTATTCTCTTCTTTCTACAAGTACGGACGAAGAGGTGGCAAGGAATTTTATCCTTTTCGGACAGCCTGACGTTACAGTAATCGTGGTGGATGCCACCCGTCTGGAACGAAACCTGAATCTTACACTGCAAATATTGGAAATTACTGACCGAGCCGTGTTATGCCTTAATCTGATGGATGAAGCACGCCGCAACCTGATTGAGATCGACGAAAGAGCACTGTCCAGAGAATTGGGAATACCGGTAATTCCCGCTGCAGCACGAAGGAAAGTGGGCATGAAGGAACTGACGGATGCCATCGACGAAGTCGCCTCGGGCAGGTACGTTTGCCAGCCTCACAGAATGAAAAGCCGGTCTACTAAACTTAACCAGGCTTTATCTACGCTGGCAAAGAAACTTTCAGAGCAATTTCCGGATCTGCCCAACATAAACTGGGTGGCTTTACGCTTACTGGAAGGTGACAACAGTATTATTGAAGCGATACGTACCGGTGAATTGGGAAGCCTGAAATCAAGCGTTTCTGTTATTCAGGATTTAAAATGATCAGCATGGAAAGCATATCCATACAAGACAGGGAAAAGATTCTCTCAATGGCCAACAATGCAAGATGGGATCTTGGCGTTGATTTTCACGATACGGTCATTGAATCAATATATGAGGATGCTTCACGTATAGCCCGTAAAACAGTTAAATTAAAGAACGAAAAGCAGGCATACAGCCTTGATCTGAAAATTGATAAAGTGGTTACCAGCCGGTGGCTGGGTTTCCCGATTATGTTTTTGCTACTGGCAATTGTATTCTGGCTCACCATTACAGGCGCGAATGTTCCATCTGCCCTTCTGGCCTCCTTTTTAATTGATACATTGCATCCCATCCTCAAAACTGGTGCGGAATACATTGGCTTTCCCTGGTGGCTCAGCGGTGTGGTGATCGATGGCGCATACCTTGCCGCAGCCTGGGTTATTTCAGTTATGTTGCCTCCAATGGCCATCTTCTTCCCGCTTTTTACCTTGCTGGAGGATTTTGGTTACCTGCCCAGGGTAGCTTTTAACATGGACAGTCTTTACCGTAAGGCAGGAGCACATGGAAAACAAGCCCTCACAATGAGCATGGGTTTTGGCTGCAATGCAGCCGGCGTAATCGCCGCGAGGGTAATCGACAGCCCACGGGAAAGGCTGGTTGCCATCATCACCAATAATTTCTCATTGTGTAACGGGCGCTGGCCGACCCAGATCCTGATCGCTACCATTTTTATCGGCGGCATCGTACCGGCTCATCTGGCCGGAATAGTCTCTGCCGGGGCAGTTGTGGGCATCGCCGTACTGGGAATTTTTTTCAGCCTTGTCGTGTCATGGGGATTAAGTAAATCCGTTCTCAAGGGTGAAGCATCTGCATTCAGTCTTGAACTGCCGCCATATCGCCCGCCCA
>Ga0105092_10002223_pt1 | contig 10377 bp, 10 predicted proteins | sample PPLLak2March2015_FD_87021 | JGI IMG/M metagenome (GOLD analysis project Ga0105092, IMG submission 87021) | Freshwater sediment microbial communities from Prairie Pothole Lake near Jamestown, North Dakota, USA - PPLs Lake P7 Core (1) Depth... | ecosystem: Environmental > Aquatic > Freshwater >...
AGTTCAACCTCCCCCGCATGCTCGACCAAGTCGAGCACGTCTTTTTTGAGTAGCTCTGACCGGCGCGAAAGCAAGTTCTTGACGGGTTTCGTCGGTGCGGCGCTATCCTCCCGGCCAACCAGGAGGTTTGAAGCCTATGGGTAAGTTCGTCGCTGAATTCTTCGGCACCTTCACGCTGATCTTCATCGGAGTCGGGGCCATCGCCGCCGACTACGCCACGGATGGCGCGCTCGGATTGACCGGCATCGCGCTGGCGCACGGATTGGCGATCGCCGTCATGGTGAGTGCTACCGCCGCCGCGAGCGGCGGGCATTTGAACCCCGCCGTCACCTGCGGCGCGCTGGCCGCGGGCAAGATCGCCCCGCGCACCGCGGCCGGGTACATCGTCGCGCAGTGCCTGGGCGCCGTGGTGGCCGCGTTCGCGGTCAAGATGGCGGTGCCGGCCGTGTGGCTGGATGCGGTCGGCATGGGAACGCCTGCGGTCGGCGAAGGAGTGACGATCGGCCAGGCGCTCGTCATGGAGATCGTGCTCACCTTCTTCTTCATGTTTGTCGTATACGGCACCGCGATCGATGCGCGAGCGCCCAAGATGGCGGGACTGTTCATCGGGCTCACCATCGCCCTCGACATCATGGCGGGTGGTCCGGTGTCGGGTGGGGCGATGAACCCCGCGCGCCACTTCGGCCCCGCGCTGATGGGCGGCGGGATGCAGAACGCATGGCTGTATTGGGTGGGGCCGATCTTGGGCGCGGTGATAGGGGCGTTGGTTTACAAGTCGACGATCGAAGCGAAGTCCTAGCGATTTGCCTTTGGGCCGATACGATCGCCCCGCTCCGCTCACGCTGCAGCGCGAGAGAGCACAGTATGGTGTCATGTTCGCGCTGCAGAAATCGCGTCGAGGGATCGATCGTATCGGCCAACGAACTTACCGCGCGAGTAATTCCACCAGCGTGAGGCTCAAGATCGGCGCGTACGTGATGATGACCAACGCGATCAGCATCAGGATGAGAAACGGAACGCTCGCACGATAAAGTTTGAGCACCGGTTCCCGGAAGCGGAACGAGGAGATGAAGAGATTCAGGCCGACCGGCGGGGTCAGATACCCGATTTCGAGGTTGGTGAGAAAGACGATTCCCAGGTGGACCGGGTCGACGCCGAAGCCGGCCGCAACGGGCGCGATGAGCGGGACTACGACGATGAGCGCGGAGAAGATGTCCATCAGGCATCCGACCACGAGCAGGAACACGTTCAAGATCAGGAGAAACGTGTACTTGTCGTCGACGTGGCGTTGCATCCCGTCGAGAATCTTCATCGGCACTTCGGCGTCGATCAGGTAGTTCACGAAACCGAACGAGCACATGACGATGACGAGGATGCCGCCCACTAGGGTCATGCTCTCGGCGATGATCGCAGGCACGCGGCGCAGCGCGACGTCGCGGTACACGAATACTTCCACCACCAGGACGTAGAGGGCGGTGATCGCGGCCGCTTCCATCACCGTGATCAGCCCGCCGTAGATTCCCCCCAGCACGACGACCGGGAGCGGGAGCTCCCACGCGGCAGCGCGCAAGGCCACGCGAGCGCGGGCCAGCGAGAAGGGGTGGCTTCGCACATGGTCGCGTCTCGCACGATAGGCCCCGTACGCCGCCAGCAGTACGACCAGCAGCGCACCCGGAAGGATCCCGGCCAGGAACAACTTGTCGACTTCGACTTCGGCGACGTAGCCGTAAATGATGAGCGGAAGGCTGGGGGGAAACAGGAGCCCCAGGCTTCCCGACGCCGTGATGAGTCCCAAGCTGAAGCGGCGGTTGAACCCGTCGGCGATGAGCGCGGGGAGCAAGAGCCCTCCCATCGCGACGATGGTGACGCCGGAGGCCCCCGTGAACGCGGTGAAGACGGCGCACGTCACCAGCGACACCACTGCCAACCCGCCGGGAAAGAACGCGCGCGACAGATTGAGCAACCGCTGGGGCGCTTTGCTGTGGGCGAGCAGATAACCGGCGAATGTGAAGAGCGGAATCGCGATCAGCAGGGGCGAACCGGCGATGGAATACATCGACACCGCCACCGACGAGATGTTGACGCCGGATTGGTGGAACAAGATGAGTGCCAGCGCGCCGAAGACGGCAAAGAGCGGCATTCCGTAGAGTGCGAGCAGGGCGAGGAGGATGCCGACGACGAACATCATCGCTTCATTCCTCCAAGCCGGTTTCGATCGACTCGCGCCCGAGGAAGATCGCCAAAGCCGCACGGTAAGTCATCATCGCGAAGGCGACGGGGAGTACCAGCTGCAGCACCCACGTGCGCACACCGAAGAATGCGACCTCTCCGAAGCTCCGTTCGTCGACGACGAGCCGCATGGTCGCGATGGTGAGCGCGTAGCAAACGACGGCACTCACGCCGTACACGACCAGGCGGCGCAAGGGAAGCAACCCTACGGGGAGCAAGCGCGAGAGTGTATCGACCGAAATGTGGCGCATGCGAGCGGAAGCGACGGCGGCTCCGAGCGCACCGAGCCACAACACGATGTGCCGCATCAAGGGGTCGGCCCACAGCCAGCCCGAGTGGAGAACATTGCGCAGGAAGATCTGGGCGCAGCCCAACCCGATCAGCGTCACCAGCAGAAGGGCGATAAATCCGACTTCGGCGCGACCGGTGAGCCCGAAGAAGCGGCGCGCCCGCGGCGTCCGCTCCAGCGCGGCGCGCAGCGCCGCCAACACCACGAGCGCGACGAAGCCTAGAACGAGTAGTAGCGCCGACTTCGTCATGTCGCGGCCGCAGCCGTCAATTCGATGAACCGGAGGACGAACCCGCCGCGTGGGTCTTGCGATATTCGGCGAGCAATGCCTTCACGCGATCCAGCAGCTCTTGGGAATATAGCGCGGGTACGCCGTCGCTCCACGCGGAGCGCCCGCGCGTGACGAATTCCTGGCGCGTGGCAGCGTCGGCGGCGACGACCTGGACGCCTTCCTTCTTGATCTCCGTGACGGCTTCGTCGTTTTGCGTGCGTGTCTTCTGGGTCAGTGCCGTCAGTTCCCGCCGCATCACCTCGAGGAGGATCGCTCGGTCCGCCGCGCTCACGCCGGACAGCGATTTCTCCGTCGCGACTACGGCGCTGATCCCGTGTGTGATGGGGATCTCCGACATGTACTTGACGCGGGTGAACCACTGGAGGGCCACGCACGCCAGCGGCGACGCGTACACACCGTCCACGACGCCGGTCTGGAGCGACGTCAGCACGTCGGGGGCCGCGAGCGGTACCGGAGTGATGTTGAAGGCCCGGTAGAAGATTTCCGCGAGCTGGTCACCGGACCAGATCCACCACTTGATGTTCTGCATATCGCTGACCTTGCGCACCGGCGTCTTGGTGAACAAATAGACGAAGCCGACGTCGGTCCAAGCCAGCAACGCGTAGTCCTTGGCCTTGAACGCCTTCTCGTAGTAGTCGTTGGTGGCGCCGCGCACGTAGTCGAGCTCGTCCAGCGATTCGAACATGAAGGGCAGTTCGAGGACGCGCGTCTCGGGCACGATGGCGCCCAAACCGAAGCCGGTGAAGCCGGCCGCGTGAATCTGGCCGTTGCGCATCTTTCGGATCACGTCTTTTTCATCGCCCTGGACTCCGCCCGGGTAGAACTTCAAGCCGACGCGGTTCTCGGTTCGTTGCCGGACCTCGTTGTCGACTTTGCGCATCGATTTCATCCACGTACTGCCGTCGGGCGCGAGGGTGGCGAACTTGATCTCGACCTTTGCCTTGGGCGCGGCCTTGGTTTTCTGCGCATCGGCGGTTCCCGCGAACACGACGAGGCCCGCCACGGTGGTGGCGGCGATTCTAAAAAAGCGCATCGATCTCTCCTAATAGTGTCGCCGATTTCTGTCGTGCGATGAGGTTCAGCAGGCGATACGGGTTGTCGTCGTCGGGCGCGGCCCCGCCGACGGATTCCAGGACGCGCGTAAAGTCTTCGGCGTCCTGGATGCGGTACAAGTAGTAGCGGGCATAGAAGTACTTGGACAATAGAAACGAGTCGCCCGAGATCGCGAACGCTTGCTCGAAACTCGCGCGCGACTTCTCGGGGCTCCCCCCGAACATCGGGGGCCGAAACGCGTGCAGGCTCCCGATCATGACGTGCGGAAGCCCTTCGAAATACGCCCCGTCGAGCTCCGCTGCGCGTTCCAGGAGTGCCGTGACCTTGGGGATGTCGCGCAGCACCGCGGTCGAATCCAGGTGGAGGCTGATGAACTGTGCCCAGTTGGCCGCCGTCCACACCGCGAAAGGAACGTCTTTCGCGCGGAGCGCGGGGAGGTATTGTTCGAACTCTTCGAACGGAACGCTCCAGTCGCCCGCGAGTTTCTTGTTCTTCCTCAGCGCGATCTCCCCGTGCTCCATTCCCTTCAGGTAGAGCAGCGATGCATATGACGGGTCGACGTCTTCCTGCGATGAAAAAGCGTAGCTGAAGTAGAACATGGACGCGTTCAGCCGCAGCGCAGCGTTGCCGGGGTCGGTTCGTATCAAGCCTTCGAGCAGGAATAGATTCGCGGCGGCGCCGTCTTGGAAAGTGCGCAAATCGTTGGAGGCCATGGCGGCGTCGCGCGCGTTGTCGAGCACAGGCACCATGACGTGGCCCACGGAGTACTTGGCGGGAGAGCAGCCGAAGGCCGCCATCAATACCGCGCAAGCGAGCGGTGGCAACGGAAAACGGAGCGGGCTTGGGCGGTTGGCCAACACGCGGGCATTCTCACCCGAATCCCGCGCGGCGATCAACTTGAGATTTCGGGCGGCTGCGCGCCACGGGATATACCGGTCCATCAAAACCCCAGCGTCGCGCGCACGGTCGCGTAGCGTTGTGGCCACGCGTTTTCTCGCGCGAACGCGACGCGCGCGGCACGCCCGGCCGGGTTGCCGTCCAAGACCGACTCCACCGCGCGCACGAACGCGCCGGAGTCGTCGCACAGGATCGAGGGCGAGGCGCTCGCTTCGATTTCGTCGAGCCGTGTTGCCACCGTCGGCAATCCGGCCGCGAGGTATTCGAAGAGCTTGAGCGGGCTCACCGCGTGGGTGAGATCGTTGCGCACGAACGGAACCATGCCGACGTCGCAGTGGAGAAGAAGGGTGGGGAGGTCGCGGTACGGATACGTCCCCATGAAATGCACATTGGCCGGGTATGCGCGGCGCTTGGGTTCGCCGGGTCCGAAGATCAACACGGATGCGTGCGGGATCCGCCCTGCGACCTCGGCGATGGTGTCGAAATCGATCCATGCGTCCAGTGCCCCGACGAACACGACGCGCGGACGCCGGAATGTCGCGAGCACGGCGGGTTCCCCCTCGGCGCCTTCGAAGAAAATCTCCGCGACGCCGTTGGGGAGATACACGGCGTCCGGGCGGCGCGTGCGAAGCTTCTGCGCGAGGCGCCGCGACGTGACGAAAAGCGCATCGACGCCGTCGATCACGTCGTCATGGAGGGACAAGACCGACGCCGGCACCTTTCCCAAATGGGCCCAGTCGTCGGTGAGGCGGCAGGCACTTTGACGCGCGCGCGACATCGTCCACGCGGCATGGGAGAAGCGGCTGTTGGAGATCCAAACGAGGTCCGGGGACAAAAAGCGGCGTTCGCGCAAGATCGAGTCGACGCGCGGCAACGTGGCGCGCAGGGTGTGGGTGCCGACGTAGCGCGTCCGCAACAGCGGCCGGTCCGTGACGGGCAGGAGTGTTAGCGGATAATACTCGAACACCCCGTCGGGAGCGCGCGCCCCGTTGCTCCGCCAGACGCGATGGCGCCGGCGTGCAAACGCATCGCCGCGCGCGATCGAACCGAGATGGAGCGGTGTTCCCAGCCAGACAACGTCGCCACCCGCGCGCGCGAACTCGCGCGCCAACGCGTGCGAGCCCGACTGGGTCGGCGCTTGGTAGTCGGACGCCTCCGCCATCAGCACGCGCACCCAAGACCTCAACTTCCTCGCCGGTGCGGAAAGCAAAGACCCTTCGGCCCCGCTCATCGCGGAACCGAAGGGTCCGAACCTACTACGGGCGCTTCATGGTGCCGAAGGGGGGACTCGAACCCCCACGAGGTTACCCTCACTGCGCCCTGAACGCAGCGCGTCTACCAATTCCACCACTTCGGCAGCAGTAACACTCCAGCAGGCTTTGGCAGCTAGAGGATCGTCGAAAGAGCAAAGCCAAAAACCCAGTCGGCGACCTCGAGGGCCACAATAGTCGAAGGCGGTGGAAAAGTCAACGAAGGAGAAGGAGGGGTTTGGGTGTCCTGAAATGGCGTAACATTCATTATATAAATAAGTTAATCGACTGCAGCGGTTCGGCGGCCCAATCTTCCGAGTCGGATCCTGGCATCCGCTGGCCGGAGGTATCGAACGTCGTAATTATAAATATTACAATATGTTGCGGTCATTCAGAGGCGCCCGAATCGTACCTCGGCCGATTGCGGCGCCGGGTGGCGCCGCTATTTCACGCTAACTGATTGTCGATTTGCTAGTTGCAAAGGCGGAACGGCGCCACTACCCTAAGGGACGATGGGCGTGACCGAGCGCCCTGGAAGACCCCTGGTCACCGTGAAAATCGTCGTCCAAAACAAGAAAGCGCGCCACGACTACGCGATCTTCGAGACACTCGAAGCCGGAATCGCGTTGCGCGGCACCGAGGTCAAGTCGCTGCGCGAGGGGCGCGCCAACCTGCGCGATTCATACGCCATCATCCACAACGGAGAGGTCACGTTGCGCGGGCTGCACATCAGCCCGTATTCGCACACGTCGAATCGAGCGCTGGATCCGCTGCGCGACCGCAAGCTCCTGATCAATCGGGCCGAGATTCGCAAGCTGGCCGGCAAGGTGAACGAGAAGGGGATGACGCTGGTGGCGCTCAAGGTCTATTTCAACGACCGTGGCATCGCCAAGGTCGAACTCGGACTGGCCAAGGGCAAGCGTGCGCACGACAAGCGCGACGCCATCTCCGAGCGCGAAGTGCGCCGCGAGATGGACCGGGCCATGAAGCGCACGCGCTAGCCACCCGCGCTGTCCCTCTCGGACAAACTCCTTCGACCGAACCTCAAGGGTTTGCTATGGTCGAGCGCATGACGAAACGCGTCGTAACCGCCCCGGGGGGATTCCTCGCCCAGCTCGGGGCCGCGCTGGTCCTTTGCGCCCTGCTTTCCCCCGCGCCGCTGGGCGCCGAGGAAGCCATGGAGATCGTCTATGACGACGGGCGCGCGCCAGAGCGCGTTCCCCTCCTGCGTGTTTCGGGAGACGAGGCCTGGTTCGTGCGCGCGAGCGACGTCGCGCGCTTGCTGCGCGCCACCCAGTTTTGGAACGCGTCCTCGCGCAAGATCGTGCTCGGCGTCGGGCGCGCGCGCATCGTGCTCACCGTGGATACACGCGCGGTCATCGTCGATGGGGAACCCGTCATGATGCGAACGCCCGTGCGTTACGACGAGGGCGCGGTGTTGGTGCCGATGGAGTTCATCCTGGAGACGGCGTCGCAGTACACGCCGCGCGGCTTCGAGTGGGACGAAGACGAGAAGCGGCTCACGGTGGGCGGCATCGGCTACAACGTCACCCAGGTCTCCTTCGCGTCGTCTTCTGGCCGCACCACGGTGACGCTCCATCTGACGGAGCCACTCGTGTATAACGTCGACACCGCGACCCCCGGGCTGGTGCGCGTGAAGCTCTACGCCGGCCGCATCGACGTGCGCGCGTTCGCGGTGCGCGAAGAGCGCGGGTTGGTGTCCAGCATCCGCGCCGAACAAACCGAACGCGACGCGTACGTCACCATCGGCGTCTCGCGCGAGACGACGCGCGTGCGCATCGATCGGACGGACACGCCGCCGCAGCTGGACATCGTGCTTGAAAAGGGGGAGGCGGACGAAGACGTCCCCGCGGGCACCATCGAGATCGTCGACGAAGCCAACCGAGGACGGTCGCCGTTCTTGATCGACCGCGTGTGCATCGACGCCGGCCACGGAGGCCGCGACCACGGCAAGGAAAGCGCGAACGGCATTCTGGAGAAGGACGTGACCCTCTCCATCGCGCGCGCGGTGCGCGATCGCATTCAGGAGGAACTCGGACTCGAAACGGTGATGACGCGCGACGACGACCGTCTGGTCGACTTGGTCGAGCGCACCCAGATCGCGAACACGTCGGGGTGCGACCTCTTCGTCAGCATCCACTGCAACGCCTGGTTCCACGACCAGACGAGCGGCTTCGAGTCCTACTTCCTTTCGCCGGCCCGGAGCGAATCGGAGCGCACGCTGCAGCGTTTCGAGAACCAATCGGTCGGCGGCGACGCGCAAGCCGCCCCCCGCGGCGACGTGGAGTTCATCCTGTGGGACCTGGTGCAAAACGCTTACATCGACGAGAGCAGCACTTTCGCCGAATTCATCCAGCGCGAGATGACGACACGGCTGGGCATCAAGAGCCGCGGCGTCAAGCAGGCGAACTTCGTCGTATTGCAGGGAGCGAAGATGCCGGCGGTGCTGATCGAGACCGCCTTCTTGTCGAACCCCGACGAAGAACGTCTTCTCATCGACCCGGATTTCCAGCGCCAAGTGGCCGAGGGCGTGGTGGCGTCGATCAAGAAAATGCAGGATCGCTACCGCTAGCGCGGACTGGTAGTATGGCCGAGTTACCGCAGCATCCTTCCCGCGACCCGGGCGACGACCACGCGGCCGCTAGCGGGACGCTCGGCGGGCGCGGTCTGGCCATCATCGCGGGTGTCACCCTCGGCCTGTTGTTCGTCGGTATCTGGATGTGGATGCGCACCCCAACCGAGACGGTGGAAGAGCCGCGGCCGGCGGCACAGCGCGTGCTCGAGGGAAGCCGGGCCGTGACGCTCTTCTTCGCGAGCGCCGACGAGCCCAGCATCTACAACGAGTCGCGCGAGGTGGGTGTCGGGCGGCGTTTCGACGAACAAGTGCGCCAGGTGGTCGAAGCGTTGATTGCGGGACCCGGCGACGCACGCGGGGTGAGCGCGATACCGGACGGGACGCAGCTCTTGGCGGTTGCGTTCGACCCCGAGGCGGCGGCGCTGTATCTCGATTTCAGCGCGGAGCTGGTCGCGGCGCATCCGGGCGGTAGTGCCGCCGAATACTGCACCGTCGCGGTCATCATGAAGACGGTCGGCGAGAACTTCCCCGAGGTCCGGGCCGTGCAGATACTCGTCGACGGTTCCCAGGTCGACACCATCGCGGGACACATTCGCGCGGACCAACTGTTTCTCGTGCGCGACTGGCGTTAGTAACAGAAAGGCATCGCGGCACTGCGCGACCACGACATGTCCAAAACAGCGAATCGAAAACCCATCGGAGTATTCGACTCCGGGATCGGCGGGCTCACGGTGCTCAAGGAGCTCTTGAGCCGCCTGCCCGACGAGTCGTTCGTCTACTTCGGCGATACCGCCCGCGTTCCCTACGGCACCAAGAGTGCCGAAACGGTGCGGCGCTTCTCGCGCGAGAACATCCGCCTCTTGCTCGACCGCGGGGTCAAGATGGTGGTCATCGCGTGCAACACCGCGTCGTCGGAAGCGCTGCCGGGGATGGAAAACGAGTTCCCGGTCCCCATCGTGGGCGTGATCGATCCGGGAGTGCGCGCCGCCATCGCCGCCACCCAGCGGCGCCGGATCGGCGTCATCGGCACGCCGGGAACGATCCGCTCGGGCGCGTACCAGGCGAAGATCATGGCGCAGCTCCCGAGCGCGGTCGTGATTCCGCAGGCGTGCCCGCTCTTCGTCCCGCTGGTGGAAGAGGGCTGGATCGACTCGCCGGTGACGCGCATGGTCGCACGCGAGTACTTGCGCGCTTACGAGCACGCCGACATCGACGCCCTCGTGCTGGGGTGCACGCACTATCCACTACTCAAGCCGGTGATCGCGGAAGTCCTGGGCCCAGGCGTCGCCTTGGTGGACTCCGCGGTCGAGACCGCGCGCGAGGTGGCGGGCGTGCTCGCCGCGCGCGGGATCGAAGGGTCGGGAGGCGGCGGCGAATTTCACATCGTGTTGAGCGACACCAGCCCCAACTTCGGGGACATCGCGACGCGCTTCCTGGGGCGCCGTGTACCGGACATCGAGCTGGTGTCGGTGGCGTAGGGGAGACGAATGAGAAAAGACGGACGCGGTGGAGGCGCCCTTCGCCCGGTGCGTATCGAGCGCGGGTATTTGCGCCACGCGGAAGGTTCCGCGCTGATCGAAGTGGGCGAGACGCGCGTCATTTGCAGCGCCACCTTGGAGCCCGGCGTGCCGCGCTGGATGGTGGGTGGTGGGCGCGGGTGGATCACGGCCGAGTACGGCATGCTGCCGCGCAGCTCGCGCCAGCGCATCATTCGCGAAGCCGATCGTGGTCGCACCGGGCGCACGCACGAGATCCAGCGCCTCATCGGACG
>Ga0105092_10002224_pt1 | contig 10376 bp, 10 predicted proteins | sample PPLLak2March2015_FD_87021 | JGI IMG/M metagenome (GOLD analysis project Ga0105092, IMG submission 87021) | Freshwater sediment microbial communities from Prairie Pothole Lake near Jamestown, North Dakota, USA - PPLs Lake P7 Core (1) Depth... | ecosystem: Environmental > Aquatic > Freshwater >...
ACATCCGAAACGATGTGCGTGGAAAGGATCACGATCCGTTCGCCGGAGAGATCGGAGAGTAAATTGCGGAAGCGCACGCGCTCCTCGGGGTCGAGACCCACGGTCGGTTCATCCACAATGAGCAGCTGCGGATCGTTGAGCAGCGCCTGTGCGATCCCCACGCGCTGCTTCATGCCGCCTGAATACCCGCCCAGCGGACGCTTTGCCGCGTCCTTGAGATTCACCAGTTGCAGCAGTTCGTCGATGCGTTTCTTTGCCGTCGCGGCGTCCAGCCCCTTGATGGCTGCCATGTACTCAAGAAATTCAACCGCGTTGAGATTTGGGTACACACCGAAATCCTGCGGCAAATATCCAAGGATAGCCCGCAGGGTATCGGGCGATCTGACAATATCCACATCGTTCCACAGGATGGTTCCATCTGTGGGCTTGGTGATCGTGGCGAGCATGCGCATGAACGTGGATTTGCCCGCGCCGTTGGGACCGAGCAAGCCTAAAATTCCAGGTTTGATATCCAGGGAGAAACTTCTTAGTCCCCAAAGGTCAGTGCGATATTGTTTCCCCAGGTCTGTGATGGTCAGTTTCATGATGTCCTCTTTGTATGGAATATCGCACTGTTTTTACGAGAAATAAATGATTCGGTTGCAGTTCACAAATAAGTGCGGTTTGGTACAAGATTTTTACAACAAAGAAGCCTTTCCTGTCCTGTCCGTTAGGATAGGCTGTCCCGGATGTTTTCCAACCTTGCCAGCATCCACCAAAAAACTTAATGTAGACTCCCGCGCAGATGGGATTGCTGGGGGAGTAGGATGCGCGTGCAGCAGTACCTTAACCTGAAACTAATCCAAAATCGGACAAATCCAGTATACTTAATAAGCTTGCGGCTGTGAACTTGTTTGCAACATCGAACGTTCAGGTTTTCACATAGCCATTTCGTCAGCGGGGATGAACATCTCATAATCACAGATCGGAAGGACTACTATAAACGCAAACTTAACCCAATCACAGGAGGCGGAAGAAATCCGCTGGCAGCCGATTGTTGCCAAATATGCAAAGCCTCATCTGGGCCGCAGCCTCTGGCAGGTGGCAAATACATTGATACCGTATTTCGTTTTATGGGGCTTGATGATCTGGAGTATTCAAATTTCCTATTGGATCACGCTCGGGCTGTCGGTCCTGGCGGCCGGCTTCCTGATGCGGACCTTCATCATCTTCCATGATTGCGGACACGGATCATTCTTCAAATCGCAGAAGGCCAATGAGTTTGTCGGCCGGATCACCTCCTTTTTGAACTTCACACCCTACTATCGCTGGAAGCACGACCATGCGATCCATCATGCCACGGCCGGCGACCTGGACCGGCGCGGCATAGGTGACGTGTACACCATGACCGTCCGGGAATATCTCACAGCCCCCTGGTGGAAGAAAGTCGCCTACCGGGTCATGCGCAATCCCTTTGCATTGCTGGGAATCGGTCCACTGATTGTCTTTGTCATTGTTCATCGGATCCCGCCGGCCAAAGGCAGACGCGAACAAGCCAGCGTCTGGTGGACCAATTTTGCGCTGGTGGCCGTGATCGGCCTCCTATGCTGGCTGATCGGCTGGCAGACGTACCTGATGATCCAGCTGCCGATCCTCATGATCAGCACCACGATCGGGGTCTGGCTTTTCTACGTCCAGCACAACTTCGACCCGACCTACTGGGACAACCATGAAAGCTGGGAGTTTGTGAAGGCGGGACTGCAGGGCAGCTCCTTTTACAAGCTGCCGCTCCTCCTGCAATGGTTCACCGGGAATATCGGTTTTCATCACATCCATCACCTGAGCGCCAAGATCCCCAACTACAACCTGCCCAAATGTTATTACGAAAACCCCTTGTTCCACGTGCGGCCCTTAACGATCAGAGCCAGCCTTAAGTCCCTGGCCTTACGGCTCTACGATGAAGAGCAAAAGATGCTGGTCGGCTGGAACGGACTTAAGCGGTATCAGACCAAACAAGTGCGAGCGATGAATACCTAAAGCAACAGAGACTGGCTTGCGCCAGTCTCTTGTTCAGGAACTCCCGTTACCCATTTTCCTTGAGAATCATTTGTATGCGTCGAAAGATTTTCTCGATTATTGGGAATAATACTTGCCTGCCTACTCCTGCTAAACTAATACTGTCACCCGCCCTCAAATCCAGATCATATTTTTCGAGTGTAATTTCCCGCTCTTTAAATTCATTCCAGGGTAAAAATTTCGGTTTGTTGGTTTAAGCCAATGATTTTGCCAATAAATACCATCTCACAAATCACAAAGCCTTGTTTCCCATTCTTGAAAGGGCTTGTGTCACAATAAAAATAAATTTCTTTTCCTTTTGGAAAGTCATGGAATGATTTTTTTATTATTTGTAGTTTCTTTTCCGGGATGGAAGTGCCAACCTGGAACTCATGAATGAAATGCATGCGCAGATGGTCACAACGATAGCGACGAATTTCTGCAATGGTTTTGGTTTCTGAGTTCTCGATTACCTTGTTTTGACCAACTCGCACTGGCGCGCCACAAGCGGGCACGTCGGCTGAAATGCTTCATGCGAGGCGCCGCAGAATTGACAGATGATCATGTTCTCCCTTGCAGTGTTCATTGGATTAATAAATTATACACTCTGAGGCTTGGACGGTTGCAGCACAGAAATTATTTTTGTCAGGGTAATCTGCTGGCAATTGTTTCTATCCATGCGATTTCCCGGCTTTCGTCATATTGATAAGATATTCCCTGCCCCTCGATCTCCATAATGTTATTGCCTTTGATGATGATTGCGGCAAAAGCCTCTCCGATGTTGGTGTACTTATTTGGACCACCCCATTGATATGTTTCTGCCTTGAAGGCAAAACGTTGAAGTATCGATGGGAACTCCTTCATTACGCTTTGCATATGTTCGCTTAGTTCCTGATTGGCGCCCGGTTTGGCTCCGACCTTGAGGGTTAGATCCATGCTGTCATCAAGAAAAGTACAGGCAGAAACCGAGTATCCTTCCTCTCGAAGCAGCTCGTGGGTAGGGGCGGGCGGATTGGGAAAGCGCGCGCTCACTTCCTCTGTCGTGATGAGGTCGCAGGCATTGAACACTGTTGTCTCCGGCGGAAGCCTGCTGGCAATGGCTTTCAGGAACAGGGTCTCTCTCTCGGCATGATAGATATACCCTATACCGGAACCCTCAATTTCTACAGCTGTATTGGCTTTTACCATGATGCCGACAAAAGCATCCTGACGAACGTGATCTATCATTGTCCCTGCCTGATAGATCTCTACTCCTGAATAGGAGAACTGTTTAGACGATGGCAATGCTTTAAGATTTTGCACGTGTTCAGCCACCGAATCGACAAAATCCGGGCTTGCTGCGACGGAAATGGAAAGATACAACTCCTCACTCTTGTAGTACGTGCACTTGGAAACAGTGTATCCCTGTTCCATTTTTAATTCATTTGTGGGGGATGGAGGATTTGGAAATAGAGCTGCAACTTCTTCCAGGCGCACCAATGTGCACGCGTCTGAGATGTCGCCTGGTTCCGATCCTGTATTAACAGGGAACTTTGGGATTTCAGTATGCGTTGGACGCGGCGTTCGATCCTTTGTGGGATGCAATGTTGGACGAAGGGTAGCCGTGGGAAAGGGACTTGGCATGCCTTGAGGTTTTTCTTTTGTGGGCGGTCTAGTCGCTGGCGGGGGAGGAGTAGGCGTTAGGGTGTTACAGGCAAGTATGATCATGATCCCGATCATGGGGACCAAAAGGGTTTTTCGCGTATTGGATGGCTTCGACATGCTGACCCTCCCGGTTACAGTCCTTTGATGTACATCTCGCCACGCCTCATTATACTTTCCAATACTCATTCCGGCCAAAGTGCCAAAACGACAAGTCATGATAGAGAAATTCCTTCCACACAGCGGAACGTTCCGGGCATATTCGTTGCCTGTAAAAAGAAACCTGACAGGTCTCTACAGACCTGTCAGGTTTGAGTTATCCTGAGCAGCTAACTTTCACTATTTCAGCGGCGGCTGCTTCACCTGTGGCGCACTTAACCTCTGGGAGATATCCTTTGCCAGTGTGACAAAGTCTGACGGCAGCATGATGATCGTCGTGGTGTTTTGTTCCGCGCCCACTTCAGAGATCATCTGCATGCGGCGCAGCTCCAAGGCCATGGGGTTTTCGGCAATTCGTTGAGCGCCTAGCGACAGTTTCTCGGATGATTCCAATTCGGCTTCGGCCTTGATGATGCGCGCCCGCTTTTCGCGCATGGCTTCCGCCTCACGCGCCATGGCGCGCTGCAGCGAGACAGGGATCTCCACATCCTTCATCTCGACCGCTTCCACCTTGATGCCCCACGGCTCGGTCCCGTCATCGACAATTTTTTGCAGGGTGTGGTTGATGCCATCCCGTTCCTTCAAGACTTCATCCAGGACATGCTGGCCAATGATGTTGCGCAGCGTAGTGAGCGCCATCTGGTGCACGGCATTGCGGTAGTCTGCAACGGACAAGATGGCGCGTGCCGGGCTGACGATCCGGTACCACAGCACCGCGTCGATCTTGACCGTCACGCTGTCTCTTGTGATGGTTTCCTGCCGCTCGATGGGAACGGTCATGGTGCGGATATCCACTTTTCGCAACTGTTCTATTCCGGGGATGATCCAGTTCAAACCCGCATTGATATTGCGAACAACCCGCCCCAGCCGGAACACGATCCCACGTTCATACTCCTGCACAATTCTGAAGCCTGAGAATATGAACAATACGGCTCCGATAGCTACAATTCCACCGCATACCCAACGTAGATCAATCATTTTTTCCTCCACTGTGGATATACGGAAAACGGAATGCCAGGGTTCGGCGTCTCAAGCCTGACAGGCCTGATGCGCATAACGAAAGTAGTCCCCACAGCCAACGCCAGTGAGCGGTCAGCCAGGCATCTTTCGCTGTCCCTTTGGCAATCCCTCGACCTGACCATAGGCTGGTTATAAGGTGTTTATATCCTACCTGTATCGCGCCTGTATCCTTCCTTCACCATTCATTCGATGAAGGTATACAGTGGCAACGAACAACGTCACCCAACGATGAACAGTAGAAGTCCATAAACTTCCGCTGTTCCAAAACCTGACAGGTCTGCCGCGCGGCGCGTTTGATAAAGGTGTCCGTGCAGACAAAGAGGGCGAGGCGAGGTGGTTTCGCGGAGACCTGTCAGGTTCGAACCTATACTGACAGCATCTTCTCATACACCACAAATCCCTTCAACACCTCAGGCACGATCCAGGCATATTCTTCTTGCAGGGAATTGTCTGCCCTAGTCAACCTCTTCGTCCAGGTCCAATGTACGGGCGAGGTAGTTTTCGTAATCGGGGACGAGGCGGTCGTATTCGCTGTCCATGAGCGGGGAGGAGATCATGAAATCGGCTGTGGCCCGGTTGCAGGCAATGGGAATATTCCATACGACCGCCATGCGCAAAAGCGCCTTTACATCGGGGTCGTGGGGCTGGGGTTCGAGCGGGTCCCAGAAAAAGATGAGGAAATCGATCCTGTTCTCGACGATCATGGCGCCGATCTGCTGGTCGCCGCCCAGGGGGCCGCTTTTGAAGGTTACGATGTCCAGGCCAAGTTCCTGTTCCAGGATTTTCCCTGTCGTGCCCGTCGCAAATACCTGATGGTGAGATAGGAGAAAGAGGTTGTATTTTGCCCATTCCACCAGGTCCCGTTTTTTGTTATCGTGTGCGACCAGGGCGATCTTCTTGTCATGTTCCATGGGGATTTTCTTGTGAGCGATCATCGAATATTGTTCCTTTCCAGGTCGGCAGTTCCTGATTGCAGATGTGTCCCACCGCGATTGCTATGTGATCAAGGTATTACGAATATTATATTTACATTCCCGTTATTTCTGTGATCGCTGCTGATGCAAAAACCTGACAGGTCTTGGGCGCGGCGCGTTTGGTCAAGGTGCCCGCGGAGACCTGTCAGGTTTGGGGTTGATCAGTCCGACAGCATCTTTTCGTAAACGACAAATTCCTTCAACACCTCAGGCACGATCCAGGCATATTCTTCTCGCACGGAACCGCGCAGCGGAGAGATAGTCTTTTGCCAGGAAAGCGCCTTGACGATGGATGCCACCGGCTTCGAAAGGCGGTAGGCAGCCAGCAAGGCCTCCTTAGAGGCGAATTTCTGCCAGGGTTCAATGTAGCGCTCCAGCAGGGCCGCCATCTCCGGAGTAAAGGAATAGTCGGGCAGGTCGAGGGCGATCTCGACGCTGACGAAGAGGGTGCGCAGCGACACAAAGGGATGGGTCACGCCGGCGTCGCCCCAGTCGAAGAACGTGATCCGCCCGTCGCGGAGCAGGACGTTGCCGTCGTGGAAGTCGCCGTGGTTGAGCGATTCGGGGATCCCAAAGGCGGCCAGCTCGGAACAGATCCGCTCGAAGCGCGGCGCCAGGTCCCGGAGGTCCCGCACCTCGGCCGAGGTCAGTCCCTTTTCCTGGTTGATCAGCAGGCTTTCTTCATCGGAGAGAAGTTTTGTGTACAGTGCGGGCAGTACTGTAAGCCGATGATCCGGAATGCCCAGTGAAAGGATCTGGGCAATGTGTTCGGCCAGCCGGACCTGCACTTCGGAGTAGCGCGAAATCACAGGGTTCCAGGGAGTTACATCCCGGGTCGGGCGGATGGAGAGGCGCAGCTGGTCGCCGCCGTCGCACATCAGCATCCAGCCGCGCGCTGGGTCGACCGCGACCAGCTCGGGCATGCAATCGGGAAACCAGCCCGCCAGCTTTTCGGTCAGGGCGGATTCGTACACCGTCTCCGCCGCGGTGGCCTTAAAGAACAACGTCCCCTCGTCTGATGGAACGCGCAGCACCGTTGACCAGGGATACATATGCGGCTGTTCGATCTCGCCGGTGATCTGGATGGACTGCCGCGCAGCCTGCGCGCGGATCCAGTCATGGGCTTGTTTCAGCCAGTCGGGGTCTTGCCAGGGAAGTGGGGTTTGTGTTGACATGTTTGCGTATGACAAATGACATCCTAAAATTCTTATCTTCTTCGTACATTCAATTTCTTGACACATTATATCCAATATGCTATCCTTGGGGTTGTAGGATACCAGTAGTTTGCTTAGGAAGAACCAGGTTGGCTCACAGGATCGTCCGTGAGCCGCTTTGTTTTTCGCCGCTGAGGCGCTCCGATGCACTACCCAATGAGTACCCTCCATATTTTTCATTTGCCATAAGGAGGCAAAAATGTCGGAACGTATCAACGGTACGGTCAAGTGGTTCAATGGGACGAAGGGCTACGGATTCCTCGCTCGCGAAGGCGGCGAAGATGTCTTTGTCCACTTCTCAGCGATCCAGGGCGAAGGCTTCAAGAACCTGCAGGAAGGCCAGAAGGTCGAGTTCACTGTTGAACAGGGCCCCAAGGGTCTGCAGGCCAGCAACGTCGTCGTCGTCAACTAATTGACTGAGACCAGACATACAAAAAATCCCCGAGACGAAAGTCTCGGGGATTTTTGTTTTATTGGTAGCTAAAACTTTGTTGTTCCAACCTGATTTTCAATTCCAGTTGAGCTATTTCGACTTACTGATTTTATATCCCTCCTCATCGATCTTCATCTTAATGCCGCGCATGGTGTGCAGGTACAAAGCCAGTTTCTGAATGGATTCGTAAGCCTGTTTTTCATTTGTGACATCGCCTTTTTTATCGAAGCCGGTGTGGGCAGTGACAACGTCATTCGCCTGTTTCAAAGCAAAACCGTATTTATCGAGAAGTTCGTTAGCCCGGGCCAGGTCGTCAGGATCCTCGAAATCCGCAGGGAGGAACCTGACCTGGGTAAAGAAGAGGTTCTCAAAACGCAGATGCTGGAGTTTGTTCTTCCATTCGAAGTCCAGATCACCATATTCGATGGGATCATCGTCACCGGCAGGGGCGGCAAAAACGCCGGGCACCGCAAGGAAAGAGGCCATCAAGGCGACGATGATCGACGCCAGGAACATCTTTTGAAGCAGCGCCCCCCTTGCTTTATTGATCAATATTGGATTGTACGACCACTTTGTTTGCATACTTTACTCCTTGGTACTAAACAAAAAATTAACGATCCATTCGCTGGATTTCCAATAAGACGCACCCTAGAACAGAAAGGTTCCAAAAACTATCCCGAAACCGGATCACTTGAAACCCGGAAAAAAATAGCGCACAACGCTATGCGTGTGCGCTATTGCCTTTCAGGATGGTTCGGGGTATGGGCTTATCCATACCTGCTCATGAATTTTTCCATGCGGTGCAGGGCTTCTTCGATCTGGCTGTACTCTGTGGCGTAACACATCCGCGTGAAACCCTCTCCGCCCGGACCGAAGGCGTTGCCTGGCACCACCGCGACGTGCTCTTCGAGCAACAGTTTTTCGGCGAAGACCTCATCGTCCATGCCGGAGGCCCGGATGTTCGGGAACGCGTAGAAGGCGCCGCGCGGCTCGAAGGTGTGGAGACCGAGGCGGTTGAGTCCCGCGACGAGTAATCTGCGGCGGCGGTCATATTCCGCGCGCATCTCCTGCACGTGCGGTTCGCCGCTTTGCAGTGCCACGAGGGCGGCATCCTGGGCAGTCGTCGGCGCGGACATGATCGTGTATTGATGAACGCGCACCAAACCCTGGATGATGTCCGCGGGTCCGCAGGCATAGCCGATGCGCCAGCCGGTCATGGCGTAATCTTTCGAGAAGCCGCCCAGCAGAATCGTGCGATCTCGGATGTTTTCACCCAAAGAGGGGAAACAGACATGCTCGAAGTCGTATACCAAACGATCGTAAATCTCATCGGACACGATCAGCAGATTATGCTCTTCGGCGATTTTGGCAATCTCGACCAGTACCTCGCGGGTCGCCACCGCGCCGGTTGGGTTCGACGGGTAACCAATAAAGATCGCTTTCGTGCGCGGCGTGAGCGCCTTGCGAATATCCTCGGGGTCCACCATAAAATTGTTTTCTTCGCGGGCGGTCACCTCCACGGGAACCCCGTGCGCCAGGATCACTTCCGCTTGATAAGAGACAAAACAGGGTGTTGGGATAATCACTTCATCACCCGGATCCAGTACCGCGGTGAACGTCAGATACAACGCTTCCGAAACTCCGACCGTAGCGATGATCTCGTTGGTCGGGTCATACCTTACCTTGTAGAGTCGCAGGAGGTTGTCGGAGATCGCCTGACGCAGTTCCAGCTTGCCCCAGTTCGAAGTGTAATGTGTCTCGCCATTCTGCAGCGAGCGGATGCCGGCTTCGAGGATGGGCCTGGGGGTTGTAAAGTCTGGCTCGCCAATGCCGAGCGAGATCACATCCTTCATGGTTGCGGCAATATCAAAAAACTTCCGGATGCCCGAAGGCTTGAGTCCCGCCACTCGTTTCGACAGACGTTCAACATTGGTCACTTCTTGCATTGCGCCTCCTAAATAGGTTGGATATGCCATTCATCGGGAACTTCCCGATACGTCAGCTCAAAGGCTTGCCCATCGACGGTCTTGACGCGGAAGCCTTTTTCGGCAGGCCCGCGCCAGCGTGAGAGGATCTCCGCGATCTCATAGCGGACGCCCTGCCACGTGAGCGAAAGCGGGCGTTCTGCGTACTCTGAATCTGAACGACACTCGACCGAGTCAGTCATATTGTAAAGGCTCTCCATAAACAATTGGAGGGCAAAATGTCACTTTGCCCTCCGACCAAAATAGCAGGATTGAATGCGAGGCAATGTCCGGGTTTGACCGATAGGGGTCCTGTCTTCATTTTTGCATACGGAGCGATGTCCCAGGCGGGGAAATACCAGACTGGTTTTACCATTTTAGGTTAGAGCCGGATGTCAGAGTCATCTCCCATGTTGATCTGCGCAGGATGACCCTCCACCTTGGCGTCCCGGCCGATAAATGAGCCGTCCAGCACTGAATCGGTCACCTCTGCGCCTTCATCCAAAATAGTCCTGCGGATGACACAACTATACACTTTACAACCCGGCGCGATCGAAACGTGCGGTCCGATCACGGAGGACTCTACTATTGCTGAGGCGTGGATGAACACCGGTGGAACCACTGTTACGCCCGGGCGTTGAGCGGCTTCCGCGGAATTATCACGTTTATGGTCCAGCATGTAGATGTTGGTCTCCAATGTAGACTCGATCGTGCCCGTGTCCAACCAACTATCTGCTTTCTGAACCCTGACTTTTGCGCCTGCCTCGATCATGAGGGTAACGGAATCTGTCAGAAAATATTCACCTTTGGTGGTGAGATCCCGTTCGATCTGTGCTTCAATGGCGGAAAGCAATTTTTCCGCGCTTTTAAAATAGTAACAACCGACAACGACCAGGTTATTCTCCATGCTTTCGGGCTTTTCAATGAAACGTGTCAC
>Ga0105092_10002225_pt1 | contig 10375 bp, 11 predicted proteins | sample PPLLak2March2015_FD_87021 | JGI IMG/M metagenome (GOLD analysis project Ga0105092, IMG submission 87021) | Freshwater sediment microbial communities from Prairie Pothole Lake near Jamestown, North Dakota, USA - PPLs Lake P7 Core (1) Depth... | ecosystem: Environmental > Aquatic > Freshwater >...
GATGTATCGGTATCTGGGGCTGATGTATCGGTATCTGGGGCTGATGTATCGGTATCTGGGGCTGATGTATCGGTATCTGGGGCTGATGTATCGGTATCTGGGGCTGATGTGCCAAAACTGTTGGAAGATTTCATCGATTCCAGGGATATTTCTTCTATTTCTTTATCCTCTTTTATGGTATCTGCAAATTGTGCGAGATCAACATAATTATACAAGATTAGCGCTTCTTTATTGAGTGCATGTATCGAAATGTTAGTGTCAACAAGGAAAAAAGCGCCGAGAGCTATAATTATTCCCAATAGGAGTGGAATATTGATTGATCCGACGCTGCGCATAGATTAAAATTTAAAAATACAATACAATACATAAATCTTTGTCACATGATTCGTACTCGTTATCAGGCTTTTCTGCATTAAACCTTGTTTAAATGCCTTTTATTGTCCATTTCTTTATATCGTTGCTCAATTTAATGACTTATTGTCTTTGAGTTTCTATTCACAGTCTTCTTTTTTTCATTTCGTGCTAGACAATGTACACTGCTATTCTCTTTATCCCTCAATATAACAATGTTAACCGTAGTTCCTCAAAGATTTGTAATTTGATACTCCACAAATATTACTGATGAGAAACATATTGTTAATTAATACTATATTCTTAATTTTGATATTGTCTCGTAAAAAGACGTTCTATATTCTAATGATAAGTGGTATTGTATTTATTGTAATAGGAGCCGCTTCAATGGTTGATTCAAATACCCCGCGAAAAGTAGCCATAGATAGTACGTTGGAGACCAATTTGACGGATGTTATTACACCTATAATGAATAATGGAAGTGTGGGTAAAATCATAATTGACGGATCTAAGTTTAATTTCAAAATTGAAGATCCGGATAAATCGGTTATCGTATCAGTTTCTAATAAGACACATTATGAATATGATTTGGTTGCTAACGATGAAGGGGAATATAGATTTGAAACAAAAAATATTGGTGATACCGTACTTAATATTGATGGAGAAGTAGAAACTAAGGCTTCTCCATTGGCTTTTGGAGGCCAGATGATGTTACTCATAACTGGTATCATAGTTCTGGGAATTGGAATGAAAGCCAAATTCGCATGAAATAAATGACGACTAATTTATTGTTCCTCTTTGATAGGAGCCAAGTATCCTAATAAATGTGCATTTCTTTTCGATATTGGCCAGTGCTGTTTTAACATTATCTTCTTCAATGTGACCTTCAAAATCTACATAAAAGTTGTATTCCCATGGTTTTTCTTTAGTTGGCCTTGATTCGATTTTTGTAAGATTGATCTTACTATAATCAAATTCTTGTATCACCGAGAATAAAGATCCTGGTGTGTGCTTTAGTCCAAAAATCATCGAAGTTCTATCAGTTTTAGTAGGTGTAGTTTTTTGATTAGATAGCACCAGGAATCTAGTGAAATTGTTTCTCCTGTCCTCTATATTTTCATCAAGAATCTTCATATCATAAAATTCTGCCGCCTTCTTGCTTGCAATTGCTGCAGTGTCGAGAATTTTTTTTTCTTTTATTAGTCTAACCGATCCAGCCGTATCATATGTAGGTATCGCATCTAGGTTTTTTTTCTTGATATAATTTTTACACTGGGCTAAGGCTTGAGGATGTGAGAGGACCTTCGTTAGAGTAGAAGTAGTACTATTTGGTAATGCAATCAGACAGTGATTAATCTTTAGAAATATTTCGCCGCTGATTTTTTTTTCAGTATCCAGTAGCAAGTCGTAAATTTCATTGACAGATCCCTCAATTGAATTTTCAATTGGAACTACCGCACAATCAATACTATCATTTCGTAACGCATCAAAAATATCTTGGAATAACTTCATTGGAATAAGGTCTGAATCGGGGAAAAATTTTGTGGCAGCAATCTCGCTGTATGCTCCATGCTCCCCTTGGAAAGCGATTTTTTTCCCTTTCAAAGTATTTGTTATTCTAAAATGTGTTAATTCATATATTTTTATGTTATACTCTCGAAGAATCGGCTTCAGAATTAGGCATACCCAACCGTGTTAACTATTTCACTTTATGAAAAGTATTTAATGCTTAACACTTGAAATTAAGATAAATGCAACTAGATCAACAATGCATTGATCCTTTAGACAAACAACTCTTGAATGATATTCAATGGACTTTCCCATTATCAGATAGACCATATCTCGAAATAGCAACAAAACATGGACTTTCAGAAGAAGATGTCATGAGAAGAATTTCATTAATGAAACGAAGTGGGCTAATAAGACAGATTAATGCAATTTTTGATACGAGGAAATTAGGTTACAAAAGCGCGTTAGTTGCATTTGCCGTTAAAAAACAGAAACTTGATACAGTAGCTCAGGAAGTCAATAAGCACCCTGGGGTCAGTCACAATTATGAAAGGGATCATGAATTCAATATGTGGTTTACGTTAGCCGTTCCTCCTGATGGAGATTTGAAAAAAGATCTTGAACAAATGGCATCACTTGATGGTGTAATTAAGTTCCGTCTTTTGCCAACTCTCAAGTTATATAAAATAGGAGTGAAACTTGATATGGTAAATAGTGATCCTAGCAAATTGACGCCAGACGATAATATAAAAACATTGGATCAAAAAAAATTTGAGCTTACATCAAGAGATAAGGAATTCATAAGGGAATTACAAAAAGATTTAGACGTATCAACAAGACCATTCGATAATTCTGCAAAGAATCTTGGAATCACCTTAGATGAATTATTCCAGAAGGCTACAGAATACGAATCGATTGGAGTAATGAGACGATTTGCAGCAATCCTACGTCATAGAGATGCCGGATTTACTGCCAATGGCATGATTGTTTGGAAAGTGTCAGATGATAAGATTGATGAAGTTGGGTACAAATTAGCATCATTTCCTCAAGTAAGTCATTGTTATAGAAGGCCAGTATATCCTGATTGGCCATTTAGCTTGTTTAGCATGATTCATGCGAGAACAGTTGAAGCTGCCAATAAGATAGCCGTCGAACTATCGAATTTTGTCGGTATTAATGAATATAGGATTCTCTTTAGTTCTAGGGAGTTCAAAAAAGAAAGGGTCAAGTACTTCGTGGAATAACCTTTGTTCTACTAATTGTGAAATTTTTTTTTCAATTTTTTTGAATACATCAAGCATGGGTTATGATTTCTAGTCTTATTCCAACCAGATATTTTTCATAACATTTCGCATTGATTTGTTACTAAATTTTGGTTCTACGAATATTAAATTATTTGCCCATGTTTAGAAATTGTCACGACTAATACAAGGTCAAGTTTACGGTTGTCAGAACAGTCATGATTGAACAAATATTCTAATTTATGAAGTTTCAGTAAGGATAGGAATTTATTGATTGTAGAATGTATTTGCTGATTAAGCGAAGTTAGCCCAGACTGGTTAAGGTACGAGCTTCCCAAGCTCGGGATCGCGGGTTCAAATCCCGCACTTCGCAGATAAAGATATAGTCCAAATGTCTTATCATTATAAGCACTAATAACCGATACGCATGCCCATACATTAATTGAGAAATGATTTCTCAAACAATATTACGTTTTATAGAGCTACTTCAGATAAAAAATATTCAATTAAACTCTCTGAGATGTATTTTACTCATTTATATGCCCGTCAAACCAAAAAAGTATTTTAGCATATACTTAAAAACATGTATTTATCTTTCTTTTAATATACTTGAAGCAGGTCATTACATTTCACTCATACAAGGGTGGTACTGGAAAAACAACTTTAGCAGCCAACTTGGCAGCATTGTTAGCTAAAAAGGGAAACAATGTCTGTATTGTGGATATCGATGTTTATGCTCCAAGCCTGCATGCATATTTTGGTGATATTGTCCACAATAAGATAAAGAATACATTAAATGATTATATTGTTGGTGCTTGCGGAGTCGACGATTTATTGGTTGAAGTCACGCCTATACCGCAATTGTCAGACAAAGGTTCTCAGAGTGGAAAAATTATAGGTTGTTTTTCAAGTTCAAAAAGAGAGGATATTCTAAAGATAGAAGGTGTAAAAGAGGACAAGAACAGAATGAGTATGCTAAAGAGATTCATTAACTTTAGAGAAGAGTTAATCGAAAAAAATGATATTGATTATATAATCATGGATTCAAGTCCCGGAATCAGGTTTTGGGCAATAAACGCGTTAGCATTATCTGATATTGTATTCCTTACATTAAAAATGGGAGATATGGATATCGGAGGCACTAAGATGATTGCCAATGAAATATTGGCTCAATTCAAGGAGCAGGGAAATACAAAATATTATCTCCTTCTCAATAGAATAGCAGGTTACTGTGTTCCATCCTTGCAAATAGGCGAATCTCATTCTGGTCATTCTGAATCAAGTTATACGACGCTAACTCCAGTTGCAGATGATTTTGTTAAAAAATTGACTTCTGAAACAGGAATTGATGTAATGACGTCCATCCCATGTTATTGTGATATCCAATTTGCCCAGAAGGAATTTCTTACAGTACTTGTGTATCCGGATCATCCTTTCGCACAACAAATACATCATTTGAAATCGCTAATAGAAAATTAGGAACGATTGATTTGTTTTTGTTTCCTAATGGACACAAAAAATAGGTATATAGATCCCACTTGGTATAATATCCAAAATGGCCATTCCAGGACTTGCAGAACTCACAGATGGGGATGAAAATATTTCACCCACTCTGTTTCTTCTGTCTGGTCCACCTGGGATAGGAAAGAGAGATTATTGTAGAGAATTCCTTGAGGAGGGATTAGGATCCAAAAAAAGATGTATTTTTCTTTCTTCTAAAATTACAGATAAAGAAAAAATTGAATTATTCGATATGAAGGGTGGGAGTTTCAGATCGTTATTTGTCAATCCGGTTCTCTTATACGAGACTCCCGATGAAAAGTCTCTAGAAGAGACCTTGATGCAAATAACTTCATATCTTTCCGATATTCGAGCTGATGAATTGCAGGATCAGCAGAGTAGTAGCGCGATCGAAAACGATGACAACATTGTTTATTTTGCCATGGATTCGTTAAATCATTTTTGTGACATATTTGAAGTAAGTTCAATCAAGAAGTTTTTGGCACGATTGGTTCTCCAGTTAAAGAAAAGAAAAACTATTGGATTCTTTACTATTGATTCGCCAATATCAACAGAGTATCAACACATTGTCTCCTTTTGTGATGGAATAATGGAAATGAAATTTGAAGAATCAAACGACTCTCTAATTAGAAAGATCCGATTGCTTTCTATGGCAGGTCATGCAATGACAAAACCAACTTGGATACAATTCAGTATCGATAAAAATGGAAGGTTCACATTTGCAGATGATCTACTTAAATGTACACTAGATGGGAGAGTCATTCAACATCCTCCAGTTTATTACCTTGATCTACCATTCCATTCAGAAGGATGCGCAAGGACATATAGAAAATTTATCTCTGTTTTTAAGGATCTTGACCCAAAATATGAAGTTTTGAATTATAATTTTTGCTTTATTGATATCGTAGGATTATCCAATCCGGAGTTGGCAGTCCATAGGCAGAAGGAAAAGATAGTAAGGCTAAACGAATTTATCAGTTCTTGTAATTCATTCAGGAAGATTTCTGACGACCTGAAGATAATTCTTCCTGCCGGAGATGGTATGGCTATAGGTTATGAGAACAATCCTGAATTACCATACAAACTTAGTGTCGAATTACATGGATTTCTACGCAAATATAACAAACGAATGGCTCATGATAACCAGATCAAAGTCAGAATTGGACTAAGTTCTGGACCAGTGTTCACTGTTTATGATATATCAAATAGACTTAACGTTTGGGGTCCTGGAATAATAATGGCCAGAAGGGTCATGGACCTGGGTGACAGTTGGCACATTCTAATTACCGAAAACTTTGCTATGCAACTAAAACCGCTATACGAAGAATACAAAAATAATATCAGATTAATTGGATCGTATGAAATCAAACATGGTGAGAAGTTAAACGTCTATTCTGCATATTCTGATGACTATGGGAATCCAGAATTGCCAGAAAAATTCAAACAAATGTACACGAGACCATAATTGACTTGACTAGCAACTTTAACCCATTCCGATCTTTCTAAGAATTCTGATAAAGATTTCTTTAAATTATCCATCAAAGTTTTTATGAATAAATCGTCAGTTGTTGGTTGATAATGAAGCATAATAAAAAGAAGGATAATAATATAAAGAAGGACAAGCCTCTCACTCCGAGAAAAGAGAGGGATGATAGGAGCTACTTTGCTGTAACTCGCAGGAGGAGAAATAGGAATCTGATGATAATTGTGCCTGCGGTGATAGTACTTCTCGGCATATTGGCTTATGCAGTAACTGTATATTCTGGCCATTTGGAAAGACCCGGTCAAAATTTTGGTCCTCTTGGTTCCGAACATGTTCATGCAGCATTTGCGGTAAAAATTAATGGCGAAAAATTAGATTTTAGTCAAGAAAAATACCAGGTGAAATCCCAATATATCCATGTTGAGAATAATGATGGCAATACTTTGCATAGACATGCTACTGGCGTTCCAGCTGGGGAATTCTTTGCTAGCCTAGGGATGAATGTCACGGACAGCTGTTTTACTCTTGAAAATAAAACAAGTTATTGCAGTAACGGAAATTCAAATCTGGAATTTTATGTAAATGGCAATAAAACAAACTCAATTGCAAATTATATCTTCAACGAAGATGACAGAATATTGATCGTTTATGGAAATAAGAATGCAATGGAAACACAACAAGATTTGGATGCGCTAAGACTTGCCGAGATAAAGAAATAATCATCATCAGAATTTTCTATCTCCAATTTTTTTTTGAGTGGGGTCGTATGAATTGTGAAACGATAATAATATTTCAATTTTGAATTTGTAATAAATCTGGTGCCAATATGGACAAAAGTATTAATCCAAAATAGAGTCACTATTTATTTATATGGTAGATCTTGGCATACTTATTTCTGCGCTCGCCGGTGCAGGATCTTTTTTTTCGCCATGTATATTACCAATTTTACCTGCCTTTATTTCATATCTATCGGGCACTACACTCAATGAGATTCAAGATTCATCAGGACAATCTCTCAGGTTAAAAAAGGCAACAAGATTAAACATCTTTTTGAATACGGTATATTTTGTTTTGGGATTCTCGCTTGTTTTTGCTGTCTTAGGTGTATTTCTAAATAGTGTTTTGATGGCCGTTGGGTTAAGCTTTCAAAATGTGTTGACATCTGTTGGAGGATTAGTTATCATAGGATTTGGTTTCTACTTAATACTCTCAACAAGGTTAAGACGTCTAAATTTTGAAAAAAAATTTGCTTCTATTCCTAAATTTAAGACCAGTTACATTACTTCGTTTGTATTTGGATGCGCATTTGCGGCAGCCTGGACGCCGTGTGTGGGTCCTATATTGGGCAGCACTCTCACATTGGCCGTTACGGCGCCAGGAGCTGCTTACAATTCATTATTGGCTTACTCGCTAGGACTTGGTATACCATTTTTAGTAACAGGTCTATTTTTTTCACAAGCAACAAACCTAATTAGGAAAATGGTAAAGCATTTAAAATATTTTAATCCTGCAATGGGGATTATGCTAATAGTACTTGGAATATTAGTATTTACCAACAATCTCAGCATACTAGGTAATTTTCCTCTGGCAAATGAAATTATAAGTATGGAAAGGGGATCATAGTGAATAGGGACAACATTAGTGCGTTACTAACCGGAGTAGGTGTTGTGGCACTTATAGTCGGATTTGCAATTTATTTCAATAATCCTGAAATAAACAAATCCTCTCTTGGGAATAGTGATCAATCAATAACATCCGATCCAAATAGCAATAATGGCATTTCAAGTGTTGGATTATCAATAGACAAATCTCAATTCAAGAAAGCGCCAGAATTCACGGGCATTACATCATATATTAATACAAATGCGACAAAGTTATCTGATCTAAAAGGAAAGGTGGTGTTAGTTGACTTTTGGACATATAGTTGTATTAACTGTATTAGAACGTTACCATATCTTGTTGATTGGAATCAGAAATATTCTGATAAAGGGTTAGTCATTGTGGGAATTCATAGCCCTGAATTTGAATTTGAAAAAAATATAGACAATGTTAAGCAAGCAGTCACACGATTTGGAATAGAGTATCCTGTATTGTTGGATAATGATCATGGGACTTGGAACGCGTTTCAGAACAGTTACTGGCCACGGAAATATCTTGTAGATTCAGATGGATACATTCGATATGATCATATTGGGGAGGGAGGCTATGTTGAAACTGAAAATGCCATTAAGAACCTATTATCAGAACGATCCAATCAACAAAGTATAGAGATATCAAATATTAATCAAACAAAATTAACTGTACCTGGGGCACAATCTGTTGATTTCAATCAAATCAAGACACCAGAATTATACTTTGGTTACCAATACGCAAGAGCTCAACTTGGAAATATCGAAGGATTCAATCCAGATAGGACTGTAAATTATACGATACCTACCTCTAATCTTAAGTCTAACGTTATCTACCTTCAAGGATTATGGAAAAATAATCCTGACAGTATGGAACTTGTTGGACCAGATGGAAAAATAATCCTCTCATACTCGTCAAAGTCTGTCAATATTGTAGCAGGAGGAAAGGGCGAGATAACCGTTAAGGAAGATGGTAAGAATACTCAGACAGATAATCCTTTTAAAGGAAATGATCTGGATACAGAAGGTAAGTTAAACATAGACGGTCAGAGGCTCTACAATATTGCAGAACATGCAGACTATGGAAGCCACCACATTGAGATAAAGGCAAAGGGGTCTGGCTTTAAATTATATACCTTCACATTTGGATAAATCTGGTATTGCAAAAATAACTTGATCTAATCTGTTGCTTGACAATCGTTAGTTATAGACTGCAATCAGTTACAAATGATGTGATCAAAAAATAAAAATATTAACTAATCGTTTCGATGATTGTTAATTCAAATTGAACTCTGAATCTTGGATAGAAGTAATTCTTCCCAATAAATCTGTTGCATGTGTGAGATTAATTAGAAGTGGAAGAAGAAGAAAGTACATGTGTATTAGGGTCAATCGCAGCGGCGTTTGTATCCTCTCACCGCCTAATGAAGAATTTGAATCAATAAGAGATTTCATAAGTGATAATAAAGAATGGATTTTGAAAAAAACAAAATTTTATACAAAATTAAATAATAAATTGGAATATGGTCCTCTTCAAAAGGATGAAATTATTTATCTTGGGAAAAAATATAAAATACAATTTATCAAAGATACATTGCAGTATGCTGTTATTTCTGAAAGTCTAATGAAAATAACATTTCATGTAAAGGATAGACGAACATACAAGAGAAATATTGCAAATTGGTATAGGGAACAGACGAAGAACCTATTGGACAATAAAGTTCCATTTTTTGGAAAAAAATTATCGATGTCATATGGAAAAGTGAGGATAAGAAATCAAAAGTTAAGATGGGGTAGCTGTTCAATAGATGGTAACCTAAATTTCAACTTGCTTTTATCCGCACTTCCGATAAATATTATTGATTACATCATAGTGCATGAATTATTTCACTTGATTGAATTTAATCACTCTGATTATTTTTGGAAACTGGTAGGACAGGCGTATCCCAACTATAAGAACTGTCGGACTTGGTTGAAAAATAATGGAGCATACTTGCAAATTGATTAACTATGATAAACATTTTAATCAAGTGCTCGCTAACCCGATCAAATAAATTTTATACCTATACTATATCACCTTGGGAGATAGGCAGGGGGCATCAAGGTAGTTTTATTTTCTAGTCAAATAAATTTGGACCAAAATAAGATTAGTCAATAAAATCTATCAATATTAAAAATATGGGAATTATATATGAAATTCATAAATATCAACATGATGATTTTCAATACGTTGTTGCTAGTACAAATAAATATTCTGAAACCAAGGTAAAAAATGATGTCGAACGTATGAATTCTATGTTGAATGAATCATTGAGAACAATGGGAATAAGATATGTATTTACGGTCTCTGATACGTCGGATTCTCTGTATAAAGAGCGCAAAAAGAAGAATTCTTATTAAATAGATTGTTCAATTGCCCTACATACTTGATTTTCGACAAGATTTTCTCTCAAAATGGGAAAAATTTTAGGTTTCCCTTCCTGCTTTCTTGCTGGTTAATACTATTTTTTTCCGCTTCAGCCATCAATAGTAATTTACTAAATAAGGTTGATGCTCAAACATCTGGAAGTTACCACTATGCTCCAGGACTTGTCCTTACAGGTTCCAATTACCAAGATGTAACAAGTACTAATTCACTGCAA
>Ga0105092_10002226_pt1 | contig 10373 bp, 13 predicted proteins | sample PPLLak2March2015_FD_87021 | JGI IMG/M metagenome (GOLD analysis project Ga0105092, IMG submission 87021) | Freshwater sediment microbial communities from Prairie Pothole Lake near Jamestown, North Dakota, USA - PPLs Lake P7 Core (1) Depth... | ecosystem: Environmental > Aquatic > Freshwater >...
AAAAACCCATATCAGCCGCTTTGCGAACAGCCTGCACCAAAATCGGATAGTACAGGAACGGCTCCCCGCCCTCGAAATAAATGGACGCGGCTCCTGCCTCTTTCGCCTGCCGGAGGATCTGCTCGATCTGTGCGAGCGTAAGAGTTCCTGTTTGCCTGGGGCTGCCCCATACAAAACAGTTATCGCACTCATAGATGCATTGATACGTCAGCAGGATGTGCAGGTCTTCGAGTTTCATATCGGACTCCTTGTTCTCTACATAATGTACGCAAAATATGGAATGGAGTCATGTGTCAAAAATCACTTCCCAGACTATAATAATTTAGAATTCACATTTTCGTTGGAAGCCTAAAACCATCAGCCGCTAATTACGCGAATTTTCGCAAATGGTTTAAAAAAACGTGTGAATTCGCGAAATTCGTGGCAAAGACACTGTTCATCATGGTTCCATCCCACCCAAGACGGGAGAGCCTAAACTTATCCGCATTCGGAGGCCGTCATGTCAAACGTCTATGCATCCACACACCCGCTCGTTGCCCACAAACTTTCCCGCCTGAGAGACAAAAGAACAGAGCCCAAGAAATTCCGCGAACTGGTGCGCGAGATCGCCGCGCTGCTTGTCTATGAAGCCACCGCCGATTTGGCGGTCACACCCCGCGAACTGGAAACGCCTCTCACCAAAGTGACCGGCGCAGAACTACAGGAAAAGATCGGTCTCGTGCCCATCCTGCGCGCGGGACTGGGGATGGTTGAGGGGATCTGGGGGCTGATGCCGAGCGCGGAGGTCTGGCACATCGGTCTTTACCGCGATGAGCACACCCTGCGCCCCGTGGAATATTACAACAAACTCCCGCTCGAGCCCACCGTTTCTGTTTGTTTGATCCTCGACCCCATGCTTGCCACAGGCGGCTCCGCCACCGCGACTGCGGACGTGCTCAAACGCTGGGGCGTGAAGAAGATCAAGTTCGTGGGACTGATCGGTGCACCCGAAGGCGTGGCAGCCATGCAACAAGCGCATCCCGATATTCCCATTTATCTCGCGGCGATCGATGACCATCTCAACGAGCGCGGGTACATCGTGCCGGGCCTGGGAGATGCGGGCGACCGTCAGTTCGGAACGGGGTAGGTGGCTAATCGCTAATAGCTGTTAGCTTTCAGCGATTAGCTTTTAACAATCAACAAGTAGTGAGGGCTCAATGTACCAGTGGATCATCTTCATCGTTGTTTCGTTAATTATCCTGGCTGTTTCGTGGAAATCCCTACAGCAACCGGGCTCGCATGGCTTTTACCGCTTCTTCGCGTGGGAAACCATCCTGGCACTGTTCGTCATCAACATGAATGTCTGGTTCTACAAGCCATTCGCCTGGAACCAGGTCATCTCATGGATACTATTGTTTCTTTCCTTCATACCGCTCGTGTTTGGAGTGCAGTCCCTGCGCAGACGCGGAAAACCTGCCGAGCAACGAGAAGGCGAACCCTCCCTGCTGGCATTCGAGAAAACCACAGCGCTGGTGACGAGCGGCATCTACCATTACATTCGCCATCCGCTTTATAGTTCCCTGTTTTTGCTGGCATGGGGTATCTTCTTTAAATCCCCTTCCTGGCTTGGGGTGGTTTTAGCCATCGCGGCGACATTCTTCCTGGTCGCCACTGCCAAAGCGGATGAGAGCGAATGCACGCGCTTCTTCGGCGCTCAGTATCAGGAATATATGAAGACGACAAAGAGGTTCGTTCCGTACGTTTTCTAGAACTTATCTACCTCCTGGTCCGGTCATTGCTTCGTCGGGCTACGCCCTCCTCGCAATGACGAAAATCTTTTTAGACATCTTATGTTTATGAAAGCGATGATCCTTGAATCTCTTGGAGAGGTGAAGCCGTCTCACGCGCCCCTCAGGCTGGTTCAACACCCCGAACCGACTCTCGCTCCGGGCGAGGTCCTGCTACGCGTGACGAGATGCGGGGTCTGCCACACGGAGCTGGACGAGATCGAAGGGCGGACTCCCCCGCCGCGGCTGCCGGTCATTTTGGGGCATCAGGTGGTGGGAAAAATTGAAGAAGGCGGCCAGGTAGGTCAGCGCGTCGGAGTGGCATGGATCGCGTCCACGTGCGGACAGTGCCAATATTGCCTGTCCGGCCAGGAGAACCTTTGCCCCGACTTCCGGGCGACCGGGCGCGACATCCATGGGGGCTATGCGGAGTATATGAAGGTCCGCGCGGACTTCGTCCATACCATCCCCAACACGATCTCTGATTCCGAAGCCGCGCCGCTGTTGTGCGCAGGAGCCGTCGGGTATCGCGCGCTGAAATTAACCGGTCTGCAGGATGGCCAATCACTCGGCTTGATGGGATTTGGCGGATCGAATCACATTGTGTTGAAAACGGCAAAACACAAATATCCCAATTCAAAGATCTTCGTCTTCAGCAGAAACCCTCAGGAGCGCGAGTTCGCCCTGTCGTTGGGAGCCACCTGGGCCGGCACGATCAACGGAGTCCCGCCTGAGGAGTTGGACGCGCTCATCGACACGACGCCCGTCTGGGGTCCGGACCTGGAAGCGTTGAAACGTCTCAAGCCGGGTGGGCGGCTCGTCATCAATGCCATCCGCAAAGAGGAAGCGGACAAGGAAGTCCTGTTGAAGCTGGATTATGCCTCGCAGTTGTGGATGGAAAAGGAGATCAAGTCCGTTGCGAACGTGACCCGCGCAGATGTACGTGAGTTTCTGCAGCTGGCGGCGGAGGCAGACATCAAACCTGAATATCAGGAATATGATCTACAGGATGCCAACCAGGCGCTGCTCGAATTGAAACAGGGTAAAATCAGGGGAACAAAAGTTCTATTTATTAATTGATTAGAGGTAAAAATGGCAAAGACAGCGGAACTTAAGACGAAAGTAAACGATGCAAGCGTGACGGATTTTCTCAACAGTGTTGAAGACGAGCAAAAACGCAAAGACAGCTTCGAGATCGCCAGGATCATGGAACAGGTCACGAAAGAGAAGCCTAAAATGTGGGGCTCGAGCATCATCGGGTTTGGTTCGTATCACTACAAGGGCGTAAGCGGGCGCGAAGGTGACTGGATGCTCATCGGCTTTTCCCCGCGCAAACAAAACATCACACTTTACATCATGCCCGGGTTTGAACGATATCAGGGATTGATGAAAAGACTGGGGAAATACTCCACGGGAAAATCCTGTTTGTATATCAAGAGATTGAGTGATGTAGATATGGGTGTGCTAAAAGAACTGATGACCGAATCACTGAAGGTAATGAAGAAGCAGGGATGACCCTTCAAAAAGACCCCGAAGGCAACGAAACAAAATTTCTGCATGCATTTGCAGATTTCAAAGACAAACGCGTCCTGGAAATTGGTTGTGGCGAAGGGCGCCTGACGTGGCAATACGCAAAAGCTACGCAGACGACTGTTGGCATCGATCCCGACCGGGATGCTCTGCGTGTCGCAACCGTTGATAGACCCTCTGACCTGCAGAACAAGATTCTTTTCGCCTGTACCCATTCGCAATATTTGCCCTTCTCGAACGAGACCTTTGATCTTGCTGTCCTGGCATGGTCGCTCTGATGAATTGAACATGAGGGCATGGTCCATGCCCTGGGCGAAATTCGAAGAGTGCTCGTACCCGATGGCCTCCTGATCGACCTGCGGCCTCTTCAGGACCGCTGGCAGATCGAAGTACCCTCCGCACAGGAAGTCCGTGAAACGGGCAGAGTGCAGGATCTTCCGACTCCGCTTGCAGATGATGAAGCCGCAAATCGTGCCATGGCACAGGCATCAGAGGATGGATGGTTTGCTCGCGATCGGGAGGAATTCTTTTCGTATTATTACTCGTGGGACACGCCCAGCGAAATGGAAGAATGGATCGCCGAAGAATGGGAGGATTTCATTCGCATGGACGAAGAAACCAAACGCGCGACCCGTTCTGCCTGGACGCTGGGAGGTGCGGATGCCCGAGTGCGCCTGAAGGTGAAAATATTGATCACACGCTGGCGCGTCAAAGGCGTAAGCCAGAGGTAGTATCAAAGAAATACAACTGTCCGGGATCGATCTCCGCCTGGACCAGTTGACCAACCTGAAGCGTAAGCTCAAGGGGACAAAAGCCCGAGTAGCGCCAGCGTCCGGTGCGGATGTGAACGGTCTGGAGGCGGTGAACGTAATCGGACTCGAACGCCTCCACCTCCCCCCGCAACTGGATCCCATCTGTGGAAGTCGACCCGCCGGAGACGCTGACCGCTTCCCGCCGTATCCCGAGGGTCACCGCCTGCCCGTTCTGGACGAGCGAGAAGATCAGCCTGGGGAGCGGAATGAGGTAGTCATCCAGGACCAGTTTATTTCCAGAGATCACGCCGCCGGCAAGCAGGCTCATCGGCGGCAACCCCAAAAATCCTGCGACAAACGTATTGACCGGATGCGCCATCAAATTCTGATACGTGCCCACCTGTTCAATTCTTCCCTGATGCATCACGACGATCTCATCTGCCAGGGCGATCGCTTCCACCTGGTCGTGCGTGACATACAGACTGGTGATTTTGAAGCGATGGAGCAGGCGTTTGATCTCAGAGCGGGTCTGCACACGCAGCTTTGCATCCAGGTTGGAGAGCGGCTCATCGAACAGAAAAAGCCGCGGTCCGCGGACAATGGCACGGGCGATCGCCACGCGTTGCTTCTCGCCGCCGGAGAGGGTGCCGGGCTTGCGCGGCAAAAGCTCCTTGAAACCAATCCCCATCAACTCGGATGTGTAACGGATGCGTTCACGCGTTTCCTCATCGCCGATCTTGTGCATCTTGAAGAAGAAGGATAAGTTTCCCTCCCCATTGAAGTTCGGATAGAGTGCGTAATTTTGGAAAACCATGCCAATGTAACGGTCCCTGGCGGGAATGTTCTGCACGTCTTCTCCATCATAAAGGATCTGTCCGGTGTAATTTCTTTCGATCCCTGCGACGACGCGCAGCAGGGTGCTTTTTCCGCAGCCCGAGGGGCCGACGACAACGAAGGTTTCCCCATCGGGAATAGTTAAATTCAGATGGTCCAGCGCGATGACCCCCGTGGTCGTTTCCACCGGCAGATCCTCCTGGACACGTTCCTTTTTGATCTCAAACAACCGGTTGACCGGTTCACGAATCGGAGCGTCGTAAGCCAGGCTGACATCGTGAAGTTTTATTCTTGCCATAAAGGTTTCCTCAAGATGAGGGAATTTTATCACCGCAGACCTGCGCAAGTGTCGAGACAACCCTATGCTATACTTAACGGAACGGCAAATTGGGGGCGCACATTTATTCGTAACCATGATGAGGAGACATGGAGCAGACTCTTCCCGACCCCAATAAAACAGAAGCTCAACCAGCAGGGGCAGGACCCCGCTGTTCTCCCGGTCAACTTCGCAGAGGGGTTGCCGCTTTACCTTAGAAATCATGATGGCGATCCCATGCCTGTCGGAGGCATAAAGGTCGAAGGAGATACAGTCACCGCCATCGGCGACACAGTTCAGCATATCGGTAAATAAAGGAAGGTTTCAAATGTTGGAAGGTACTCATTTATCCATGACAGAACTTGAAGCAAGCCTGGCTTACATCCGCCAATCGCCAACGGATCACGGCGTATTGAAAATGATCGCACGACGCCCAGGGACCGACGAACGCGAAGTGATCGAGCATGGCGAACTCGATCCTGCAGAAGGGCTGCTCGGCGACAACTGGAAACTTCGCGGCAGCAGGCATACAACAGATGGGTCAGCAAGTATTGATACTCAAATCACAGTCATGAATTCACGTACCATCGAATTGGTCGCGCAGGCGGAAGAGCGCTGGTCACTCGCAGGCGATCAACTCTATGTGGACCTGGACCTCAGCGCTGATAATCTGCCGCCAGGCACGCAGCTCGCCATCGGGTCGGCGGTGATCGAGGTTTCGGCTGAACCGCACACCGGCTGCAGGAAGTTTTCATCCCGCTTTGGCATCAACGCGACAAAGTTCGTCAACTCGCCGGAGGGGAAACGGCTGCACTTGCGCGGGATCAATGCCAGAATCGTCCAGGGCGGTGTCATCCGTGTTGGAGATGTGGTAAGGAAAGTCGATGGCACCAACTTCAAATAAGCTCAGTGTCTATCTGGAAGTAGGCAAAAAGCGCACATTCGCCGGCGCGCTGGACTGGCCAGGCTGGTGCCGCAGCGGAAAGGATGAGACGTTCGCGCTGCAAGCCCTGCTCGATTATGGACCTCGCTATGCGCGCACTCTCAGCAGGTCCAGGCTTGGCTTCAAAGCCCCTATCCAAGTATCACAATTCGTTGTAGTCGAACGGCTCAAGGGCAACGCGACCACCGATTTCGGCGCACCGGGCATCGCCCCGGCAACGGATGCAGCGCCGGTGGATGCGGGGGGAGTTCAACGCTTTCAAAAATTATTGAAAGCCTGCTGGCGGACGTTCGATCAAACCGTCGAAACAGCCAGCGGTGAGACGCTTCGCACCGGACCCCGGGGCGGCGGCCGTCAATTGGACGGCATCCTCGAGCACTTGCTGGGCAGCGACGCAGGCTATCTAAATGCGGTTGGCTGGAAGTTTCAGCAGGATACTGAAGATGACCCGGCTGCTCAAATTAAGCAAACCCGCCAGGCGATCCGGGAAGCGCTGGCAGCTTCGGCGCGCGGTGAGATCCCTGTGAAGGGTCCGCGCGGCGGCAAGCGCTGGTCTGCGCGTTACTTTGTCCGCCGCGTTGCCTGGCATGTGCTCGACCATGCCTGGGAGATCGAGGAGCGAGTGCCTGCCTGAGAGTTCAGGATGCCGGAATTTCTCGTATATTCATTTGACCACGGAGAACGTGTCTGAAAACTTGTTTTCACCACAGATAAACACGGAGAGCAGAGAGTCGCTGATTTTGGGGAGTGAAGGATAGCCCTACACGCAGGGAGAGGCCGGTCTGGACGCAATCGGGCGCGCACTAGGAGGCCTATAGGATGGATGAAGGATGGATGAAGGATGGATGAAGGATGACTGTAGGATGACTGGAGGAGGACGGACCCGGCGGCCAGACAGCCGGGACGGCTCGTTGTGCATGGGAGTCATCGCGTGTTCAGCCAGTTTCTTAGAAAAGATCCGCGAGCCCATTTTCCCAGTCACGAATTTTATGGTCTTCTCAACGTCGAAAATGGGTCCGCGAATTCACGCCAATCTTCGCGAATTTTGTAGATATTCGCGCCAATTCGCGGAGATTAGCGGACAAAATGTCTGGCTTGCCTGGACGTTGAGAAAGCCATGTCACCCATTTTCAGAGCCCTTTTCTTCACAACCAATTTGTAGTACAATTGTTCTAATATCCCGCGTTCCTTACAACTTAAATTAGATTTGAAGGCCACCTGCCTCCAGCAAGCGCAAGCGGCTCTCTTATCTACGGTATGTAACAACTACTCACTGGGAACGTTAACCTTAAAAGGAAGTGAACTATGGCTCTATATTTTGAAAATCTGGACGATCGTACACGACAACTGATGTTGGAAGAGGTGGAATACGACATCGCAAACAACCAATTGCACATCAGTCCTTTCTTAAGTGGCCAGGGGCAGCGAGACTATACCAACCTGCTGCGCGAAGCCATTCAAACCGGGAACGACGAAACGCTCGCGCAGAACCTGCGCGAGCACCGGCGTATTCTCAGGACCCTCCCCCGGCGTAATCCGAAAGGCGGCTATTCGATCAGCGCCACGCCGGAGAACGCCGCCCAGGTGTTGGCGGAGAGCGAGTTTAATCGTTACTATATCCGTGCGCTCGCCCGCCGCGCCATGGAGGATGGTATTTCGGAACTGGTGATCTATCGTGCCAAGCCGGTGACCAATCCTCGGCCCGAGTCAGAGTCCCGGGTGGAAACGACCCTCCCGCCGGCCGACCTGCTCGAGGATCTGAGGGCTCATCCGGGCGATGAGCCGCCGGCGCTCGGCGTGCCCTCGGGACCAAACTCCGGCTTGAGCGTCCGTTTGCCGTGAGCAGCTGGAGGGCAGGTAACTTAATTTGTTCAGGGATCAGCTCGCAGGTTGTTTGAGGCGGCACCATCCAGGTGTTAAATAGAATCAACAATCGCAGCGATCAAAGCTCGTCTGATAAAACCGCCTGCCATCCCGGTCAACCGGAAGGTCAGGCGGTTTTGATTTCATAAAAGGACACTACCCGCAATGGACAACAAGCCGGAAGTGGAACAACTTAAGGAACAGGAGGACATCAAAACAGCCCTGAAGCAAACCGCAGGGACAAAGGAGGCCGCGCCCAAGCCTGTCCCGGAGTGGAAGGACAAACTGTGGTTTGTGACTTACATTGTGGTCATGCTTGGACTTGGCGCTCTGTATTATTTAGTGGGTTCCAACCTTTTTCGAATCGATGCACAATTTATTTCACTACTCCGCCGGCTGCTGGTCGGCGCAATCCTTCTCGTCCTTGTGGGATTGCTCACCAAAAGCGTTCGAGTGTACCTGATCAGTCAAATCGAAAGCAAACCGGCACGCTACAACCTGACGCGGGTATTGCATCTTTTGACATTTTTGATCGTTGTCATCATTGGGCTGTCGGTCCTCTCCACCACCTGGTACACGGCACTGGTTTCCCTGGGGCTATTATCCCTGATCCTTGGCTTTGCACTGCAAACGCCGATCACAAGCCTCATCGGCTGGGTCTACCTGTTGATCCGGCAGCCCTATAAAGTGGGAGATCGCATCCAGATCGGAGAGGCGCGCGGCGATGTCATCGACGTGAGTTATCTCGACACCACTTTGTGGGAATTCGGTGGTCCCTACCTTTCCACCCAGCATCCTTCCGGGCGCATTATTAAATTCCCCAACTCGCTGGTGTTGAGTGAAACTGTTTACAACTACAGTTGGCCCCTGTTCCCGTATGTCTGGAATGAGATCAAATTCCAGGTGGCGTACGACAGCGACCTGGACTTCATCACTCAGACCATGCAGAAAGTGGTCGAAGAGGAACTGGGTGAGCAAATGCTGGAACTCGTTCAGGTTTACCGTGAACTCCTGATACAAACACCCGTAGATGAACTGGACATCAAAGAGCGCCCGGTGGTGCATTTCCGCGCCAGCGAAAATACCTGGCTGGATGCAATTGTCCGTTACCTTGTGCACCCGAAGGAGTCTGGGCGGATCAAGACCCGACTTACAAAAAAGTTGCTGGATAAATTGAACGCCGAGCCGGAGCGTGTATTGTTTCCCAAAAGCAATCTGCGATGAGTTAAGCCTGGCGAAGAGATCCTTCGCAAGGCTCTGAGGTAATTTCTAGCATGCCAAAAAAACAAGACAGTCAATCCACTTCACAGGCAAAAGTCGCCACTATGGATCAAATCTCTGCGGGCGGTGTCGCCTTCCGCTGGAAGGATTCGGAACCCGAGATCGCGATCGTGTCCGTCAAGCCCAAGCTACGGTGGCAGCTGCCGAAAGGGATTGTCGATCCCGGCGAATCGCCCGAGGTGACCGCTGTACGAGAGGTGAAAGAGGAAGCCGGGGTTGAAACGGAGCGGCTGGGCCTGATCGAGACCATCGAGTACTGGTACAGAAGTGTCAAGTATGGGAAACCGGTCCGATATCATAAGTTCGTCCATTTCTATTTGCTGGAGTACCGCAGCGGGGATGTATCCGAGCACGATGATGAGATCGAGGAGTCACGCTGGGTCAGCTTTGAGGAGGCGCTCGAGTTGCTCGAGTTCAAGGGCGAGCGCGAAGTAGTGGAAAGGGCGCGGGAAATGATCGAGGCGAGGGAAAAGTAGGTTGAATATACTTTGAGCTAAATGGGGGAGAGCGAAAAAACCAAATCGATCGTATACTATGAACGGGTTTGGGATATTTTTATTTGTAGTCATCCTCGTACCGATAAGACAGAAAAACTTTATATCTGTTTCTCCACACACCGCTACCTGCAGGACGCTTCGTGGATGCAAACCGTTACGCTGCATTTCTGAAGGGCTGGATGCGGAAATGAATTATGAGTGCGTGCCCGGTGCACGCTCCCGTGTTTCGGCTTAAGGAGAACTTATGGCACGCAATAAAGTTCTGTGGGCGGTTGCTGGTGTTTTGACAGTCTGTTGTATAGTGGGGGCCATCGTACTTTTCCGGCAGGCGAGTTTGATCCCACCGATTAGCGAGCAATTGCCGGAAAATTATTCCCACCTATATGTGCAAATCGCGTACCCGCTGCCTCAATCCAGGTGGCCGCTTAACTCCTTTATCCCTGTTCAAGTCAAGGCACAGGGAACTGAACAAATTAAGAAGGTGGAGTTATTCATCAATGATGTACCGCTTGACGCTCAAACTGCCAGCGCGGATTCTTTCAGCCGCATGTGGACGTGGCAGCCAGGTGTGACCGGGGAGTTTATCCTGAT
>Ga0105092_10002227_pt1 | contig 10372 bp, 10 predicted proteins | sample PPLLak2March2015_FD_87021 | JGI IMG/M metagenome (GOLD analysis project Ga0105092, IMG submission 87021) | Freshwater sediment microbial communities from Prairie Pothole Lake near Jamestown, North Dakota, USA - PPLs Lake P7 Core (1) Depth... | ecosystem: Environmental > Aquatic > Freshwater >...
CGAAGGTGTGCCCGTTTCGGCCTCGCTGGCGACCATCATCGTCGAGCGCATCTTCGATGGCGTAGTCATGCTGGCCTTTGTATTCCTGAACCTGCCTGAGCTCGCCAGGCTCACCACCGGTTCGGGCATTGTCGGCAATATTCAATCGGTGGCCCTGTGGGGCAGCGCCGCTTTTATCGGCGCCCTGGCTGTCTTTTTACTGGCTGCCATGTTCCCCGAGCAGGCCCACGCCTTGGTTACCAGGATCGTCCGGCGGGTGCTGCCGGCTCGATTTCAAACCCGGGTGCTCGACGTGACCGAAAAATTCCTGGGCGGCCTCGAATCGCTTCGCTCTCCGCGCGAGGCGCTCATGGTATTTCTCACTTCAGTGGTCATATGGCTGTTCGAAACCGGTAAATACTGGTTCGTGATGCAGGCCTTTCCCTTCAAGGTTAGTTTTTTTACGCTGATGTTGATGAACGGCATCGTCAACCTGGCTACGACCATCCCATCTGCGCCCGGCTACGTGGGCACGTTCGATGCTCCCGGCATCGCCGTTTTGACGGCTTACAACGTCGATAAGGCCGTCGCAGCCGCCTATACCCTGGTGCTTCACATTGCCTTGTGGCTGCCCATTACTGCCCTGGGCGCTTACTACCTGGCGAAAGAAGGCATCAAATGGGGTGAAGGCGCCGGCGAAACTCCTCCCGCAGACGAGCCTGTCTCGCGCATTCCTTGAGATTTTTCGGAATGGATTGATGACGATTGAACAGGTAATCTGGTGAACGCTTCTTTACATGCAAAAGACCCTTCGCGTATCAGAGTGATGATTGCCGATGACGTCCATGAAACCCGCCGCAGCGTCCGCCTGATGCTTTCGACGATTAACGGCGTCGAGGTGGTAGCCATTGCCCAAAACGGCCGGCAGGCGATCGACCTTGCCGGACAGACCAGGCCCGATATGGTTTTTATGGACGTGAACATGCCAGAGATGGATGGCTTGAGCGCCATTCGGGTAATTCTCCAGCGCCATCCTGAGACTGTTTGCATCATTATTTCGGCCGAGCGCGACAGCGACACCCTGCGCCAGGCCATCGCTGCGGGTGCGCGGGGATACCTGATCAAGCCTTTTACCTCCGAGGAGCTGGAGCAAACCATTCAAGAAGCCATGCAGCTGGTTGTGGCTCGCCGCCAGCAGGCCAAGGAACAGGCGCAGCTCACTCGCCAGCGATATTCCTATCTCAAACAGCTTGCTTATGAATACGCCAGCAAACACCGCACCGACGACCAGGCCCTTGAGGTCTTCGAGCAGTTGTCAGCCGATCCCGATTGTGAGATGCGCTGGTTGATGACCCTGGGGATGATTTACATCGTCCGGAAAGATTGGACTAAGCTCAGAATGTTGGCCGAACGCCTGGAGAGCCAGGCCGGATCCAACCAACCGGCGTGAGGCTGAGTTACGAGACGTGCCAACCATTCAATCAATTGGAGAAAACATGGATATTCATACGGAAGACCGGCTCGCCGGTCCAATGAAGGTTGCCATCATCGGCGCCGGGATGGGTGGCATGGCGGCTGCCTATGACCTGATCCGCAGCGGTCACGCCGTGACCATTTTTGAATCTGTGGATCACGTAGGCGGCCTGGCTTCGGGTTTCAAAGAACCGCACTGGAGCTGGTCGGTTGAAAATTTTTACCACCACTTTTTCGAGAGCGACCACGCCATGAAACAGCTCATCCATGAGCTGGGGTGGGAAGAAGACCTGCTCTACTTCCGCCCTTTGACGGTCATGTACCACCGCGGCAAGTTTTCGCCTTTCGATTCGATCGTGAAAGCGCTGCTCTACCCTGGATTGGGGTTTGGACTCAATAAGCTCCGCTTTGGCCTGGTGGGTCTCTTCCTCAAGCTAACCAACAATTGGAAACCCCTGGAAAAGACCACGGTCAATGCCTGGCTGCGAAAGTGGGCCGGCGACCGTGTCTATGAAATGATGTGGGAACCCCTGATGACCGGTAAGTTCGGCGAGCGCTATGCCAACCAGGTGAACATGGCCTGGATGTGGGCGCGCATCAAAGCCCGCACCACCCGCCTGGGGACATTCCGGGGCGGCTTCCAGGAATTATCCAACCGTTTTGCAGACCGGCTGCGATCGATGGGTGTTGAAATCTTGCTCTCGTCGCCGGTCAGTCGCATCGCCCGGCACCCGGAGGGAGGCCTGGTTTTGGAGACTGTGACAGGCCCGCAGCAGTTCGACCAGTGCCTGGTGACGACCTCACCAGCGCTGCTAGCGCAGCTTGCGCCCGGGCTGCCCCAGGATTACCTGCAAGGATTATTATCGCTCAAGAGTATGGGCGCCGTCGTCCTGGTTCTATCGCTCGACCGGCAGTTATCGAAAGAAGGCTATTACTGGTACAACATCCCCAAGTCGGCAGGGTTCCCTTTCCTGGCCCTGGTCGAGCATACCAACTTCGTCTCTCCCGAAAACTTTGGCGGCGATCACATTATCTATATTGGCGACTACCTGGAAACAGACCATGAACACTTCAGCCTGGGTAAAGACGAACTTTTAAAGCGTTTCTTGCCGGCTCTCACCCGCTTTAACTCTGATTTCAATCCCGGTTGGATCAAAAAGACGTGGCTGTTCCGCACTCCGTATGCCCAACCTATTCCGGAGGTCAACCATTCCAGGAACATCCCGTCCATATCGACTCCTATCCCGGGCTTGTATCTTGCCTGTATGAGCCAGGTATATCCATGGGACAGGGGCACAAACTATGCGGTAGAGATCGGCCGCAGAGCAGCCAGGACCATGATGGCTGAGGAAAAAGTTACTGCTGACTTTACATTGTAGGTATGGTCCGATAAGGTGTTAAAAATTCGGGTTTGGGGGTTACGAGCGGCAACAGCCGCTCGTAACCCCCAAACCCGTTAACAATCTTTGTGCACTCTCAAGAGCGGAGAGAAGCCTGCGCCTGGGGAGACCTTAAGGCTGATAGGGGCCTGGAACGAGCGCCAGGAATTTGATCGGGGTGTCCTCCTTGGAAAGCACGTCAGCCGCAGCCTTTGCCCCTCACTCAGAGCTGTGAACGAAGAACATGATTTCGGTCGGAAGAATCTGTACAACTTGCGTGACATCATCCAATTTGTAAAACGGGTAAATCGTCACGTCGCTTTCGATCTCCGCCATTTCAGGGTAGAAGCCAGTCCCGCCAGCAAAGTAGATGCGGCCTCCATCGATGCTGACAACGAAGCCGGTTCCTCCATTCTGCCGGAGGTGAAATCTCGTGTCGTAAGCAGCGACTGCTTCAACGGTCACTCCACCGGTCTCGGTCGTCTCGCCCTCGCCCAGGATGGTTGCAGCAACACCGATGGCCTCCTGGTTGTTTTTGTAAAACCCTTCCACGCTCGGGCTGATGATCAAGACCGTGCCAGGTCCCACGATTTTCTGGAGGCTTTCCAGGTCCGCATGATCGGAGTGACCGTGGGAGATCAGGATCAGGTCGGCTGTGGGGAGATCGCCGGATAAGTTGTAGGGGTCGAAATAGATGGTCTTAGTTCCGTGGTAAAGGATGGCGGAGACGTCGAACCAATGTAAATTGGATGCGAGGGCTTCTGCGGGGGTGAGGAATGGGGTAAGGTTGAGCTGATCGGCCAACCAATCCTGGCGCGCCTGAAGCGCTGCCTCGACCTTCAATTCGTGGGTTGCGGCGGTGTACCATTCGATTTTCTTCGGTTCGCTGGCTGCCTCATAAAAGCGATTGCCAGCCTCCTCCGGGATAAACCGGTCATTCTGGGCAAACTGGAAGAACAGGCTGGCTGGCGCTGCATTAGATATGTGTTGGATCGGATCTAGATCCTCCACGACCGGCAGGTAATTTTCCGGTTTTAAGAAGTCGATGCTGCCAAAGTATGCGCTCCAGTCGGCGAAGCTGGGCGTCCCCGCCAGCAAGACGTAAGTCTTGAGGCGCGGATCGGTGCCTGCCAGCATGCCCCCATACATAGCCCCGTAATCGTGCCCAACGTAACCGAGCCTCTCGGGGTCTACTTCTGGCTGCGAGAGCAGAAAATCGACGGCACGGCGCAGCTCGATCTCCTGCCCGATGATCAGGGGGCGGTCTGCGGCGCCCTTTGGAGATGTCATCCAGGGGAAATAGCCCTGGAGCAGCAGGGAGACGGCGCCATGCTGAGCCAGGGTGATGGCTTCGTCGAGGTACTGGGCCCGGCTGTTGTTATAGTGTCCGAGCCAGTGCAGGTAAATGACCCCGGCGAAGGGACCATCGCCTTGCGGCTTGACCAGGTAAGCCAGGGTTCGTCCACCTGTCAGTGGCGAGAAAGAAGGGTCGTGGGCTGCGTAGCTCAGGTCAACCACGGTCACCCCGTCTCGCTCTTCCTCTGAATTTACCTTGACGTCGAAAGGAACCGCTGCGTCGTAACCGAATAGTGGGGCAGGAGTGGGGGAAGGAGGCACAGGGGTTGGAAGTGGCTCGGTCGGGGTAGCAGGAATGGGGGTTGCAGGAATGGGCGTTGGGGAAGATTTAGCCTGGGAGCATCCCGCGAGGAACATGACCATGGTCAGGATAATGCAAGTTAAAGACGAAAAGCGATCCATTTATTAACTCCTTGGAATGGGCCTGGCGCAAGTACAGGATAGATGAATTTTCGAGAATTGTATTTATAACCACTGTAGCACTGATTATAGGTTATAATATATTTTATATAACTTGTCAATAGCATTTTATCGGTTATAATAAAAGCCAGGTGTGTCTGGCAATTTCAATAGATCAGGAAGAATATATCATGCAGTTTGATGCCACCTTCTTTGTCGGCGGTCTCACCTGTCTCGACTTTTGCAATACCTATGGACATTTACACGTCCCGCCTGAAAAAGATTTCTTTTCGGAGTACGCCAGCATCATCCAATGGGGCCAGGCGGCGGGTATACTCTCCACGCAAGACAAGTTTCCATCTCAAATAGACGATCGCCTCCTGACGCGTTTACTGGACCTGCGCGCCTTGATCTTCCGCCTGTTCCTGCCTTTCGCCCGTTCTGAGGCTCCTTCAGCAGCCGATTTAGAAGCTTTCAATGCCTGCTTAAAGGATGTTTCCGACCATATCGAAATTGTCCAATCTGGCGGTGGATATGCACTCATGTGCTCTTCCGATAAGCCTTTAGAACAGATTATTTGTGCAGTCGTGCGTTCTGCCGCCGATCTCCTTCTGTCTGACCGCCACGAACGCATCAACCAGTGTGAAGAATGCGGATGGTTGTTCTACGACACAAGCCGCAATCACCGCCGCCGCTGGTGCGATATGAAGATCTGCGGTAATCGTGCAAAAGCACGGCGGCATTATGAGAGGGTTAAAGCGAATCGCGAATAAAGAATCTTGGCTGCCGGATGAAACAAGATCTCGGCTACAATCACTGCACTGAAATGCCACCGCTCACAAGATTGTAGAAGTGAAAGGATCATAATGGATGAAGCCACAATTGCTTGCCCTGATCACCGCCATGGCCTGGGGAATCGGAGGGTACTTCGAGAAAAAAGGACTCCACCTGGGCAACCTGTCGCCCCAACTGGGCATCACCATCCGCACCGCAGTCGCTTTTCTCATCTTGGGCGCGGTCAGCTTCCCGCAGTGGAAAACGCTGCCGCAGGCTGGCTCTAAAGCGTTGGTGATGATGGTGTTAGGGGGTGGGGTGGTTGCCGGCGCAGTGGGGATGTTGTGTTTCTACGCCGCCCTCAAAGGCGCCCCGCTGACTAAGGTCATGCCGATTGCGTTTACTTCACCCTTGTTCGGCGCGCTGATGGGGATTCTATTGGGCGGCGAGCCGCTCACCTGGAAGACTGCCGCCGGAATCCTGCTCACCGTGGGTGGGATAGTCATGCTGACCGCCGGATAGCCCTGCGATCTATGGATCTGCCTTCTTTCCTGCGCCTGCTGGCCTCCGAGGGGCAAGATGCCCTCCAAGAAGCGATGGCGCTGCAGCCGCGGGAGGAGGATTTCTTATCCCTTTTCACGGCCCTCAGCCGGCGTTTTCCGCCCGATTTGGCCCGGGCTGCACTTGAGACTGCCATCCTGCGAGGCGAAGCGGCTGGCAAATTCCCTTTTTCCGGCCAAATGTATTTCACCCGCCAGGCCCTGGAGCAGTCTACCGCCTTCCCGGTATCCAGCTACAGGGCAGAGCGCTTCCGCTCGTTCCGGCGGCTGGTGGATGCCGGCTGCTCGATTGGCGGTGACACCCTCGCCCTGGCGCCGGTGGCACCTACCGCAGGCATCGATATCGACCCGCTGCGCCTGGCGATGGCCCGGGCCAATTTGGACTCTCTCGGCCTCGGTGAGCGAGCAGAGTTCTTGCGCCTCGACCTGAACCTATCTCTCCCGCTGGCGGGCATGCCAGGAGCGGCTTTGTTTTTTGATCCGGCCCGCAGGACCGGGCATAGACGGGCTTTTTCGGTTCGTGAATACACGCCCCCGCTGGGCGTTGTACAGGGGTGGCTGCCGCACTTCCCGGCCCTTTCGGTGAAGATCTCACCCGGAGTCGATCTTGCCGAGATTGAGGCGTACGATGCCGAGGTGGAGTTCATCTCGCTGGGAGGGGAGTTGAAAGAAGCCGTGCTCTGGTTTGGGCCGCTCAAGTCGACCCGGCGGCGCGCCACCGTGCTCCCTGGTCCCCATTCGATGCAGTCAGCCAGCGAATCTTCGCCTGCAGGCTCAACCAGCCAGCCACGCCGCTTCTTGTTCGAACCCGATCCGTCAATATTGCGGGCCGGTCTGGTCACCGATCTCGGTGAGGTGCTGGGGGCCACCCAGCTGGACCCCGAGATCGCCTACCTCACGGCGGATGACCACCGCTCCAGCCCATTCACCCGGTGGTGGAGAGTGGAAGACTGGTTCCCCTTTAGCTTGAAGCGTTTGCGCACTTACCTGCGTGTGCGCAGCGTAGGCCAGGTGGTGGTTAAAAAGCGTGGATCCCCGCTTCAACCCGAAGCGTTGATCCACGATCTGCGTTTAAAAGGGGAGGCTGAGCGCGTGGTTTTCCTCACCCAGCTGCGCGGCCAGCCGGTCGTGATCGTTTGTTTTAAAGAAGAACCGCTTTTCTGAGCCGGTGCAGCCGCACCGGCTCAGAAAAGCGGGCTCAATCCCATTCTTCGTTTCGAAGCTTACTCGGTGAACAGCGGCAAATGCCCGAGAGAGATGATGCCTTCCCAGCTATCCGGGTCGCCTTCGGTGAGGATCGCGGCTTTACCGACCACCCTGGCATCGACCTTGTCTATGAGCGACTGCATGCCGTTGAGGGTCGATCCGGTGCTGATCACGTCATCCAGCAGGATCGCCCGTTTGCCTGCCAGTAAGGCCTGGTCTTTTTCGTCCAGGTAGAGCACCTGGGGCGCTCCGGTCGTGATCGATAATGTCTCGGCTTTTAAGGCATCGCCCATATAGAGCTTATAGGTTTTTCGCAGCACGATGTATGGCTTGCGGGTTTCAACCGAAAGGGCGTGCGCCAGCGGGATGCTCTTCGCCTCGGCGGTCACCAGGATATCGTATTCGCGGCCCTCGAGCTTCCCGGCAAGTGCCCTGGCGCAGGCCTCGACGAGCTCTGTATCGCCCAGGATGTTAAGCAGAGCAATTTTCAAGCCCGGCCTGATCTCGAACAAAGTCAGCTCGCGGTGCAGGCCGGCGATGTTGATTGGATAGGTGTCTCTCTCTGGAGGCATTCGGTTCTCCTTGCAGCAGATTTGAGCGTAAGTCTACCATAAATCCAATTTTTCTTTTCTGCTATAATGAAAACATGGAAAACCTCCCCCTGAACGTCTTGCTATGCACTCAATGTGGGGGTGAGCTGCACCCTGATGAAGGGCAAATTTTTCTCACCTGCCCTTACTGCAACTCCACCGTCTATATCGACAAATCACAGGTCGTATTCCATTGGTACCTGGCCCCAACCATCGATGAGGAGAAGGCCCGTGCCTTCCTGGCGCGCTGGATGGCGGGAAATCAGACCGTGAAAGACCTGGATCGTAAAGCCCGCCTGGTAGGCCAGTCGTTTGAATATTTTCCGGTATGGTATTTCAAACGCCGGCAGCCCGGGACGAGCGAGCAGATGATCCTGGAACCGGCTGCCGCCACATCGGTGAGCGAGCTCAGGCGCCTCAAGCTGCCAGGCGGAGACCTGTGCAAGTACGACGCCTCCCTGGACTCTCAGGCGCACACGCCCAACGTGCCGCTGGCGACCGCCCTGGGTTGGGTGAGCGAGCAGCACGGCGCTGGAGGAGAGATCCTCGAGCGGGCTTTGGTCCACATTCCGCTGTACACGTTTAAGTATGTGTTTCAAGGGGCTACCTATACGGCCCTGGTGGAGGCCGGAACAGGCTCGGTCTTCGCCAATATCTACCCGGCCAAGGCCGAAGCGCCTTACCTGGTCGCCGGCGGGCTGACCGCCCTGGTGTTCCTCGCCCTGGCGGCAATTCCCGTGATGGGGGCCTTGATCGACGGCGAGAGCGGCATGGGCATTGGCGTGATGGTCTGCGCCGGCCTGGGGATCGTGGCCGCGCCGGTGCTCTTTGGCATTGCGACGTGGGTGGCAGCAAAAATATGAGCGAAGAAAACACTCTCCTCGGTCTTAACTGCCCGAAATGCGGCGGTATCGTGCCCATACCTGAGGGCCAGGTGATCGTGTGCTGCCCTTATTGCAACCTGCGCTCATTTGTAAAAGGTGACCGCGGCCTGCGCCGCTACCAGGTGGCTCAAGCTGTCGACCGCGCCCGCGCCGCCGAGGCGCTAGGCGGCTTCTTATCCGGGAATATGGCCATCGCCATGGATGCCTCGCGCCAGGCCAAGGTGACCGAATCATTCCTGGCCTATTTGCCTTTCTGGGCCGCCTGGGGGCGGGTGATGGGTTGGGCGTTTGGTCAGGTGCGGGTTGGCAGCCGCGATCACAGGCGGTACGAGGCGCGTGAGATCAAGATCGTCGAAGAGATGAGCTGGAACGGCGCAGCCTGCGACGTGGGTGAATTCGGCGTGAACGAGATCCCGCTGACCACCCAGGCCCTCGAGCCCTTCAACCCCGAAAAGCTGCACGCCGCCGGCCTGGTTTTCGAGCCCGCCGGGTCATTCGCCAATGCCCAGGCGACTGCCGAAACAGAGTTCGAAGGCCGTGTGCGCAAGCGCGCCCGGCTGGACCGGCTCTCACAGCTGTTCGTCCGCTCCTTGCGCCGGCGGTTCGGCCTGGTGTATTACCCGTTGTGGGTCTTGCGTTACAGCTACCGCGGCCGCGTCTTCCAGGTGGTGGTCGACGGTCACTCTGGCAAGGTGCTGTATGGCAAGGCTCCGGGGAATACTCTCTACCGCGCCGCAGTCCTGGTGGGGGGTATGGCCCTGGGCGCTTTCCTGTCAGTCGATGCTTCGTCATTGCTGTTTTATTTGGCCAACGGGAGAAATGGCAGCGACCTGTTTGGCATAGGCCTCGTGCTGATCGCGGCCGGTTTTGGCCTGATGGCGGTGGCGTACCGCGCTTTCCGTTACGGCGAACAGTACGAATATCGCAGCGGTAAGCCAGGCGCTGCCAAAGAGCTGCTCCAACCCAAAGAATTCATGTCGAAAGTTCAGGATATCGAACAGTGGATAAACCAGTTGAACTGATCCCCCTGGTATGCCTGAAATGCGCAACAGCTATACAGGCCCAGGCCGATGAGGTCGCCTGGTGCTGCGCTCAATGCGGTCAAGGCCAATTGCTCGACGAGGAGAAAGGCCTGGTACCGCTGGAGATCCAATTCGCGGCCGGGTTGGCTCCACAGCGAAAGGGTAAACCCTTTTGGGTAGCCACAGGCCAGGTGACCTTGCAGCGAGAGCGCTATTCGGGTAACCAGAACCAGCAGGCAGCCGAGCTTTGGAGCCAACCGCAGCGCTTTTTCGTCCCAGCCTTCGCCTGCAAGCTGGATGATCTGCTCGCTTTAGGCGCCGGGATGCTGATGCGCCCACCGGCCCTGCAGCCCGGTCCGGCAGCGCCGTTCGACCCGGTGGTCCTCTCTCCGGAAGATGTCAAAGCCACGGCCGAATTTGTGGTGATGTCGATCGAAGCCGAGCGCAAAGACAAGCTGAAAGAAGCCCGTTTTTCATTGCAGTTATCTGCCCCGGTTTTGTGGATTCTGCCATAGAATCAATGATTGTAGGTGCTCAGCCTTTGTGAGTTGAAGGACTGGAAATTTTGGTGTGTACAGGGCGAAGCCCTGTACACACCAAAATTTCCGATTTCTTCGTGCCTAAGCAGATACGAATGATTATTTATTTGGAGGTGCAGACATGAACGTGCGGCGTGCCACACCCTGGTTTATCGCCGGGACGATCCTGTTGATCCTGTCCTGCTGCATGACGCTCTTCTCAGGCTCTACA
>Ga0105092_10002228_pt1 | contig 10371 bp, 7 predicted proteins | sample PPLLak2March2015_FD_87021 | JGI IMG/M metagenome (GOLD analysis project Ga0105092, IMG submission 87021) | Freshwater sediment microbial communities from Prairie Pothole Lake near Jamestown, North Dakota, USA - PPLs Lake P7 Core (1) Depth... | ecosystem: Environmental > Aquatic > Freshwater >...
CGCCAGAACATGGACATTACGCACCCCGCTTACCTGTTCCATGCCGAACGCGTGATCCGGCAGGTGGTTGCCCATTTCAAGGATCATCCGGCTATCATCGGCTTCCAGGTGGACAACGAGACCGGGCCGAACGGACTGGCACTGCCCAATGTCCAGCGATCGTTCGTCCAGTACCTCCAGCAGAAGTTCGGATCGGTTCAGAAACTGAACGAGGTGTGGGGGTTCGTCTACTGGGGGCAACTGGTGAATGATTGGGATGAGTTCCCTTCCCGGGAGGGCATTCTGAACCCCGGGTACAAGGTGGAGTGGGAGCGTTTTCAGCAGAAGATCGTCACGGATTTCTTAGCCTGGCAGGCCCGAATTGTGAGCGAGTACAAAAGGCCCGAGCAGTTCATCACCCACAACTTCGTGGGAGGCATCCGGACAAACATCGACGAGTTCGAGATTGCGAAACATCTCGACATTACCGCGGTCAACCCGTACCACAACGTCCAGGACGAGCTGGACGGAATGGCAATCAGCTTATCCGGCGATTTGTGCCGATCGCTCAAGCAGCAGAACTATCTGATCACCGAGACCAACGCCCAGACGACCGGCTGGGACTCCCGCACCCAGTATCCGCCATTCGACGGCCAGCTGCGGCTGAGCGCGCTCAGCCACGTTGCCAGTGGTGCGAACATGATTGCTTACTGGCACTGGCATTCCCTGCATTACGGCCAGGAAACCTACTGGAAAGGCGTGCTCTCTCATGACCTCGAACCGAACCGCGCCTACGCCGAAGTAAGCAGGATCGGGGCTGAGCTGAAGAGAGTCGGACTCCGGTTGGCCAATCTCAAGCGCAAGAACGAGGTGGCGATCCTGTACAGCATCGACTCGTTCAATGGCCTGCGCTTCATGCCGTTCTCGGACCGAACCGGGTATCTGAGCATTCTTCATCAGTTCTACGGCGCACTCTATCGGCTGAACGTCGGCGTCGATTTTGTCTTCCCTCAAAGCACCAATCTCGCCGATTACAAGGTGCTCCTCGTACCGCCCCTTTACGTCGCCGACGACGCTTTGCTCGAGCGCCTGGTCCAGTATGTGAACGGCGGCGGTCACCTTCTCATGTCCGTAAAAAGCGGCTTTGCCAACGAGTATTCGACCGTGCGGTGGACGATGGCGCCGGGCCCGCTCCGCAAGGCGGCCGGTTTCCGGTACCAGGAGTTCTCAAACCTGAAGACGCCGCTGGCCCTGAAAGGCGATCCCTTCAAGGTGGGGCAAGGGAACCGGGTTTCCGACTGGGCCGAGTTCTTGATACCCGAGGGGGCCGCAGTGCTGGCCAGCTACGATCACCCGTTCTTCGGTCAGTTCCCCGCCATAACGCGAAACCAGAGCGGTAAGGGGACACTCACCTACGAAGGAACGGTCCTCTCGGACCCGCTTCAGGAAAAGATGATCCTGGAGGTTCTCAAGCTCGCGGGACTTGCCGGCGTGGACCAGGAAACGCCCGCTCCGGTGCGCGTCAAACACGCGACGACTAACGCGGGGAAGAAGGTTCACTTCTACTTGAACTACTCGGGCAATCCGCAGACGGTAACGTATCCTTACCGCGCGGGAGTCGATCTGCTCTCCGATTCCCCGGTAGCGGAATCCGCGGTTCTCCAACTAAAACCCTGGGACCTGGCTATCATAGAGGAGCGGTAGGGGACGGAATCAGGACCCGAGGATGACTGCTCCCCGAAGTCGGGGCATTGCAATGAGCTCCCGTGGTATCCTCCTGGAACAATCTGCGAGGGGCTGTCACTTGGAAAAGATCTGGAAAGCGGTCGTCTGGCGGCAATTCGGAGCTGCGATCGACATGCTCGAAAATGCGTTGCGAGCGTGCCCTGAAGACCTCTGGAGCGACCGTTCACGTCGCCCGGAGTTTTGGTATGTCGTTTATCACACCCTCTTCTATCTCGACCTGTACGTATCCGACTCAGTTGAGGGATTCACTCCCCCAGCGCCCTTCACATTGTCGGAGCTCGACCCATCTGGTGCGCTGCCCGAGCGGCCGTACACGAAAGAGGAGATGCAAGGCTATCTGGAGCACGCCCGGAGCAAGTGCCGGGCGTGGATTGAGGGCTTGACGGATGATAAGGCCCAACAGCCTTGTGCGTTCGAATGGGTGGGAGGCAGTTACGGCGATCTGCTTTTCGACAACATGCGCCACGTCCAGCACCACGTAGGACAGCTGAACCTTATCCTGAGTGAGGTTACCCAAGCAGCTCCCCGGTGGGTAGCCAGAACGGACGTCAGTATCTAGCCTCAGTATCTAAACAATTAGGAACAGTTGCAGGTCTCAGCCGACGAGGGAACGTAGGAATTACGGCCAGAACGGACGAATTGCGAGCGTCTCGCCTATTTGAGATCACTCCCGTTCGCCCATGACCCGGCCCATCGGTTTGCCGGTGTAGCCGGTCATCTCCAGGTAGCCTTTTCCCGTGACTGGGCGGCCACGCCAGGTTCCACTGATCCTGGTCGCTCCTTCCCAGTAGGTCACACCAGTACCGGCGGTCCTCAGTTCCTGGTCCAGGAGCGCTGCCTCAAGTGTCAGCGACATCCCTTCTGCAGGGATTGAGATGCGCCAGGCGACGGGGTAGGTAGCGCCGCTCTCTGATTTCCAGCTCCGCAGTCGTTCCAGCCCGAATTCTCCAAACCTAATCGGGACCGGCCTGCGACCGGGAAGGACCATTGTGCCGCTCGAACTGGTATCGATCGATCCGTCACGGCGGCGCAATTGGAACAGCATCAGATCAGTCCCGTTATCCAACTGGATGGCAAACCAGTCCCAGCCTGACTGGCCCTCTTCGAGGAAAGTCGTGCCGAATTCGTGGTCCATCCAGCTCTGTCCCTCTACCTGGAAGACTTCTCCCGCCAGGAACAGGCGCCCCTTGGTCGGCATACGGGTCAAGGAATAATAGTGAGAGCCATTTCCCGGTGTCTTTCCCTTCCGGCTGATGCCGTTTTCCCCGTGAATGACCGGCTGACCGGTTTCGAGCAGGTCAACCTCGATGCCGAGATCCGGCGTGCCTGCCCGCAGACTGTGAGTCTGCGGGCCAGTCAATCTCACTTCCCAGTCTTCGTTCCAAACGCGGTAGGTGTCGGTCGCTGCTCCCGCCCAGCCGATGCCCGCCCGATTCATCTTCTCCTCGAATCGAAACGTCTGGCGTGTGAGGTCAGTTACTGCCAAATGAGCGGCGAACAGGTCCCGAACCGCCCAGCGTGAAGGATTTTCGGGCGCAAAGTCGAGACCGATACGGAAGAAGGTGAGCTGATAACCGAACAGATGCCCGTTACTCGCACGAAGGTTGCCGGTGTAGTACCACCATTCCAGACCGTAGTCGGAATGGCTCGCATGATCCCGGGGAAACTCGTACCGGTAGCCCGGTTCCGCCTGCTTCCAGGTTTTACCTGTCGCGAGGCTGCCAAGAGCTGACAGGACGGTCACTAACACGAGTAAACGACTCATTCCGCCTGCTCCATGAGAGTCGAAGCGGTCGCGAGATAGGCAGGATAGAGACCCGACAGGACCGTCGCGATCAGAATCAGGACTGTTGTCTGGGCCAGGAACGCCCACGGGACATGGAACTGAATCGTCCAGCCGAAGCTCTGAACGTTGATGACATAAATCAGGATGAGGGAGAGAATGAATCCCACCCCGGTACCACAGGCCTGGCTCACCGCGCCCATGATTCCCGATTCGATCATCACCATTTTCCGGACCTGTCGCCGTTCTGCGCCGACGAGTCTGAGGCTGACCAGGTCACGCCTCCTTTCCAGGATCAGGGTCAGAAGGCTGGTCACAACGCCGAGTATGGCGACGAAGATTGCGATGAGCTCGAGGCCGTAAGTGATGGCAAAGGTGCTGTCGAAGACTCTCAGTACCTCGGCCTTGAGCGAAGCATTCGTGAAGACGAAGTACCGGTAACGGTCGCCCAGACGTTCCAGGATGGCAGCCCGAACCTTCTCCGGGTCGGCGCCCGGCTTGAGATAAAGGCTGAGATTGGTCGGTCTCAGGGGGCCGAAGTGGCGAGCCAGGGTTGCGTAGTCCATGACCAGGACCCCGCGATCGCTCGAGTAGTCGTAAAAGACGCCCGCTATTCGAAATGAGGCTGTCCCGTGCGCGGTGGGCAGGGTTACGCTGTCGCCCGGCAGTTTGCGATAGCGAAGCGAGAAGCTCTCGGATGCGATGACCCCGCCTGATTCCCTGGCGCGCTCCATCGCCCTTAGGCCGTCAAGTGGCGCCTTAAACAGCAACCCCCCGTGCTTGAGCTGCGTGGTGAAGTCGCCTCCGGCGATGGTCACGCGGGCCTGGCCGTAGGGAATATCGAAGTTCCTATACCGCGAGGCTGCCTCAATAGAGGGGTCCGATAAGATGAGCGCCTCCGCTTCCGCAGAAATGGCGCCTTCGGTGGCGACATTGGCACGTGCTGCGGGACGCAAGTAGAGGTCCGCATGCAGCGTCTGCTCGACCCAATACAAGACGGTCTGCCGGAAGCTCCCGACCATGATGGCGATGGCGACCATCATGGCCAGGCTGACGACCAGAGCCGCGACCGGGATAGATATGCGTCGGAGCGATGCCAGCAGGTTGGCTGAGGCCAGTGTCCCTTCGACGCCGAACAGAACATGGAAGAGCCGACCGCCTATCCTCAGGGTGAGCAGCAAGGCCGGAGGAATCGCGAAGGCTGCCGCGAAGACGGTGGCCAGAGCGGACGCGTATCCAGCCAGAGGAAGTCCCCGCACGGGTGCAAACCCGGTCAGCCACCATGCCGCTAACCCAAGCACGAGCGAGACCAGCAGGTAACGGGTGCGCAGTGCGCCCCCGGCAGCGGTTCGATCTGCCCCTCGGATTGCGGCTAAAGGCGGGACACGAGACGCCTCAGCCGCTGGAAGCGCAGCGGCAAGGAGACAAAGCGGGATGCCTATGCCGAACGCCAGGACAGCCTGCCAGACCCCAAGTGGGGGTGGCGGAGTCTGCGAAGTGACGTAAAGAGAATTGACCGTGGTCGAAGTCACCGCCACGGCGCCCAGGGCCAAGGCTCGAGCCAGAACCAGGCCAAGGGCGCAGCCGATGGTCGACAGGAAGCCGGCCTCACCGAGAAAAAGCGCCAAGGCTTGTGAACGGGTGAGACCCAGAGCCCGCAGCATCCCGATCTCCTCGCGCCGGGCAATAACCGAGGTCGAAATGTTGCTATAAATAAGGAAAAGGCCGACCAGCAGGGCTATGTAGGATAATGCGGTCAGGTTGAAGTGAAAAGCCTCGAGCATTTTCTCTACCTGTTTGCCCCGTCTGGCAGGCGGTTGGACTTGCAGTCCGGCTGGAAGCCTTGCGGCAATTCCCTGCTCGACCGAACCAAGCTTCGCTCCTTCCGGCATTTTGATATCGACACGATCGATTTGACCCAACCGATCAACCAGGAGCTGGGCGGCGGCAATATCCATGAGGGCGAAATTGCCATCGAGAGTCCGGGCTGGGCCAATGTTTCTGAGCAACCCAGCGACCCGCAGAATCCTTGCTTCATCCCCGGCCACAACCTTGACTTCAGATCCCACCTGAAATCCGTTCCGGCGGGCATACTTCTCGGTCAGAACGATGCTGTCAGGATCGAGCAGCAAGGACAGAAACCGGCGTGGGTCAGGTGTGCCGTCGTTGCCGAAATCGAGCAGCTGGTACTCGCGGAAGGGGTGGTCGCGAAGGATATCGATCCCCAGAAGCCGGACTGATTCCAGTGTCCCCTGGTTGTTGCTAACGAGAACGTCGGATTCAATGACCGGGCTGATCGATCCGTACTGTCGCAACCAGCCAAGAGAACCGAGAACCGTCTCGTCGATACGTCTTCCTGTGGATACGATTTCAAGGGACGTCTTCCCTGCCATCGTTTCTAAGGCCTGCGCGAAGCTTTGAACCGAGGTGGAGTTGGCCATCTGTATGGCGATTACCACAGCGATCCCGAGAGCCACCCCGACCAGAGTCCCGGCGGTGGCCAGGGGCTGCTGAAGCAGGCGACGCAGTATGAAAATCCGGAAAAGGGTCAACGCGTTACCTCTGCGCCTCCTGTCTGTGATGCGGTTCCAGGCGTCTCCTTTTCTGTGGAAGGGAACCTGAGCCGGCCGTCCCGCATACGAAGGATTCGGCCGGCGATGGCCGCGGTTTCAGCAGAGTGCGTGGCGAGCACAACCGTAAGCCCGGACTCCCGGTTCAGGGTTTGGAAAAGCTTGAGGATGCGCAGGCCGTTCTCCGAATCGAGGCTGCCCGTAGGCTCGTCGGCGATGACGAGAGCGGGCTTGTGGATGATGGCTCGTGCGAGCGCGACTCGCTGCATCTCACCCCCTGACAGCTGGGAGGGGTAGCGGCCCAGCCGGTCGCCCAGCCCGAGGGTTCCGGCCAGCTCTCTCGCCTCCCGGCTTGTTTCCTGCTTGGGCGCCCCGTCGAGCAATCGCGGCAGTGCTATGTTATCCAGAACCGTCAGGGTCGGGAGCAAGTTGAAGAACTGAAAGACAAACCCCACCCTGCGCCGGCGCAGGACCGTCATCTCCTGATCGCTGAGACCGCTCAGTCGATTGCCCTCCAGCCAGACTTCTCCGGCGCTGGCCCGGTCCATGGCGCCGCAGATGTGGAGCAGGGTCGACTTCCCGCACCCGGATGGTCCCATGAGTGCCACAAGCTCTCCTGCCTGGACTTCGAGACTCACGCCTCTCACCGCCGGCACCGGGGTTTCGCCTTCCTGGTATGTCTTGTGGACGTCTTGGAGGACCAGAATGGGCATCGGCATCTTCCTGATCATTAGAACACACCGCGGCCCGACAGGCGGCAGTCGGCTCAACACAGGACCCCGTCCGCGTCCGGGTCGCGGGTCGCGGATTGCGGATTGCGGATTTCGGATTGCGGATTGCGGATTCCAATAATTCAATCCGAAATCCGAAATCGTTACCCATCGGCAATCCGGGGAATTCGAATGGTTGTCTGTCGGTATCCCTCAAAGTAGACTGAGATCACGGGAGTTTTCCTCAAAGAGGTTCTAACTATGACTCCAACGGCTTTGCTCGTCGTTTTCGTTGGGTTGGTATCGGGTGCCGTTTCTGAAGCCAATGTCCCCCCTGTCAAGGAACAAATCGCTGCCGCCATCCAGGCCGCACCCGAAGAACGTCGGGACGGGGCAGCTGTTCTCGGCTACGACGCCGAAGGCAAGCTGGTCACCTTGCGCGAGGGCACAAATGATCTGATCTGTCTCGCGGACCAGCCGGGAGATCAATCGTTCAGCGTAGCCTGCTACCACAAGGACCTCGAGCCCTATATGGCCCGCGGGCGGGAACTTGCGCAGCAGGGAATCCAGGGAAAAGCGCGCAACGAGTACCGCTGGAGGGAGGTGGAGGAAGGCAAGCTGAAGATGCCGCGCGAACCAAGACTCCTCTACGTCCTCACCGGCACCGGCTTTGACCCGGCCAGCGGTACAGTGAAAGACGCCTACCTGCGCTGGGTGATCTACCTGCCCTTCGCTACCCCTGAATCGACCGGACTCTCCACGGCCTCGGCGCCCGGCAAGCCCTGGCTGATGGACGCGGGCACGGCCGGCGCTCATATCATGATCAGCCCACCGAAGAAGTAGATTCTGGAGCCCTGACAGCGCTGAGCGGAGCAGCCGCCGTTCGGGCGGGCAGGCTAACGACTAACGGGGTCAGAGCTTAAGGGCTTAAGGAAGTGGCGCCGTCTCACAAACGCAGCTGGAGTCGCGTTACAGAGCCGCGCACGCAGCGGGCGGCTCTGTAACGCGACTCCAGCTGCGTTTGTGAGACGGCGCCACTTCCTTGGTCCGACTGGCGGACCTTCCCGCGGTCCAGCCCACGCTGGAAGGGTGAGGGAACCCGGTAAGTGGCCTGAAGGGCGGATTGCTCCTCTTTCGCTTCCCGGATACAATGCCCGATTCATGAACAAGCTATCCAGAAGGCAGTTTGTAGTAACTGCGGCCGCCGCGGCGCCGCTCGTTTCACGGCTCTCAGCCGAACCGCTGGGCATGCCCCTGGGCTGCCAGGTGTGGCCGGTCCGAGAGGCGCTTAACAAGGACTTTGGAGGCACACTGAAGCAACTCGCCGGAGCCGGTTTCAAAACTATCGAGATGTGCTCGCCGGACGGATACTCCGGGGCTGGATTCGCACCGCTGGCAAACATGAGCGGCGCCCAGATGCGTGAGATCATCAAGGGCGCCGGGCTGGAGTGCCGAAGCTCCCACTTCACACGGCAGGAGCTGAACGACCGACTAGACGCCCGCATCGCCTTCGCGAAGGAGCTCGGCCTGACGCAGATGATCCTCGCCAGTTTTGGCTTGGGGGACGACGCACCCATGAGCGATTGGCAGCGCGCCGCCCAGGAGCTCAACAAAATCGGAGAACAGACTCTCAAGGCCGGCATTCAGACGGGCTTCCATAACCATCACAACGAGTTTCGGAAGATCGACGGAGTTCTAATCTACGACACGCTGTTGAGCGAGCTCGATCCCAAGCTGGTGAAGATGCAGTTCCAGGTCGCGGTAATCAGCATCGGATATAAAGCGGCCGACTACCTGGAGAAGCATCCTGGCCGGATCATCTCGCTCCACCTGGCGGACTGGTCGGCCACTGAGAAACGCCAGGTCCCAGTTGGCCAGGGAGCCGTGGACTGGAAAGGTCTGTACGGCGTGGCGAAGAAAGGCGGCGTGAAGAACCACTTCCTCGAAATGGACCTGGATCTCATGAAGGCCAGCATCCCCTACCTTCGTTCTTTGAGCTGATTATTGATTTCCGTCTTATGAAGACCACCGGTTCAGGCCTGAAAGCCGCCAGTCCTTATACGTATCTCTGAAGCGAGTTCGGGGTCCTGACGCACTCTCTTTCAAAGTGCGGTGGCCTTGACACCGCACTCCGAAAGAGAGCGCGTCAGGACCCGGGCTCGCTTCAGAGATACGTATAAAGTGCAGCCGACGATGGCGCACTGCATATTGATCCGGCACCATCGTTCGACTTCGGCAACGCCCTCTAAATCGTGTCACCAAGGCACCGACCGCGACCGCGTGTCCTGGAGTGCTTTCGTTTCTTCAGGAACTCTTCAGAAATCGTCTGCCGCTCGTCTGTTAGACTGAGCGGGAACCAGGAACGGTGATATGGGAAAGGAATTTCTGGAGGGCAACGAGGCCATTGCGCGAGCCGCAATAAAGGCCGGGTGCGACTTCTTTGCCGGATATCCTATTACGCCCTCGTCCTCGATTCTGCACTATATGCTCGATTGGCTACCGCAAAACGGCGGCATCGGCATACAGGCCGAAGATGAGATCGCGTCCATGGGATTCTGCATCGGCGCGGCAATGGCCGGCAGAAAGGCTCTCACCGCGACGAGTGGGCCCGGAATCAGCCTCTATAGCGAGAACATCGGTCTCGCCATCATCGGGGAGACCCCGATGGTGATAGTCAATGTTCAGCGCCAGGGGCCGGCCACAGGTTCCGCTACAAAAGGCGCTGAAGGAGATCTCCAGTTTACTCGCTGGGTCACCTCGGGCGGTATGCCGGTTGTCGCGTTGAGCCCGGCCTCGGTCGCCGAAGCGTACGAGCTCACCTACCGGGCGTTCAATTATGCAGAGAAGTACCGCACGCCGGTTTTTCTGCTTACGAACAAAGAGATCGCCCTGACCAGGGAGTCGGTTGATTTGAACGAGATCGAGCTTCCTCCGTGTGTTGACCGCGCAAGGGTGGGCTACGTCGACGAGTATCGGCCTCACTATTTTGAGAAGCTGACCGATGTCCCGCCGATTTCCGATTTCGGCGGACCGAATATTGCCCGCTACACCACCTCGACGCATGATAAGGACGCCTACCTCACGGCCAGCCCTCCAGTTATCCAGGAGATGATCGACCACTACAAAGCGAAGATCGACGCGGCAGCAGAGGATATCTCGCTATACAAGGAGGATTTTCAGGAAGGCGCCGATACCCTGATCGTCAGCTACGGCATCACATCCCGATCAGCTAAGGTTGCAGTGCAGAAGGCACGCAAAAACGGCAAGAAGGTTTCGGCGCTGACCCTGCAGACCCTCTTTCCGGTTCCCGAAAAAGCGATACGGAAGGCGCTCCAAAATATCAAGAAAGTGATTGTCCCGGAGATGAACATGGGGCAGTACATCCTGGAGATCGAGCGCCTGGCCTGCGGCCAGGTCGAGATCGTCGGCGTGAACAAGATGGACACGACCCTCATCTCGCCCGACGAGATTCTTGCCAAAGGAGGTCTTTCGTGACGGCGCCGCGATTTACGTCGTACATGACCGACAAAGTAGGACCTCTTCCGTTCTGTCCGGGATGCGGGCACCATCTCATCACCAAAGC
>Ga0105092_10002231_pt1 | contig 10359 bp, 14 predicted proteins | sample PPLLak2March2015_FD_87021 | JGI IMG/M metagenome (GOLD analysis project Ga0105092, IMG submission 87021) | Freshwater sediment microbial communities from Prairie Pothole Lake near Jamestown, North Dakota, USA - PPLs Lake P7 Core (1) Depth... | ecosystem: Environmental > Aquatic > Freshwater >...
ATAAAACGGCGGAAAACTTCAGCTCTCTGAAATTCAGAAGCTATATTTTTACAAAGCTGGATGAAGCCGAAAAGTGCGGATCAATTATCAATCAGTTGATGAAAACACAGCTTCCGATATCATATTTGACAACCGGTCAGAATGTTCCGGAAGATATTGAGGAAGCAACAAAAAACAGAATATTAAAACTTTTATTTAATAGAAATTAATCAGGATGAACCATGGGGGGCCAGGGATCAGGGGGCAGGGATCAGGGAGCATCGGTAACCGGCGACTGGAAACCGGCAACTGGTAACAGGAGAACCATAGCACAATGGATCAGGCGACACATTTACGAAAGTGGGTAGAGAGCGAGTCCAAAAAAATATATAAGCTCAGAAGAGACGGAACGGTTGAATCGAATCCGGGCGCAAATGACCCGAGAGTGATTGCCGTTTCCAGCGGGAAGGGGGGAGTGGGCAAAACGAATGCGGTAGTCAATCTTGCAATCGCATGCCGGCGAATGGAGAAACGGGTTTTGATTTTCGATGCCGATCTCGGGCTCGCCAATATAGATGTTATGTTCGGCCTCAATCCGAAGTATAATATCGAGGATATTATCAGCGGGGAAAAGGAACTGTCTCAGGTTATCGTTCACGGACCTGAAGGAGTCGATATCATTCCGGCGAGTTCGGGAGTCCAGGAGCTGACGCATCTTACCGAAGGCCAGAAAATAAATCTGCTGAATGAATTTGATATGTTGAATTGCATGTACGACGTGTTGCTGATTGATACGGGAGCCGGCGTATCTTCAAATGTAATATATTTTAATATGGCTGCGGAAGAGAGAATGGTTGTTGCGACTCCGGAACCCACATCTGTGACTGATGCGTACGCGCTCATAAAGATTTTGTTTTTCCAATACGGGATAAAAAACTTTTATCTTCTCTTGAATATGGTGAAAGACGAAAATGAAGCCAAATCGGTTTACGGCAATTTCAGTAAAGTTGTGGCCAGATTTATGGGAGGGATATCAATTGAATATGCCGGCTTCATACCGCATGACAATTTATTAAGGGATTCGGTTGCCCGCAGAAAACCGGTTATATGCGCCTATCCGGAAGCCGCTTCCAGTGACAGCTTCAAGATAGTGGCCGGTTATCTGATGAACATGCAAAATAAAAGACGGATTGACGGAAATATTAAATTCTTTTGGAAAAGACTTGTGGCCGGAGCAGCAGATGTTGACAACAGGATTGGAAATTAATCGATACTTGGAAGCTTCTCAAATGAACTTTGAAGAAGATGAAACCAGGCGCAGAGAAGAATTAATCATGAAATATGCGCCACTGGTAAAATATATTGCCGAAAGGCTGGCGATCAGGATGCCTTCACATATTTCCAAGGACGATTTAACCAGCGCCGGGATATTAGGTCTGTTTGATGCGATTGATAATTATGATTCAAGCAGAGGGATCAAATTTGAGACATATGCATTTTACAGAATAAGAGGCGCAGTACTGGATGAGATGAGGAGGCTGGATTGGATTCCGAGATCGATACGAAAAGAGGTTCAGGAAATTGAAGCGGCCATAACGGCCGTTCGGGTAAAACTGGGACGAGACCCTGAGGATCATGAGATTGCTTTGGAATTGGGAGTCAGTCTTGAGTCCTACTTTAAAATGATTGACAAGGCCAAAGGGATTAATCTGCTGAGTCTGGATGAACCTGTGATGGGCTCGTCTGTTACGGCTGTGAGCAAAATGGAATCGACGACTCCATCGCCCCTTGACGAATTAAACAAAAATGAAGTGAAAAATATTATAGCTGACGCCCTGTCAAATCTGTCGAAAAAAGAACAACTAGTTGTTTCGCTGTATTATTTTGACGAGCTGACATTAAAGGAAATCGCAAGAGTAATGGAGTTGACCGAGTCGCGGATATCCCAGATACACTCAAAGGCAATCATCACTTTACGGGCAAAATTGAAGTCGTATTACGGGAGTTGAATATGGATTCCAAGGATGAATACAGGCAAGAAGAGTTAACCGGAAATAATCCGGATCTTTCGGGTGGTGAAAAGAAAAAAGCGGTCGGTGAAACCCCCGCAAGGTTCTCTGATAAAAAAAATAAATTTACAAGATATATCATCGGCCTGGTTATTCCGGCGACGTGCCTTGCTGCATTGATAACATACAGCGTCATTCATAAAGAGCCGGAAGTAAAAGAGATCAAGGTGCAGCAGGAAAAAGTATCAACGGTCATTAAAGAGAGCTCGCTGGTTTATCCGTTTATTATTCCTTTTGAACACACCGGAGAATACACTTATATTATCGTGGAAGTAATATTCGACGTCCCTGATAAAAAATTACACGGCGAAATGACTGAGAAACAGGGTCGGATCAGAACAATAATATATGATATTCTGCTAAACGAAGTTGAAAAGACGAAAGTTATTCCAGCGCCTGCGGAAATAAAAAAACACATAAACAGGGAAGTTAACGCTGTTCTGGAAAATGGAAGTATTAACGAGGTGTTTGTTACAAGATTCATAGCTGTTTGATAAGGAAGGCTATAGTAGATAGGCTGAAGGCTGAGGGTAGGTATGCCTGAACAAAGGGTTGATAAATGTCAGGTACGACAAATTTGGATATTGTTTTAAGTCAGGGAACTGCGGTCAAGGAAGTGCAGAACGTAAGAAAGCAGAGTCTTGATATGAACCAGCAGTATGTTGTTCAGCACGCTGAAATCCTGAGGAAAGAAGATAAAGAAAAGGTACCGGAACCCAAGGCGCGCGACCATGTTGAAATCAGTAAAGAAAATGAAAAGAAAAACATGAAAAACAGCAAAGATGGACGAAATGATTGCGAAAAAGATCCTGCTGATGAGGAAAAAGAATCTTTGGGAGACCACCTTATAGATATTACGGTGTAATGTAATCGTTCACAGGGATCAGGGGCCAGGGATCAGAGGTCAGGGGCCAGGGATCAGAGGTCAGGGGTCAGGGATCGGGGAACAGGAATTTACCGGCAACTGACACCTGATAGCCGGCAACCGAACCCCGACCCCCGATCCCTGATTTTTCCAACTTTATACGAGACCATAATGTTTGATCTGAAATATTTAATTGTCATTTTAATAAGCATTGATATTGTTCTTATGGTTATCTGCGTATTCCTTATCCGGAAAATCAGATTAATACCTAAAGCGGAAGTATTTGAAAAGGGAATCAGTCTTTTCGAATCTCTGCTCGGCGACGCTGACAAAGTAAGCGGGCAGTTTAAGGAACAGATCAGGATGAAGTACAGCCTGATTAAAAAACTCAGCGTGCAACTGGACAACCGGATCGATCGTCTGAATGTTATGGTAAACAGAGCCGATACATTACTGGCAGATGACAAGGGTATCCCGCAGTCCAATAAGCCGGCAGAGTTATTTCTCCATCGGCAAAATGTAATTGTTGAACTGGCGGGCAAAGGCTGTAATGTTGAAGAGATTGCAAACAGGCTTTTGATCCCGAAAGGCGAAGTAAAACTCGTACTTGATTTAAATGTAACTACTCAGGGAGATAGACTGAACAGGAGTATATCTTGATTACGCTCGAAAATTTGTCGTCTCTTAACATTTCTATTTTTACCGGAAAACAGAAACACTCCGGAGAAACTTCCGGGTTTGTTGAAAACGAAATTGTCAAAGGGAAAGTTCTAAAAGTTCTCGATTCAGAAACCGCAATCCTTCTTATAAATGGACGAAAATATACCGCCGGTACCCGAATCCCGCTGAAAACCGGTGACATCCTGGAGATGAAAGTAAAAGAATTATCACCTGTTCCGGTTCTTCGTCCGATGGGCATCCGGCATGCCGGGTCAGGGGCAGCCAATATTTCCGTCATACTTTCGGCTCTGAAAGAAAATTTGTGGAAATCAGTGTATGAGAAAGTCAATGCCGGCGGAGGCTCAATAACGGGAAAAGCGTTATGGAATCAAATTACAAAGGATTTACCGGGGAAGTTATTAAATGATGGAAGGCCGGAATCTTTGTTTAAGATGATCGAAAATTCGGGCATATTCTGGGAGACTAAACTAAAAGATCTAATCGGGCAAAAGTCAATTGACAGAAATCAGATCGGACAACTTATCGACAGCGACCTGAAAGGATTGCTTTTGAGGCTCATTTCAGAGACTAAGGGTGAGGATCTTGATGCCCTTCGATTGTTGTCTGCCATGAAAAATATGCAGATACTGGATCGGTTGGGATTTGAGCAGGATCGAAAGATATTCCTACCCCTGCCGGTTATACTGCCGGACGGACATTTTATAATCATCCAACTCCTCTTTCAGTTTCCTCTGAAGGAAAAAGAAGCCCATGAAAATTCAGCCGGAGACAAGCACCCGCTGGAGATATCCGTATTACTGGAATTATCAAAACTTGGGCCGATCCGGGCTGACTTTACCATTAAGGGAAAAAGGGTTGAGGGAGTGTTTAAGATAGCTGTCCGGGAGACCCTTAAACTGGTCGAAAGCGGCATTCCGGCATTTGTTAAAAGTCTTGAGGATAAAGGATTGAAAATGCAACACATCGGGTGCATGCTGAAAAAATCTGAGATCATAACACAGCCGCTGTTGCTGGACATAATTCAAACAACGGACAACAATATCAGCCTGGTGGCATAGATGACTTCCCGCAAAGAATACGATAAGGCTGTCGCATTAAGGTATAAGCCCGGACTGGAACGGGCGCCCCGGGTAATTGCGGCGGGTAAGGGGAAGGTTGCCGAAAAGATTATCCGGATTGCAAAAGAGAATAATATCCATGTGCACAATGATCCGGATCTGGTTGAGATGTTGTCCGAACTTGAACTGAACAGTGAGATTCCGCCGGAACTGTATGTGGTTGTTTCGGAAATACTCGTTTTTGTCTATTCTCTGAACCGGAAAGAAATGTCCGGATAGGCAATTATTGCCCCTTTTTGCCGGTTGAAAGTTCATCATTTTGCATGAACAGGTGATCAGGCTTCAGTCTTCAGCCTACAGCCTACAGCCTATCTACCTTCAGCCTGCCCTAACCCCGATAAACGGGATAAGTACCTTCACGAAATAATTTTCTGCCACTCTTTTCAGTACCCCCTTGAGGGGTAGAAACGCGCAGAAAATTATTTCTAAGGTACTAAATATTCAGATTAGTCACGACCTGGCACCAATATTGCTTTTAATTTCTGTAAACGTTCAATTCCAATATTAATCGAGGAGAAGGAAAATTGATATCAGGCAATTACGGGTTAGTTGACGGTTCTTTGATACAGCAGCTTCGGTTTGAAACTCTTTCCAACAACATGGCAAACGTCAATACAGATGGATTTAAAAAAGATATCATTTCATTCGACGTGGCCCTCTCTTCGAAGATAATGACCTCCGTTGATTTGTCTCCGGGTCCTGTCGTCAATACGGGCAACAAGTATGATGTTGCACTGAACGGCCCCGGTTTTTTCAAGATCCAGACACCATCGGGAATCAGATACTCAAGAAATGGAGCTTTCAGCCTCAGCCGGAGCGGAATACTGGTAAATCAGAATGGTGATCAGGTGCTGGGACAAAACGGTCCTATTACGTTAAGCGGCGGAGATCTCAGTATAGGTCGTGACGGACAAATCAGCGAAAACGGCAGCCCCGGGGATAAATTGCTGGTTGTGGATTTCAGGGAACCGCGGTTTCTCCGAAAAGAAGGGATGAATTACTATGTTTACGAAGGAAAAGAACAAGACATCCTGACTGCTGAAAAGATGGATGTTCAGCATCAATATATAGAAAAATCCAACGTGAACATAACGGAAGAGATGATCAGAATGGTTGAAGCTTTCAGGGCGTTTGAGTCGGTTCAAAAGGCAATTCAGAATACGGATGAAATAACAAGCAAGTTGGTCAGCGATCCTGAATTATATTAATTACAGAGGAGGCATTTATGTTACGTGGAATGTGGTCGGCGGCATCCGGAATGGGCGCCAATCAAATGATGATTGATGTTATTTCCAATAACCTTGCGAACGTAAATACTGTGGGGTTTAAGAAGAGCAGGCCCGATTTTCAGGATCTTATGTATCAGACTTTGAGCCAGGGCGGATCGAGAACTTCCTCCGGAGACCAGATTCCAACCGGTATTCAAATCGGTATGGGAGCAATGCCGGTAGGTGTCCAGAAAATGTTTATGCAGGGGGATTTCAAGGGAACGCAAAATGAACTGGATCTGGCCATTGAGGGAAGAGGTTTTTTTAAGGTTATAAGTAATGAAGAAGAGGTTTACACCCGGGCCGGCAATTTCAAGCTGGATTCCGACGGTAACGTCTGTACCCCTAACGGAGACAAATTACAGCCGGCAATGTCTGTCCCGACGGCGGATGCGGTTGTGCTCAAAATCGATAAATCCGGGACGGTATCTGTTGTTAATCCTTCCGGACAGTCAACTGTACTCGGAGTGATCGAGCTGTATTCGTTCGCGAACCCGGCAGGTCTTTTCAGCATGGGTCATAATCTGTTCAGAGCAACCGATGCGTCCGGTGAAGCCATTACAGGGATACCGGGTTCGAATGGAATGGGTACTATTGCGCAGGGATTTATCGAAATGTCAAATGTGGATGTGGTTGAAGAAATGGTTTCGATGATTATGGCCCAGAGGGCTTATGAGATTTCCAGCAAGTCGATTCAGACAGCGGATAATATGCTGCAAATAGCTAATAACATCAAGAGGTGATAACTATGAAGAGACCGGTTTGCGCGATGATTCTTCTGACCTGCTTCCTGTTGTTCGGTTTCGCTTCCGAAGTGAAATCCTTTGAAAGGGCCGAAACTTCGAAGATCGGGAACGTCTCCGGCCAGACTATTCCGGAATCCCTGTTTCAAGAAGCCTTTAGCGGTTATATTAATTCCAGGCTGGAAAAGGAAAACATCGAAATAATTATATCTAAATTTACGGTTACCGGTAATAAATTGCTGCCTGCCGGGGAAGTGTCGTTAAAAGTTTTCCCGAAAGAACGTGAAGAACAACTATCCGGGCATGTGCGGCTGACAGCCATTGTCAGTATTGATAATGTTCCCAGAATAGAAGTTACACTTTCAGGATGGATTGACGTGTTCGATTCCGTGGTCTGCACCTCACGTCGTCTTAATAAGGGAAAAGTTATTACTATCGACGACATATATCTTGCGAAAAAAAACATCTCCCGTCTTCATCCGAATATTCTGACCGATATGGACCAGGTGATAGGCCTCATGCTCAAACACGATGTAAAGGAAAACGACACACTGAAGGAAGGAATGCTGCAAAAAGCGACGATCGTCAAGAGAGGCGATATGGTTACAATACTGGCGGAGTTGGGGGGCATAAGAGTGACTGCTCCCGGCAAAATTCTGGAGAAAGGATGTCTGGGTGAATATATCAGGGTTCAGAATGCGGTCAGCAAGAAGAATATAAACGCAAGGGTGATTAATGATTCAACCGTAATGGTGGATTTTTGAGGAAAAAATGACTGCAAAAAATATTGTATCATTATTTATTATGCTGGTTTTATTAACAGGTTGTGCCGCAGGTTTCCGGAATATCGAACAGGCTGCAAAGGGTGAAGAAAACAGCGATGCCCTTGGAATGGCTCCGCTTGCCTATCAACCCCCGTTCAAATCGGAGGGGTCTTTATGGTCAGAAACCGATGGGGTCACATTTTTTTCAGACAGTCGGGCAAGGCAGGTGGGTGATATCGTCATTGTAAGGATCGTTGAAGATCCCGAGGCAAAACTGAACGCCAATACCAGCACGAGCCGTACGTCAGGCATAGATGCATCGAAACTGGAGGTTTTAAGTGTTTTGAAGAACCTGTCGGCGAAAAACAAGTGGCTTGGGCTTCCTGCGAATCCGGCTACGGATGACCTTATGCTGGCCTCTCTGGGTACGAAATTCGACGGAAAAGGTTCCAGCGACAGGGATGGGCACGTGAAGGCATATGTCTCTGCCGTGGTTGTCAAAGTATTCCCGAACGGTAATTTGCTTGTCAGCGGAAAACGGGAAATCAGGGTTAATAACGAAACGGAATATATAACACTCTCTGGGATAATAAGGGTCGGTGATATCAGTCCGGCCAACGAGATCTCTTCGGCTTATGTGGCTGATGCGAGGATTGTATATTCCGGAACAGGCCCGGTAGGGGATAAACAGAAACCGGGATGGTTGATGGGGGTTGTTGATTATGTCTGGCCGTTTTAAAATATTATTCTTACCGGTATTGGCGCTGAGTTTATTGTTCCCTTCAGTTGTTCTGTCCGCACGGATAAAGGATCTGGCTTCAATAAAAGGGATCAGAACAAACCAGCTTTTCGGGTATGGTCTGGTCATCGGTCTTAACGGCAGCGGGGACAAGGGAGGCACCGGTTTTACCATTCAGGCGCTGGCAAATATGATGGAAAAAATGGGAATACGCGTGAATCCTCAGGATGTAAAGGTCAACAACGTTGCCGCGGTGATGGTAAATGCAGAACTTCCGCCCTTTGCCCGGATCGGAAAAAATATTGATGTAACAATATCATCTATCGGAGATGCCAAAAGCCTCCAGGGCGGGACACTGCTTCTTACTCCGTTGAAAGGAGTCGATGGCAGGGTATATGCCCTGGCCCAGGGTCCGATTATCGTCGGCGGGTATGAATCCGGAGGCGACGCAGGTGGCGGAGTTACGAAGAATCATCCCACGGTCGGAAGGATAAGCAACGGCGCTTCAGTTGAGAAAGAGGTCCTCGTGTCGCTGGAAGATAAAAAAGAGCTGATTCTTATGCTGGAAAATCCGGATTTTATAACTGCCACAAGGGTTTCGGAAGCGATCAAGACTCATTTCGGAGAAGACATTGCTAAACCTGTGGATTCAGGTACTCTAAAAATAAAGGTTCCTGAAGTGTTTCAGAACGATGTGGTCCGTCTGATTGCACAATTGGGCAACCTTGATGTCACACCCGATGTGGTGGCCAGGGTTATTGTAAACGAAAAAACCGGCACAGTGGTGATCGGAGAGAATGTCAGGATTTCGATTGTTGCCGTTGCCCATGGAAACCTTAACATACAGATAAAAGAGTCGAAGGATGTTTCACAACCTCTACCTTTTGGAGTCTCCCGGTCTGTCGGAAATCCCGTAAAGATGGAAAACGGCACGGTCGTTGCGCCGGGCGGAGCGACTGTTGTGACACCCGATACAGACATAAAGGTCAATGAGGAAAAAGCCCGACTGCTTTTGCTCGAAAGCGGAAGAACTGTCGGGGAGCTGGTGCGAGCCCTTAATTCCATAGGCGTTACGCCACGAGACCTCATTACCATCCTGCAGACGATCAAAGCGGCGGGAGCTCTTCAGGCCGAGTTGGAAATAATATAGAGGAGAAGGATATGATTGTTAAGGATGCTTCACCATCCCCTGTTTCAGCGAACAATAAGAAGGATGCTTCGCAGGAGAAACTGAAAAAGGCGTGTGCGGATTTCGAGTCGATTTTCCTGACGTATATGCTCAAGACGATGCGAGCGAGCGCTTCGGAGATTGATCCGGTCGGCAAAAGCCATGAAAGTAAAATACTGTATGCCATGTATGATGAAAAGCTGAGTGAAGAAATCGCAGGCAGCGGGGGAATAGGACTTGCGAACATACTTTTAGAGAAGCTTAAGAACAGGCTGTAGGCTAAAGGTGGAAACCGGAAAGAGGAAAAATAAAGGCTTCCCGGGATATTTTACAGCATTCGGTCTATCTTTTGTTAAGGTTTGGGCGGATTCTGCCGACAATTGACCCAGGGGGTTTGTTTTATGGAAGAGACGATGGTGGAGTTTCTTGAAAATAGCTTGTACGAAAAGATACTTTTCTATAATGATCTGCTTCATTGTTTTAAAAGAGAAAAAGAAGCATTGATCAATATGGATCTGGACAACCTGTGGAATATATCAAAGGAAAAAGATGAGCTCTGTTTAAAGATAGAATCCATACGGCAGAAGATATTTGCTGCCGCTCATTTTGAACCCGGTCAGCGGCATCTTGCTCCGGTCCTTATAATGGAACGCCTGCCGGTAAAAGCCCGGTCAAAATTTTATGAACTATATCATACGCTCAATAAATTGAAAAATGAGATAGACGCAATACGTGAATTAAATATGCGTACCGTGGATCATTCACTGAAATTTCTTGATGAAATAATATCAATTATTTCGGGCCAGACCCGGCAGGATGTCATATATAACGACAGACGCCGGCTTAACCAGTCAAGAAGCAACATGATATTGAGCAGGGAGGTCTGATCATGTCAAGCCTGGGACTGGTATTTGATATAGCCAAAGATGCTTTGTCCGCGCAGCGTTATGGTCTTGACGTAACGG
>Ga0105092_10002233_pt1 | contig 10356 bp, 9 predicted proteins | sample PPLLak2March2015_FD_87021 | JGI IMG/M metagenome (GOLD analysis project Ga0105092, IMG submission 87021) | Freshwater sediment microbial communities from Prairie Pothole Lake near Jamestown, North Dakota, USA - PPLs Lake P7 Core (1) Depth... | ecosystem: Environmental > Aquatic > Freshwater >...
AATATGGATTAAAACGTAAAGGTATGTCATGCGATATTGAAAATTGAATTCAGGTATTTGGGAGTATTATAGAATCAGAAACCTGACTTGCTTGATGTTGATACATAAGAAAGAAGCTCTTGGCCTAGTTGTAGGAAGAAAATGATATGCACCGTACGAATAGTCTCCAGTAGTAAAAATTGTTTATATTTAAGTATTGACTTTCACTCTTTACCTTGTTCAGTCAGAAAGGAGGTCACTTGTCCTATGAGTGAAGACACAAAAGGTAAGTTAGACGAATTGAAGGCACAAACTCAGCAACTAGGCAACAAATTTCGACAATTGTTTCCTAAGGTAGACCCCGCATTTGTGTACGATTTGATATTGCGAATTTCACAGAACCCAAAGAATCCCGAACCTATCTATACTGTAGAAGTGTTCACCAAAGAAGGAACGAGCCCTAAAAAATCTAAAGAACATATATTGCAAACTACTGGAACCGTTCCTGCTATATATGATAACGGCACTCACTATGTTTCAACCCATCGAATGACCCTGGAGATACTTAAAAAACTGAATGATATTGATTATGTTCTTGAAGTAATGGGCGACTATACTGGCGGGGCTAGCTCTCTTGGACCCCAGCATGAAGAGGGAGATTGGAAGCGCGTTAGAGATAGGTCACAGTAAGACTAATTACTTAAGAGTTCAGCATTAAAACCAATCGGATAAAGATTTTTGCGGGTTCATTAAATACGATGCTAGCGTTATCAGTTCCACCGAACCCGACCTCATCTTTACCATTATTAGTAACATACTGATATATTATTGGGTGGAGACTTTTTCTGTTTGTTTCGTATTCAGATAGGAAATTTTAGGATATTTTGAAATTAGAGGACTTTATCTAATCTTGGAGTTGACACCGATAATTGTTTTATGTGGTTTATAATGTACCTTCGTTCTATATAATTAGCGAAGATATAATTGTTAGAAAAGACGCTGAAAAGCATTGAGCCATTTACATTAGACGCAAAAAAGAATTCAAGATTCTGTATTGGATGCGGAGAACTAGCAACCAAAATTGTCAAATACAGTACTGAAGGAGCAATAATAATAGAGAAGTATTGTGATAAATGTGCCAAAGCAATTGAAGATAGTTCGCCAACGTATGCGAATTAAATTTGGATAGGTGAACCCCCAAATGCACCTAATGGGTTCGAACCCCAATCCCGTCGAAGCTCAGAGTTTGTACGAAATTATAGAAGGATAAACACCACTCACAATTATCAACAACAATTTTGGCTTGTTCTAGATTATTGTGTCAACAAGTTAATATAGTAAATTTAACAGTTCTAATATGTGAAGTACAGAAGCAGAACAGAAATAGTATCAATGATTCTAGAAGCAGCAAACGGTGGTGCAACTAAAACAAAAATCATGTACAAAGCCTTCCTCAGCTATGCTCAATTGAAAGAATATCTATCTGTACTAATTGAAAATAATTTAATAGAATATTTAGAAGGTGTACATACATACAAAACTACTGAAAAAGGATTTAACTTATTGAAAATGCATAACGAAATTGGAGAACTCCTCCAAAGTCCAATAAGAGAGTCAAGGATAATACAATAAATAAAAGTGAAGGGTTCAAACTTTGTCTAAGAATAATCCTGACATCCTTTGAAATAATTTTATTAAGAATGGATTTTGAAAAGTTTCTAGCGTCAAAAATGATTCACAAACCTCTGGCTTCAGATCTCTCAAACTAATGATTTCTTGGAATTATTAGATATTAAATTACATCAACTTCCTGAAGGGTTACCAAACCGTTGTCGCCAACCATTCTTTTTACCTCAAATAACAACGGTTCAATTTTTGACTGCATGTCTATAACCTCTATTATTACTGGCATATTAATTGTGATACCCTCAATCTTTATTGTAGATCTTTTTCTTTTTCCAAACCCATCAACACCGCTCCATACAGTAGCACCTGCAATATTGTTATGCATAAAAAAATCAATCAAAAGTTTATGAATTTTTTTACCATTAGCTTCATCATTCCTTTTTATCCTGATAGTTAGACACAACATTTTCATTTTCATATTATCATCATCACAACTTCATTATTGTTATAGTGATACTTCTACCTAAAATAATAGCCCCCAAAGAAAGTCCCACATTTCCCAATATATTTAACCCAAATAAAGCAAATTGCTTATTGTCAAGAAGATTAACTGACTCTAAAGCAAAGGATGACATGGTTGTAAATGAACCACAAAATCCTATTGCAAAAAGCAATGAATATTTCGTATCTAGATTCCAGAATATGGATAAAATTGAGAACACCCCAAGAATAAAGCTTCCAATAACATTTATTATTAGAAGGTTAACGGGGAATGTTCCTATAACAATAGTCGATGATACAAGTTTGTATCTAAGGAATGCACCGGCCAGGGCTCCGACGCCCAACAAGACAAATTCTAATCCTTTGATTTTCAAATCACCTACCAAGTTCAATTCAATTGATAGGCATTATCAGCATTCTAATAGAAGCGGTTCTGGTTATCCCAAGGCTAATGCCATAGCCTGAAATGTAAACTGGATAGTTAATATTTAAAGTTACTGAATTTTAATTTGTAATTTGGTAAAAAATCTAATTTGAAAACCAAACTGCTATGGTTGTGGTTTTGTTTTGTTTTGGCCGTTATTTGTCAATAAAGAATACTCGTCACTCTGAACATTGAACGCCATAGATTTAATTTTTTCAGGATTTTCCGTGTAGAATGAAAATTCGAAGGGTGCTTTTTTGTTAGGACTGATTATATCGGGATTTGTAAATACGTAATCTGTGTTAATCACCTTGTGTTTGTTGTCGTAAAATATTCCTGACACCTTCACAGCATTGGCACTATTTTTACCATGATTCATTACTTCTCCAAGAACTCTAAAACTGTTTGAGCTATTAGAATTTTTACCTAGACTCAATTGTAGTGCCTCTGGTCTATCGTCCTCTGATTTTTCAAAACTAGTTGTAAGAGTATACCTACTCTTACTAGGTAACGTTTCGTCTAAAAAGATATCAAATCCCGACCTATTTCCAGGCTTTAATAGATAGTCGTTGACGTATTTGTCCCCCGTCGCGACAATAACTCCGTTCTTATCATATACTGTCGCAGTTATGCGAACTAGTTCAATAGGATAACTAAAATTGTTTAGCACTTCACCGACTAAGGTGTCCTTATTTAATGCAGAATATAATATATCCGGTCTTGGTTCAGCATCTTCACTTAGAGTGCTATTAAATATTGGAGTTGACATATTCTCATCCACGGTAACCTCAATTTGAGCATAAGTTGAGCCAACAGAAATATAAGAAATTAATCCTAAAACAGATCCCAAACCACAGTAAAAAATAAACATTAGGAGTGGTGAACGCTTAGCAAAGTTTTGATTACTGTTTCTGTTTCTTTTTACTCTGGTATGGCTCAAAGATAAAAATCTCATAATATGAATTCCTTGCATCATTCGGTATATTCTCTTACGAACACAAAATAGATAAAGCTAATGTCCTAATTTTTATCAGCGACCTTAATGAGACTAGGAAATTACTAAGCATATTGAGTTATTTTTTTAGAGTGATAATTCTATTAGTTGGTATAAATTACGTTCTTTCAGATTGATGGTATGATGCTGAGCAAATACACTAATCGTCATGAACTTATTTTATTGGTAGGCATTATCTTATCTTTTGTCATTGTTAATACCGTTTTGTGTGTAAGTAACAATATTTACGCCCTATCCGTAAATAATAATACAAATGTTATACCATTTACGCGTTCCGGTAATGGATACGATAGCGTGAATCAATCTGCAATGAATGCGACGATGATGAAAATGATGGAACGCGGAAATGTTGCAATGGGTTTTAACCAGAATAAGATCGCTCATCAATTCGTAGCAACTCCTGTTGGCGGCGAAATCATTATAACAGCATTAAATGCTAGCGATGTAGAAACAATTAATCAAATTAAGATTCATATCTTAGAGATTCAAAAAGAGTTTTCGGAAGGTGACTTTGTCAGACCATTCTTTATCCATGTACAAGAGGTGCCAGGAACTAAGGTCATGTCCGACAAAAAGGACCTAATAAAATATGACAAATTGGAAATGAAAAATGGTTCAAAACTAGTGCTTACTACGAATGATACTCAACTTGTTGATGCCATTAGGCAATTTATGGAATTTCAGGCAGGACAGCACCAAGGACATTAGGCATAAATAAAATTAATCTTAGCTTAAGTTTAAAACACTTAAAATAAATGAAAAAGTTTATGTTACTTCTTTGGGTAAAATTAGTTATCTATGATCGCAAGTTCTAATCATTGTCTTCATTAGAGTCATCATTTGATCCCGATTGGTTTTGAGCCAACTCCCTACTCATAACAGAAAAAGAAGATTGATTGGATGATGCGTCATCGGACAATGTATCATTAGTTTGAGAGGAAGAAATTAATGCAAATGACGGAACCAAAATGACGGTTAAAGCAACTAATATTATGAATAAATTCATTTTCAAATATTTCATTAATATGACTTGCGATAATCTAAATATAAAGTAGACTGTTTGAGATTCTATTTAATCTTATAAGCAAAACGGAAGTAATACTAAAAACGGCTCAAGTACATAGACGAGCAGGCACGGGAATAGTGGATTTTTCCAGTGAGGATGATGAAAGGTGTTGAAGGAGAAGAATAGGAAATAAGGAATAAAAATGAAAATGGCAAACGTACGGTTCGATGATCCGGAAAATCTTGCAGACCTGTATTAATTCATCCTATCCTGATGTTTATTATATTTGAACATTACAAGCAACTCGAAGCATTAAGAAAATCTGTGGGAAATTAAAAAGTAAATTTTTTATAATGTTTTTAGGGTATTTAGTATGACGATGCACACTGATGGGAGGGCTTTTTCTATTGGTGTTAAGGGACTTGTAAACGAACTTACGTTTGCAATTGTTCCCTCCTGTCAGGTTAGAACTGTTTTATAATTTATTGAGTATAAACGAGCAAGTGCCAAAGAATGAAATATCATTCCGCGCTATTGTGGCTTCCTCTTGCTGGCATTTTCTTTAGATTTCGAAGCATAGTAATCAATCTCATTTTTTTCTATAAGTTTCATTTTCTTTGTTTTCTTATCTATTTGAGCCATCTTTATGACTTTAGTTTCTGTTTTCTCTTCGCTTGTTAAATAAATTGATTCGATAGCAAGGATACTTGCCACATCCATACTTATTTCTGCATTGTAGTACTTTTCTAGGAATTCATTTACTTGATCGCTTCCATTTCCAATTGCAACCGCATCATATCCAATATATGTTCCGCTTGGATCAGTTTGATAAAGTGATATTCCATTTTTGTCAACTCCTGCAAGAATTAATGCAACTCCGAATGGTCTAACCCCAGCGTACTGAGTAAACTGTTGAACCCTATCTGCTAGATTTTTTGCGACGCCTTCAACGTCAACCGGTTCGTCATATATCAACCTGTTACTCTGAGCAAAAAATCTTGCATGATCAACCTGTGCTCTCGCATCGGGAATATATCCCGCTGCGCCTATACCTATATGATCATCTATCTCAAATATTTTTTGAGTAATATCAGAAACTTGTAACTTGCGAGATTTTTCTTCAACAGCCAATACAACGCCATCTTTGCTTTTAATTCCGACTACCAGACTTCCTCTTCTTACAGTTTCAATAGCATACTCTACTTGGTACAGTCTGCCGTCCGGCGAAAATAGCGTTGTCGCTCTGTCATAACCGGCCGCTGATGGCAACAAAACAGATCTAATTTATTGTCATTCTTTAATTTAAGTTTACCTTGTAATGTTTCCATGATTGATATACAAAACATGCGACAACCTTATTGAAGATCTTCTATTATGACACTTATAGATGTTCATGTTACTCTAAGTTAAAATCTCTTGGAAATAAGATCTAGTCCATATGATTCTCGGAAAAGTGCTTTGGCAGATACTTGCGCCTAATTTCTTCGTTGCAAAATTTACATTTTACGTTCTCATTTAGTAGATCGGTGCAATCTTCACAATAATGGCTATGGATATCGGACTCTTCGCTAAATACTTCGCTACGTATGATTTTTTCTTGTCCACAGTTGCTACATTTGTAAGGTTTTCCAACTTTCGATATATCTGATATGTCTGACAAACTCAATCATAAATAGGTAATTCAATCAATAAATGTTTTTGAAATGTTTTCTTAAGTTGATTGGTGATGATTCAGTGAAGAACAAGCACCAACCTGCTTTTACTTCTATTTCTACGAGCCCAAATTGCTTATAAAATTATGTCTCCAAGATATTATACCATTTTATTACTACTTAATGGTATTTTAGATCATGATACTAATAATAATGAGATTTTATACAAGATAATAAAAAATTTACTTTTAGTCTACAGCGTTTTTTCTTAATATCTTCAGTTGTTTGTAGCGTTCAACTATAATAGACATAAGTATAGGATGAATCAATTGAGTGCTACATGCACCCGGCAACCTGCGATTCCCCTGATTTCAATTTAGTACTGCCTGTATGCGTCTACTGTTTGCCAAATCCAATAAATTATGACTATTACCCAGCTCAAGGGGTTAGGAACAAACAATGATGCGATGATCCATAAGACCATTCCAACAATTAAGATGCTATCCCCCCCTTAGGACGCCAAGATAGATGTGTCCAACACCTGAAACTAGGACTGAAAGAATAACGGTAATTCCGAGGCTTTTTGCTAACTATGGATATTAACTTCCATAACTTGGTAATGGACTTTACTATCTAACAGTTTAATTAATCTGGACGTATCTCGATAACGGCATTAGTGTGGGAACTTTTCGATGATTCCTTGAATTATGCATTTTGAGCAGAAAAATAAGGTCAAAAATGATTCACAAACCTGTGGATCTAGACTTGAAAATACATTTCTAATTTTAGTATACAATTTTTCCTCTCTTTACTGACACGGTAATCGATGAACCATTACCGACAGCATATAGATTGAACATAGGTGCACCTTTCATTGGTAATCTTATCAATGAATAAGGTAATCAGAACCAACTACAATCTAATTTGGCTTCTTTGATTTCTGTTTAGTTGTTTCTCCTCAAAAGTTCATTCACGAACCAGGGTTGCCTAGACGGAATAACATACTTCCAGCAGTTTCTGATTGTTAGTGATAATCGATTACATAAGACACTATTTATCATCAGCTTACAGATGCACAGTCTGGGTAGAGATCTATTTTATGTTCTGAGATTCGGCTGCTCTAATATAGTGTTTGGACTTAGAAAGATATAGATAAAATTCATAGAAAACTCTAAAATAATAATTAAAAAGGAAGCCTATGAAAGAATCAATGAAGTAGCTTTAGATGAAACCTGACCTCCCTTACTATTACCAAATCAAGTCAATTGTTAGATCATTACGAGGTATGAAATGGAATTTAGATTTTAGCTACTTTAGAAAGTGGATACTCATAGGATTTCTGCTAGGAGTCGTAGCGGGGCTGGGGGCTATAGTCCTATTTCTTTCCGTCGAATTTTTCACAGGGTTATTCCTTGGATTAGGAGCAGGATATTTCCCTCCGTTGCCAGGCGGATTTCAAAGTAATTTCGGTTATACCCTTTTTATCGAGAAACCATGGATGTTACCTTTGATAACGGGATTAGGAGGTCTTTTGGTTGGATTAATCACTACAAAGTTCTCACCAGAATCTGAAGGACACGGAACGGATGCAGTGATTGATGCATACCATCACAAAAGTGGTAATATAAGAGCCAGGGTTCCTCTTGTTAAGGGAATTGCCTCATCTATCACTATAGGAAGTGGGGGAAGTGGAGGGACTGAAGGACCCGCAGGACAGATTGCAGCCGGCTTTGGATCACTCATAGGTAAATTATTCAAACTGGACGAAGATGAAAGAAGGATTGCAGTTGCGGCTGGTCTTGGAGCAGGTATCGGAAGCATATTCAAGATTCCACTAGGAGGCGCTGTCTTCAGTGCAGAGGTTTTCTATAGAAGAGATTTTGAAGTTAGAGCCTTGATACCTGGATTGGTAGCTTCCGTAACTGGTTATACTGTTTTCGGTTTCGTTTTTGGATGGGACCGTCTCTTTACTATTCCTCTTGATCTAGTAAAATATACAAATCCGATATCACTACTTCTTTATGCTCTGGTTGGGCTGATCGCCGCAGGAGTCAGTATAGGATATGTAAAGACTTTTTATACGATATCGGATTATTTCAGCAAAATTCGGATTCCAAAATATCTGAAACCAGCTATTGGAGGTGTGTTAGTAGGAATGATAGGAATAGTATTTCCGCAAATATTGGGAACATCCTATGGATGGTTGCAAATAGCGATAAACCAGGACTACACTATTTTACCTCTATCCATTATTGGCTCAATAGTTATCCTAAAGATATTGGCAACTTCATTAACATTAGGTTCAGGTGGAAGCGCTGGTGTCTTTGGACCTTCTATGGTTATAGGAGGTTTTTTAGGAGCATTTATTGGGACAGCTTTCCATTTACTAGGATTATTTACATGGATAGATGTTTCTTCTGTGATTATAGTCTCAATGGTTTCGTTTTTTGGTGCGACTGCAAAGACACCGATATCCTCAATAATAATGGGAAGTGAGCTAACAGGAGGTTATGCTCTTTTAGCACCTATGATGTTAGCTACTTTTGTTGCCTACATAATGTCAGGACAGCACAACTCCATATTCCGAAACCAGGTGCTAAATAGGTCTGATTCACCTGCCCATAGAATGGAATATCAACTACCCATACTAAGAGATATGTATGTAAAGGATGCTATTAGAGTTCCTGTCAATAAACTCTCCAAAGATGTTACAATTGATGAAGCTCTCCAAATAATGAACCGAAATAATAGCAAAATGATAGCAGTCGTTAATGAAAAGGAGTTGCTTCAGGGTGTCGTTTACAAACACAGGCTCTACGAGTTTCCTGACGAATATCGCAAGTCTATTAAATTAGAAAGCATTATGATAAAAGATCCATTTTTTGCATATAGCTCTGACTCGCTTCACAACGCATTAGTTAGACTATCCTCGAACGAACTTCAAGAAATGCCAGTTTTGTCAAATGAAAATAATAAGGTTCTTGGAATCATAACGATAGCAGATTTAGTAAAACTCTACGATAAAGAGGTAGAAAAGATAATGAAAGTAAGGAGCCCGTCAATTACGGGTATCGATAATGTAAGAGACGAAATAGACAACAGTAATGATCGTCATTTAAGAGATAAAACTTCAAATAAAGATTAGCAATGCTCAAAAATGTTAGTTAAACCTAGAATATTTGAAGAGTAATCTCTTCTGGTTATTGCACTGTTGTTTGGTTGACTTGTATTCATAGAACCATCGGATTCGGACCTACAGAAGTCTTTTATCGGATTAATCGAGCCAACAACTGATCGGAGGTAGAATAGAAGATACTGTGTTGACAGTGTTGACAACAATAGTCCTATAATCCGACCAGTTGTATTACTAATAATGTGAAATAGCCATTTAAAATAAACGATAAGGGTAAGGAATAATCTAAATTTTATTTTAGTTTACAATTCTTGCCAGGAACTGGTCATAAGGAGGTGAATCTTATTCCCAACCATTTTAAAATTAAACAAAAAATTAAGTCGGTGCGTCATCTTCGCTAACGTCCCCGGCGTAAACTCATTTCTGCCTCATCTTATGGACTGCATCTTAAACGCCCGTAGTATATCTTCTATCTAAGCTATGCCCTATAGACTCGTGATTATGAGCATATAGGATGTCTCAAATACCATACCACATATCTCACATTTGTGTTTCTTTGGATTTGGAGTATACACGGAACCTGCGTGCTTGTCATTGATAATAAATAATATGTGCAGAAAATCAGATGAGTTTCAATCGCTACTGAGGAATAGACGCCGGCTCTAAGCTCAATTGAAGAGAAACACTCTCATAAATTTAAGTTTAATAAGAAACCTAACATTTGAATTGTTTTGTTCGCTGTCAACTAGCAGAACCGGAATACATTCAAGGTCCGAATCACACCGAACCCGAGTCGTTTAATATCTATTATAGAAAACTTTAAAGCTATGTTATGTTACATCTAATACGAGTTCATTCCTTGAATCACTAGAGTTACTAGAACCACCGAACCCGAAATATTGTTACCAAAATTAGTAAACAGATCCTTTGATTGCTATATTCAAAATCTAAAAATACTAAAGGTTAGACATAGAACAGGCGTAAGTGCTGATTGCCTAAGAATCCCTTTTTTTATTATCG
>Ga0105092_10002234_pt1 | contig 10355 bp, 29 predicted proteins | sample PPLLak2March2015_FD_87021 | JGI IMG/M metagenome (GOLD analysis project Ga0105092, IMG submission 87021) | Freshwater sediment microbial communities from Prairie Pothole Lake near Jamestown, North Dakota, USA - PPLs Lake P7 Core (1) Depth... | ecosystem: Environmental > Aquatic > Freshwater >...
AATGTTCCGGAGCCATGGGTCTGTTCCCTCCCGTCTACACCTGAACCTCCGCCCATCCGCTTCTCCTCATCCAGTAGTATCTCCGGTTCTTCAGGCTTATGCCACTCTCCGACACCTTCAGGTTCTGCATGAGCGTCGGGTGGATCAGCGTCAGGGCCTCCGTGACTTTCGCCTTGCTCTTCCCCTTCAGCTTCTTCATGAGATAAAAGAGCTGCTGCGCCGATCCGGCCGGGATCCCGGCCTTGAGCATTGGGCGCAGCTCCCTCCGGTGCCGGCACGGGTAGCACACGCGACGGATGAGGTATTCCCGTTCGCCGCACTTGTCGCAACGTCCCGTCGTGTAGATCGTGCGCCAAGACTCCATTATTTGTGCCTCACCTCGGCCACTGTTCTGCCCCCGAACCTTGCATCCCACTCCTCGCTGGACGAAATGAAGGAGAGGGCCTCCCTCTTCAGGGCGCAGATGACTATCTGCTCAATCTTTGTACCGCAAAAAAGGCAGAACCTCACATCGCCGAATCCGGTCACGCCTCTGCTGACCTCCCTCGCATGTATGGCGGGCGTTCCAGCGCACAATCCGGCATGGAAAGAGATGGGTGAATCCTTCTCCAGAAGCTGCTTGATCCGCTGACAACACGGGATGTAGGCAACGTGCTCTCCGTAATCCATGCCGTCGCACGCTCCAGTGTGTTCGTGTTTGCAGGGGCTTTCGATCACGATGATTTTCATTTGTGCCTCACCCGGTTCAGGCCGGACACCTTGCCTCTCGTCTTTTTGATCGAAAGGTTGAGCCACTTGGATTTATCGACGTCGTTCTTCAGTCTTTTGTCTCTTTCAGCGTCTCTCTTCTCGGCGACCTTTTCCCAGTACGGATCGCTGCTCACGAGTGCCTCACTTTATTCGGTCCGAACCCCTTCCCGAACGAGCCCTTTCCGCGCCATGGCCCGGCCGTCCTCGGGTTGACCGGCGCGAGATCCTTCAGCCAGCCAGGCACCTCGCGGTCAGACGAAAGGAACTTGAGCAAGATTACTCCGGCGGCGAGCATAGCCAAAGGGTTTTCCTTCAGAAACTTCTCTGCCTTCTCTTCCAGAATCTTCGCCGCCGCCTTGGCGTCTATCTTTTCTTCTCCGGCACCCACGTCCCCACCTCTCGATTCTAGAAGTTCACGTACTCCTTGTTCGGATCTCCGCCTGGACGGCGGCGCCCCGAATCAGGATGCCGCATCCATCCACACGGCTCCGCTTCTTTCGTCGGATCCCACCGCCACATCTCCGCAACTGCGGAGGCTGGATCGTCGAATCACCACCCATCGGAATAGCATAGCTCGTCTTGGCCAATCGTCAATCGGGCGCGGCCGTACGTTAACGGAACAACCGCCAAAATCCGTCCGTCCGGAAGAACTCGTTCTGCTAGAGATCCTTCGATCATGATTCAGCACTCTTTCCGCACCGCTGGCAAAGGGAGCTACGCTGCTCCTCCGTTACTCTCCGCACCACCGGATGAGACTTGAAGTCAAGCCACGACCGGGCGGATTTCCACTCGTCGCGCTTGTGGCCCACGATCCGGCACCAGATTTTCTTCAGCACGCGCATGGCAGATATTCAGCGACCCATCATTCGCTCAATTCGGTTGTACACCCGCGTTATATACTCCAATGAGAAGTCAAAGCTCCACTCCGCAAAGAAGATCCGGCTCTCCTGACTCCTCGCCTCACGCCACGCGCGATTGACCGCGCGGCACCACAGGATTATTTCGTGCTTGCTCATCGTAGCACCCGCGACTAATGGTCTATATTCGTCCCGCACCAGTGACAATGCATCACGCAAGCGAACCCGCCCCAACACCAGACAGAGCAGGAACACGTCCCGACCTCTTCGCAACAGACGCAGCTAATCGGCAAGCGCATAACGGTTCATCTCGCTTCACGAATCTTAGCGGCTACATCCTTCGCCGCCTTGATCTGGATGGGGCGCAGCTTGGCGTCGAACTGATCCATAGCCGCCGTTAGACTAAGGCTGTTGAATGATGGCGGCATTTCCGGTTCCCACGTCTCCGCGATCTTGGCGCACCGCTCCCGTTCTTCAGAAAAAGCCTTTTCGAGAACCTCCAAGACTTCCTTGTGGTCCCAACACCATCCACCCTCGTCATCCTCGACCTCGCAGAAGCCGCTACATCTTCCATCACCCAATTCGAGGGAATGCAGTTGTTCCTTGGCGGTCATGGACTTGAGCCTCTCCGTCTGCTCCTTGGGCGAGAGAGCCCACCATTCTTTTCGCGTCATAGTTCCCCTCTACTGGGTCCCGCGAATCTCTTCCGCAATCTCTTCCCCCTCATATCCACCGCCCGACCTTCCGTAATGTTTTAACTCCCAATTCTCTGCAACCTTGGCGCACCGTTCTTGCTCCTGCGCGACCGCCTCTTTTACCACCGCTAAGACGCTTTCGTAGGCCCAAAAACCGGACGTTGGCGCTTTCCCTTGAACCATTTCTTCAGGCGTCATTTAATACCTCTTAGTCCGTCACCTATTTGCTCTTCGAGCCACTCCCCCCAAGAAACTTCCTGGTCGGCCCAGTGGCCTCTTTGATAGCGCCAACCTTCACGCCTTGCGCGGCTTGGGCTTCTTGATATACCGCCTCGCCGTCCACATCAGGTCCCGAACGATCACAGCTTCGTCGAACTTGAGTTGAGCGATGAGCTGATCCTTGAATTTCAGGGCCTTCGGCAGCAGCTCCTCGATCTCTTTTCGTTTCACTTTTCTCCTCCAGCGCGAACCGCCCCTCCAAGAAACTTCTTAACCCCGGCCGTATTGTTTTTTCCGGCGCCGATTTTCTCTGACTTTCGGATGCATGCCCGGCAAACTGCCGAGCTTCCCATTTTAGCGTGGACTCAACCGAACGACCGTTTTGACATGCTCCCTCCTTTTTCTTTCCTATATCGGAGAACCGAGGACCGCCCGGCTGGGATGATACAGCGCCCAGGTATACCTAAGCAACTATTTCTTCAGCTCTAAAACGGCTTCGCACTTGATGACGAAGACTTCGCTCACGCCTTCTTGCTCCAAAAGCTCGCGAGCTTTTTCTTCGGCGCGTTTTGGGTCGGAAGTTCTTGTTGCTAATCCTTCGACGTAAACTCGGAGGGGTCTTTTCCCGCTTGTGCCCAGAATCCAAACTTCGTACGTGGGGCTCATGAGAACCGAGTCGCCGTACCTTCGCCGTGTGGCTTTTCCGGCTCGGCTTTTGGAACTTCGTAGAAGAGTTCGTACCCTGGAATCTTCTTGGCTACTTGAGCAAACGCTTTCATGAACAAACGGAACCGATCCGGATCGAATTCTTCGGCGGCGCCGAATTCGAGCCGTTTGATCTGGAGCAGGATCGTCCCGCGATCTGTGAGCCATGCCTTACATTCAGGGTCGTCGAAAAGGAGCTCTTTTCTCCACTGAGCCCTGCGCGCGCGGATCCTTTCCGCCTCTATGCGAACCGACCTTTGCGCTTTTGGGTCCTCTGCCAATGAGAGGACAAGGCAATCAGAGCAGATGTACCCGCCTTTATAGGGCCCTTCTCTGAACGGCAAAGATCCTGGGCTGATCTTTTTGATCTCCTCGCCGCACGCTGCACAAAGGATCTTTAGGGGAATCGAGGCTCCAAGCGGAAACTCCGCGTCGGCCGGGATCGGTTGGCTGTTGGCGAACCCCGGATTGATGATCTTGATCGGGCCGTGAGGCTCTGCCGGATTACTTGCTACCGGCCGGAATGCACTCTCTCGCTTATCTTGCGTCAACTAGCCCTCCTCCCCCAAACTCAGTTCGTCTGTTATAGCCTCTTCTTCGCGTTGACTCAAGATTGCAGCAAGGATTTGCGCCGCCGCACGGGCGTCTGGGAGCGCCTGATGAGCGCCGTTCTGATTGACCCCAAAGAACTTAGCGGCGTTTTTGAGGCTGGCCCTCAGCTTCCCGCGCCGGACCTCAATCGGTTCGCCGGCAGAGAGCATGATCTTGGTCGACAGTTCTTGGATGCATGACCCCCAGCCGTCCTGGAGCCCCCACGGAAGGCAGGCTAAGAAGCTTCGATCAAATTCTACCGGAAATGCGTGGAGTGTGCCCGGATAAGACGCCAGGAAGCGCCGCAGGGCCTCTGCCGCCTCCGCAGGAGAAGGTGCGCCTAGAAGCCTCCCCGCCGTGATTCCGTTGACGCTTAGGGCCTCCGGCGAAGCCTGGGCCATCGCTTCCGGGCCGGGGTTGGCTAAAGTTGAAAACGAGGCTACTTCTTGAAGATCCGGGCCCAAAACGACGGCGGCGACTTCGATGACGTGATGAGAAGCCGAAAAAAGGCCTGTTGTTTCCGTATCTAGACAGATTTTGTGTCCGCCTCCCCCCATACCCATGTCCTTGCCTTTCAGTCCTATGCCTGCTATTATATCAGAGCCAGGGGATTCTGGCACACTTTCCCCCTCTCTCAGGGCCGGGCCATAAATCTCCTCGATTCTGTGGCCTGGTCCCCTAATTTTCGGGCTATACTGGATACAGAGTATTTACTTTTCCCCGCAGACCGAGTCTCCAGCTCGGTTGTAGGGCCCGGCCTTTCGCCGGGCCCATTTTTTAATCTGATCCGGGCGGCGGTTCTTCAGTCTCTTCCTCTTCCTCGTCTGCTTCTTCCTCGTCGTCCTTCTCTTCCTCTTCCTCGTCTTTCCCGAAGTATTTCTCGTACATCTTCTCGATGGCCGCCTTGTCTTTATCTGTCAAAGGCTCTTCTTCGTCTGCTAGGGTTTTCAGAACCCTATCTAGAAGGTTCGCCTCCTTAGTCGTGACCCCGCGAGTCATGGCATCTAGACGCTTCGTCATCTTAAGGTAAAGATCCATCTGCTTCCTCCCCCACATTCACGACCCGATAATGTCCCGTCTCAACCGCGCTCTCCGCGCAGTCTGAACAATAAAAAGTTCTCGCCTCCGGAGGAACAGAGAAGACGTTTACCGGGGCAAGCTCCATAGTCGCCAGCTTGAGACATTGCGGCGCCGAATGTATCTTCTCTATCTCCGACAGCTTGTACATCTTTGTGACGGGATGATTATGACACCTTTCCCCAGAAGGAATATCCATCTCCACTTCTCCTTCCTGTGGATCTCATTTTCCCGGCTCGGAGCACTGTGTCAAGATCCTCTTGGTCTTCAGGAAGAGAGAATTCGATGGTGTGCTTGACGCTCACCCTGGATTGACCTCTGTTTTTCCAGCGGGAATTTCCTTCCCCTTTCCGTTCTTGTCCTTGGGCTTCACGGGCGGGAGAGCGTACTGCTTCCCGTCGAGCGTGACCATTCTGGGGCCGAACTCCACTTCCTTCGGCTCGAGCATCTTTTGCCTAGGCCCGGAGGCCGGCAGGCTTGCCGAATGATTCGCTGCCGCGACTGCTCTTCCGATCGCTTCCGGAAGCGTGCTCAGCATGGACTTCACGTCTTGCAACTGCCGAGCCACCTCGACGAAAGCCGGATGCGATACGACCTGATCCATCGTCAGGCCGCCCTTGACCTCGGGTTGAGTAATCAACCCACGCTTAGCCTTGGCCTTCTTCTTTGCCATGAATTTCTCCTCCTATTTTCAAATCTAAATTCTGTACTCTTGCCCGTCAACAGTGATCTTCCTGGGACCACCGAACTGTAAGCTTTGATAGGCAGTTGTCGGGATAGCGGGCCCCGACGAGCAGGCGTCAACCGACCCGGCCGACTGGGCCGCCAAAAGCTTTAGCAGCAGGGCCTTAACGTCTTCTAGTTGGCTGATGATTTCAACGAACGCCGGCTGCTCCATGAATTCATCAAGAGTCAGGAGCGGCGGTTGGTTGCGGGCGTGTCTTTGATTTACCATGCCTTCTCTCCTACACTTTGACCGCAGACTCAAACCTAAGGTCGCTTACGATTTCTTCTCTTTCCGGCCCGACTTTCCAAGAATCACCGCCGCGGCGGCTTTCATCCCGTTGAGTTTCTCAGCGTTCCACATGTGATCTGAGCTTTCAGGTGCAAGACCAGCGTAGGCGCGAACGGCGTCGGTCCCGGCGATCCAGGCCCGTTTCAGGACCGCGTCAGACGGAAGCTTGGGCTTAGTCTTCATCGGCTTCATCCTCGAATAACCTCGACATCTTCGCGGCCCGAAAAAGATACGAGCTTCACCTTGATCCCGGCCATCATGGATTCAGCCAAGACCTTTACAACGGGCCGATATTGGTCGATGGTTTCACGGTTGGCTCCGATCATCGGGATCCATCGTTTCTGGTCGTCCATGAAGGCCATCACGCCTTCATTCCCATCTGGATCTAGAGCTACAAAAGCGTACAGCTTCTCGACCTTCTCTCCCTTTTGTAGAAAATGCTGTGGGAAAGAATTCCTGAGGCTGGTCACGTCTTCGAGCGAGAACGTCGTTCCGCAAGTAGGACACTTAACTCTTACGTTGGGGGGCTCTCCGCCCAGGGCGGCGGTTTTCGTCGGGGCTCCCGAACTTGGGCAGCGGACTGCTTCTGTCACGTTTTTGCTTCCTCCAACTTTCTCCATCCCTTCGGCTTCCCAGGCACGTCACTTCTCCCAGACGCGCAGGGCTTCGAGCTCTGCTTCTCTCAGCCTGTCCCGGAGCCGGGCCATCTCGTTCCGTACTTCGACTTTCCTTCCCTCCTCTATGTCTCCATCCATCGCCTCCAGCTCCAACCTCGCCAACTCCCGCCTCAGCATTTCCAGTTTCCCCATATAGCCCCTTCCTCTTATCTTGAACCTGCCTCTCCCTAACTCTGCTCATTACCTTTATTTTTCCTTCGAACCCAGACGGCATGAACGAACCCCATTGCGCCTCCCAAGAACGTTGCGACAATAGCCGGCCAAATGTGAATGGAATTTATCTGCTGAAGAATGAGTCCGACCGGAATCCCCAACCCGATTGCCCACCACATGATGAGGGATGGATCGAAAGACTTCTCCGGATCGCTATCCCGGCCCGGCTGCTCGTCCACGTCTCTCTTTCCTCTCTCCGGCCTTTCCCCTTGAAGCCTCTTTAGATTCCCCTCGACAAGAAAACGCATGAAGCGCGATGCTCACCGTCAAGGACGGATGGATCTTTCCTTCCGCCGCCGCCTTCACAATCATCTCGGCAGCTTCCGGAGACGAAATCAAAACGATCCGGCGACAGAGCGGACAAAGAATCTCACCCCAACGGGCACCGTCCTCATGTTCGATGACCCTGTAAGCGATAGGCGAATAAGGAGCTTGCTGCATTTAATAGGTATACCTCGGATTTGGCGGGAGTCAACCGTTATATTGAAATGATGCCGGTCGTTCAGTCTCTTGCTTCTCTGACCGCGTGAACCCAGTCCCAGGTCGCGCCACCCGCCTCGGCCGGCTTGAGGTAGGTGCGCCCCTCAGCGTAGAGCCACACATACTTGTCGGCCGCCTCTAGAGCGTTGCGAAGGGTTGTCTGGAGGATAGTCGAGTCCATCGCTTTCCCCCCAAACGCCTTGTCATAGACGCCGAAAGAAATGCCGCCCGCCCAATGCGCCCGGCGGTACCCGGCGTTGGCGATGAATTCATCGGCAGTCCTGAGGGTGTACAGTTCTCCGCCGTCATGGACGACGCCGCCCGCGGAACCGTTGATTAACCCCTCATGGAATGGGCCGAGCAGCTCGTTCGCGGTCTGCCACTGAGGGAATCCCAGGGCCGGGGGCGCGGCCGAGTCGCTCACGTAGGGGCCGTGAAGCGACATGACTTCTACGCCTCCGAACCCTGCCTGAAGGGCCGCCATGATCTCTTCGCCCCGAAATCGAGCGAAGTCCTTGTACTCCCGTAGGGACTTATCCTTGTACTTCGCGCCATCCGGGTAGTTTCCCCACTTGGAGCTGTACTGCTCGTTGTCGATCACAATGCCGCGAAGGCCGGCGTCCTTGATGGCCCGGCCCAGATTCTCGAAGTTTTGGAGCGCGACCTCCCATGAATCGAAAAAGTCCGGCGGCGTGCTCATCTGGATAAGCGCGAAATTCACATCAAGATGCTTGAGCGGAAGTCCTTTGATCGGAGCTAGGACACCGGCGATCTGGTCATATGTCATCAGGGCCGGCTTCACGGCCCCGGCCGTGACATTGAACGTCATGGCGGGATCACGAAGGTAAACGATCAGGCCGTCGAAGGGCTGGCTCTCGAGGAACGCCAGGTTGTCCTTGACGTACTGCGGCGTCGGGATCGTGTTCCCGAACCAACCCGCGTATAGGATCTTCTTTTCCATGCTCTTTCCCTAACTCGCAACTTCTAGGCCCCGTCTCCGAATGGAAGGGCTATGACCAGAAGCGGCCGCGAGTTTCATGGCACGTTCTTTAATCCTGCGCTGGGTTTGTCCGCGTTGGTTACAAACCACCCACTCTTCCTTTGTCATAAGCCTAGATCTGCCTACGCTTTTCAGGTAAGCCCTGGCTTTTAATATGCTCACACATTTCAGGCATTCTCTCTTGCCACGCCTTACTCTGAAGCTGCCAATCCTATATTTATGTCCGCGTGAGCAGTGATTTCTCTTGGCGCATATCGCCGAAGGAGAGCTACTTCTGGAATTATTTTCTCTATGAGTAACAGCCTCTAAATGGGCCGGATTTACGCAAGCTGGAATTCCGCAAAGATGGTCGACCTCGAAATCTTTAGGGATTGGCCCCTTCGCGCATTCGTACGAAAAACGATGAGCCAGTACGCATTTTCCATTTGCCTTAAGTCTACCGTACCCATTCCCGTTTCCGTTCCCGCTTGTCCAAATCCAACATCCGTTCTCAGAAACTAAGGTGTGCTTGAGAAATATAAGCTCTGGAGGCATCGGCGTTCTTCCGAGATATCTTCGATAGAAGAATTTCAACTTGCCGCCTTTTAAGCCTTTGACTCGACACCTCTTCACTCTTTCTTCCTCCAGAAGAAAAGAGGAGGTCCGCCGAGCGCGAGGCCCGCCGCCAGCGCCACGAAACCCCAGGCCTCCGGGCGGGGCATAAGATTGGACCCAACCGCCGCCAGGAAAAAGAAAAAAACAGCGACCCAATATAACATAGAGCCTCCGCAAGGTAGAAAATCTAAGTCAAATGCCAGGGCACCAATACATATACGTCATCTACCTCTCGAGCGAGTCTTTTCAGTCATTCCCAGCCTGGCAAATCGCCCCGCACGTCGGGCATTTTGGATTCCAGTTCCACCGATCCGCCTGCGCCTTCCACCCCACGACGCAGATCAACTGCCATTCGAGCTCGCAGCACTCCCAGACTCTCAGGGTCCAGTTGTTGTGGTTCGGCATTCTTTCTTCTCTGCGGATCATTTCTCAGAAAGGTGACACGTCGAACACTTGCTACCCTTCGGGCCGTAGAAAACGATTCCGCAACAGGGGCACTTGTGATTCGAACAGACCGTACACATCCTAAGGCCGCCACCGAGGTAGGAGCAAACCTTGCCGCCGCAGCCTCTGCAAGTCCTGAACCTGACGCGCACTTTCCGCGCATCAAGTTTCTCGCCGTACTTATTCCAGTAGTCGTCAGGCATCATTCACTCGTTCTTCCTTCACCTTATGGGACCGTGGCCGGGATTTCACCGGCTACCGCAGGGGTCCGAAGCGGGCAACGGGCTCCAACCCTACCCGAGTTCGAACAGTGTCAAGTTACCCTGGGCACCCGCTTGGAGACGGGTTATAGGCTCTCCCTACCGCACGACCCCATAAGATGAAGGCGTTCCAGATATTCAGTGACGCCACAACGCCTTGAGCAGCCGCCCAAGCAGGAACCGACCTCTCGGCTTCTCGTGCTCAATCGACACCTTGACGACAGATTCGACCTTCGCCAGGACGCGTCCCTTCTCTCGCTCCTCGTACCTACGGAGTTCTCTGATAGCAAGTTCAGGATCATCCGCAGCGTGCCAGCATCCGCAGTAGAGGCACCCAAGAATGTGCTGCTGGATGAACTCGGGTTGATCTTCGAAGTTACACCCCTCAACCACCACGTCGGGAAGTTGACGGTGGAACTCGCACGCATCCCAGATCCACGTCTCACCGGCCTTCGGGGTACGAATCATGCTTGCCTTTCGTAGCATCAGCGCGGGTCGTGGACCGTGACATCCCCGTTCACGGTGACTTCCCCGCAAACCTCAACACGTCCGGCCAACTGGTCCCGGATTTCTTCCAGCAACTCGATCATCCGTTTCGCTTGTTCTTCCGTCATCATTCCTCCTGCGGCACCCGCGAATTCGGTTCACTTGCGATAACGAATCCACCGTACCAACCTAAAGAAACCCCATAGCAGGGAAACCCCGCCAAAGAAAAAGCCGAAGAAGACGATTTCGCTTTCCTGCATGGCTCGATTCTCAGATTTTCACCTTATGGGAC
>Ga0105092_10002236_pt1 | contig 10350 bp, 9 predicted proteins | sample PPLLak2March2015_FD_87021 | JGI IMG/M metagenome (GOLD analysis project Ga0105092, IMG submission 87021) | Freshwater sediment microbial communities from Prairie Pothole Lake near Jamestown, North Dakota, USA - PPLs Lake P7 Core (1) Depth... | ecosystem: Environmental > Aquatic > Freshwater >...
CAGCTAGACCTGACGGTCCGGGATAATGGACAGGGATTTAGCCCGGAAAAAAGCTCCAATGGCATTGGTTTACAGTCGATGCACGAACGGGCGGAAGCAATTGATGCCCAACTGGATGTTTTTTCTGCACATATGAAGGGGACAACGGTTCAGTTAACCGTCGCTGTCTAGAACAGCGTGTCGCTGTCTAGAACAGCGTGTCGCTGTCTAAAAACATGCGGTGCTGCGAAGTGCGTGACACAGCCTGCGTTACCATAGAAAAAGTGGGATTTCGAAAGCTCTCTTGAAACCACGAAGAGGACTGAAGATGACTAAAACTGCAAGCATACCCGATCCAATACGGGTTATGATATCGGATGACCATCCCATCGTCCGCCAGGGACTCAAGACAATGCTGGAAGCCTATCCGGACATGACAGTAGTCGCCGAAGCGGAAGATGGCGAGCAGACTGTTCTCATGGCAGCCGAAATCAAACCGGATATCCTGGTGATCGATCTCCTGATGCCCCAGAAAGACGGCATCACCGCGATTCAAGAGATCACCGAGGCAAATCCGGAGGCGCGCATCCTGGTTCTTACCAGCTTCTTAGAGGACGACAACATCCTGCGCGCCATCAGAGCCGGAGCCATGGGTTATCACTTGAAGGAATCGTCTCCCGCACAGTTAGTAGAATCGATCCGGGCACTCCACAGGGGGGAAGTCGCGCTGCACCCGGATGTGGCCCGCAAGTTGATGCAGGAGATTAAACAGCCTCACGCAACCCAACAAGGCGGCGATGCCCTCACCCCACGCGAGATGGATGTGCTGAAATGTCTGGCACGCGGCCGTTCCAACCAGGAAATCGCCTCTGAGCTGACCGTTTCTGTGCGGACCGTAACCACTCACATCCGCAACATCCTGGATAAACTTCAACTGTCGAACCGGACCCAGGCTGCTTTATACGCAGTTGAAAAAGGCATCCTCACGAAGGAATAAGGGCGGCAGTCCGGAGCAAACTTCACCACCTTCCAACCGTCCCAGAGCGCAATCCAGACACAGCCTTCCGAGTCCACCGTCAGCCCGTCCGGATGTCCGTCACCTTCCGGGATCTGAGCGAATAAACGCCGGTTCGAAATTTCCCCCGACTCCGGGTCAAAATTGAACCTATCGATCCGGAGGGTAGGCGTATCCGTGTAATACATAACCTTCGAGTCCGGGCTCCAGCCGATCCCGTTCGAGATACGAACCTCGTCCAGCATGATGTGCAGGCTGTGGTCCGGGTCCAGGCAATAGAGATGGTTCTCTGCCCAGCCACTCATGGTCCCTGCCCAGAAACGGCCCTGGGGATCGACCTTGCCGTCATTGAAGCGGGCGTCCTCCGGAAGGTGTTCCAGCCGGTGGATGTACTCGAGCTGTTTGCGAGACCAGTCGAAGAAAGCGAAGCCGTCCTTCACCGCCAGGCTCAGGCCGCCTGAACCTCGAAATAAACACAAAGTCCTGCTATTCAGCAAGCCTTTAATTTTCAGCCTACAGCTTGCAGCCTGCAGCCTGCAACTTTTCCATTGAGTAAGATGACATACGAGCTCTCAACCGGCGGCAGCGAAAAGGACATTCTGTCCTGATTACGCAAAAACTCCTAGAATATCCATGGCTTCATCCACCGTTGCATTGTGATGGATTATCGCAGCCACTGCTTCTGTCATTGCACGGGGATCGCTTGCCTGCCAAATGTTCCGGCCGATTGCTACACCGGAAGCCCCTGCATCGATGCCTGCTTTTATATCATAGAGCATATCCCGTTCTTTTCCACGCTTGGCACCGCCCAGGATAACCACCGGTACGTAGCTCGTGCCGATCACCGTTTCGAAATCCGGCGCATAGGGAGTCTTTATGATATCAGCGCCATATTCCGAGCCGATGCGAACGGATATGGACACATTCCTGGTTGTCCTGCTCTCGCTGGTGCTGTTAAAGCCTCCCGGAACCATTTCTCCAAGAACAGGCAACCCCCAGGTGTGGGCTTCACTGGAAATATATGCCAGGTTTTGTAGTGTTTCTGCCTCTTTTTCCCCGCCAGGATAAGCATTTACCGCCACGGCGTCGGCTCCTAGGCGTAAAGCCTCTTCTATGGCGAACATGATGTTGCTGGGGAAGCTTCCTTGGGTCAAACTCGTCGCTCCGCCATCGGTACGCAAAATCACTCCAATGGGCGCCAGTTCTCTGGCATAATGCCGCACAACACCATAAGAAGTCAGCACAGCATTGGCTCCGCCCGCCACAATATTTTCAATCGTTTTACCCGGGTTTTCCAACCCCGGGCATGGGCCGTCCATTAGGGCATGATCCATGGCAACGATCAAGGCTTTTCCATCGGATTCAAAAATACGGTTTATCCTTCTGGTTATATCCATAATACGCTCTCCAAAAATGAAATTGATTAACCTGCTTCTAACTTACGGGGACCAAAACGTTGACCACCGTCCACCGTAAGCACTTCTGCATTTATGTAATTCGTCTCGAAGAGGAAATTCGCAACATAAAATACATCCTTTTATGTAATTTTGACCATTCTGCCATCTCGTTTTGCCCCTCCCAAATAGTTTATTCCTTCATATTGTTGAATATGCTCAATAAGCAGATCCCGAACGAATAAACCTGTATCCAATCCCTGTACGTTATTTGGGGAAATTACCAATAGGGGTAAACTGACCATGGCATGCTCCTCCCACCGTCTGGCAATTACTCGAAAAAAGTTCGTACAAACAATGGAAAAGCTGCGATCAATTAACTTTTCAATAGGAACACTATCAAAAAGAATATCAGTTGCTTGAATTTCGGAGCGGAAGGGGCTGACATTTATGCGATAACGAATTTTACTGCTGAAACGCAAAAATCCACGCTCCTCAAATGGTTCCTGAGGAATATCTATCCTGCGGGCATTATCTTGAATTAAATCAACCAATTGTCTTCCAGTAAGCTTAAAAAGCATAACCGTATTTGCATATGGCATCACCCGCATCCAATCACCATAGTTAAATTCCTTACCGGGCGTAAGAATGTCATTGATAATACTGGCATCAATTACAGCTAAGTCTGCGAAAAACCCATGCTTACGACAACAGGCTACCAGAGCATCTGATACGAAATTATAGAAAGCTGACTCGTCCGTTGTTCCAATGTTATCCCTGACATCAGCCCGTAGATCTTGACTATCCTCAACGGTTCCAAGGACCTTCTCGAACTGAGGCCTGATTTTTTCAATAAGGGGTTGGACATGCTTTTCTTCGAAATCAACGTCTACTGGTAATTCTTCTATGCAATTCAATACTACCGATACTTCGGTTTGTTTGGGATGGAGCAGAATATCAACCTCACCTAAATAACGTCCGTTGCAGCCAGCTTGAGTAATAGGTATTCCATTGACATAATTTTGAGGATCCAAACCATTTTGATTCATTGGATCGTGGGTATGGCCGCCAACAATTAAATCCACACTTCCAAAGGGTAAACTTTGAGCCAACTCCATGTCACCCGCAAAAGCCATCGCAGCCGTAGACGAGCTCAAGTTATAACCAAGATGACTGAGGATGATAACCACATCAGATAATGAGCGTACAATTGGCAGCAAGCGAATCACAACAGGGATCGGATCCACAATTTCGTATTCTGATCCCGGCCTGCTGCAGATTTCCGCGGCTGTGGTTAATCCAATAACTCCAACTCGTACTCCTTTAATATAAAAAATTGCTGCCGGAAAACATAACTCTTCTATTTGCCTTGTTGGTTTTAGATTGGCAGACAGGAGCGGGAAATCAGCATCCGTTTGTATAGACCTGGCAAGCAAATCGAGGCCCATATCAAATTCATGGTTACCTACTACAGCCGCATCAATCCCAGCCTTTGAGTACAAGTGGTAACCAGCATGAGTCTGGTAACTTGAAAGATCGTTGCCAACCAGTATGTCAAAAGGTGAGCCGATAATATCATCGCCCCCAGAAAAAACCAAAACACCGGAAAGTGGATTATCCCGGCAGGTTGAACGGACCTTCCGGATATGTGAAACGATCCTCGAAAATACAGGCTCATTTTTCTTCTGATCAATATGAGAAAAATGTCCGTGAATATCATTGAAATGGAGTATTTTCAGCAGGAACGGGTCTTTGTTAAAGCGCCAGGGATCTGGAAATTGAAGATCTTCTGGAATTTCAAGGGTTAAACCATCACTTGTTGCATCACCCTTCAGCAGATAAAGTCCTGCCTTATCTGTACCAGGCAGATCTGATTTTCCTCGAATAAGTCGCAAAGTTTCGTGACCCGAAATAAACTCTTTCATTACACTTAACCTATTCGGGCCAAAGTATCTGCTGTAACTTCATAGATTAGCGGTTCTCCACAGAAGAAACGGCGTAATTCTTCCACAGCCAGAACGCTTAAGTGACTGCAATCTTCGATACAGCCGGCAAGATGCGGCATCACAACTACATTTTCCAGGGAGCGTAAAGGACTATCGAGAGCCGGCGGCTCCGGATCGGTTACATCCAGAAAGGCGAACAAACGGCCTTTTTGCAGCTCTGCGACCAATGCTGGCTCATCAATCAGCGATCCGCGCGCCGTATTTATCAAAATACAATCGCTTTTCATCATCTTCAACAGATCAGCATTGATAATTTTCTCGGTCTCTGGTAATAGGGGCGCATGCAGGGAGATAATATCTGCTTCCCGAGCCATTTCCTCAATCGAGACTTTCCTTACACCGAGTTTTTCGGCTGAAGCTGCGGAGACATATGGGTCATATAACAGGATCTGTGGTTCAAACGGTTTTAGCAGTGTAATGACATGTCGCCCAACCTCGCTGGCTGCAACAATTCCCACCTTTTTCCGATGTAGTTCTCGCGAAGGCCAGTAGGGACTTTCCCGCCACCCGCCCGATCGAACATGATGCGCCAAAGGCCAAATGTTTTTAATGCCAACGATCATCAGGCCAAGCGCAGTCTCTGCAACATCTTTCGCCAATGCATGGCGTGCTGAAATAACCTTGATACCCTTTTCCCAGAGCCTGTCAGAAACAACCTTCTTGACGCTGCCCCCCATATGCACGACTGCCTTGAGATCAGGGGCTGCATCGATCACATCTTTATCAAGCTGTGCAACTTCCCAGCTAGTTATGCAGGCATCCGCGTTTGCCAGTAGCTGGAGCAATTCGGCTTTCTGTGCAGGAAGTTGACCAGGGTGATGAACCACATCAGCAAATTTAGACAGGTCTTCCATTGCCTCAGCATTTATCATGCGCTCATAATACATTTGTCCGATAATAATTGCGACTATTGGTTTTGACATCTTTGTTTACCTTCCATATCCGGTCAGCCTTTAATTGAACCTTCTACCATCGCCGAAAAGAATCGATTGCGGAAGAACAGGAACATTAACACGACAGGTATAGCAATCACCATACAGGCTGCTGCTACAACTTGAATGTTCATGTAATTTTGTCCCATGAAATCATAAAGACCGAACATCACAGGTTTATATTCATTTTTTGCTACAAGCAAATAACCTGCCATAAACTCATTCCAAACATTTACAAAGGTTAGTAGAAATATAGCAATCAATCCCGGCAATGCTAGCGGCATGATGATGCGGATAAGTGCTCCAAACTGACTGCATCCGTCAATTAATGCTGCGTCTTCTAAATCTCGTGGGATAGCATCGAAGAATCCCTTAGCAATCCATACACTAAGTGGTAAAAAGAGACCCATATAAACGAGAACAAGGAAGATCCGGTCATCTATTGGAAACGGTAATTTACGAAGCGTGATCCCCATCTGATAGAGTCCAACCAGGTTCGTAAGAAACGGAACACCTGTAATCGCCAGGATCCCTGTGAGGAGAGCTCTATGTCCTCGAAAGCGAAAACGTGAAAATGCATAACCGGAAGCAGCGGCTAAGAATACAACCACAAGTGATGTGGATGTTGCATAAAGCACAGTATTATAAATATAGATACTGACAATATTACCTGTAAGAGAGAATCCCAATAATGAATCTGGGTTTGATTTAAGCCCGAATACCAGCCTGTAACCTTCCCATGACCAACGACATGCGCTTATATTAAATGATTCTGTAGGCGTATCGCAGGGAAATAAGACGGGTGGTATGCGCCTGATATCCGCAAGATCTTTCAGTGAAATTATGCCTATACCAATAATCGGAAGTATACAAAACAAGCAAATGGCTATAAGAGCAATGTGTATGAATAAATTATTCGTTCTTTTTTTGATGCCTTTCAATATATTCCGCATCAGGATTACCCTTTCTCAACTTTCGTGATTCGGAGGGTTCCAAGGATCAACAGCCAATTTATCGCTGCGATGATCAGTCCCAATGCCGCCGCCTGACTGAACTGAATCTGACCCCAACCAAGCGAATAGAGTAAATAACTCACGATTTGAGTAGATGTTCCCGGACCACCACTGGTCAGGCTAATAATTGTAGCGACACCATTCATACCGCTTAATATAAGGTTGAAAATCGTTACCACTAATGTTGGAAGGATGATGGGGATGATAATTAACCGAATAATCTGCCATCCATTCGCGCCGTCGATCCGGCTGCTTTCAACAACTTCCTGCGAAACCATTTGTATCGAGGCAAGTATTAACAATGCGGTGAATGGCAGCGCCCGCCAGATAGAAACAATGATAAGTAGAACCATTCCAAATGAAGGGGGAAAAGGAAAACTGCCAAACAATCGAGCAGGAGGTGCATCTGTCAGAACCGATATCCCGTCAGGCGGAAACAAGGACGGGTTTTCCAATATTCCAGCGAGTATTCCGTAATCTGGCACCACCAATAACCGAAATACCAACCCGCTGATAATCGTAGAAATGACCCAGGGAATAAAAATTAATGATAGATACAATCCTACAAAACGGATTTTACGGCTCAGCAGATAAGCAGTAAAAAACCCCAAAACCAGCGTCAAAATCACATAACTGACAAGAAATACAATTGTGTGACCGATACTCTCTGTGAACAGGCTGTTCCGGAAAAGGCGTTCAAAATTCTCAAGTCCAACAAATATCCATCCAGCCGGCTGGCGTTGTTGGAGGCTTAACCAGGCTGTATAGATGGTTGGGTAGACTTGTACGATCAATATAACGAGGACCGTAGGCAAAATCAACCAAAATGGCAGCGAATTCTGAAATAATTTACGAGCTTGCATACGCTGCAACAGTTTTTGAGTTTGCAAACGACGGAGGGACTGTTCCATTGTTTAGTTCCAATCTTTCAATAGATACAGCTTACAAATCGCAAGGTGGCAAGGAAGATTCACTCCCACCCAGCCACCTTGCGATCTTCTTAACACGAAACGTTATAAGGTAATAACAGTTTACTCACCTGCGTTGTATTCATCCTGTGCCTGGGTGAGCACAGCTTCAATCTCAGATTCGGGAACTTCTTTGATCGCTTTGTATAAGGCATTCATAATTAGTGGCTGAGCTTCTGCGGGGCGCGTTAATGTACCGAACCAGGGTCGACAGGAACTTTCAGAAATGACCTCTGACGCCTGCTGAATTAAAGGAGTTTGGAAGGTCGGGTCAGACAACGCTGATTTTAGAGCTGGGAGACCTCCACCAACACTTTCCACAAAAGCAGGGTACTGTTCTGAGCTTATGAGCCAATTAATGAACTCTTTTGCTCCCTCTGTATTCTTCGCACCAACGGGGATAGCAAGGGCTTCAGGAAGGGTGCCGCATCCGGGTACTTTGCCATCACTCGCCGGGAAATGTGCCAGGAAAAGATCTCCGGCCGCGATAGCATCCAGTGGATCGTCTGATGTTCCTTTGTTGAATTGTGTGCCGCTTGGAGCTGTCAGCTTGGATTGGAATTTCCAACTGTGCAGACTGGTTGGGAAAGAACCTGCTGTAGAGTCTTTATACGATGTTTCTTCCTCGAATCCACCTGCAAAGACAGTCTCAGGTGCGTACCCCTTCGCTACAAGTTCGCGGATGAATTTGATAGCTGCTACGTTTTCTGGTGTATTAAGCAGCATGCTGCCTGCCCCATCATCATATCGACCGCCAAATGAAGAAATCATTGTAAACAGTCCACGATAGACGCCCGAGCCGCCTTTATCCGTCGAGCCAAAGAAAGTGATCGCATAAAACCCTTGTTCTTTCAATGCCTCAGCTTGTTCCATAAAGTCAGGTATTGTGGTTGGATACCCATTCGGGAACCGGTCTTTCCACACGAAAACGAGCTGGGGGCGCTGGGCAAGGGGAACGCAGTATAACTTTCCATCAGGGCCAGTGCAAGCTGCAAGTGCACTGCTGTCCAAATCTTTGAACCAGGGTTGGGCAGTTGCCCATTCGGTTAAATCCTGGACTGTTCCATTTTGGTAAAAGTTATTGACACTGTTGAAGAGCTCATAGATATCAGGGACATCACCGCCAGCCTGGACCAGGTTAATCAATTCAGCTTCCATCTTGTCAAAAGCTTTTGGTTGGTTTACCCAGTTATATTTGTCCTTAAATTCCTCATTAAAGGCCGGCATCGTTTTGCGAAGATAATCGTTTCCTACAGCTTCACCGGCTTTGGGATCCATATTTTTCTCGTCGTATTGAAACCAGGTAACAAGATCCTTTACTTCAACAGGTTCGGGCTCAGGTTGTTGTTCTTCAGTGGTTTCAGCAACTTGAGTCGGAGCGGGTGTACACCCAGCAATGAGGGTGATGACCATGAGTATAGCTATGGTGGTCATTAACAACTTATGGAATTTCATTTCTTCCTCCACTACAATTTCAATATTCACGACAGTTGGTTACAGGTTTGGCTAATGCCTCTTCTCTTTTTCTTCCAGAAAAATTGATTTTCTTATAACGGACCTCCTCTTTCAAAATCGGAACTAAATCTCGAACTAATCTTGAGGAAGTGAGACACTATCAACGACAACCCCTTGTTTGCTCATATCTAATAGCATTTTTGAGGGAGCCTGATCGCTGGTGATGACCACGTTGATTTCATCCATTTGCAAAAGCTGCACCGGATAAACCTTACTAAATTTTGTGTGATCAGCCAACACAATAACCCGGTCAGACGCATTCTTGAAAGCGCGTACTGTGGCACTCTCAGTACCATTAATGATCTCATTTGTCCGGCCAAAACGTGGATGTAAGCTGCGGCATCCGCAAAAAAATGTATCAATATGTAAATGAGAGAGCATTTCATCTGAAGGGGTAATGTTGCTGCATAATTCACTCGAATTTATCAGCCCGCCGACAAACAACAACAAAATTCCCTGAACAGGTATCAATAAATTCAGGATGGGTACAGAATTTGTGACAATATGCAGGTAATCCCACTGACGAGAAGCAATTTGTTTGGCTAGGGCAAGTGTTGTGGAACCAGATTCAAGACCAATCGTATCGCCGTTAGTGATATAAACGAAAGCCTGGCGAGCTATAGCTTCTTTTTCTTTCGCTTGCTCAAATTTACGGAGCAGTATGGGCGGTTCTAACTCATTGGATTCTATTAACGCGCCTCCGCCATGAATACGCTGAATTTTACCGTTCCTGGCTAATTCATCTAAATCTCTGCGGATGGTCAGCTCGCTTACTTTGTATCGCTCACTTAAAGAAGTTACATCGACCGTCTTGTGCTGGACGATCTGAGATACAATTTTAGCCTGGCGTTCGGTTTTCAACATAGATCTCCCTCACGCGAATAACACACAAAATCTATCAAAAAAACGAACAGTTACTGTTTACTTTTGGAAAAACTATCATTAATAATCATTAATAGTTCAATAATAGCGAAATTTAAATCATTGTCAATAACCAAATGACAATGATTTAAAGGACATAAGTAATTTTCTTGGTATAACAGGAAATACCGGGTGGCTACCCTATCTGGTTTAGTAAGGGTTCTCCAGATAGCAAGCGGCTGATATTCGCGAAATCATTGGCGCGATTAGTCCTTTCTGTGCCTGCAGCCACATGAGGAGTTAATATCACGTTGTTGGCCGGGTCGGACAAGAGTTCCAGTAAGGGATTGGTAAGTTTGATAGGTTCCCAGGTAAAGTTATCCAATGCAGCGCCGCCCAGGTGACCAAAACGAATTGCCTGGATAAGAGCATCTTCATTCACTGTACCGCTGCCACCACAAGTGATGAAATATGCCCCAGGTTCCATTTTCGCAAAGAAATCAAAACTAAGACTTTGGGCAGTATCGCTATTCATGGGTAAAAGCGAGCAGACAATGTCGCATTCCCGTGTGAGATTCTCTGCAGTTGCATAGACGATCCCTAACTCAGATTCAACATGAGCCGGCAGAGGACTGCGTTTATTATAATAAAGCTGGCAGCCGAAGCC
>Ga0105092_10002238_pt1 | contig 10349 bp, 9 predicted proteins | sample PPLLak2March2015_FD_87021 | JGI IMG/M metagenome (GOLD analysis project Ga0105092, IMG submission 87021) | Freshwater sediment microbial communities from Prairie Pothole Lake near Jamestown, North Dakota, USA - PPLs Lake P7 Core (1) Depth... | ecosystem: Environmental > Aquatic > Freshwater >...
GCTCTCGTTATCATAGACATAAACTGCTCGCACGGTGCTGGGAGGTCCAAAACATCACGGTTTCAGTCTGTAGGCCCGTTCAAACACGGCCCCGATGTCCGGCCCTTTCCAGTACGGTTCGATCCACAGCCAGAGCGGGGCCGCCGCGGCGGGCGTTTGGGCTCGACCTGAGCGGAAGTTGAACTGCTGCGCTCCGGGGCCGCGGGTTTAGATACAGTTCGTCACAAGACGGCGAGCCACTCAACCGCCGCTGGCTCTCCTATCCCCGAAAGAAGTGTGAGCAAAGCAAAGCGTCGAGGTTTCATCATCCCCTCCGCGCGGCTGAATTTCGTATAAACCCCGTGGTTGCCGAAAAGCAACCCCGGACATCCCTCCAGAAGCTAATCGCCTTGCCAAGTTGGAGGCAATTGAGCGAGCCTTGGCCAGCCGCTCGGCGAGCTTTTTCCCCCCGACCAGTTCCATGATCAGCAGACGGCTCGACTGGGTCCTTTCCAGCCCATAAATGCTACAGGAGAAGTTCCCGCAGAACGGAGCAATCGTTGTTGCCTGGGACGCAACAGGATGATACGATTTGTCCATGGCGACGACCGTAACACTGAATTCCGATTTGATCGAAGAGGTCAAGCGGGTTACAGGAAAACCAACAAAGGCAGAGGCTGTTCGGGAGGCCCTGGTCGAATACGTTCGGTCGCGCCGAAGAGCCGAGTTGCTCGAGCTTGAGGGGAAGGTAGCTTTTAGCCGGACTAACGAGCAAATCGAGGCGCTGGAGGATGAAGAGGGACTTTGATTCTGGTCGACACGTCTTGCTGGATCGAGTACTTCCATCCTCGAGGAAACGCTCGAGTCAAGGAGAGGCTATCGGCTGAGATACGAAACGGAACGGTCGCGACCTGCGGGGCTGTCTTGTGCGAGTTGTTTCGGGGCGTCTCTATCGATGAAGCTGTACGTCTGCGTGTTGTGTTTTCCGGGCTTCAGAACATTCCGACACTGGAAGAGGATTGGGCTGCGATCCAAGACCTGGCTCTCCGATTGAAGGCAGAAGGCTTCCAGCCTCCGATTCTCGACATGCTCGTCGCTGTTGTTTCCGGGCGATCCGGCGCAACGCTCTGGCATTTTGGGGATCAGCACTTTCGGATGATTCAAAAGGTCTTGCGAATAAAGGCGGAGGATTTGGGGTGAAAGTGGCTTGCTCGCGTGCCAGTGGCCAGCCAAAGCGGGGTCGCGAAGAGCGCTTCGCCGGGCAGCGGCGTCACGGCGCGCGGTGCCGCCTGGCTCCGGCTGGTGGCTCGCGGCTGGTGAGCCTCGAGAAGTCTGGACCTTGCGCAGACACGGCAGTCTCGTCAGATGTCCCGGCCGAATCGAGTTCGTCGCCTACGGACGGCTCTTTCGCTTCCGGTTGCTCCCCACCTCGTCTTGACGAGCAGTTACCTTCAGCTACAGGCTGGTGAGCGATTTACCTGGTGAGGACTTCCACCTCACTGATTGTGTGCGCCCACGGGCGCACCGTGTCGGTCCTACGGACCTTGGCGCCCGTGATGCCCGGGTTTCTATAAATGTGCCGGTCCTAACGGACCTCCGGAACCAGGCGGGAACATCAAGCGACGTGTACCAGCACTACGACGGACTCGGCCGCTACCAAAGCGGTGTCGCCGGTAGGCCTGATGCGCTCCGCTTACGGCTCTGTGGCAGCCTTCCAGCCACGCCACTTGCCTGCTTCCCGCTACTCGATTAGGATGCACGGCATGAAGCGGGGCGCTCTGCTGCTCACACTTGTACTCTCACTTTGCGGCTCAGTCATCGCCAGTGAACAACAACACCTCGACTACATCTACCGGGATGACGGGGACCGTGACGGAGGGCTTCGGATCTTCTTGACAAAGCCCGACGGACAAAGAATCGAGCTGGCACAGCAAACTCCGGTCCAACCGTTTGCGGTAAAGCTCGGCCCGCAACCCTGGCTCATTATTCTCTGTCGATTCGGTGATGATCCTACGACTCCGCAGCCGACGGAGTATTACGAGCGATTGCTCGGATCTGAAGCGCCCGGCCTGGACCACTACTGGCGAGAAGCCTCGTTTGACCTTGTCAATTTAGCGGGAAGCCGGGCCGTCGGTTGGTACGACTTGCCTCACCCGCGTTCCCACTATGTGCATGACGGAGGATTCGACAACTACCGGGCACTAGTAGACGCGGTAGCAGCTGCAGATTCCGATGTCTATTTTCCGAATTTCGTCGGTGTCAGCCTGGTTTTTAACGCCCTTCTCGGAGATCGGGACCGCGATCGCGCGACCGCCTTCGGAGGCCAGGTTTACTACACGCTTGATGGAGTGTATCGGAGCTGGGGGATCACCTGGATTCCAGCGGGCATCGGCACGTGGGTGTTTCACCGAGAGGTGAAGAACGTCCACAACGTCTTTGCCCATGAGATGGGTCACGCTCTCGGTTTGCCTCATTCTACCGGTCCATACGGGTTCAATTACGACAACTTCTGGGACGTGATGAGCTACTGGGGAGCGGCCGTCACTGATGCTGATTTTGGGATCCTGGGCACCCACACCATTGCCTATCACAAGGAGATGCTCGGCTGGTTGCCCGAGCAGGCAAGGCAAACGGTGGCCCCGGGTAACCAGGTGACGATCAGGATGGAAAGGCTCGCCTTGCCTTCAAAGCAGGGGTTTTTGATGGCAAAAGTGCCGATCGCCGGCTCCGCCAATCGGTCCTACACCCTGGAGTACCGTCAACGTGCCGGGTACGATCGCGGGCTATGGGATGACGGCCTGATCATCCACGATATCGACACCGGTCGCTACGAAGTGAACATCAACTGGGGGATGAACGAGTGGCATCCGGCCCACGTCGTGGATGCAGACAAGAACGGCAATACCGGGGACGACGGGGCGGTGTGGAAGCCCGACGAGACATTTACAGACCGTAAGAACGGGATCCGGTTCAGGGTCGAAGATACCGACGAATCAGGTGCCCGGGTGACGGTCAACAATAACGCCCTGTTCCTCTCCCACTTCGCCCAGGGATCGAACGTCTCCTCGAGTGTGGTCCTGGTCAACCCGTCCCCTCAATCCCAGGCTGCGGGAACCGTGCGTCTTACTCGCGCTGACGGACAATCCTGGAAAGTCCCGCTAGACGGGCAGGTGCACGACGGCAGTTTCACTTTCTCGCTCAAGCCGCTCGGCACTGGATTTCGGTCAACGACGGCCGGCGGTGAGGCGTCAACCGGTTGGGTCCAGGTCGGCTCAGAGCGACCTCTCGCCGCGTCCGTCCTGTTCACCAGCCCGTACGGCGTGGCTGCCGTTCCGGCTTCTGAGTTGTCTGCAAGGTCGGTCCTCCTGCCTGTCATTCAGGACCCTGGCCGCGGCTGGCGCAGCGGTATCGCGGTCTCAAATCCGAACGGTGAAGCAATTCAGGTCTCGGTGCATCTTCGCTCCGAATCGGGCGTCCTAATCCCCGACTTCACGGCGAGCTTGCAGGTTCCGCCTCACGGACAACGAGTTCAGTTTGTTGAAGAGCTTCTTCCGGCTGCGGGCGGGCAAATCTTAGGCCGAACCCTGGATCTCGCTGCGGATTTGCCCTTCGATGCCATCTCGATTCTTACGTCGCCGCAAGCCTACGCTACTCTCCCGGTCGCTCCCCAATCTCTTACAGCCTCTGACGCGCAGCTCGGTGAAGTCGGGACTCTTGCTGGATCCCCCTTGATGTCCGGTGGTGCAGATGGCCCGGTTACGGAGGCGCTGTTCTCGTCGCCGCAAGATGCGGCCACCGACAAGGCGGGCAATGTCTATGTCGCGGACGGCGGCAATCATGCGATCCGAAAGATCGACGCGGCGACAGGCGGGGTGACTACTTTTGCAGGCCGGTGCGGAGACAGCGGGTCCAATGATGGGCCCCGAGAAATGGCACGCTTTAACACTCCGCGGGCTCTTTGTTTCGACTCCCAAGGCAATCTTTGGGTGGCAGATGCGCAGAACCATACGATTCGGCGGGTTGCGCCCGACGGTGTCGTTTCCACGGTAGCGGGGACTGCAGGCGCATGGGGTTGGGCGGACGGCAAGGGCGCCGAGGCTAGGTTCGACGATCCGTCAGGGATAGCTGTGGATGCGGGGGGAATAGTGTACATCTCCGACCGAGACAATCACGTAATCCGCAAGCTCAGTCTCGACGGCACGGTGACGACGCTTGCCGGAACTCCCCGGAAGGCTGGATCTGCAAGCGGGGCAGGGCAACAGGCGCGTTTCAGGCAGCCGCACAAGATCGCGCTCGACCGGGAAGGCAACGTCCTCGTTGCTGATTATCAGAATGCGCTGGTCAGGAAGGTGACTCCGGACGGCCAGGTGTCCACGTTTGCGGGGAGAGCCGGCGTTCCCGGGTACCGGGACGGGCCGGCCGACGTCGCTTTGCTCAACCTCCCGTCAGGAATAGCAGTGGACTCCTCGGGAATCGTTTATGTTGCGGACGGTTACGTGATTCGCCGGATCTCCACGGACGGGCGAGTGACGAGTGTAGCCGGCTATCCCCACGTCCCGACCTCCCCGGATTCGCCTTGCGGGACATCAAACGGAACCGGGAAGGATGCCCGTTTCTGCTACTTGTCTTCAATTCAGCCGGCATCTTCCGGAGACTTCCTGATCGCCGACACCAACAACCACACAATCCGCAAGATGAGTCTCCTGGGCACGCTTTATCAGCTGTTTTTCCCGCAGTTTGCTACCGGCGAGGCGGTTGCTTCGACTCTGGTCTTCATCAATCCGTCTCGGACGGAGAAGGCATGGGGACGATTGCATCTGATCGACAGCGGGGGCGCTCCGATGGCTGTCGGTTTCAACGGCGAGAAACCGGCGGCGGACCTTGACTTTGAAATCCTGCCTCTTGGAGTGCAGTTTTTCCAAACTGATGGGACGGGCGACCTGCGTGTCGGTTCCGCAAATCTCAACTCCAACGTGCGACTGAGCGGCACAGTTTTGTTCTCCGGTGCCGCTGGGCTCGCCGGGGTGTCGGCAGCACCGGCAACGTACAGGCTCCTGGCTCCGGTAGAAACCAATTCTTCCAACGGCCTTTCAACCGGGCTTGCTTTGCTTAACTGGAATTTGGCTCCCACTCCGGTCACCTTGAGGCTGCGCGACACGAGCGGAAATATCCTGGCGTCGACCGTGGTCGAAATCCCGGCGCGGGGGCAGCTGGCGAGATTCCCCGAGGAACTCTTCAAGGACCAGTTTTCGTTCCCGCAGCAGTTTCAAGGCACGCTCGAAGCCCAGGCTGATGCGCAAATCTGCGGCGTGGGCCTGCGTGTGGTGCCGGGCGAGATAGCGACCCTACCGGTGGCGGTGATTGATTAGATGCGCCGATCGGCGGTTTCTATCCCCGCCGGGAAATTTGGGAATTTGGGGACTCAATTACCTTTTGCGGGCGCTCTGCAAAAGGTAATTGAGTAGACTACCTAAATACCTCTTCGCCGAGTGATCGGCGAAGAGGTATTTAGGTAGACTGTCCCCGAATTTCCCCCCGAATTTCCCGCCCTGGAGCACCTGTGCGCCTATATAGGCCGCGTCGTCTTCGCCTCCAGCCGGGTCAAATACGACCCGTCCAGCGGCGCCGTCCACTATCGGACGGCCAAGGGCGCTCAGCTGAGCCTCGACGCCCTGGAGTGGATTGCCCTGGTGACCCAACATGTTCCCGATCCCGGAGAACACACGCGACACTACTTCGGCTACTATTCCAACGCGGCCCGCGGCAAGCGCCGCCAAGTGGCCGGCGGGGCCGGCGCCGACCCCGCAGCCGGCCGGACCGATTGCCCGAACGACGACTCCCCAAGCGTGGACTTCCGCCGGGAATGCCGGCGCAGCTGGGCCCGGCTGTTTCAAAAAGTGTACGAGGTACTAGCAGACATTACACGCAGATTGATTGAGGAACGTTTCGACAACATAGGGAGCCTTTCGTAGACTCATTCTACAATTTCGTGCATTATCAAGATTGTGAAAGCAAGTAGATTTCCCATCCTGCTGGTATTGGCCGGGGGCTTGGCAGCCGGGCCGAACGGCGAGGGCGGCGAGGGCCAGAAAGCCAACCCGCCGGCGCAGAAGCAGGGAGCCTCGGCCGCGGCCGGTCGTCCATCTCCCGCGCCGGTCCCGGGCAAGCTCATGTTCGAGGACGATTTTTCCGACGCGGCCAGCGGCTGGGAACGAAATCACGATAAGGAGTACGCCGCGGACTTTCTGGCAGGCGAGTACCAGATAAAGAACGCCGTGGACAGCCAAGTGACGCAGGGCATGTTCGAACGCCGGCAAACGGTCGACGGAGACTTCTCTGTGACTGTCCGCAAAGTCTCGGGACCGGATGATATCCGCTATGGCCTGGTGACCAGATACACTGGGACGGGCAAAGACTTTGTGGAAGCATCTATCCTGCCTGACGGCCGATGTTCGCTCTGGGTGCGCCACTACGAACAGCAGGTCCTGAAGACCAGACCCGACTTCAAGCCTTGCCAGGCGGTCCGGCGGGGAAATGAGCCTAACCAGCTGCGATTGGTGGTCTCGAGACGCCGTGCAACCTTCTACGTCAACGGCGAGAAAGTGGCGGAAGCCGATAACGTCAGCCGGGAAGGTGGCGGGTTCGGCCTCTTCGCCAGCTCAACCTCGACGGCCTCGGATGTTCGCTTCGATAACTTCAAACTTCACGCGGCTCCTTAGTACGAGCGCGGTGCCTCGCCACCGCGTCTTCGGTCAGGGAAAACTTCCCCGCGGCGCGCCAGATACCAGTTCCCCCCTTGTCGGTATCACTTCGTAAATGCCTGACACCTTAGAAGGACCTTCGACTGGCACAAATCTGGCACAAACATTGCTTTAGGCCGAGCCATGTCAAACACAACCAAAACAATGGGAAAAGTTAGTATGGCCGCATTCCTGCTTTTTGTGCTCGTCGGTTTTGCTCCTGCGGCCCTCGCTCAAGATGAGTCGAACACGACTCCCCAGGATCAGACCAGCATGCTCGAACTGGCAGTCAGGGGCCAACTGAAGAGCGTCGATCCCGACGCTAAGAAGTTGGTAGTCACCGATAAGGACGGCGCTGACGTTGAGTTCTCGTACGACGAGAAGACCGAGTACTCAGGCCAGACGGTCGAAGGTATCGCGAACAGTTCCGGATCCCAGGTGAGAGTCTTCTTCCGCGAAGAAAACGGCCAGAAGATAGCCACCAAGGTTGAGGTTCAGGCAAGCAACGAGACGGAGCCGTCTGCTTCCCCGGAGCAACCGCAGTCTCAGGAACCCCAGGGGTCGCCGTCTTCGCCGGACGAGTCGGAGAAGCCGTCCCAGGATCCCGGACAGGAGCCCCCGGCCGCGTAAAGAATTGGAATTTGGACAGACCGCTCTTTTACCTTTCTCCTGCAAACGCGGCGGTACCTGCTGCCGCGTGTTCCTTTTCATGCCACGGTGCCAAGGCTTCAGGGCGTGTTGTCCAAATCAAAGAGTGCCGTAAGCGCAGCGCTTACGGCACTCTCCACTACGGGCACGAGCTCGGACAGCCTGTCGAAAAAAAGGTGCCGAAGGTGCCGGACCGAAGAGAGAAGTCTTAGTTTTCGGGTACTTACGGTCGAATTACGAGCGTGTCACCAATTAGGCCCCGTTAACGGGGTGATCGGGAGGGTGGTGAGCTCGCCCGGCAGGCCTCCCATTTCCAGCGCGATCGCGCTCAGCTGTCCCCCGGTCGCCTCGACGGTCAGCGTCTCGGCCTTTCGGGAGATCCACCCAGAGACCCAAGTGCTTTACACTTCCGGTTATTCCGGTGACGTCATCGCCAATTATGGAGGCTGTGACGCCGGTCAACACATCATCAGCAAGCCGTTTTCGATGCAAGCCCTCAGCGACAAGGTGCGCTCCGTCCTGGATCTTCCTAATCTCCCGTGAGCAGTTTGCCTTTGCGTGGACGAAGATTATAAGCTGTCTGGGCAGAACCATCCTCTTGCTTTGGGACGAGAAATAAAGAGGTATACGTCAGAGTGGATGCAACCGCAATCGCAGCTTCCGGGGAAGCGCATGAAGCCCGCAAACGCCGGCGATTGCTCTCGACAATCCTGCGTGTGGGGTTCCCGTCGGCTCTCGTCTTGGGCTTGGTCAATGTTTATCTCGGCGCCTGGCCGCCGGCCCTGGCTCTTTTCGTTTGGCACTCGTCTGCCCGCTTGCCGCGTGGCTTAATAGCGGGAGCCATTACGTCACAGCCTCGTCCCTGCTGGTTCTGTCTATCCTGGTGGTTGCGCACTTCAATCTGTATGACGGAAGAGGACTTCAAGACCCGGGCCTCCTGGCGTATCCGCTGGTCGTCAGCCTGGCGACTCTTCTTCTCGGAAAACGTGCGGCCGTGTCGACCTTCATGGCGGGCTCGATTTCACTCGCGGTGATCGGCTATCGCGATGCAACGCTGGGATACCCGGCATACGAGTTGCCGGACTTCGACGATTTTCTCGTGATCTTCATACTTATGGCCGTTTCCACCGCTCTGATATGGATCATCATCGAGAGGATCACAGAGAGAACGGCGTCTTTGCGCGCGAGCGAAGCCCGGCTCCATCGAGCCAACCTCACGTTGGAGCAGCGCGTGGCCGAGCGGACCGCCGTCGCGGAGGAGCGTGCCGACCAGTTGCGTAGGCTGGCCGAGCAGTTGACTCAGGCTGAACAGAAGGAACGCCAGCGGATTGCGCATATCCTGCAAGAGCACTTGCAGCAGCTGCTCGTCGGTGCAAGGTACAAACTGACCCTTCTGCATCTACGCGGCGGAGAGGAGGAGGCGCTGCGGCGGGTCGATCAGGTGCTGGGAGAAGCGCTCGAGACGTCACAGTCGCTGGCCGTCGAACTGAGCCCGCCCATTCTCCAGTACGCCGGACTTGGCCCGGCGCTCGGCTGGTTGGGTGAATGGATGCTCGAGAAGCACGGTCTGAAAGCGGAGGTCGAGGTCGAGCCCGAAACCAGAATGCCTTCTCCGGATATCCAGGCGCTTCTGTTCGAAGCCGCCCGTGAACTGTTATTCAACGTAATAAAGCACGCCGGAGTCGATCAGGCGAAGCTGGAGCTCAAGGAGGAAGCGGGACAGTTCCTGCGGTTGACCGTGTCGGATCAAGGGACTGGGTTCGATCCGACCTTCCCTGAGCTCAATGTTCGCACCTCCGGCGGGCTTGACCTGTTCTTCCTTCGGGAACGGCTCAGGTTCCTGGGTGGCGATTTGCAGATCCAGAGTGCACCCGGCGCCGGCACCCGCATCTCGCTCACGTTACCAGTGGCGGCGAAAAACGCCAGTGCCTCAATAGAAACTTCCGCAACCTAACCCCGGGTCCATGACAGAAGCCCGCGCCTCGTGTTCTTTCTCCTCTCGGGCAACAGTCCATCAGCTGACGAAGTTAGAGCACAGGCCGGGACCAGTCATCAAGAGGCTGCAAAATACCTGCAAACAAACTGTTAAGGGGTAATTGGTGAAGTTGCTGGTCTCGCCCCGTCTTAGCGCTTCGTCTTCACCGACTCTTCCCATTCTTTGAGCAGGAGTTTCAAGCGCTGCACCTCTGGCCCTCTCGAGCTCAGCAGGTTGGTTTTCTCACAGGGGTCCTGGAGGACATCGAACAGGTACTCGTTCAGCCGATTCCCGGTATGGTCGGCGATGTATTTGAGCGAACCGTCGCGCACGGCTTTTCGGGTATTCGCGGCGCGCCTGGCGCGCCAGAAAAGGGATCTCTTGGCGATCGGCTGGCGTTCTGCAAGGTGTTTCAGGATATCAATGCCATCAAACGCGCGCCCCGGCTCCGGCTGCGCACCTGCCGCTCGAACCATCGAAGCGGAGAAATCCATCGTTATGCAGGGTTCGTCAAACGTGAGTCCGGGTCGCAGCACTTCGGGCCACCTCACGATACAGGGGACCCGGATTCCCCCCTCGAACACTCCGCCTTTGTGGCCGGAAAAGGGAGCGTTCCTACCCGACGCTGTTCCTCCGTTATCGCTCATGAAAAGGACGATCGTGTCATTTGTCATTTGCCGGTCATCGAGTTTCTTCAGGACAGAGCCAATTCCGTGGTCCATGCACTCGAGCATGGCCCGGTAAACGTCTTTGGGCGCCTCGTCCTGGTTCCACAGCTCGGAACCGGGGGGCAGCGGGGAGGGACGGAGATCTCCTGGTCCCTGAAACGGAGAGTGGGGCGCGGTATATGCAACGTACAGGAAGAACGGCTGATTCGCTGGCTGCCGGTCAATGAAGCCTTCCGCCTCCTTCGTGATCACGTCGGTCACGTAACCGTCCTGCCTGATCGGCTCCTCGTCACGATACAGGCCGTTCAGCAAGCTCGGCGGCGGCTCGACATGGTGAAA
>Ga0105092_10002239_pt1 | contig 10344 bp, 11 predicted proteins | sample PPLLak2March2015_FD_87021 | JGI IMG/M metagenome (GOLD analysis project Ga0105092, IMG submission 87021) | Freshwater sediment microbial communities from Prairie Pothole Lake near Jamestown, North Dakota, USA - PPLs Lake P7 Core (1) Depth... | ecosystem: Environmental > Aquatic > Freshwater >...
ATGATCTGGATGAGGGTACAAACTCCATAAAATGCACCCGCTAAATCTGAACCAAGAATGTTCATCCCCGCATTCCCAATGGATAACTCGTACCCCTGGCTGGGAATCTGTCCCCCGGAAGCAATGCGTATAGATAAACCAGTCAGGTGGTCTGGTGCAGTTCCTGCGTGTGCCTCCCAATTCAGCTCGCAGCGGTCTTTCAGGAACCGCTGAAACCGTTGGGCAGTTTGAAGCAGCCTCTGCGGATTTCCCACTTCCAACCTGATCAACTGGTTATCACGCAGGGTATAACTTCCCTCCATGATTTTCATATGGCGGGGAACCGGCATGAGTAGGAGTTCTCTGTTTGACATTGCTCTCCCTACCCTTTGACTGCTCCAATCCGGAGACCCTGCATAAAATATTTTTGGAATGCGAAGAAGAAGATAATCATCGGTACAGCCGCCAATGCCGCTCCAGCCATCAAAAGGCCATAGTTGGTGCCGAATTCACTCGTATGGATATAAGACAGCCCTACTTGCAGAGTAAACTTATCTGGATCCTGGAGAACGATGAGGGGCCAAAGGAATGAGTTCCAGTAACGCTGGAAAGCAAAGATTGCGGTTACGGCAAGAGCCGGGGTAGACAGGGGTATGATGATTCTTGAAAAGATCGTCCACTCTGAAGCCCCATCCACGCGGGCAGCCTCCTCCAATTCGGAAGGCAGAGTCTGCATGTACTGCTTAAGCAGGAAAATTCCGATCACATCTGCCAGGCCCGGGAGGATCACACCGGCGAAGGAATTTACCAGGTCAAATTTCGATATCATCAAGTAAAGGGGAACCAGCGTCACCTGGCCAGGGATCATTAAAGCAGCCAGGATCAGCCAGAAGAAGAGCCTCGATCCGGGGAACTTCCGTTTGGCAAAAGCATAGCCAGCCATGGCATCGAATAAAACGTGAAAACCCACGCTGAAGAGCGTGATAAAAGCTGTATTTACAAACCACAGCAGAAGCCGGGGCATTTTGATGGACCAGCCGGTGAGCGGTACGTCAAATTCTCCTGTACCGCTGATCCGGATCATTTCGATAACATTTTCCAGGGTCGGGTTTTCCGGAATAAGCTGGGGCGGCATCCGAACCGTGGATGAGGCTGGAGTCAGGGCAGTAACGAAGAGCCAGTACAATGGGAAAAGACTGACGACAGCAACCGTTACCAACAACAGTAAGATCAAGATACGGGGCAGCGACTTGCGGGCTTTTCGTAGATTTCGCACTGATTGTCTCTCGTATGTTTTTGCAGCCAACGTCTTCATCGTCATGATTGTCCTATCCTCTTGATGTTTCGCCCAACGTGCCAGTACCGTCTCAAAAACTTGTTCCCAATTGGATTAGTATTCAACATCGCTGCTCAGCAGCTTGAACTGGAAGATAGAAAAGGTGGCAATGATAGCAAACAGAATTAATCCCTGGGCGCTTGCACGACCGAAGTTGAAGTCGCTGAAAGCTGTTTGATAAATCAACTGTACTATCGTCGTTGTGCGGTTGATCGGCCCCCCGCCTGTCATGATATAGACACGCTCGAAGATCTGGAAGCCAGCGATCGTATAAATCACCATCAGATACAGGGTTGTGGGGTTCAAGAGGGGAATCGTTATGAAAATAAGTTTTTGGAGCGCGTTCGCTCCCTCTACTTCAGCAGCTTCATAATAATCTTTCGGGATTGAACCGATTGCGGCCGAGTAGATAACCACACCGCTGCCGGGAACGATCAATATTGTACTTAAAACAATACTCCATAAAGCGATTCGCGGGTTTTGCAGCCAGCGTACCGGCTCTTGACCCACTAAACCGAGCAGGTAATTAAAGAAGCCAAACTGCGGTTCAAATATCCAGATCCAAACCAACGAAATCACGACGATGCTGATGACGTTGGGGAGGTAGAAGGCACCCCGGAATAACGACTGGATCCGGTTAGGAAGGGGTTGGATAAGGGAGGCTACGACAAGAGAAGTAAGCAGCCAGGCAGCGACAACGAATATCGCATAAACAAACGTGTGCTGCATCGATGACCAAAAAAGTTTACTGCCAAAGATATCCTCGAAATTCGCCAACCCCGCCCACTCGCTGCCTCGTAAATCCACTTTCTGGAAGGCAAGCACGAAAGCTCTCAGGACGGGATAAAGCGTAAAGATCGAGAAGAGGAGCATACTGGGGAATATAAAAAAGTAGCTCCATTTGTGTTTGTTCCAGCCCCGAACAAACCGGAAGAAGATCGACGGTCGTGGCATGGTCTGATTGGTCATCGGCATACCTCACTGTTCCAGGTGAGGAAGGGCTGCCTCAATAAGGAATATCAAGGCAGCCCTTCGTTGATAGAACTATATTTTACTGGTTTCCTTCGTCGAGAGCAGCCTGGTACTCAGGAGCAATCTCGTCCATTGCTTCCTGGGCAGTCATTTCCCCTAAAATGACAGCCTGCAGCATAGCTCCGTAGTTTGTGCCGACCTCAGCTGGAACAACCACAGGAACTTCGTAGACTCCATACTCAACCAGCTTGGCGATTACCTCGCGGCTTGGATTTGTGGCGTAGCTGGTATTGCTGCGGCGCAAACCTGGGGCAAGCTGCCAGCCTGGAATATCCTTGGCTACCTGGCTGCCGGTCAGATAGCTGCCCAGCAGATGGGCGGCTTCTTCTTGTCCGTCGTCCTCAACATCCACGACTGCGTAGAGCCCCATGGCTCCATTCGTAACCAGCCTGCCTGCATCTCCCATCGGTGGTGGTACCACAGCCAGGGGGAAGTTCGCTTTCTCAAGGTCTGGAATGAACCCTGGTGTACTCATCAGCATTGCCACATTCTGGATGTCCTTGAACTGACTGCGTACGCCTGCCTGATCAACAGTTCCGAAGTCAGGTGGGGTCACTTTGTGTTCGAGTGCCAGAGAAGCGAGTTTTTCAAGGGCAGATACCCCTTCGGGAGAGTTCTGGACGAACTGTGTTCCATCTTCACTCAAGATGCGCCCGCCGTCAATGTACATGAGCGGATAATATTCGACTGCGCCCCATTTCGATGAGGAAGTGAAGCCAAATACCTGGGTGCCGTCTTCCCGTTCGAAAGTAAGCTGCTTTGCAGCATCGACGAATTCTTCCCAGGTCCAGGGATCGTCCATGCTTGGGAGCTCAACACCGCGCTCTTCGAAGATGTCGGTGTTTGCGAAGATGCTAATCGCGGTCACCCACAAAGGCCATGCCCATACTTTACCGTCTACGGTTGCGACCTGGAATCCGGACTCGTAGAAGTCAGCTTTATCTTCTTCAGTCAGGTAGGGTGTGATTTCAGAGAGGACACCCTGACGTGAGTAGCGGGGTAGGTTCGGGCTGGTGACGCGGAATACGTTGATGTCACTGCGTGCAGATAAAGCGGTTTCCAACTTGGTGTCGCCTTCTGCAGTCCAGGGAATACCCACGATTTCAACGGTGATATGCGGGTTGGCTGCCATAAACTTTTCCACAGCCGCAGCAGTCGTGATGCTGCCAGCATCTTCGCCGCCTTCGATATAGCCGCGCTGGTAGAAGACGATCGTTACCGGCTCTGGACCTTCGGGAGCCGGGGGTTCGGTTTCTTCCGCAACTGCTTCGGTTTCTTCGGCCGGAGGCTCAGTTTCTTCTGCAACCGGTTCTGTTTCTACTACGGCTGGTTCGGTTTCTTCTGGAACCGTCGTGGCAGCGGGTTGGGCACATGCGCCGAGGATCATGCTCAATATCACAAGCAGACCCATGAGAGATAATAGGCGTTTTTTCATTACAATCTCCTTCGATTTTTCCTAATAGGATTTTTTCCGATATGTTGTTTCGATCTGGAGATAAATCTATATAATCTGATTTTCCTTCACCTCCTTACAGCATTATAACGGTGTCTTTTCTGTATCTTTGTGGTCAAACCTGGACTTGAGGGGATTGGCATTCTCAGAATACCAGCCCCCTCAAGTCCGGACCTTTTCATCGTAAATTCCAAAAACCCTTAATTCGACGTACCCAAGATCCTGGCGCCATGATGGCAGCAGCTTTCCGAAAACCTCCCAGGCAGCCGCGGAGGGTTCCGAGAGCGTCATAATAATCCAGGTAACGGAAGGAAGATATTCCACCCCTCATCAGCTCGTGAGATCGAAGCATGTCCAGATATTCATCCCAGATATCACTGACATCCAGGTAGATATCTGCCTGCCATCCATCCATATCCTCCCAATTTTCGGGATAGTAAATGCCCCGCACGCGATGTGCCGGAAGTTCCCGGCGAATGCTTGGCAGCGCGGCATAAAAGACCGCATCCTGCACAATCTGATGAGTTGCGGTGTGATCTTTATGAATGCTGCCTTTCCAGTGCGTGAGGATCAGATCTGGTTTCTCTTTGCGGATCAGATCACATACTCGTAACTTGGCTTCCTCATCTGCGGGAAGCTCACCATCCCGGTAAGGCAGCCAAACGACACCGGCTCCCATCAAACGTGCAGACTCTTTCACTTCCTCCTGGCGCTGCAAGGCATACCGTTCGGGCGGTAAACTGGAGTGACCTGCTTCTCCTAAGGTCATGTGGACGATGGTTGCCCGGTATCCTGCTCGGGTGTGCTTGAGGACGACTCCCCCGGCCATGTTTTCGGCGTCGCCTGCATGAGCACCGATCACCATAAGACTTCCCTGCGTAGATTCTTGCTCAGACATGTTGATCTCCCTCTTGCAAGGTTGTCCTATTTTCATGAAGCATCACAGCAAACTGCCGGACGGGATGAAAACCCGCAAGCGAGTAAAGGCGCGCTGCATCCGAACCTGTCCACAGGAACCACGCGCAGTGGAAGCCTTTCGTAAGCATGTCAGCTAAACAGCGGAAGAGGAGCAAACGACCGATCCCGAGCCCTCGCATTTCTTTGGAAACACCAAATGGACCGAAGCGCTCTCGACGCTGCTGGCAGTACCCTACGATCTTTTGTCCCTGTTTCGCGACCAAAAAACAGATTTCGTCTGAGCCAGTACCAAATAATGAGAGGAGATAATCGTGGGCAAAGCGGGTCCAATCCCAGCCAAATTCGGCGGCAATAAACTGCATCAACTGGGGAATATCAGCCGAGCATACAGGCTCGACTGTGATCTGGTGGGATATTGCTAACCTTGCTTCTAACTCCAGAATTACTCCAGGTATCTGGAAACCGGTCAGTTCTACCTGCATGGAGATTGGGGTGGATGTGGTTTTCCAACCGAGGGTATGCAAGAATGCGACAGCTTCGGGGTAAGCAGCAGTATCAACTCCAGGCGTGAAATAATTCGGCGTGTATGGGGAAATCAAAACCTGCCGTGGGTGAAGATTTAACAGGGCGGCTTCGAAGAGTCCTTTGCCGACTCCCTGGCGCCGGTATGCAGGATGGACACCAAAGGCTGTAATCCAACCGCGATCGGGTTCAAGTCCCTGCAAAAAAAGCGGGACATGCCGTACGATCGAGAGCAGAAATCCAGCAAGCTCACCATCTTTTTCAGCTAATAACAGTCCTTCGGGACGAAAGTTGAGATCCAGCAGCACCTGTGTACGAAAGACGGCCTCATTGATTGGATCGTGGGTCAAAACCAGGTTCCAAAGCTTCAATAAAGCTGTTTCGTCACTGCCCTGATATGGGCGAAGGGTCACAGGTGTCATGAAGGCATCCCTTTACGAATAAAGCAAATACTTCTGACGGACCATGTTGAAGCTTTCAACAAAAGCAGTCCATTCCTGGACGATATCTTCCACGGGTTTGCCAGCTTCCAACCCCAGGCGAATATCATCTGAGCCAGCAAGCAGGTCGAAATGCGGTTTGCCTCCTTCCCAACTTGAGTCCAGGAAGGCAAACTTTTGCGGAGCTTGAGCCTGGCATTCTGCGATCAGGTGTAATCCGGTGGTAAGCGGCTCAAATGAGGAACGGTCGGTGACGTGGACCTGTATTCCTTGACAGGTTTCATCTTTATGCTTGCTGCTGCTTGGCACAAAACTCACTGGGCGGAAGCGTACACCAGGCAGCGCGAGAGCATTCAATGCCTGGGCAAGGCTGCTGCCGTCTAACCAGGGAGCGCCTGCCACTTCGAAAGGTAATGCTGTACCGCGGCCTTCGGAAAGGTTTGTGCCTTCCAAAAAGCACATGCCGGGATAAACAACTGCGGTGCTCAGATGCGGCATGCCAGGGGAAAGAGGAGTCCAGGGCAGCCCGGTATCGTCGAACCACATCGAACGCCGCCAACCTTCCATTTGGATGACAGTTAATTCGGCTCGAAAACCGTACTCTGCGTTGAAATACTGAGCCAGCTCTCCAATCGTCAGACCGTGACGGATGGGCAGCGGGACAATACCCACAAATGATTCGTAACCTGGCTTTATGGAAGGACCAGAGACCACACAGCCGTTGATCGGGTTCGGCCGGTCAAGGACAATGACGGTTTTATTGGCTGCTGCTGCGCCTCTAAGTACGTAATATAGCGTGCTGATAAATGTGTAAAAACGAACCCCTACATCCTGCATGTCGAAGAGCAGTGTATCCACGTTCTCCAACATGGAAAAACCGGGTTCTTTGTTTGGGCCGTAAAGGCTGAATACAGGCAGACCTGTGCGGCGGTCGATCGAATTGTCGACGGATGCTCCATCGGCTGCTGAAGCATCGAATCCGTGCTCAGGACCAAAAAGAGCCGTCAAGCTTACGCCTGCCTCAAGGAGTGCGTCCAGGATATGGGTAAAGTCGGGCAGAACTGCTGGTGGATGGGATACCAAACCCACCCGGTGAAGTTTTTTCAGCTCAGCTTGAGAACTGAGCAGGACATCCAGACCCGTTTTGACCATATTTAAAGAGATCCAATATTCAGTATGGAGCGGAATTTATAACGGTCGCCTCGATAAACGGAGGAAACATATTCAACCGGCTGTCCTTCCTTCTCATAAGAGATGCGCTCCATCCTCAGGACAGCAGCAGGAGGTTTAAGAGATAGGAATTCGATATCATTATGGCTTGCAAGACCGGCTTCAAGAGTTTGCTCGGCCTGGACCAGAGTGACACCGTAGTCATTTTTTAATACTGCGTACAGCGATTCGACGGCAAAATCGTGCTCGAGTAAGTTGGGAAACAGGGAATATGGCAGGTGTGCAGATTCAACCGCCAGGCGTACCTCATCTGCTAACCGCAAGCGTGTGAGCAAAATGACCTCTGACCCCGGTAGAATTTGCAGGACCTTGACCAATACCGGTGTGGCAGTAATGACTTTTGCTTCGATTACAATACTGGATGGTTTTCCACCTCGGAACCGGACATCTTCACTAAAACCGGTCAGGGCACGCAGCTGCTGATCGATCTTTGGAGAATCGACAAAGGTGCCTTTACCAATGCGAGTATATATTCTACCTTCATGCATTAACTCCAGTAGGGCCTGGCGGACCGTCATACGTCCTACCTGGAACTGTTCCGAAAGTTCACGCTCTGAAGGAAGCCTTTGATCTGCCTGGTAGCGTCCGGATTTAATCTCAGATATTAAGTATTCCTTGATTTGTAGATAAAGAGGATCAGGCGAGTCGCGGCGTAGTAACATTGGTTCTATTGCCTTTGTAAATTTTAAATGTTACGAACTGTTTGACGCAAGATTACAAACTTAGGGTTACCACACGACCTGGTGGTCCGACCACTCCTGTGGTCCGACCACAAGAGTGGCCCGACCACCCAGGTGGTCAAGACCACTATATACCACTACAGTCCAGTATAGATCAGAAAAGGGTGAGAGTCAAGCAGGAATTGGACGAAAACAAAATTTATCGCAGCGATTTTTAATCGCATTAGTCGTCACCGAATGCCATCGGAAGCATCTAAGCTAGAAGGAGAATTGGAAACGATGAAAAGTATGGAACCTGGCTTTGAAGGGAAAAATGGATATGACGAGGACCGTAAAATGAATCCGCCTGTTCCATCAGTCCGAATACAAGAGCTGCAGAGACAGATCGACGAGCTGAAAAAGAGCTGGCCTGCCCATTCTGTCCCTGCAGCTATGCTTCAACAGCTCGAGGAGCTGGAGGAGGAACTGGAAATGGAGAGGAAGAAGTTCGGAGGCTGAAGGTTATTTCACCTTGTTTGAGCAGCAGGATTTAACATGGCAGCGCCTTCTTTGATTTCATCACGCTTTTCGATTTTCTCCCAGATGCGGGGCAAAAGAAACAATACGACCAGGAACAAACAGGATATTGCGGCCAGGGAGAAGAGTGAGAACCGTCCCAACTCCTGTCCTGTTATGATTGCGAGAGGTATACCGACTACCAGTTCCAGAGTTCCGGCGGTCAGTCCAACCACGCGCGTCCATTCTTTCGGCCGGATCAGCAGGCTCACAGTGACTACACCCCAACCAAGCATAGCGATCCAATGCAAGCGCTGGACAAGCGAGAAGAACGGCGCCCCAATCGTAATGATCCGGCTCAGGCTGGCGATTCCGTTCATCATACAGAAGACCCAGGCCATTCCTGACAACAGCCCAAGCAGTGTGTGTCCCCAGGACATTTTTCCAACCAGCAGCATCATCAGGAAGTAAAGGATCAGGTAGGGCCAGAAGATTGTGAAATAGATTGGGGGCAATCCGGCAGCCATGAAGGGTACATTGATAAACCACGCGCCCTGTAAAGCGAGAACAATGGCAATCACCGAAAGCAAGAATGCCCATTTCTTCTGAGTGAAGAAGCCATATGCACTAATCAAAAAGATCACACCTCCTAAAATGCCCAGGTCTGACATCGCAGGGTGGATCCATCGTAATAGGATTTCACAGCCTGGTTCGGCAGCTTCTGCAGACATGCCGCGGAAATACCATGTGAGGAATAAGATGATATGGGCGACGATACCCATCACGCCGCCAATGAGTGCGAAAATACTTCCAAGCTTTTGTTCTTTTGTCATCGTACATCTCCTGTTCTTTAATTCATATATCTATTGATCTGCATCCGGATGAAGAAATTTGATGTTAATTGTCCGGCTCTTCTCCGGTATGGCAGGAACAACCCTTGTAATAAGCTGCGTCGTTGTGATCAGCCACATAAACCACTGTGCCGGGTTCTATCGTCAGGCTGCATCCTTCCAGAAACAGCGGGTTTTCATCATCCTGCCAGTCAGCTACAATCACATCGCAGCCTACATAGACTGTACCGCTCCAGGTATCATTGCACAGCGGCCCGGAAACCACTTTGTCTACCGCCACCATTTTGCCGCCGATCAGGACTGATTCCGGCGAGGCGGGGGAATCATCCTCGGGGAGAGCGATCAGCTCTGCCAGGTCAGGCCTGGGCTGAGGTGTGCCCGAAGCAGGAGGGCAAACAATATTTTCGCGTTTGCATGCCGATAGAAAAAGTGCGGAAAACACGATGATTAATCCGAGGAAAATTGGGCAAACATATCGCATATAGAAAATATCTCCAGAGATTTCGACCTGGGCAGCTCAGATTCTATGCAAGTCTTGATGTGTGATGGTATTTATAGGGAATATAGACGATATTATTAAGCAAGTCTTTGCCTTAACGCAAACCATTGGGGAAAGTTGTTAGTCTTTCGAGAGTAAAATCGAATCCTGTTATAATTTGATAACAAACACTTACGATGCTGGGGGAAACAACTTAAAACCAGTATTGGAATTTTGGATTTCGCAATGAGAACCTTTATGCAGTGGAATTCGCCAGACTCAAACCGTAAATATATCCTGGAAAACAAGCGCTTGCAGGCGCTTCTCTTGAGGCTCGTGCTGCATGAGCAAAGCACACAGGGGCGAAGGTAATCATCATTCTTTTTGCACACAATAAACTTCCGTGAGATTACCTTCACGGAAGTTTTTTCTTTAAAACAAAAATGCACCTGTGCTACGTTGAATATCTTGATAAAAGGAGTATCGTATGGACCAACCTACAATTTACATAACCAGCAAGGATAAGGAAAAGCTTTGGGAACTGATCCAGAGAGAAAAGTTTGCAGAATACCGCGGCAGCGCCTACTTAAAAATGTTGGCGGAAGAAATCGAAAAAGCCCAGGTTGTAGAACCGAAACAAATTCCACCAGATGTCATCACTCTGAACTCGACTGTCGAGTTAGTCGACAAAGCTACAAATGACGAGATGGTTTACACGCTGGTATTCCCGGAGGAGGCAAATGTATCTGAGGGGAAGATATCTGTCCTCGCGCCAATTGGAACCGCAATGCTTGGGTACAAGGAAGGGGACACATTTGAGTGGGATACGCCAGGCGGGAAACGATCGATCTTCGTTAAGAAAATTTTGTTCCAACCTGAAGCTGCTGGAGATTACCGGTAATACGTATGTTACAGTTCGGCCTTTTCCTG
>Ga0105092_10002240_pt1 | contig 10340 bp, 10 predicted proteins | sample PPLLak2March2015_FD_87021 | JGI IMG/M metagenome (GOLD analysis project Ga0105092, IMG submission 87021) | Freshwater sediment microbial communities from Prairie Pothole Lake near Jamestown, North Dakota, USA - PPLs Lake P7 Core (1) Depth... | ecosystem: Environmental > Aquatic > Freshwater >...
CGCAATGTCCATGGCTTGGCGTCTCCAGCATGGGCGACAATCTGATCACCGGCGTCGATCCACGAAGAGCGTGGTGCGCCGGTGAATAAAAGGGCGACAGCGAGGAGAAAGCTCATGGCAAGTTTCATGCGCGACCCGTTTGCAGACAACCCACTTTATAGTGAAAACGGCAGAAACTTCAAGAACGGCTCGAGCTATAATGGAGTTGTGCTCGCCGGTGGGCGGCGATGGTGCGTCGCCTGCTCGTAGGCGTAGGCCAATTTGATCATGTTGCCATCGTCATAGGGTCGACCGAGGAAGGCAATTCCCGCTGGTAAATTGTCGCGCGTAAAGCCAGCGGGAACGACAATGGAAGGGACGAAGACGAGAAAAGTGTTAATGTGCGGCGCGCCCTTTTGATCCACGAAAGGCGGATTGACGCCGTCTTTGATCAGGGTTGGCTGATGCTCGACAGCCTTGTGCACGATGGCGTCCAGCTTGTTATCCGCCATAACCCTGAGGAACTGGATCGTCAGTTCTTCGCGTGCCAAAAGATACTCATAATGTGCAGTTGCTGCCGTAGCTCTGGTCCAGCGCTCCCGTGAACGCTGGGTGACCTTTGGAAAATCCGGTGAATTCTTCGCTTCATCACGAGACTGGTATGGAGGGTTCGCGCTTCGCCTCAAGTAAGTCGTGAAGGACGCTTCTTCGTCGCTGAAGCTTCCCGCTCGTTTCGCGAGCAATTCCTTTAGCCTTGGAATAACGACGGGATCGACGACTGTGGCGCCGGCGGCTTTGAGCTCGGCGACGGCATGGTCGAAAACTTCCGTAATTTTGGCGAAGTCTTCGGAGCCCGGCTCGGCGTCGTAGCCCATCGACTCGCGAAGGATTCCCAGACGTGCTCCTTTTAACCCGTTGTTGACGAGAAACTTGGCATAGCTGTCCGGTATTTGGCCGACACCTCTCGCGGTAATAGGATCCTCTGGGTCATAGCCGACCATAACGTCCAATAGCTTCGCCAAGTCGGTGACGGTGCGGGCCATGGGGCCAAGAGAACCGGCGACCGATGGCCATCCGGCGTAGACGCCACCGCGGCTCACCAGACCCGCGGTGGGCCGCATACCGGCGATCGAGTTCCATGTCGAGGGGCGGCGGATCGACGCAAAGCCTTCCTGTCCGACGGCGACCGTGCAGAAGTTTGCGGCTACGCTGGCCCCGGAACCGCCGGAGGAACCTCCGGCGGTGCGTTCCAGATCGTAGGGGTTGCGAGTGGAACCGAACAGGGAGCCATGGGTGTCACCGCCGCCCAACTCGCCCAAGGTAGCTTTGGCCAGAATAATTGCGCCGGCGTTTTTGAGCTCTTCAACGACGAAAGCGTCTCGGTCCGGGAGGTAATTGGCGAACAAGACCGACCCCAGGGTCGTCGGCATGCCTCTGGCGTCCGCTTGATCCTTGATGATGATCGGGATGCCGTGCAGCGCCCCGACAAAACCGGAGGCCTTGAATGCGGCGTCAAGGCGATCAGCTTCATCGAGCGCTCTGGAATTAACCGTGATGATCGCGTTGATCGCCGGGCCCTGCTTGTCATAAGCCGAGATGCGGTCGAGATAGGTCTGCACCAGTTGCCGCGCCGTAAGCTGGCCGGATTGGTAAGCGCTGTGAATATCATCGATGGTAGTTTCGATAACATTAAAGACGCTGATCGATGTGCTCATTGAAACTCCTCCTGCCGGTGTTTAGCGATAAATTCTACGACCTTGGTTTCGTCCATACTTCACGGTTTCGGAAATGTCCAGTGACTTCCCTCAAAAAACAATATCGCTTGGCGCGGGTTGCACAAAGCGCTTTACAGACTTCTTATCCGTGCTAAATTATGAATTGTGCTTGGCGATAGATACTAAGAGTTCATTGGTTACTAGACATACCAGAACTAAGGGGCGAGTCGTGGAGAGCGCGGGCAGCCAACCTAAAGGAAGCGTTCAGGCCCGGACCGTCGGAATAATCGCCGCTGGAGTGGATCGGGTGGTGGCCGACGAGGCACAGACCCATTGCCCGCGCTTGGAATGGCTCGTCCCTTAGTTGTTGAAGAATGGAAGTTGTCTAGTTACTTATGAACTCCTCAATAATGAGGGAGACGCGATGGCTGAGACGGGAAAGCGATTGTTCGTTGGCATAAAGATTTCGAACACCTTGCAGAATGAATTGAACAGCCCGGCTCCCGGAACCGAACGTTACTTCAAAGCCGAGGATGGAGAATATTTACAAATTGTCAGCGTCGGGGAGGAGAAGTTCATCGGACGGTACGTCAAGGATGGATTTCCCGTTGCCGACATCGATGACGTTAGCCGCAATGTCCGGAGCATTGTCAAGCTGATTACCCGAGGACATACACCGGGAGCAGATTCCGTTCATATCTACGCCATTTAGTTTGTGCTTGCGTTGGTCGGAGCCTATGACTTCTCGCTCGGAGTATCCAGGTACTGCCGTTCGAGTCTTTGCCAATCATCGAGCCCGACGACCTGGTCGCGCTCCTTGAAAGTCGTGAGCGCGGTGTCCATTGTCTCCGTTGTCCCTTCTCGTTTGAGCAAACCAAGCGCCATTCTCATGGCGTAGATACCGGCCCGCTGGGTCTCGGAGGGATAGATCGCTATCCGGTATCCCATTTGTTGCAACCGGGCGACCGGCAGCATGGGCGTCTTTCCGCCTTTAAAGACGTTGACCAGGAGGGGAACATCAGGAAGCGCCCGGGGGATGGCCTCCAATTCGGCTTCCGATTGCGGCGCCTCGACGAAAACGGCATCGACACCCAGTTTAGCAAATGCGCGACCTCTTTCGATAGCATCGTCGAAGCCATTGACACCGCGGGCATCCGTGCGGGCAATGATGCCAAAGTCGTGATCGGTGCGGTTGGCGAGGGCGGCGGCGAGCTTGTTTTCCATTTCCGCGAGCGGGATGACCTCTTTGCCGTCGAGATGCCCGCAACGCTTGGGCGTGATCTGATCTTCGATGTGAATGGCGGCCACGCCGGTCCGTTCGAACTCTCGAACCGTGCGCACGAGATTGATAGCATTGCCATAGCCCGTATCGGCGTCCGCGATGACGGGAATTTTCACCGCTGATACAACCTGCGCGGCTCTCTCGATGACCTCGGACATGGTGACCAAACCGATATCCGGAATCCCCATGCTGCGCGCGACCGCACCCCCGCTCAAATAGGCCGCCTCGAAACCCGCTTCCTCGACAAGACGGGCAGAAAGGCCATCGAAGCAGCCCGGCGCAACCAAAAGTTTGTCGCGTTTGAGCAGTTGTTTAAGCGCTTGCCTTGGGTTCATGTTTTTCTCCAGCTTACGATCGTTGGTGACATTAAGCAGATTGCACGGCAAACATGTCCATCAATTGATCTACGGGAGTTGCCTGCAAGGCCGGGAGATCGAGGCAAAGATCGAGGATTTTTTTGCTCCATGGCGCTGCCAGACGCGAATTCAAATTGGCGTCGAATTTCTTAATTAGCAGAGGAATAGCTTCAGCGCGGCGGCGGCGATGACCGATGGGATATTCGATGGCGATTTTTTCCGTAGCGGATCCATCTTTGAAGAAAACTTGCAGCGCGTTGGCGATGGAGCGCTTGTCCGGATCAAGATAATCCTCGGAGTAACCGGCATCCTCGATGATAATCATCTTGTTCCTTAACCTGTCGATGCGCGGATCCCGGGCGAACCGGTCTTCGTAATGATCCGCGTTCAGCTCGCCGAAGATCAATCCGACAGCGGTCATATACTGAATGCAATGATCGCGGTCCGCGGGATTATGCAGCGGCCCGGTTTTATCAATGATCCGGATCGCCGACTCCTGAGTCATAATATGAATTCTTTCAACTTCATCCAGCTTATTTTTCACCTGTTCGTGCAGTTTGACAGCGCATTCTACGGCCGTTTGCGCGTGAAACTCCGCCGGAAAAGAAACTTTAAACAGCACATTTTCCATGACATAAGAGCCAAGCGGTCGAGCTAAACTAATGGCTTTGCCGCGAAACAGGACATCGTAGAAGCCCCAAGTCTTTGCCGACAAAGCCGACGGATAACCCATTTCTCCCTGTATGGCCATAAGCGCGAGCCGCACGCCTCGACTCGTGGCGTCTCCGGCGGCCCAGGATTTGCGCGGGCCGGTATTTGGGGCGTGGCGATAAACGCGCAAGCTGCCGCCGTCGGTCCAAGCGTTGGCGACAGCGCTGATGGTCTGGTCTTGGGTCGCGCCGAGCAAGGCGGCCGCCACGGCAGCGGTGGCGACCCGGACCAAAAGAACGTGGTCCAGGCCGACCCGATTGAAGCTATTATCGAGAGCGAGAACGCCCTGGATTTCGTGCGCTTTGATCATCGCCGGAAGAACGTCGCCGATAGTGAGCGATTTCTGTTTGGTTCGGGAGAGATAATCAGCCAACGCGAGAATACCGCCGAGATTGTCCGAGGGATGCCCCCACTCGGCGGCGAGCCAGGTGTCGTTGAAGTCGAGCCAACGAATCATCGCGCCGATGTTAAAGGCAGCCTGCACCGGGTCGAGCTGCCAATCCGTTCCCGGCACCCGCGCGCCGTTATTCAGCAACGCCCCGGGAACGATGGGCCCGAGCAGCTTCGTGCATTCCGGGAAGCGCAAAGCCAGTAGAGCGCATCCCAGACTGTCCATGAAACAGTAGCGCGCCGTCTCTATGGCTTCTTTGCTTTCTGGAACGTAGTTTGCGGCATAGTCGGCGATCTCGACCATAATGGGATCGGGTGCCGGACGGAGATTTGAACGCGTGTCGCTCATAGACTAGCGGTTTGCGATGGGGACGAAAGGCCTCGGATCGGGACCGATGTAATCGGCGTTGGGGCGGATCAGCCGATTATCGGCGCGTTGTTCGATGATGTGCGCCGCCCATCCGGCGATGCGGGCGACGACGAACAGGGGCGTGAACATAGGCGTCGGAATACCGCACAGGTGGTAAGCGCTGGCGCTGTAAAAATCGAGATTGGGGAAAAGTTTCTTCTCGCGCCGCATGACCTGCTCGATGCGCTCGGATACCGGATAAAGTCTCTCATTCCCGTGAGCTTCGGCGAGCTTCTTCGACCATGACTTGATGACGTCGGAGCGCGGATCGGAGATTTTATAAACGCGGTGCCCAAAGCCCATGATTAATTTCTTGGCGGCGATCAGCCCGAGGACGCCTTTTTCCGCTTCGTCGGGTGTGGTGAAGCGCTCAATCAGCTCCATGGCGGCTTCGTTGGCGCCACCGTGCAGAGGACCCCGCAGCGCCCCGATGGCCCCGGTTACGGCGGAGTAGAAGTCCGGTAGGGTGGAGGTAATCGCCCGCGCAGTAAAAGTCGAAGCGTTGAATTCGTGCTCGGCGTAGAGGATGAGCGACACATCAATGGCGCGCCGGTGCAGCTCGTCCGGCTTGTGACCATGCAGCAAATGGAGGAAGTGTCCGGCGGTGCCGTCATCGTCCGTTGCGGTTTCGATCCGCTTGCCGCTGGTCTGAAACTGGTACCAGTACAGAAGCATAGAGCTGAAGCAGGCGGTCAACCGATTGGCTACGGCGATCTGGTCCCGGGCGGCGCCCTCGGGCTCTAACGTTCCGAGCATCGAACAGCCGGTCCGCATCACATCCATCGGGTGGGTCTCGGCGGGGATCTGTTCCAGCACCGTTTTCAGCGAAGCCGGCAAGCCGCGCAGTCCGCGCAGGGCTTCTTTATAGCGGTTCAGTTCCGTTTGAGTCGGCAGCCGGCCGTAGATAAGAAGATAGGCGACCTCTTCGAACGTTGAGTGGTCGGCCAGGTCGTAAATGGAGTAGCCGCGATAGGTGAGTCCTTTGCCTTCTTTGCCGACCGTGGCGATCGCGGTATTTCCAGCAATGACTCCTTCAAGCCCGGCAGTCTTGTCGGTTGCCATAAGTTTTCCTCCCGCTCCAGTCTGCACCGACGGCGATGGTCAATGCAAGCATCGAGTGTGTATTATTCACGAAAGGGCGGCCCGGAGCGAGCCTCTGCGGGCGGCAGGAAGAGGCAAAGTGTGATTGCACGACGGCATTCGTGGATTTGACAAAGAGAGTACCCTTCGCTAGGAATCTAAATAAGAGAAGGGTCTCTGCATCTAATGGGGGAGAGAATGTATGACTGATTTCTACAGCGCTTGGTTAGAGCGATCGGCGAACAATCAAAAGAAAGTAGATGAAGCGCCGCGGGTTGCTCGCGGCAAGGATCTCAAGTGGGCACGGACGCGTCAAGATTACCAGGCGGCCTTGATGATCGCCCCGGAGCTGGGATTCCCGACGGCCGGCAGCTGCCTAATGCGCGCCGAAATTCCGGTTGGCTGGCATACCGGGAAACACCTTCATGGCGAAGAAGCGATTTACGTCGAGAGCGGCGAGGGTTTCATGATACTTGACGACCAGCGGTACGATTTCTTTCCCGGGACGATTTTCCACATTCCATATCGCTCGCCCCATCAACTGTTCAATACTGGAAGAGTCCCGGTGGGCTACCTGTCGGGCTTGGCCTGGCACCTGGAAGCCGATGTTTACATGGGAAAAATGGAACAGCTCGAGGATTGCGGCGAGAGCGATCCGAAACTCCTAGCTTCTTTCCCAAAGGAAAAATCCCAGTACTGGTCGGAAGATGGCCGGCGCATCTCCATGCACCAGGGCCAACAGGAAAAGTCCGACGAATCGAAGCACGGCGCAACCTATTTTTTGATGGGCCGCAGCGGCAAGCAGAACGGGTTTAAAGCCACGGGTGTGGCAATTAGTTCCATCTTCGTCGATTTGGCGCATACCAAAAGCCACAGCCACGCGCACCCGGAAGCCTATCTGTACGCGCTGGAAGGGGACGGCTACTCAGAGATCGGTGGAAAACGTTATGACTGGAACCAAGGCGACGCTGTCCACGTTCCTCCGGGCATGATGCACCATCAACACTTCAATCCTTACGACAAGGATATGAAGGAACTCCGTTTCGAGTTCGGTGTCCGCTACTGGTTGGTCGACCAATGGAGGGGCTATACAACCGTCGACAAGCACCTAAAGGCGACCACTCACATGATCGATTAGTTGGTTAAAGTAAAAAGCCAAGAAAGCGCAAAAAGGCGGGTCGTGTTCGCGGCCCGCTTTTTATTTTGTTCCATTCTTTGACCTTCTTGATGTAGCCTTCTTCCTGGTGTTCGTTACAGATCTGGACCCGGCGCAGGTCGCGGCGTGAAATATTGCCGTCCCATGCGTGGGGGCACTTGACGATTCTACTCAGGGAAATTTTTTCCACGGCGCCGGTATCGGAGAACGTTACGTTGAAGGGATGATCTCGGCAAGTGACCGGGCGATGTTCGTAGATGGTGCAGAGATTCGTCTCATCGTCGAGAAAAACGCAGCGATCCTGAATTGAACGGAGAGCCATGACGGCTTTCTCGTCTTTGAACTTGACCCAGAGCGGATCGTTGGTCGACATCGAGATTTCGTCATGGGTGTAAAAGCGCACGAATTCGAGGGGGGATCGGCCGGTTCCATCGACGATTCGTCGGACATCGGCGTCGGTGATACAAACGACGGTCTCGCGGCAGCAGTTGCCGCAACCGGTGCAACGAAATTTCAGGTATTTCTGCCAGTCTTGTGCCGCCATGCGGATCTAGATTAGCAGCAAACGATGAAAATCAGAAGTCGGCTGTAAATTTTCTTGCAACCTTTGCGAAAATTTTTTATACAATGGGGTCATGGACGGTTCTCCCGGCGCCAAACAAAGCGCATCCAAAATGATGCTTGGCTTCATCGTGAGGCGCTGCGCAGCCGACATCGGCCATACGCCGACACCCGATGAATTCGCGGCCTGGGCCAATGGCGAGAACCAAAACGGCAAGGGCTATTGTCTGTTCGGCAAGCCCATCTCGCCCACCATCGCCCAGATCATGTTTCGTCAACCCGGCCGGCTCGTGACGGTACATGGTAACGGATGGAACCGTAAAAGCCCGGCCATTGGCGCTAAAGACGCCCGCCTAAAGCGTTCCTGATCAAGAACATAGAGGACGGCGCGCTCAACATGGCACACGCAAAGTTGCTCCACATCGAGTGCCTTGCTATGGATCGCTCTGAGACACTCGAAGAGTCGGTTTTTTGGCAACCTGCCGATCTTGGCATTTTGGTGGAATGCTACGAGCGTAAGCCATCCAAACGGCACAGCGGGCCAACGGAGGTTAGATGGTGCGATTCCCTCCTCGTCTTACGACCTTGGTGAGTTCACTGGTACTGCTTCTGCTCGGTGCGAACGCGAGCGCCCAGGGCAAACCGGAAAAGGAGAAGATCCGTATCGGTTATGCAGCACGGGCAGTGACTCATTCGATTCCCTATGTCGCCAACCAAGCGGGCTTCTTTCGCGACGAGGGATTGCAGGTGGAGGTGGTGCGGACTGCCGGTGCCGTATCGCCGATGGCACTCGTCTCGGGGGATACCGATTTCGCCACCATGTCGGCTTTTCTCCTTGTGCCGGTGTCGGTTCGCAACCAGGAGGTTGTGATGCTGGGTGGCCTGACGCGTTACGCCACCATGACCCTCGTCAGCCGCCCGGAGATTCACAATGCCAAAGATTTGATCGGCGGGATTATCGGCCTGCAGCGGCCCGGGGACGCTTACGAAAAAAACGCGCGCTCGGCGCTCCAGCACTTGAAGCTGAACCCCGACAAAGACGTCAAGTTTCTCTATCTCGGTACCAACGAAGCGATGTGGATCGCGCTCGACGCGCGCAAAGTTCACGCAACGATAGTTTCGCCTCCGGCAACGTTATTCGCGCGCAAGGCCGGCATGAATTTCCTGGTCAATCTCGCCGACCTCAAGATCGAATACCAGGGATCTACCTTCGCGACGCGCCGGTCACTGATTAAAAACCAGCCGAATCTTGCGTTGCGCGCCACGCGCGCTATGGTCCGGGGTATTCATCTTTTCAAAACTCGGCGCGAGGATACTTACAAAATCCTCGCAAAGTTTCTTGGTACGAACGATCCCGAGGCGTTGGAGGAGTCGTGGAATTCCGGAGCCGATATGCCGGCGAAACCTTTCGCCGTCGAGAGCGCCGTGCAGGCTGTGATCAATCATCTGGCTGAAGGCGATCCGAAATTCGCCAAATACAAACCGGCCGAGTTTATCGAGTCCGGACCCCTCGCCGAACTGGACCGTAGCGGTTACATTGACCGCCTCTACGCCGGGCAAGACACCAAGATCAAGTAGAAGCCCGCTTGTCCCTTCCTTCGAGGGCTGGTATTTTTTCTTTGGTGCAATGATTCGCAACCGAGAAGAACGTCAATTCCAATTGGTCTCCGGGTTCAAGCCTCAGGGCGACCAGCCCCAGGCTATCGAGAATCTCGTCCAGGGTCTTGAGCAAGGCAAAAGAGACCAGGTCTTACTCGGGGTTACCGGTTCGGGGAAAACGTTCACGATGGCCAACGTGATCGCCCGGGTCAACAAACCGACCTTGGTCATGGCGCCCAATAAAACCCTGGCCGCCCAGCTCTACAACGAATTTCGCGAGCTGTTCCCCGACAACGCCGTGCGCTATTTCGTCAGCTATTACGACTACTATCAGCCGGAAGCCTATGTGCCTTCGACCGATACCTACATCGAAAAGGATTCCTCCATCAATGACGAAATCGATAAGTTGCGCCACTCCGCAACCAAAGCGCTTTTAGAGCGAAGCGATACGGTGATTGTCGCGAGCGTCTCCTGTATCTACGGTCTGGGTTCCCCGGAAGCCTACTTTGATCTGATGGTGTATCTCGAGGAAGGCGGCCGGATCCAACGCGATCAAATGTTGCGCAAGCTGGTCGATATTCAATATCAGCGCAGCGATTTCGATTTCCATCGCGGCACCTTTCGGGTGCGCGGTGATATCGTCGAAATCTTTCCGGCCTACGAGGATGCGTCGGCGTTGCGGGTTGAATTTTTTGATGACCTGATCGAAGCGATTTATGAAATCGACCCGATCCGGGGGAAAATTCAACGGCGCGTCGACAAAGCCTGCATCTATCCCGCCAGCCACTATGTGACGGGTGAAGATCGCATGAAGCAGGCGACGCGGGATATTCGCTCGGAGCTGGGAGAGCGGCTTCGAGAGTTGCGCGCGGAGCGCAAGCTCTTGGAGGCGCAGCGGCTGGAACAACGGACTCTGTACGATTTGGAATTATTGGAAGAGATGGGTTTTTGCCCGGGCATCGAAAACTATTCGCGCCATCTGACCGGTCGCAAGCCGGGCGAGCCGCCGCCGACCTTGCTCAGCTACTTCCCCGACCCGTTTCTGCTTTTCATCGACGAGAGTCACGTCACCGTGCCGCAAATCGGCGGCATGTATCGCGGC
>Ga0105092_10002242_pt1 | contig 10335 bp, 9 predicted proteins | sample PPLLak2March2015_FD_87021 | JGI IMG/M metagenome (GOLD analysis project Ga0105092, IMG submission 87021) | Freshwater sediment microbial communities from Prairie Pothole Lake near Jamestown, North Dakota, USA - PPLs Lake P7 Core (1) Depth... | ecosystem: Environmental > Aquatic > Freshwater >...
TCACTCCTCGCCCGGGTGAAGACGGAGATTGCCAGAAGACTGAATGGCGTCTCCGTTACAAGCTCCGATTCCTTCATGGAGCTCATGGGCGGGGTCTCTCAGATATCGGATCAGTTTTCGTTTCTGGCTTCTATGATTTCTTTTGGTGGAGCTGCATTTTTGATTATCAAGACCATGCTCTCCAATCTGGTGGAACGCTCCCGGGAAATCGGCATCCTGAAAGCCGTGGGCTGGACCGGAGGCGACGTGCAAAGGCAACTCATGGGAGAGGTCTTCCTGCAGTCCATTCTGGGCGGTGTCGTGGGCATACTGGCGGGATACCTGATCTCCTATCTTCTGGGTTACCTTTCCATCCCTGTCTCAACCCCCTGGGAAGTCAATCTCATGCCGGCTTTTGCCAAAGAAACCGGGGCGGCAGCACAAACAATTCGATTGCCCGTCAGCTTCTCGACCGGTTTGGCAGCCGCAGCCCTTGCGCTATCCCTTGTTGCCGGCGGCCTGGCAAGTTATTTTATGGGAAGGCGGTTGGCGAAAATGAAACCGGTTGATATTTTGAGACGCCTATAAACGCTTATTTTATGAATATGACACCGACAATCAAAGATCTTTTCATCGCTTTCTTCAGGCTTGGCTTGACGGCCTTCGGTGGTCCCGCAATGGTGGCGCATATCAGAGAACTTTCCACTCAGCGCAATCAGTGGCTTGATAAAAATGATTTTAAAAACGGTGTTGCCCTCTGCCAGTCCATACCAGGGGCCACAGCCATACAGGCAGCTGCTTATGTAGGACTCAGGGTTCGTGGAATATCCGGAGCATTGGCTGCCTACGTTGGTTTTGGATTGCCGGCCTTTATTTTCATGTTGTTTCTCTCTGTTCTATATGCCAAATTCAGCAACCTCCCCAAGTTCATCTCTTTGTTTAACGGACTTCAGGTGATCGTCGTTGCAATCATTTTTAACGCAACCTATTCATTTGGCAGGAACATCGCAAACAATTACAAGAACATTCTCGTTGCTCTTTTAGCCGCCATTTCATTCTGGTTCGGTGTAAGCCCTTTTATGGTTATTATTGGAGCTTGCATCCTTGGTGTAGCTTTTTTAAAAGTATCAGCTTCAAGCGCCATGGCCGATTTCGAAACAAAAGAAACAAAGTGGAATGCCGGGCAAATCATTGGTCTCCTGGTCACTTTTCTCATCTGCTTTACCGGGCTTTATTTCCTGAGCGCTACCCTCTTTAATCTGGCGGCTGTTATGGCCAAAATAGATTTCTTCGCCTTCGGAGGAGGGTTTGCGTCTCTTCCGCTCATGCTTCACGAAATTGTCATTAACAGGGGATGGCTGGATAGTAAGACCTTTATGGACGGGATAGCCCTCGGTCAGATAACGCCAGGCCCCATTGTTATTACGGCAACCTTTGTGGGCTATCTGGTTTATGGACTCTTGGGTGCGCTTGTGGCAACAATCGCTATATTTGCACCTTCATTCTTTATGGTGATCACCATCGCGCCGTTTTTTGATCGGCTGAAAAATTCGATATATTTTATGAAAGCTATAGAAGGGATCTTCGCCTCCTTCGTAGGACTGCTCTTATATGTCTGCATCAAATTCACGATGGGGATTCCGTGGGACATTATAAGGATTCTATTAGGATTTGCGTCATTAGCCGCTTTGCTTCGCAAAGTAGATATTTTATATATAGTGCCGATAGGGGCCGTTATTTCTGTATTCGTTTTGTAAGAGAGGTGCATTGGTTACGATGTAAGACCGGTCTGAAACATCTGAAAGCGTGGGGAAAAGCCTCCGGGCTGCACGGATTTAATAGATGTCCGGCTCAGGCGGACCGTTGACGAAGAGTTTGTTCAGATTCATGCGGATCGCATGGGCACCCATATATTCCCGACATGGCGATAGATAAGATGTTATACAAAGGTCTCGTTGCTGTGAAGCGGCATAAAATTAGCTTTATACAGAGCCGTCAGTTATTTGTACATCGCGTCTATAAGGTCCTTGAAGGCTTCATTAACGCTCTTTCTCTTGACCTTCATGGTAGGCGTAACTTCACCGTCTTCTTCATAAAGCTTCTTTGGAAGGATTTTAAATTTTCTGACATTTTCAACCCGTGAAAGAGTCTCGTTTACTTTATCTACCTCACCCTTTATCAATTCCTGTATCTCCGGCGCCTGAGTAAGGTCTTTGTAGGTTGAAAACTGAATCTTCTTATCCTGCGCGTACTTTACAACGTTGTCTTCATCGATCATAATAAGAGAGCTTAAGAACTTTCTTCTGTCTCCTATCACCACCGCATCATTTATATATATGCTCGATTTCAGCTTGTTCTCAATATACTGAGGGGTGATGTTTTTTCCGCCGGCAGTAACTATTATGTCTTTCTTCCTATCGGTGATTTTCAAGAAACCGTCATTGTCTATTACCCCGACATCGCCTGAATAGAGCCACCCGTCCTTAACCGTTTCCTCACTTGCCTTTTCATTTTTAAAATATCCCTTGAAAACACCCGGTGATTTAACTAAAATTTCTCCGTCGTCAGCTATCTTTATCTCTGTTCCGGGAAGCGGGGGTCCGACGGTTCCGAACTTTACTTTTCCGATTCTCGACATTGTCGTGACGCCTGTCCCTTCCGTCTGCCCGTATCCTTCAATAAGGTTAACCCCTATCGACTGAAAGAAACGAAGCACATCGGGAGATATAGGGGCAGCACCCGAATACGCGACACGGAAGCGATCAAATCCCATTCTCTCTTTAAGTTTCCGGAAAACAGCAAAATAGGCGATCTTGAACAAAAGTTCAAGATAAGAAGGCACCGCTTTAAAATCCATCATGAGCGCTGCTCTTTTTTGCCCTATTTTGAGCGCCGTAAAAAAAACCGCCTTCTTGAACCACGTGGCATCGGACATCCTTATAAGAATAGCCGAATAATACTTCTCCCATATCCTCGGCACCGCATAGCCGACTGTGGGCGATACCTCACCCATGTTGTCTGTAACCGTATCCGGTTTTTCGACAAAGTTTACAATGTACCCGTAAGTTATATGGACAAAGACTGAAAATAATCTTTCAAATATGTGGCAGAGAGGCAGAAAGGAAAGAACCTCATCCGAAGGATAGACTTCATTTGTTTTGGAAACTGCGTTTGCCATCCATGTGACATTACCGTGCGACAGCATTGCCCCTTTGGGAGGCCCTGTTGTTCCGGAAGTGTATATAAGGACGGAAAGGTCTTCCGGGCCGACTTCTTCAGTCCTTTTTTCAAAAAGATCCGGTTGTTCGGCTGCGACCTTACTCCCAAGCTCAAGCAGTTCCGAAAAAGTCATGACCATTGGGTCTTTAAAAGCCCTCAGACCTTCAGTCTCCCACACTATTACTTTTATCAACTGTGGGACGTTCTCTTTAAACATGAGCCATTTGTCGAGCTGTTCTTCATTTTCGACAAAAAAGAATTTTGAATCTGAATTGTTGATTACATATTCAACCTGTGGCCAGGCATTGGTGGCGTAAACTCCCACTGAAACAGCTCCGGAGCATTGAATGCCCATATCCGCGATAATCCATTCGGGGCAGTTATCACCTATGATTGAAACGCAGTCGCCTTTTTCAAGCCCCATCGATATCAGGGCGGAGCCCACATATCCGGCCCGTTTATAATATTCGTTCCAGGAGATGTCATGCCACAGTCCGAACTCCTTTTTCCGCATCGACACCCTGTCGCCATATTTTGATACGGTGCTTTTGAAAACCCCTGGGACGGTATTTAACTCAACGTTTTTCATCTCCACTGCTTCTTCCTCTTCCACCTCTGATATCCCTTTGCAGACGCCTCTGATCGAACTCCCATGTAAAATTCCCTGACATCCTTGTCTTCCATCAGGTCTTTTGACTTTCCCTTCATGACAAACCGGCCGTTTTCAAGAATAAAACCAATGTCTGAAACCGAGAGCGCCATTCTCGCATTCTGTTCCACCAGAAGAATTGTAACTCCTTCGGAATTTATCGCTTTAATTATCCTGAAAATTTCCTTGACAAGAATCGGGGAAAGGCCGAGGGAGGGCTCATCAAGAAAAAGGAGCCTGGGCCTGTTCATAAGCGCCCTTCCGATGGCAAGCATCTGCTGTTCCCCGCCGGAAAGTGTTCCGGCCCATTGATTTTCCCTGTCTTTTAGTATCGGGAAATTTTTATATATCCGTTCAGTATCTTCCTTTATTCCCGATTTATCCTTTCTTAAATAAGCCCCCATAAGAAGGTTTTCTTTCACCGTGAGCTCCTTAAAAACCTCTCTTCCTTCAGGGACATACGAGATGCCCATCCGCACAATCTCTTCCGTATCCATCCCGTCGATGCGTTTGCCCATATATTCTATGGTTCCCTTATCGGGCTGGTCTTCAATAAGACCCATCACGGTCTTTAAAACGGTCGATTTGCCGGCTCCGTTATTTCCGAGGATTGCCGTAATTGTTCCTTCTTCAACTGAAAGAGAGGCTCCCCGTATGGCATAGATCAGGTCATAATATGTTTCGATATTCTTTATCTCAAGAATCGTGCCCAACGGTTTCATCCTCCCCTAAATAAGCCTTTAACACCTCAGGATGCCTCTGCACCTCATGAGGAGTTCCTTCAGTTATCGATTTTCCGAAATTAAGAACAAGTATCCTGTCTGAAATATCCATGACCATATTCATATCATGCTCGATGAGAAGCATTGTTACTCCAAGCTCATCCTGGATATCCTTGATCCAGAAAATCATATCCTGCTTTTCTTCCGAATTCATTCCTGCGCACGGTTCATCAAGAAGAAGCAGCTCAGGTTCAAGAGCAAGAGCCCTCCCGAGCTCAATCAGCTTCTGGGTGCCGTAAGGAAGACCCCCGACAAACTTGTTTCTTACAGACTGAAGATCCAGAAAATCTATTATCTCTTCGACTTTCCGGCGGTGGGTTATTTCCTCTTTTCCTGCATGTGAGCGCCTTCCCCACATTGTTGCGCCATGGAATATACCGGTCTTAATATAAATATGGCGGCCAAGCATGATGTTTTCCATGGTATTCATATGGCTGAAAAGCTCAATATTCTGAAAAGTGCGGGCCAGGCCGAGACGTGCTATTTTATCCGGCTTTTTGCCGTGTATCTTTCTTTCTTTAAAAAGAACATTCCCGGAATCAGGTTTGTATATACCGTTTATGCAATTAAAAAGGGTGGTCTTCCCGGCCCCGTTTGGCCCGATGATTGCAAAAAGCTCCCCCTTATTGACCTCAAAGCTTATATCCTGGAGAGCTTTCAGTCCGCCGAAAGAAATAGAAAGTTTATCAACATTAAAAAATGGCATTGGTTTCTTTGTATTTTTTATAAATTAAGAGAAAGGGCGGGCGGGATTCCGGAGTTCAAGGATTCAAGTGTTTGTTTTCCGACCACTCGAATCCTCGAACCCTTGACCCCTCGAACCCTTATATCATTACTCGATTTTCATCCAGTCGGTCAACATCTTGTAACCGCTTGTTTCAGTGCATTGAACAAGAAAGACCTCGTTAGTTCCCTGCCTGCTCGAAGGATCTTTTTCATTAAAAGGCTTGAAATTGACCTTCCCAAGAATTCCCTTAAAGTTTTTCAGTCCTTCCAGTTCTTTAACGAAACGTTCCCTGGTAACGTCTTTGCCGCATCTTTTCAGGGCTTCTATGGCAGGCTCAACAAAACCGAATCCCGCATAGAAGAATACGCCCCATCTTTCCTCTTTGGCAGCATACTTTTCATGGGCTTTTTTGTATTTTTGCATCAGCGGATTAGGAGAGTCGGGAACTTCACCGAAACTAGCGGTTATCACGCCTGTCCACAGCCCCTTGCTGATTGTGTTCATAAACGAAAAATCGGAGAGGGTGCTCGTGCTCATCCACTGGGGCGCAAACTGCATTGCCGCAGCAGTTCCGATAGTGCGGACGGCGTGAGACGGCGAAACCCACAGCAGAACGACATCAGCTTCAGACTGTTTCAGCTTCATTACATGGGGTTTCAAATCCGTATCAGCCAATTCAACCGGAACAGCTTCAACTAGTTTCATCCCTAATTTGCCCAGCTCTTCCTGAGCCCCTGCCAATCCGTTCTTACCGTAGTCATCATTCTGGTAAATCATGGCAAATTTCTTCTTGCCAAGCTTCGTTGCGCCATAATTACAAAGCGCCTTGGCTTCAATGAAGTACAGGGGATATACTCCGAAGAGATATTTGCTGGGGGGAGTAATCCATACCTGCGAACCTGCTGCGGGGCCGACCCAGGGAATTTTCTTTTCCATAAGATAATCTTTAACTGCAAGACCCGTGGCAGTTCCAACACCCGAGACCCATGCAAACATTCCTTTTCCTTCCTGGAGCTCTTTGACTCCTGCCTTTGTTTTAGCCGGGTTATATCCGTCATCGAACATGTGAAGGACCAGTTTGCGGCCGTTTATGCCGCCTTCATCATTTATCATCTTAAAATAGGCATCCGTTCCGCGCGCAACCGATCCCCATGCTGCTGCAGGTCCCGTCTGCGGCCCCCATTGCCCGATGTGTATCTCTGTATCGGTAACACCTTCTTCCGCCACGGCATAAAACGAAATGCCGAAAACCAAGGCTGCTGCAAGTAAAACACTCAGTAATTTCTTTTTCATGACCCCTCCTCTTGTTGTTTGTTACAGTTAATGGTTCTGCAAAATGTCCAAATTGAGACAGCAAAGTAAAAAGCTCATTATGCAAGGCGCGCGAATCTTGAGGAATGAAGCGTACAGATAAGTACGCTGCAATGACGAAAGATGAAGCGCAACACAGCAGAATGACTTTTTACGAAGCTGTCAAACTTTTTTCACATAGTGGCGGGCAAAGAGCCCGCTCGGTTTGACACATAAAACAAGCACAATTATAGCAAAGGCAACTACAGACTTGAATTCTATTGAAACATAACCGCCGAAAAGATTTTCAATAATTCCGAGCATATATGCTCCAAAAACAGCGCCAGGAAGGGATGTCATCCCACCGAGGACAGCCGAGGCAAAACCTTTTAACATCGGATCCCACATCATGAATGGTTCCATCGAAACAGGAGTAAGTAGAAGACCTGCAACACATCCGACAAAAGAGGATAAACCCCATGTAAACATCATTATGCGGTTGGTCCTGATTCCCATAAGCCGGGCAGCCGACCTGTTCTGCTGAGTAGCTTTTACGGCCATGCCGAGTTTTGAAAATCTGAAAAAGAGAAAAAGAGTCACCATCATGACAAGAGCCACAAAAAGGGTAAGAACCTCAAGCGTGCTGACAAACATTTTGCCTATCGCGAAACTTTCATAGGGTGAGATAGGAAACGGCATATCTTTGTGATCGGCGCCGAACTTCCAGGAAACAAGCCCCAGCAGTATCATCTCAAGGCCGATTGTTATGACGATCATGCCGAGCACATTCGGATTTTTTGCCCGTCTTAATACGGCAAATTCAAGAAAAAACCCGAGGATTGCTGCAAAAGCGAGGGTCGCCGGGAAAGCTATGTAACTCGGAATACCGTAATGGCCGAGTAGCATAAAGGCAAAAAAGACCGATATGAGAGCCATCTCGCCCTGGGCAAAATTGGGAACTTCCGAAGTTTTATATATAATTACCATCGCAAGCCCCATCAGTGCATAGGAACTTCCGACGGCAATTCCACTGACAACCATCTGAAGAAAATCAAGCATAAGTGCCCCTACTCATTAAAACGGCCATGTTCGCCAGTATTTCTTGGTTCTGATCCAGAAACCGAATATTCCCAGAGGTTCAAAAAGCATTATAAGCACCATTATCAGGCCGAAGAGAATGAACTGGATATTGGAAACGCCTGTTATGGAAAAATAGCTTTTGGACAGACTCTCAAGCCACGTCCCGATATAGGGCAAACTCAGGATGTTCCTTAACTGCAAATCGAGCCAGCCGAGAAGGCAGGCTCCTGTGATGGAACCCATTATTGATCCAAGCCCTCCTACAACAACCATGGCGAGAAACATTATGGACATAAACAGCGAAAAGAGTTCAGGTTCGATAAATCGCAGAACAAAGGCAAACAATCCCCCGGCAATGCCGGTGTAAAATGCGCTTACGGCAAAAGCAAGGGTCTTGTAAAATACAAGATTGACGCCCATCGTCTCCGCCGCAATATCGGCATCCCTGATAGCAACAAAAGCTCTCCCGACCCTGGTCTTGATAAGGTTGCGGGCACCGACGGTCATCAGCACCGTAATAACCATAAGAAGATAGTAAAAATCCCTGTCTGTATCAAGATGCCATGGACCTATGACAAGCGCGGGAGCATGAAGCCCCTGCCTTCCCCCGAAAAACTCGATTTTCCCGATTACACGGGTAATCGTAAGGCCGAAACCGAGCGTCGCTATTGAAAGATAGGGACCTTCAAGCCTTAAGGCGGGAAGTCCAAGGAGAAATCCGAAAACTGCAGCAATCAGTCCGGATACGGGAAGCGCCAGAAGAAAAGGAAAATGGAACTTCGTCATCAGGATAAGAGTCCCGTAGGCGCCTATTGCAAAAAAACCGGCGTGTCCTAAAGATATCTGGCCTGTATAGCCGACAAGAATATTTAGGCCGATAACGACAATTATATTTATGGCAATGTAATTTGCCACGTAAACGTAATAGTTTTTAACAAGAAACGGATATGCCGCAAGGAAAACCATAAGGACCATAAACCAGAAAAAGACAACGCCTGAAGTAAATAGTTTAACGTCCTCGTAATAATCTCGCTTCATGTCCATTACCGGTTTCTCCCCGTCAAACGATATTCTTCCAATTGAGTATGTAACAGCGTCATCCTTGCCGGATGACTGTAGATAAAAAAGCATGTCAAATACTCTGTGCCTTCTTGCAGGAAGAGGCTAAAATGTCAATACAAAATAACTTCATATAGTTTCATCCGGTTGATGCGTAGCTTCCTGAAATCAACAATTTCCCTTCGTGCCGTAGAATTCAAGTCTTTAAATGACAATCTGAGTTTATCGGCATGGTTCGGATTGATTTCCGGCAAACGAGAATGTATTGTGAGCGATCGATATGGTTAAAATATAAAAACAGGAGGATATTTTTATGAAGGAATGGCAAGAGCTTGGTAAAGAACTGAACAGCTACATAAAACCAGAAACCTTTCCAACAGCAGTAAAATTTTTTCAGCGAAAAAGCGAAATTCCAGACGGCACAAGGACTCCATTAAAAGATCTCAAAGTCAAAATAGCGCATTGCCAGGCCCAGGCGATTGCCCGCAAATACGGATGGACCATTGCAATGACCAAAGAGGATTTAGGATGCGCTATTTCCGGGTATACCTATGGCTGGGAACCTGCAAATATAGACGGGGCGGTTAAATTTCTTTTAAAAATGAATTATGCCGCAGATAGCAAGGCAGCCAATACGATTCTCCAGTCCTTCAGATCCCTTAAACAGGGTCAATGTGGGGCTGTTGTTTACTCACCCCTGGAACGGACCAAAATTGAACCGGATGTAATATTAATGTATCTCAGCCCGGCCCAGCTCATGCGTTGTTTGCATGGCAGCACCTACCATACGGGAAAACCGATTACATGTTCATTTTCCGGGCGGGCGGCTTCATGCACGGAAGGAGTAATAGCGGCTTTCCTGGATCAATCTCCTAAAGTCGTTGTACCCGGCAATGGGGATCGGGTTTGGGCGACTGCACAGGATCACGAAATGGTCTACACACTGCCTGCTTCACATCTGAAGGCTCTTGTGGAAGGACTTGCCAAGTCACATGAAAGAGGAATTCGTTATCCTATCCCTGCTTTCCTGCGCTACCAACCCGAGGTGGGACTTACACTTCCATTGACGGACATTTTCAAATAGAATAGCACGGAATCAGTGGGAAGCAATGACTTCACTTGTCGATCCGGGCCGCCTCCTCTTCAGGTGGGGCGGCTCTTTCTTTCAAACGGTAACCTTAACTATTTCCTCGTTTATTAAGATTCATGCCTTTATGTGTGCAGGAGGGAGGTCGTTCTATAGGTACATATCTTTTCAAATCAGAAAGTATCATAATAGAAGGGGAGAACGTCAAATATATCCGGACGCAACCTCAACCGCATCGCCAGCTCCTGCTTGTCGATGTAAAGTATCCCTGCAAAGTATCCCTTGACAAGCAAAAACAACCCCCCTATGCTTCAATCCCTTGAAAGCAATGTATTATCCAATATCAAAATTTAGTATTAAAGGGGGAGAATATGGGGAATGTCAGCAGTAAGGCGGATGGCGAGGAAGTGGAGAGGGGTAAAAAGCTGCCCTTCGGCATCAAGCTGAGCTACGGTATCGGCGA
>Ga0105092_10002243_pt1 | contig 10335 bp, 10 predicted proteins | sample PPLLak2March2015_FD_87021 | JGI IMG/M metagenome (GOLD analysis project Ga0105092, IMG submission 87021) | Freshwater sediment microbial communities from Prairie Pothole Lake near Jamestown, North Dakota, USA - PPLs Lake P7 Core (1) Depth... | ecosystem: Environmental > Aquatic > Freshwater >...
CGCCGGTGTTGGCTATTCAAGTCGCCTGATTCGTTCATCTGTCAGTTTGTCAGTTTGTCAGTTTGTCAGTTAAAGCAACCAACATGCATTCACCCCAACACGTTTTTAACATCGAGCAGTACATGCGTCGGCAGAAGGAGTTGGTTGACGCTCATCTGGACGAACTGCTGCCGCGCGCGGGTGCCTATCCGGAAATCATTCATGAGGCGATACGCTACAGCGTGTTCGCCGGCGGAAAACGGCTTCGGCCGGTCCTCGCTCTCGCCGTGGGTGAAGCACTCGGCGGCGAGCGGGCCCGTCTGTTCCCGCTGGCCTGCGCCCTGGAGATGATCCACACCTATTCGCTCATCCATGACGACCTGCCCGCCATGGACAACGACGACTTCCGACGCGGACAGCCGACGGCTCACAAGAAATTTGGCGAGGGTATTGCTATTCTGGCAGGAGACGCGCTCTTGACTCTGGCGTTCCAGGTGCTGGCCGAGATCCCGATTCCGGTCGATCAGGCTGAGACGAAGGTCAAGGTGATCCAGCGAATTGCGAGAGCTGTCGGGACGTCGTGTGGGATGCTCGGGGGGCAGGTGGTTGATCTGACGACCGAGGGCAAAAAGTTCACGCGGGAAGAACTGGATTACATCCACTCCTCCAAAACCGGAGCCCTGATTCAGGGTTCGGTTGAGGCGGCGGCGCTGATGTGTGATTCCACTCCCGAGGTAAGCGAGAGGGTCGGCCGGTTTGGTGCGAGGATCGGACTCGCCTTTCAGGTCGTCGACGATATCCTCGATGTGGAGGCCTCGACAGCTGAGCTCGGAAAAACGGCCGGCAAAGACCGGGCCGGGGGAAAGGCGACCTATCCGGCGCTGCTCGGACTTGAAGCAAGTAAAGAAATAGCCAGAAAGCTGGTTGCCGAAGCTGCCCATGAACTTGACTTTCTGGGTGAAAAGGCCGAGGTTCTGAAGGAGTTAGCGCGTTTCGTTTCGATTAGAAGGTTCTAGAGCGAGATGGCAGCCGGTTGTTCGGCATTTGTGCCCGCGGATAACGCGGATGTGACGCGGATCTCGCGGATAAAGGCGCGGCCTGACCGACAGAAGGCCGCGCCTTTATCCGCGAGATCCGCGTCACATCCGCGTTATCCGCGGGCACAAATGCCGAACAACCGGCTGCCATCTGGCCAAGGAGAAATTGCCCGATGAGTTATCGCTACCTAAGCGACATCAACAGTCCCGATGATCTGCGAAAACTGCCGGTCGAACAGCTGAGCCAGGTGGCGGAAGAGATCCGCTCGCATATCATCAACTGCATCAGCAAGACCGGCGGTCATTTAGGGGCAAGCCTGGGAACGGTGGAGTTGTGCCTTGCGCTGCACTACGTGTTTGATACTCCGCGCGACAAGCTGGTCTTTGACGTCGGGCACCAGGCGTACGCGCACAAGATCCTGACGGGACGCCGAGATCGTTTCCACAGCATCAGGCAGTACGGCGGCCTCTCGCCATTTCTGAGGCGTGAAGAAAGCGTGTACGACGCTTTCAACGCCGGACACGCGTGCACGTCAATCTCTGCAGCCCTCGGCCTTGCCACCGCCCGCGACCTCAAGAAGGAAGACTTCCGCGTTGTCGCGGTGATAGGAGATGCCGGACTCACGGGTGGAATGGCTCTGGAGGGGCTTAACATAGCCGGGTACGACAAGCGGGATCTCATCATTATCTTAAACGACAACGAAATGTCGATTTCCCCGAACGTGGGGGCACTGGCCGGCTATCTGAAGCGAATCGTTGCCGGGCAGGCCTATCAGCGAGTCAAGAAAGACATTGAGTCCTTTTTGCATCACATCCCCGCTGTCGGCGATCGCCTGTTTCGTACGACGAAGGAGATTGTCGATGCGATCAAAACGTACGCGATTCCGGGCCTGTTGCTGGAGGAGCTTGGATTTCAGTACTGCGGGCCGTTCCACGGTCACGACGTCCAGACGTTGGTGACCGAACTGAGAGAGATCAAGAAACGAAAAGGCCCCATCCTGGTCCACGTCCTGACCACGAAAGGCAAGGGATTCGAGGCCGCCGAGAAAGACCAGGTGAAGTGGCACGGTCCGAGTGCGTTTGATCCGAGGACCGCAACCTTCGTTCCGTCCACAGCCAAGACTCCGACTTACACGTCGGTCTTCGGCCAGACCCTGCTTCGGCTGGCTCAAAAGGACGAGAAGATTGTGGCCATTACGGCCGCAATGGCCTCGGGAACGGGCCTCGACAAGTTTTCCAACACCTTTCCCGACCGCTTCTTTGACGTTGGAATCGCCGAGCAGCACGCGGTCACCTTCGGGGCCGGATTGGCGGCCGAGGGCTTTAAGCCGGTTTGCGCGATCTACTCGACATTTCTCCAGCGGGCTTACGATCAGGTCATCCACGACACCTGCCTGATGGATTTGCCCGTCACCTTCTGCCTTGACCGCGGCGGCCTGGCCGGAGCCGACGGTCCAACTCATCACGGCCTGCTCGACTTTGCCTACCTGCGCTGCGTACCGAACATGTGCGTCATGTCGCCAAAGGACGAGAACGAGCTCCAGCACATGCTGAAGACCGCGCTCGAGCACCCTCACCCAACGGCCGTTCGTTACCCGCGTGGCGAGGCTGTTGGAGTTCCGATGGATCCCGAGCCCCACTGCCTGCCGATCGGCAAGGGCGAGATTCTGCGGGAAGGAACGGACTTCGCGATTGTCGCCATCGGATCGATGGTCCACCCGAGCCTTCAGGCTGCCGACCTCTTTGCTCGAGAGGGGATCTCCGTTCAAGTCATCAACGCCCGCTTCGTCAAGCCCATAGATCAAGCGCTTCTCTGCCAGACCGCCAGGCAGTTCCATTTCCTCGTCTTTGCCGAGGAGGCAAGCGAGATGGGCGGGTTCGCGAGCGCGTGCTGGGAAGTGCTCGAAAAGAACCGGATCCACGGGAACACCTTCCTGCGCGTCGCACTTCCGGACGGGCTCATTCCCCACGGCGCCCCGTCTCTTCTCATGGCGAAGTACGGACTTGACGTCGACGGGCTCTACAACCGGATCAAACAGTTCCTGAAGGAGACCCGATGGCGAAAGCGAGGCTCGACGACCTCCTCGTCCAAAAAGGGTTTGCTCAAGATCGTAAAGAAGCCCTAGCGTTGGTTCTCAGCGGTCGGATCCTGGTTGGAGAGCAGCGGGCCCAGGCCGCCGGCGGCCTGGTCGATCACGAAGCAGAGATCAGGATCAAGGGTGAGCAGCTGGCTTACGTTTCCCGAGGAGGCCTCAAGCTCGAAGCTGCCCTGCGTGATTTTCACCTGGCGGTAGCAGGGAAGATTTGCGCCGACTTGGGAGCCTCGACCGGCGGTTTCACCGACTGCCTGCTCAAGCAGGGCGCAACTCGCGTCCACGCGTTTGACGTCGGGAAAGGCCAACTGGATTGGCGCCTGCGCCAGGATCCGCGCGTGATCGTCCACGACGATTTCAATGTCCGCTTTCTCACGCCGGCTGATGTCGGTGAGCCGATTGATCTGATTACCCTTGATCTCTCCTTCATTTCCCTGACCAAAGTGCTGCCTGCCCTTCGAGCCTTCGCTCCCGTGCTCATCATCGCTTTGGTGAAGCCGCAGTTTGAGGCGGAACGAGGTGAAGTCGGGGCAGGCGGAATTATCCAGTCAGCCGAGCTTCAAGCTGAAATCGTGGGCCGGGTAACGCGGTTTGCGGTCGAGCAGGGTTTTGAGTTGCTGGGCGAAACCCCTTCGCCGATCCCCGGCCAGAAAGGCAACCGGGAATTTCTGATCCTGCTGCGGGCTTGACGTGGACGACATCGACGAGGTGGACCCAATGGACGGTGTCCACTCCGTCCACGTCGTCCACCTCGCTCAAACCGCCCTGCTACAATGGCCCCATGCATCCGCGGTACAACGCCTACGGGCCCTGGCTGAAGCAGCGTTTCGGCACCCGCGTGTCCAAGGTCTCCGTGAACGGCGGCTTCACTTGCCCTAACCGCGACGGTTTGGTCGCCCGCGGCGGCTGTACCTACTGCAACAACGACAGCTTCAGGGCCGGAGGGGTGAGTGCGCGCGACGCCATCGAGACGCAGGTCCAGAAAGGAATCGCATTCCTCTCTCAGCGTTACCAGGCCGAAAGATTCCTCGTCTACTGGCAGCACTTCACCAACACTTACGCTCCCGTTGACCGACTGCGCGATCTCTTCACACGCTCGCTCCACGCCGACCCGCGCGTGGTCGGCCTTTCAATCGGAACCCGAGCCGACTGCGTCGGGGACGAGAAACTGGACATGCTGCAAGAGCTGGCTCGGACGCATTATGTGGCGCTCGAGTACGGGCTGGAGTCGATTTACGATTCAACGCTCCAGCGGCTAAACCGCGGGCACGACCGCGCCTGCTACGAGGATGCCGTCAAGCGAACGCAGCAACGCGGTTTTCCAATCTGCACCCACGTGATACTCGGCTTCCCCTGGGAAACGCGGGAGCAAATGCTGGCCTACGCCGATTACCTTAATGCACTGGCAATTGATTTCCTGAAGATCCACCACCTGCACGTGGTCAGGCATACCGCGCTTGGGCGCGAATTCCTGGCGAATCCGTTCAAGACCTTCGGTTACTTTGAATGGATCGAGCTGGTCTGCGATTTTCTGGAGCGCCTTTCCCCGGCTGTCGTTGTGCAACGCCTTTATGGATGGGCACCCGATGGGGACCTCATCGCGCCGAGATGGGACAAGAGCAAGGCCGAAATCCTGCGGGATATCGAGCTTGAGCTGGAAAGGCGCGATTCATTCCAAGGGCAGAAGTGCGGTGCAACGAACTAGGGGACGGACGGTCCGTGTTCGTGCGTGTCCGTCCGTGTTTGTCCGTTTACTATTTCTTCCAGGTCCTTCACCAGTCGTTGCAGGTATACACCCAACGCGTCCAGGTTTCGGTTGAGATTCCGGAAGAAATCGATGAAGGTGCAGTCGCCGCTGTCCGAAACGACTTTTGCGGCCAGGGCCGGAATGCCCAGGGACTCGGCTACCTGCAGGGCAGCGCCCGCCTCCATGTCGCAGATTGGTGCTCCGGTTCGGTGGAACAATTCGAGTCGAGAGGAAGCACGCAAGACCGGCAGGGAAACGGTCAGTCCGCACCCCGCAATCTCCCATCCCCGACCCTTTAGAGGCCCGATCAGCGTCTCGGAGACCCGGGCAGAGCCCTGCTCCTCGACCATCCAGGTTTCAGGGCAGACGACGGTTCCCATCGGGCAGGCAGGATCCAACTGCCCGGCGGTCCCAGTGAAAAGGAGAACCGAAGGAGGAAAGCGTTGAAGGCGGCGAGTCAGGACCTTGCTCGCCTGGCGGCTTCCTATCCCGGTAGTCAGGAAATCAAGGGAAGCCGGCAAGACCCGCCGCACCGAGTCTGTCTCCCGCCTCAAGGCGCAGGCGACCAGGATGCGGCCAGCCGTGTTTGCGGCCAGCTGTTCCTCAACTTCCGGGTCTATAGCCACTTGAGTTCCACGCCCCCGATCCCTGCCTCGATTCTCAAGCGGAGCACCTTGCTCACACGGTCGACATTGTAGCTGACGTAAGTGTCGCCCCGTTTTTCAAATTCCGGCAAGTCGACGCCTGACATGAAACTCTTGCTGGCCTTCACTTCCGCACCGATGGAGCGTGGAAGACGGAGCTCGACGCCGCCCACACCGACTTCGATTTCGATGTCTCCTTCCTCTCGCCAGTCGCCGGAGAAATCGAGCTCGGAGCCGCCGACACCCCCCTGGAACCGGAGCTGCTTGCAGCCGAGGTTCCCCAGGCCCACCATCCTCAGGGCGCCGACACCGTTCTGGATGTCAACACGGTCGCAGCTGATCTTGTTCGGCGTGAGCATAGAAACGTTCGTTTCCCCAACACCGTTTTCCAGGTTCAGCTCGCGAATCAGCATTCCGCCGAGGTCAATCTCGCTTTCTCCCACGCCCGTCTTCGTTCGAAGGACGATTGGGACCTCCGGGTTCAAGCGGAGGTTCAAGCGGTTCTTGCCCATCCGCCGGACGTGCTTGCCTTCACCACTCAGGCGGAACGTCAAAACTCCGGTCGTACCGCGCTTTTGAAAGTTGATTTCGGGAGTGAAGGCCCGTTCGTTGTAGTCCAAATCAAATTCGTAAAGATCGGTGGTCGTGCCGGCTTCGATCTCGAGCTTGCCGACCGGCACATCGATATCGACTTCCAGAAGCTCCTCGCCGGCGATCGGAACAGATTTGTGCAAACTGGTCGTCTGGCCCTCGAACTCGGCAATGTCGCACGACGAGACAAAGAGGCTTAAGGAGGCTAAGCAAATAGCTGCTTTATACATGGCTTCATCTCTCTACGGCGCGGCGGTTGAGTGGCGCGTTTTGCGCGCTGGGGCGGCGAGCCGCATCGAAACCCCGCGACGGTTAATCGGATTTTCTAATCCGTATCCGGGAATAGGTTGTTTGGAGCCGGACTTCGTTTTTCCCGCCTCCTATGGTCTGTTCGAACATCTGCGATTTCTCGGCACGTTCGGCCATGCCGAACTCAGACTCAACCTCCCCACCCGGGGCCTGAGCAGACAAGCGACAACTGGCTTCCTGAGGAAGCGAGAGGGTGATTTCGCCGTTGCGGTTACTTGCGACGAGCGCACCGTTCAGCGGCGTTTCCGGGGTCAGGACGATCTCTCCGTACTCGTTTTGAACTTCGGCCGGACCCCTGAATCTCTCCACCGCCACACGCTGCAAAGAGGTGGCGATTTTGATAGGTCCCTCGATCCCCGCAAGCGCGACTTTCGAACCACTTCCCTGGACACTGATCCCCTTCCGTATGTCCTTCGCACTAATATCGGAATGTGAGGCCCGGACAGTGACGGCGCCGTCGATCCGAGAGAGGCTGGCACCGCCGTAAGAGGTGTCGATTTCCAGGGTATCTGCCAGTTCGGTCGCCCGAACTCCTTTGTGGGAGTTCTCGATGTAGACGGGTTTCTTGATGTTGCTTACATCCACGCCGGAACCGGGGCTCTTGATCGTCACCGGACCTTCGGCCATGCGGACGCGCACATCTCCGAAGTGGTTGACGATGTCGAGTTGCCCACTGATCTGCTCTGCGTCCAGGCTTTCATAATCGGTGCCTGCTTTGACGTTGCCTGTCACCTCCTCGACACGGACATGCCCCCTTCGATTCTCGATCGAGACATCACCTTTGATGTTTCGGACTGTGGTCGCGGCATAGCGGTTCTTCGCGTCCACTGAGCCAGTAATCAATTCAATCGTCAAAGGTCCATAGGAATTAACCACCTGGACGGCGGCATTGATCCCCTGCACCGTGACGCTGCCGTTTGCATTATCGATCTTCACCTGGGTCTGTTTCGGGAGCAAAACTCGCAGGTGGGTCGACAAGGGATAGTCACGTTCCTGCAACTCGGCCCGGTTGGTTCCGATCTTGATCAGCTTTCCTTCCCTCTGCAGGGAGAGGTCGACTTTTCGGGCAATCTCGTTAGCTCGCCGCTCGGATTCCCCCCTGACAACAGACGTGAGCCCGACATCGATCTTGTCTTCCAGGCCGCTCTCGACCTGGATGTCGCCGAAGCGGTTGTCAATCTGAATGGCTTCGATTCCAGCGGCGGACGCTTCCTTATGGCTTTCGATACGCGCCCTCGCCCGATCTTCTTCATCGAGAACCCAGTTGTGAGGCCAGTCGGCGAAAGCCCTGAAACCAGGGTCCAAGCCTCCGATCTTGCCAGCGACAAATCCGAGGAGCATCAGGGCCACAACTCCCACGACCTCGCCCGCCCGAAACTGCAGTCCTCCGGAAAATCGATAAAAATCAATAATTTTGCCAATGCCAAAAAGTATGAGCAAACCGGGCCAGTAGGACCCGAAGAACGAGAAAAAGCTGACTACTCCGATGAAGTCCAACAGGCCGATTACGCCGACTGCCGTCCAGAAAATCCCGCCCAGCAGACTCGACTTTCCGGTATTCTCCTGCAGCCTGGCCGCATCCCAGGTAAAGTGACGGGTCAGCTTCACCATGCCCACAAAGAGCAGCAAGGCAGGAATTCCCATCCGGATGACCTGAGACCAGTTCAGGTCAACCCGGAAAACGTTGATCGCCAGAAAAAGTCCGCCCAGGAGAACCAGTACGACGCCAATCACCAGGGGAACAATGCTTCGTTGGTTCGCCATTACAGTCTCTCCTCTGGATTCACCGTTTGATCCTCGATCCGTGCGGCGGCCGGCAGGGGAGGCGGCTGCAATTCGGCAGTCTGCTGTCGGCGCTTCCCGGCGAGGTAGTAATCAACCACGAGGTAAACGCCCAAGGCGACAAAGAAAAGGGGCCACAAGAACCGAGTCATGTCCGCGAGGCTGAACACTCCCAGATTGTTCAAGAAGAAGAGCACCCCAAGAAGCACGAGCACGCCTCCCCAGACAGGCACGTTGATGTCCTCTGATTCCTCCTCGAGCAGACGCGGATTTGTGACGATGTTTCGGAGAATGGCCTGGGCCGAGCGGTAGGCGTCTATGATCGTAAAGATATAAAAAGCAAAGGCTGCGACTCCGAAAATGCCCGGGCCGTTGTTAGCAATAATGCTGAGGCCGGCAAAGATCGCAAAATGAAGCACAGCCTTAACATACTGACGATTGTAGACAGCCCCGATGCCGGGAATGATGGCAAAAAGGGCGGCGCGGCCGGGAGAGTAGGTGGCCAACCGGGGTGTCGCGGCAATCCCGGCCAATTCGGCACCCGCCACCAAACAGTCCTGGCAGTAAATCTTTCCCTTGATGGAGTGGGCACAGGCTGCGCACAGGAACTTGCGGCAGGTTGAACAACTGTGAATCGATTCCACATCAGAGTGGTAATAGCATCTCATCTCTTCTTATCTCCCTTGGCCTGTTTCTTAGCTCCCTGTTCTTCGGCTGACTGCTGATAGCTGCGGAACAGCATGTTGATCAGATGGTAGTCCAGCCGGCCATACAGGTCTTCCTTCAGCCTCCACACCTCACCCACGATGCGTGACTGTGTGTTTCTGACCTGGAACCACGCCTTTTGCACCTGGCTGGAGAAGCGATCCGCTTGCTCGACCAGGGCCGACGGTCGGAAGTCTGAAAAGCTGAAGGCAGAGAAATCGGGCCCGATGACGTTGGCAACGAGTGACAGGAAGACAAACATAATCAGGGTAGCGAACGCAAACCTCTGGGTCAGGAACGGGCGCAAGGTGGGAACGATCAGATCGTCCCACAATGAGCGGACCTTGAATCGGCCAGTGGTCTTCTCGATGATCGCTTCGATCAACTCCTCGGACGGCTCCAAGGCAGGAAAATCGGCGAGCTGCGAGCGGATCGACTGCACCTCCTCCACCAGGGACGTGCAGTCCGAGCAGATCTCAAGATGCTGCTCAAGGGCGCTACGCACACGTGGGTCCAGCGTCCCGTCTACGTAATCGCTCAGCAGGGTTTCGAAACTAGAGCAGTTCATATGCTACCAACCGGTTCCTACGGTTCAACGGGTTGAAAGGTTCAAAGGTTGAAGGGTTGAAAGGTGGAAAGAGAGGTGATCCGATCCCTGCCCAACCTTTAAACCTCTGAACCTTTGAACCCTGAACCTTTGGGCCTTTCATTCACGACACCGCAAATCCTTCCGGGTTGCTTCCTTTGCGTAACACCTTGGCTAACTCAATTCGTCCGCGGTTGATCCGCGATTTCACCGTTCCTTCCGGTATCTCCAGCATATCGGCAATCTCTTGATAGGAGAGGCCTTGAATGTCTCTCAACAGCACCGCTTCTTTTAACTCCGGCGTCAGCATCGAGAGCCCACGCATCAAATAATGGGCCTTTTCCTTCAGGTACAAATTCTCAAACGGACTCGCCGATTGACTGTCTTGCTCAAAGTCGAGGACTTCCAATTCCTCGCTGCCAGCGACCTGCTTCTCATGGCGGGTTGCCCGGTAGTTATCGATGATCAGATTCCGCGCCACTCGCATAATCCAGTTCTGAAGCGAGCCGGTCGAGGCGTTGTAACTCCTCAAGTTCTGATAGACCTTCAGGAATATCTCCTGAGTCAATTCCTCGGCCACATCCAGACGCCCCGTATAGTGGTAGGCGAGGTTCAAGATTCTTCTGCTGTAGAGCTGGACGAGGGTTTCCCACGACCGCGGGTCCCCGCCCAGGCATCGTTCCACCAGCTTGGCGTCTGAATGCTGCAATTCGCTTCCTCTACAACATTTCCCGCCTGTAGGTTCAAACGGAAAGTCTGTACAAAAAGTTCAAACTGCCGCCCCCCCAGGAGGGCGAGGTGACAGGGTGACAGGGTGACGGAGGGACCGGCATTCAGCTCAGCGGCGGTTGAGTGACCCGCC
>Ga0105092_10002245_pt1 | contig 10333 bp, 7 predicted proteins | sample PPLLak2March2015_FD_87021 | JGI IMG/M metagenome (GOLD analysis project Ga0105092, IMG submission 87021) | Freshwater sediment microbial communities from Prairie Pothole Lake near Jamestown, North Dakota, USA - PPLs Lake P7 Core (1) Depth... | ecosystem: Environmental > Aquatic > Freshwater >...
CATGGAATAGACAATTTCACTTGCTCCTGCCATCCACATTTCATGTCCTGTCATTGATTTGGTAGAAGTCACAACAGGTTTATGTTCACTGAAAAGGAAATCAAGGGCCCTGGCTTCATTCTGGTCCCCGATGGGTGTGGATGTGGCATGGGCATTTATATAATCAATATCCCCGGGGTTAATACCGGCATTTCTCAGTGCCATGGATATGGCCCGTATGGGACCATCAACATCCGGAACAGAGATATGTTTTCCATCCGATGAAAAACCATAGCCGATTACCTCTGCCAGGATAGGTGCTCCGCGTTTTAGGGCATGGTCCAGACTTTCGAGGATCAGTGTAGCAGCCCCTCCGCTTGGTACCAGTCCGTCCCTTCTTCTGTCGAAGGGTTTCGAAGCACTAGCAGGATCTTGTTCCATTTTTGAAAATGCGCCCAGTGCATCAAAACTGCCGACACAGAAGAGGTTAATTTCCTGTGATCCGCCACAGATTATGTGATCCTGATAACCATGGCCAATGAGGGTATAACCCATTCCAATGGCATGTGATCCGCTTGCACAGGCACCGCTCAGTGTAAAGTTAACACCCCGGAGATGAAAAATCACGGAAAGATTCATGGTAACCGAGGAGTTCATCGATTGAAAAACAGAACCCGAGCCCACCATGCTGGTATCCCTTTTTTCACGGATAATGTCCGCACTCTGTATTACAGAAGGGGTGGAACTGTCATTTCCAAAAATGATCCCTACCTCGTTGTGATCGAAATATTCCGGGTCCAACCCGGCTGTTTTGATTGCCTCGAGTGTGGAGATATATGCATATTCTGCATGGTCGGGCATACATACCCGCGAACGTCGGTCGAGCATTCCCTTGAGCTGCGGACGTTCAACTTTTCCGGTAAGGCCTGACTGGTAACCATAGGCTTTTCTTTCAGGATCAAGGATAATCCCTGAAGTTCCCTTGAACAGAGATTCCTTAACCTCTTCCAGGTTCCTGCCTATTGATGAATAAATGCCAGCGCCGGTGATAACTACTCTGTTCATAGAAGTGCTGAGATACTATTATACATATTAAGTATATAATCCGCCATTTACAGAAATGACTTCACCCGTGATATAAGATGCCTGATCAGAAGCCAGAAAACATACGGCGGCCGCAACTTCATCGGGCAAGCCAAAACGGTTTAATGGGATCATGCTTTTCAGTTCATTTTCATTCAGATCATGCGTCATGTCAGTTCTGATAAAGCCAGGTGCCACTGCATTAACAGTCACCTTCTTTTTACCAATCTCCTGGGCCAATGCCTTGGTCGCACCAATAATGCCTGCTTTGGCTGCGGAATAATTTATCTGTCCCGCCAATCCTTTCAGTCCCGAAAGAGAAACCACATTTACAATCCGTCCATATTTCTTTATCAGCATATCCTTCAATAAAAAACGGGTTGTATAAAAAAATCCATTCAGATTGGTATCCACTACATCCTGCCAGATATGATTCTCCATCCAAATCATCAATGCATCCTTCCGGATTCCGGCATTGTTTACCAGGACTTCAATATATGCGTCCGGGTTTCTTTCCTTCCACGCACCAAGCTCCTTCTCAACAGATACGGAATCAGCCACATCATAGGGAATCAAAGTGCTTTCACCGCCAGCCTGACGGATCAAATCCTGTGTTGAAAGTGCCTCATCTTTACGGGATTTGTAATTGATCAGCACATGATAACCCATCCCTGAAAGTCTGATACATATTGCTCTTCCTATTCCTCTTGATCCACCTGTTACAAGTGCGTATTTCATTATAATTCAAGCAATTGAAAGATTTTATCCTATTTTAACAAATAGCTCGCAAAGGTACTCTTTAATTCTTTTAATTTCCACATATTTTATGGTGTCCTCTTTGAATTTAGGAACTATACGTCGCAATTCCCGAAAAGTTTGCGAAGTAACAGATGACAATCGTGGTTCAATATTCAGGTGATCGATGGCCTGAATAATCGTGATCATTTCAATGGCCAGAACCTGGTAAGTATTATCGATAACTTTTCTGGCAAACTGTGCCGAATTGGTACCCATACTTACAATATCCTGGTTATCGTTGTTATTTGAAGTGCTGTGCAGATAATTGGGAAATGATAAGGTTTGATTTTCCGCCACAGTAGAGGTAGCAGTAAACTGCGCTCCCTGCATTCCAAAGTTTACGCCCAGTTTTCCCAGGTTAACAAAAGGAGGCAGCTTGCTGTTCAGTTTGTCATTCATCAGGTAATTGATCTGCCGTTCCATCAGCATGGATAATTTGGAAATTGCGATTTTCAGCTTATCCATTTCAAGGGATATGTAATCACCGTGAAAATTACCACCATGAAATATGTTGCCATGCACAAAATCAATGACCGGGTTATCGCTTGCCGAATTAGCCTCATTAATGAGTACTTTTTCAGTATACTCGATGGTGTCGAGAATGGGGCCGAGGATCTGGGGAACACAGCGGATCGAATAATATTCCTGCACCTTATCCGCGATCACATATTTGTCCTTATGCTTGCCATTAAAGAAATGATCTTCTCTTTTACGGATCAGCTTGCTGTCGTGCAGGATTTTTCTTTCCAGCTCTGCAATCTTGTTTTGTCCGGGGTGAAGCTTCACTTCATTGAGTTCCTGCGAAAAATAATCATCAAAAGACCGTACAATTTCATTGATCATTGTAGCCGCCAGCAGGGCCCAGTTCAAGAGATTTTTTGCATGGAGCAGGTTGACTATGCCAGTACCGGTCATAAAGCTGGTGCCATTTATGAGCGACAGGCCTTCACGCAGATGCACTGAAGCCGGTTTTAATCCATTTTCGGCAAATACCTGTGCCGTGGGCAATACCTTTCCCTCAAAAATAACTTCTCCTTCGCCAATGAGAACCAGCGCGATATGTGCAAGCTGCACCAGGTCGCCACTGGCTCCGACGCCACCATGTTCAGGCACTACCGGAACAATGTTTTTGTTAACCAGGTTCTTAATGAGTTCAACCACTTCAGGATGTATACCGGAGCATCCGCGTGAAAAATTGCTCAGCAGGGTGATCATGGCCGAGCGCACATACAGTGGATCCACAGGATCGCCGCATCCTGCGGCATGACTTCTTATGGCGTTATATTGCAGTTTGATCCGGTCGGTATCGTCAATTTTATATTGGGCCATCGGACCCAGGCCAGTATTTATCCCGTAAATGATTTTATCCTGATGGAATGTTTCCAGAAAGGCATAGCTTTTCCTGATCCTTTCCTGAGCCTGATCGCCAATTACTACAGTCTTTCCCTCCAACAATATATTCTTGTAATCTTCGGGTGTTATTTGCCATTCGCCTATTTTGAACATCTTAGCACAAATGAGTAGATATAAATTAAAATTCCAGGGTAATGGAAGTTAGTGGTTTAGCGTATTTGAAAAAGTGGCTGCAAAGTAATAAAAATTTTACTTATTCCTTCAACGAGTTTTTTCTGATTATTAAATTAAGTAATTTCATTCACTGCATTTTTCATTATTTACTAATCCTCCCACAATGAAACACTTCAATATTTCAGGCAATTTAAATTATTACAGAGTTATTCTTTTAACCTTCGTCATTTTACTTTTTTTTCCTGGCAATATTCTTCGTGCGCAGAAAACTGATGTTATCAGATTCACGGTGGGGTTACTTTTCGTTTGAAAAGGATGGATTTTTCCGGAGAGCTCGCCTATGCTGTTAATTGGGATATTCATGTCATTCCACCCTCCTATTGAGCACAATTAAAATTATATTTGCAAAAAATAATACTTTTTCAATAAAAATTAAGATCAGAAAGGGATATAGGAGAAGATGAACTGGTGTGTTGTGATTCCAACCTACAACAACGAAAAGACGCTGGAAAAGGTTGTGCAGGATGTATTGGCTGTAACAGGTGATGTAATTGTTGTGAACGATGGATCTACTGACTCTACGCCGCTGATCCTGGAAAAATTCAGGAATATGCGGGTGGTGAGTTATGCCCGGAACCAGGGGAAGGGCTATGCACTGAAAAAAGGGTTTGAACTGGCAGTGCAGGAAGGATACCAGTATGCGATCACGATAGACTCGGATGGCCAGCATGATGCGAAAGATATCGCCGCATTTATTGAGAAATCGCATAATATACCCGATGCCCTTATTGTAGGTAGCCGCCAGTTGCCCAAGGACAGGCTGAGGCAGGGTAGTGGTTTTGCCAACCGTTTCTCCAATTTCTGGTTTAAGTTCATAGCAGGTATTTCGATCCCCGACACCCAGAGCGGATTCAGGCTTTATCCACTCTCTGAACTGAAAAACATACATTTTTACACCCGCAAGTATGAATTTGAATTGGAAGTACTGGTAAGGTCAGCCTGGAGAGGCATCCGGGTAATCAGCATTCCAATCAGCGTATTCTATCCTCCAAAGAATGAAAGAATAAGCCATTTCAGGCCTTTCAGGGATTTTCTACGAATCAGCCTATTATATACAGTGTTCTTTTTCGTTTCAGTATTTTATATAAAGCCATTTTCCTTTCTGAAATACCTGAAAAAAGAAAATATAAAAGGATTTTTTAACCGGCATATTTTGCATAGTAAAGACTCCACGGCAAAAATAACCTTGTCCGTTATGCTGGGTGTTTTTATGGGCATCCTTCCTATCTGGGGATACCAGTTGATTACTGCCATTTCACTTGCCTACCTGCTGCGGCTGAACAAATTTCTTGTCATTGTGGCTGCCAATATCAGCATTCCTCCCATGATACCGGTTATTCTGTATCTGAGTTTTGTAACCGGAAGCATTGTTCTGGGAAATGGCACCCACCTGAATCTAGTATCTCCGGTTACTTTCACTTTTGTTAAAAACAACCTGTTCCAGTATGTCGTTGGCAGCATTATCCTGGCCATCATCCTCTCATTGTTTTTCGGACTGGTGATGTATTTTTTCATGAAACTGATCCGTAAAAACCGGATTGCTATACGCTGACGCATGGAAGTCATTTTTCTATCCTTATACCGGTTTTTCACAACAAGGCGAATTCTATTCTCTGCCATTGTCATGTTGTTGATACTGATTGGAATATATTTTGCATCCAAACTGGATCTGGAGGAGGACATTTCCAGATCAATGCCTGGCGAAAACGATCAGATTGCCCTGGTGATTAACAATTCAAGGCTGACCAATAAACTGATCATCCCGGTTTTCTGGCGCGATACTACTGCTGAACCGGATCCTGAAAAACTGATCGCTTTTGCCAACCGACTGTCAGATTCACTGAGGACACCTAAGTTCTCCTCATATCTCGCCACCTCCACTTTTTCTGTCAGCGATACTGCGGTAGAACAAATGATGGGCCTTTTTTATGATAACATCCCCCTGTTTCTTACAGAAGATGATTACATAAAACTGGACAGCCTGCTGCTGACTGAAACCATTGACAGGTCGCTTCAGAAAAATATCCGTACACTGACTTCTCCTACAGGCTTTGCCTTAAAAAAATATATCCTGCAGGACCCTTTGGGCATTAGTGGACTTGCCCTTTCCAAGCTCAGGCAATTCCAAATTGAGGAGGGGTATGACATTCTCAACGGATATATATTCACCCGGGACAGGAAAACCCTGTTGATCATCACCGATCCGGCCAATCCGCCCAGCGAAACCCGTAAGAATGCATTGTTTTTTAAAAAGCTGGATAAACTGCTCAATGATCTTTCCGCCGGTGAAGAAAACCGGATTAAGGCAGCATACTATGGAGCTTCCGCAGTTGCAGTCGGTAATGCCGAACAAATAAAGAAGGACATTACCCTTACGGTAACTGTTTCCATGGTGATCATCCTCTTGTTCGTAGGCTGGTTTTTCAGGAAGGTGAGTATCCCTTTCATCAGTTTCCTGCCCGCGGCTTTTGGGGGTATTGGTGCGCTGACATTTATCTACCTGCTGAAAGGAAGCATGTCCACCATAGCGTTGGGCATCGGGTCAGTTTTACTAGGGATCATTGTAGACTACGCCCTGTATTTCTATAGCCTGTATAAAGCAAAAGGATCAATTGAATCCGTCATTCGCGATTTGAGTGTTTCGATATTCATGTGCTCTCTGACTTCGGCTATTGCCTTCTTCAGCCTCTTATTCGTAAAATCGGAGGTATTAAGGGATCTTGGATTATTTGCCGGCTTAAGCATTTTGGGAAGCGCTGTATTTGCCCTCATCATTCTTCCTCACCTGGTGAAATTAAAGAAAAAAGCCAGTGAGAATGAAAGAGCTAATCCGGTGATCAAAATTGCATCGTACTCATATGAATCCAACCGGATGTTAATTGCGTTTATCCTGATCATCACGGTTTTCTTTTTTTTCAGCCGAAAAGGAGAATTTGAAACGGATATGTTTGCAATCAATTATCTTTCTCCCAGGATGAAAGAGGCGGAAAAGGATCTGAATAAAATCAATGATCTTTCCCTGAAATCGGTGTACGTTGTTTCAACCGGAGCAACTCTTGATCAGGCACTGGCAGCCAATGCAAAGGTGAAGGAGCAGCTCGACTCATTGACAAAGTCCAATGTTGTCAGTAAGTTTTCCAATGCAGGAACCATCCTCATTAGCGACTCCATTCAACGAGAAAGAATTCAGCGGTGGAAAAATTACTGGACACCGGAAAAGCGGATCGCCATCGAAAGCATTCTTTCAGAAGCAGGGGCGAAATATGGTTTTAACAAGGAAGCCTTTTTACCTTTCCATCAGTATATCTCATCAGATTTTAGGGTATTGGATATCAGCCGGTTCAATCCGGTCAGGAATCTTTTTCTGAATGATATGATCACCGAAACACCTGGTTTAACAATGGTTATTTCAATTGTAAAAATGAAAAATGAGAATCGTCACCAGGTATATACCGGGTTTTCAGGACAAAAAAATACCATTGTAATAGACAGACAGGAGATTACTGCCGGTTTGGTGGAAAACGTAAGGCATGATTTCGACCTTCTTGTCAAATTGTGCCTCATCTTTGTTACGCTCACACTGATCATTTCATTTGGAAGGCTTGAAACCGGACTTATCGCATCGATCCCCATGTTATTAAGTTGGTTGTGGACCCTTGGTTTTATGGGTGTTTTTGATATAAAATTCAACATCATCAATATCATCGTATCCACATTTGTTTTCGGCCTGGGCGTGGATTACAGTATTTTGATGATGCGTGGTCTTTTGCTCGAATACCGCTTTGGACGAAGGGAAATGACATCCTATCGCACATCTGTTTTTCTTTCAGGATTTACAACAATTGTGGGTGTGGGAGTTTTGATCCTTGCCCGTCACCCTTCGCTGCATTCCATAGCAATCATCTCTGTGGTGGGTTTGCTTTCGGTGATCATAACTTCCTATACGCTTGAACCTCTGCTGTTTAATTACCTGGTGAAGAAAAAGTCCGGGAGGCGGGTTCTGCCAGTTACGCTTTTTGATATCCTGACTACCATACTTGTATTTGGCATTTTCGTTGGCGGAAGCCTTGCCCTGAATGTTGTTCTGCTGCTTGTCATCATCCTGCCGATACCATCCCGGAAAAAGAAATTTTTCATGCACCAGGCTATGGCCTTCTGCAGCAAATTGCCGGTGTATGCCATGGTGCATATCAGGAAGACGATTGTAAACAATTCAGGTGAGAATTTTAAGAAGCCTGCACTCATCATCAGTAATCACCAGTCGCATATTGACCTGCTTTTATTGCTGATGCTGAACCCCCGGATCATTGTGGTCACCACAAAATGGGTATGGAATAATCCGATATATGCCCTTGTAATCCGCTATCTTGAATTTTATCCTACCCTGAAAGGCTATGAGATTATAACCGAAAAGCTCAGGTCAAGTGTGAAACAGGGATATTCGGTGCTTGTGTTTCCAGAAGGAAGCCGTTCGGCCGATTTGGGCATCAACAGATTTCATAAAGGAGCATTTGTCATGGCCCATGACCTGGGGCTCGACATATTGCCTGTATTCATCCATGGCGCAGGGGATTGTATGACCAAAGGGGAAAACCACCTGCGGGGAGGTTCCGTTACGGTTATTATCCATCCAAGGATCACACCCGGCGATCCTTTATATGGCAGGGACTACCACGAACAGGCCAAAAACATGCTCACATTCTACCGGCAGGAATGGAAACGGATCCGCGAGGAGCTTGAAACACCCGATTACTTCAGGGGGAAGCTGATCCGGAATTATATTTACAAGGGTCCGGTTTTAGAATGGTATACCCGCATCAAGCTGAAGCTTGAAAACAATTATAAGGTATATGACCAATATATTCCGCGTTCTGCCAGCGTGGTGGATATCGGATGCGGATACGGGTACCTGGGTTATCTGCTCAGCTTTATTTCGAAGGACAGGCAAATCCTGGGCATTGATTATGATGCCGAAAAGATTGAAGTAGCCAATCATTGCATTTCAAAACATACCGGGGTGAATTTTTTGGCAGCTGACGCATCATTATACGCTTATGAAAACAGTGATGTATTTGTACTGAACGATGTGCTTCATTATATGCCTGAGGATAAGCAGCAGGCATTACTGAATCGTTGTATATCGCGGTTAAATCCGGGGGGAATTATTATGATCAGGGATGCAGATAAGGATCTTGGAAAAAGGCATCTGGGTACACGATACACTGAGTTCTTTTCTATCCGGTCAGGTTTTAATAAAGCGAAAGATAACCGGCTTTATTTCTTTTCAGGAACGAATATCCGCGAAATAGCCCGCGAACACCAGCTCCAGCTTGAAATAACAGATAACACAAAACTCACCTCCAATATTCTGTATGTGCTTCGGAAACAAAATTCATGAGTTGGTTGATAAATATATTGTAGTTCCTTTTTCAAAATTGGTAAATTAGGACAGTTGTTTGTATAACTAAAATTATCCCATTATGAAAAAAATTGCATTGTTTTCCTTGTTGATGTTACTCTTTTCAGGTGTTTATCTGAATGCGCAGAAAATGGTGGTGAAAAGCGGATCCCTTGATTTTTTGAAGGACCAGAAAACCCTTCTTGTCAAATATGATTACAGCAATATGGCCGTAGGCAAATATGATAAAGAGGCAGAATATATTGACGTTAAAGTAAAGGAGGGAAATGACGCGGAACCCGGTAAAGGAGATAAATGGAAAGAAGAATGGTTTGGCAAAAGAACCAGCGCATACGAGCCGGGCTTTGAGGAATTATTTAATAAAGGATTGGATAAAAACGGACTTTCATGCAGTAAAACAGCCACCAATGCTGTGTATGCCATGACTATTCACACTACATTCACCGATGTGGGATATTTTATTGGCATATCTTCCAAACCTGCCTATATCAACGCTGAAATCACTTTTACAAATATAGCCACCGGTGAAAATGTGGCAGTTGTTACTGTTGAAAAATGCCCTGGTGTTGGCGGTATCAAAGAATCCTATGCCAAATTGGGTAAGTCACTGGCAGCGCTGATTGCAAAGAAAATGTAAGGAGTTACAGGGGGGACCCCGTCGGGGTGGTAGTCAACCACCCCGACGGGGTCCCCCCCTCGTTATCCGAAAAACATAAAAAAAATTGTCATGGAGTTCCTCAACTCATCTTATATTACCTGGCTGGTGCTGCCCTTGTCCATATTTTTCCTTCGTATCTGCGACGTCACACTCGATACAATGCGAATTATATTTATGACCAAGGGATTTAAGAATCTGGCCCCTGTTATTGGTTTTTTTGAGATCCTGATCTGGATCTTTGCCATCAGCCGTACGATGCAAAACATGAACGACAACTGGTTATGCTACATCGCCTATGCAGGTGGATTTGCCACGGGTAATTATGTGGGTATGTTACTCGATGAAAAGCTGGCTATCGGACATGAAATCATCCGGATCATTGCCAAATTGAACTCAGGTGATATTGCCGGCAGTTTAAGGTCGACAGGATATGGTGTTACCACGGTAAAGGCAATGGGGATGGAAGGTGAAGTAGAGATCCTTTATGTTGTGGTTAACCGGAAGAATCTGAAGAAAGCCATTGAAATTATTCAGAATCAAAATCCTTCCACATTTTTTACGATTGAAAATGTGCATTTTGTTAACCGGCCGGTGGACAAAAATATTCTCACAGATGCCACGCGGGGTGTGAGGATCTTTCCATTCATAAGGTGGTGATGCTCGCTTTGCTCGCATTGGATTTTAACCACAGAGTCCTCGGGAGGTTTCACCTCCAACCTCAGAACAGATAACTTTGCAAGAATAAGCAGCACATGAGATGAAGACTCTTGGGAGAGATTGCCAAAAAAATTAACACAGAGGGTCACAGA
>Ga0105092_10002247_pt1 | contig 10322 bp, 8 predicted proteins | sample PPLLak2March2015_FD_87021 | JGI IMG/M metagenome (GOLD analysis project Ga0105092, IMG submission 87021) | Freshwater sediment microbial communities from Prairie Pothole Lake near Jamestown, North Dakota, USA - PPLs Lake P7 Core (1) Depth... | ecosystem: Environmental > Aquatic > Freshwater >...
ACGTCATGGATAGATTTATGCACCTGATGGGGCTGCACGGTAAAAGTTTTCTTCCGCTCTTCCTGGGCTTTGGATGCAATGTGCCCGCGATTGCCGGGACGAGAATCTTAGATTCTCGAAAAGGCAGGCTGATTACCATCCTTATCACTCCCCTCGTCCCCTGTACTGCACGCCTTTCCGTAATCGCGATCCTCACCCCTATCTTTTTCAAGACAAACGCCCTGCTGATTTCCTGGGGGCTGGTTGGCTTATCCCTGGTCGTGCTGACAGTTTTGGGTATTATCTTACACGAGCTGTTTCTTGGCGGCGAGCATACTGCCTTTATCATGGAGCTTCCGCTGTACCATCTCCCCAATTGGCAAACCATCGGTAAAGCAGTTGGGGGACGAACGGTTGATTTCCTTAAAGGCGCGGGAACTATTATCCTGGTTGTTTCTGTTCTCATGTGGGCACTCTCCACCTATCCGGATGGGAATATCGAAACCAGTTATCTGGCAAACGCCGGGCAGTGGTTGGCTCCTGTAGGGAGAATGATGGGACTCGATTGGCAGATGATGGTTGCCCTCCTGACCAGTTTCGTCCGAAAAGAAAATACCATCCCTACCCTGGCAGTTCTCTATGGATCAGGATCCCCCGGAAGCTCACTGGCAGATGTGCTAGACGGACAGCTCACACCAGCAGCAGCCCTGGCTTTCCTGGCAGTCACGATGCTCTTCATTCCATGCGCAGCGACCGTTGCGACCATCAAACAAGAAACAGGCTCATGGAAGTGGACATTGATCAGTGTGGGTCTGCTACTCGTCATTTCAATGAGCGTCGGGATTGCGATTTACCAGGCAGCTCGCATTAACGGTTTGGGGATATAACATGCTGCAAAAACTGCTTGAGTGGATCACGAAAGAAGGAGCATACAAACCCACAGAATTCGCTCGCCGTTTAGGTGTCAGCCAGGAACTGGTTGAACAGGCAGTCAGAGACCTGGTTAAAGCTGGTTATCTTAAACAGGTGGAAGGCTGTACACAGGGGGAATGCACGGCTTGCTCGAGCTCGAACATCTGCAGCGCTGGCAAGGCCCGTTTGTGGATACGCACGAATAAAGGATAGAGCAGGGGGTAGGGGATAAGGGATTGGGGGTTAGGAATTCCAAGACACAATCCACAATAACAACGCGGCTGGCGGTATCCCTGGCTCTCCCATTATTGCATTGATGGGCAGACATCGATTGAATTACAAACTATTAGTGCTCCCCTGTCTAGGCAGAGAACAGCAATACATCTACTGCCCAGCACAGAAGTTCCGCGGCATTTATACTGTTCATCGTCCACTGTTTTCTGACAACTGATTACTGGCTTCTGGCTTCTGGCCTCTGACCTCTGGCATCTTGATTTTTCCGTGGGACGCAAAGTGGGACATTCACTGGGACGTTCAAGATACGCCAAATCCATATACTAAGGACATAACATAACGTTTAAGGAGGATTTGAAATGAACGTAAATTTTGTAGCAACGGAATATATGGCACGGGCAAAGCAGGAAGATATCCGGAGAGAAAGAGAATTCAGCCGATCGTACTACGAGGATCAGATCGAGCATACGCATAAGAAAAATGAATACTCTCCTGCAAAACGGATCAAGAAATTCGTCGTCAAGGTGATGCATGTTTCTCATGCATAAAACAAAAAAATTAGAGAAGGTCAAGTCTCCGGCGCACGCGGGAAACCGGAGACTTGAACCTTCAAATCTGGGGGAGCTAACAATGTCCGGTAGAATGAAAAAACAGCAGTTATATTATTTGTTTTTTGCGAATTTTGCCATTCTGTTCGTCGGTATGGGGGTTTTCCCCATCCTGCCACTCTATGCGATCGAGTTCGGCGCAAAACCATCATTTATTGGAATTTATCTGGCTATCACTTACTTATCCATCACAATCGGATCGATGCTGACCGGGTATCTATCGAGTAAATTTGGTATCAAGTCTCTCTTTATCGGATCCGGTATCGCCGGTATCCCCGTTTTGGTTCTTATGGGTTATGTGCAATCGCTCTGGCAGGTTGTCTTCTTGACCAGTATCATCTGGTTCGTTGGCGGTATCGGTGTTGGTTTAGCAGGTGTTTTCACAGGATATTATGCCGAGAAAAAGGACCGCGGGAAATCTTTCAGCTTTCAATCACTGTCGTCGCCGGTTAGTGCAATCATAGGCGGGGCAATTGTTGGTTACATACTCGAAGTATACAGCTATCAGGCAATGTTCATCGTATCAGCGATAATTTGGACGATTTGGCCTGCCTTAGGACTCTGGAAAATCCAGTATATGGCACCTGTTCCGCAGATAACTCCAGGCAAAGCAAAATTGGAGAAAAAGGAATCGCTGTCTAAAAGTTTTATCCTAATCCTGGCGATTACCCTGTTAGCTGCCCTGACAGTAAACGCAAGCAGATTAGGGCTGTCAATATCGATGGAGTCTCTTAACTTCTCCGCTGCAGAGGTATCGAGCACAACGGTTGCCGGGGGTATAGCATCGATACCTGCCATACTCCTGATTGGCTCCCTGACCGATCGTTTTGGTCGCAGCAAATCCATTGCTCTTGGACTTCTGCTGACGGTTGCCGGTTCGATTATCCTTGTTTTCGCCACTCAACTCTGGCACTTTTGGACAGCTTCAGCATTCCTGCTGGTCTCCCTTGCTACGAATGGTTCTGTAACCTCAGCACTTATTACGGATATGCTTCCCGCATCTGAGCTAAAGAACAAGCTGCCGTTGACAAACACAATGAGATACATTGCCAGCATCATCTCCTTTGGAGGAGCCGGTTATGTACTGGAAATGCTTGGGCCTGACTTCCTCTATGGAGCAGCCGCAGTTCTCCCCATTGCAGCTGTTCTGCTTACAATCCGATTGAACACAACTAACCAGGGATCTTTACCTGGACAGCAAGCCGTGCCAAAGAAAGCAAGACAAACTACCATGGTGAGTCAAGAACAACCTGTACCTTGCCAGTAAAGTTACACTACCCATGTTTAGGCGAAGGGATCGATTTACTGTAACACGAAGGGGAAGTTCTGCGGGCAGGTCTTATTTCGTCGATCCACAATATTCGGATTTTCGCGACACGCTCCCACATTACAATATTAGGGTGGTGCGACAGTACGACTGCCGCCCAGCAATGGGAAAAACCCACCGCCAGGACTGCTCACTGTCGACTGTTCACTATCGTCTGACTTCTGTCCTCTGGCTTCTGGCCTCTACCCTACCTCGGCTTCCTCACGCTGTGTCTCGATTCCAGCCAGCACTTCAGCGTAGCCCGATATAAAGCTCGCTCAAAATACCCGCCCTGCATAGACAAATCGTCATATCCTTTTTCGGCCAGGACTTCCATTAATGGAGTAAGCTGCTGTGCATAGTGTCGCATGCATGCTTCCGGGTGAATGCCTGGCCAGGAATAACAGGTAACGGTTGTACGCTTGTTCTTTGATGGGATTTCTGCAGGTACATGCGTATCCCAATCCGGATCATTGGGGTGGAAAACGTACTTATTCAGGTTCCCTTGAGGAATCCCTTCAATACCGCGCACAACAATCGGATCAGTGGTTAAGGTATATGGATCAACAGCCAGATCCACGATAACGGCATGTTCTGGCAGCCAACCTAACCAATCGTTGGAAATAACCGGCCTGGATGCATTCCGGCGCTGTGTGGCATCTACAAGAACATCGGTTTTTCGAAACAGTTTTTCCATCGTTTCAGCATTGTCCGTGATGCTCCGCCCAACACTCAAAGCCAGTGAGCCTGGTCCCTTATCCTTTATGTGCTGATTGTTCCGCTCGATGTTTCCCAGTTTTGTAGCCGCTTCGATGGCATGTTTTCCAACCATCCCTGTACCAAGGATTAATACCTCGATCGGTTCCCCATCCGGGCGAACGAGTCCTGGCCAGCATTTTTCCAACGAGTCAAATGCAGCTTCCAGCCCATTCCAGGCAACTGCTTTCATATTCTCCACCAGGCGGATCCCGTAATCATTTTCGATGCTGTCCAGGGATATAGACCTGTGACCCATAGATTTCAATAATTCCACACGCTTTGGCCGGGTAGGATAATGAAGCATCGTTATCAGACAACTGTCTTTGCTCAGTAGTTGATATTCTTCCAAAAGGGGAGAGCGCAGCACCAGCACAAGATCCTGTTGGAATGCTTCCTCACGTGAGCACATACAGACAGAGGTGTTTGCCTGATGGTAGTCATCAAATGTAAAACCGGACCGTGATCCATAGCCTTCTTCTATAAATACTGTGAGACCAAGACTTGTCAGGAACTGTATAAACTCTGGAAGGAATACCCGGAGTTCACCAGCTTCTTTCATCATCCTTGGAAAACCAATCGTTTTTGGAATGCGCATTTTTCTTTCCTTTCTATGGATCAAAAGTTTGCCGTTTTACCTTTTTAGGTCACTATTACCAGGGACACGAAACTCTCCTGTTTCAGACCAGCGCGAGAGTTGAGCCCTGGCTATCGCTCTCTCAAAAAACCTTCCTTCCGGTGAAATGTTTTGGATTCCTCCCTTATCTATTAAAGTGGATATGACTGGCCGGATCTGCCTGCCGTAAACTTCCATACATTCCTTGGGGGTAACACCGGGCCAGGAATAGCAAGAGACCGACCAGCGCCGGTGTTCGGTAGGGATACATTCCGGAATAGCATCGAATGCCGGATCATCCGGCGCAAAAATGTACTGGTCCAGATTCCCTTGCGGGATCCCCTCGATCCCCTTCACATAAAACGGCTTGACTTTACACTGGTACGGATCGACAGACAAATCGAGCAGTACGGCATGCTGGGGCATGTATTGGATCCAATGATTTGGAATGACAGGTAAACTTGGATCTATCCGCTGAGTAGCATCAACAAGGATATCCGTTCGCTTGAGTAGATCAATCATATAATTATCCAGGGGGGTAACGTCATAATCAACCACGGTAACCTGAACCCCTGATACTCCAGCTTCAACGAAGCGCTTACGCAGTTTATCGTTCCCGTAACGCACGGCTGCCTGAACAACGTTCATACCCACCGCTCCTGCGCCTAAAAGGGTCACTTTTATAGGCGGACGCTGCGGGCTGTCTAACCCGGGATCCGGGTATAGTTTCATCAGTGTTTGAAAAGCAGCATTGATCCCATTCCATGCCACGGAACGTAAGTTTTCTACTAAGCGGCGGCCTGAATCATCTTTAAGAGAATCGAGAGAAATACCTTCCAATTGAAGTGAGCGTAACAGCGCCACTCGTTGAGGCCGGGTAGGATAATGCAGCATGGATATCAGGCAGGAGCCTGGGTGCATCAGGCGAAGCTCGTTTTCGTATGGGCATCGCAGCACCAGAACGTAATCTTTGCGGAATGCCTCTTTATGAGCGACAAAATTGATTGCTGGAGCAGCGCGTAAATAGTCTCCTTCGGTATAGCCCAACTCGCTGCCATAGCCATATTCCAGAAACAACTCTGCACCTTGATGGGAAAGCAAGGATACAAAGGCCGGTAAAAAATCTCGTTTTTCCCCCGGTTCTTTGTACATTTGGGGTAAACCAATCCGTATTCCAGCCATATACCTCCTCAGCCCCGCTGTTCAAAAAAGTACAATTCCTTACCTCTTTTATACCATGAAAATTTTCTCATATTTACGGAAACAACATCATTTTCGTATGATATGTATCCTCAATTGCCCATATACACAAAAGAATTAACACGGATTTCTCTGATTGACGAATTCCCTGATCGCAAAGACCCAAGACCTGGTTGCCTAATTGTCTGGTCAACTGATTACCTGTTTACACGTTTTTCTTATAAAACTTTTATTGACATTTTTCAGAAAAGGAACGAAAATTAGAGATATTATTTGTATTCCTTTTTAGGCAGGACAGAGGAGGTTGTATTTTTACCAGGGAGATTAGTATATTCTATATCGAAAGAAAACTGAATCAGAGGGAACCTGTCTTGTCCGGTGCCGGTGGTCGATTTACCCTTCCACCGGTTTTTCGATTCTATAGGAGTGTACTATATGTATAAACTGCAATTCGATGGGCTGTTTCGAAAAGTTGAAGACAAGACCCATCCGGGGGGAAAAGCCGGTTTTATGGGATATGGTTGGTTGATTTATAAAAATGGAATTCTAACTGCCAGAGGCCACGGTGTTTATATGCGGGGCAAGGATGCCACATCAAATGTCGCCGAATACCTTGCGTTGATCGAGGGCCTGGAATCACTGTTGGATATGGGCGTCTATGGAGAGCCAGTAACAGTCACAGGAGATGCAAAAAGCATCATCGATCAGATGACCGGTGCATCGGCAATTAATGCACCAGCACTTCGCCCGCTGTACCAGCGTGTAAAACGCATTGCTGTCAGGCTTCCCCAAATTACCTGGACCTGGACTCCACGCAAAGATAATCATAACGCCGACAAACTTACCCGTCTTGCGATGCGGCAGGTCAGGGCAAATCAATCTGAATACAAAAAAGCACTCCAGTTCCTGAACGAAGATTTGAGCGGTAAAAAGGCCTCTAAACACCTCGTTTCTCTCCTGGACCTACGGATATACCAGCCCATGCCAGCCTGGCTCGAGCCCTATCCGACCCCAGTAACCAGCTCAATACCGGTGATGCAGTTTGTATAAGTAGAAATTCCTGACATTGTTGTGGTTTTAAATTGACCAATAACTAAAAATGAACTGTGGGAGGCCGTGAAGCAAATTAAATGGACCATGTCGTTTACGTTGATGCCAAAGAAAGTGAGCTTGAAAAGCTTATAAATGGAACAAAGACCGCTATTCTGCGGGGAGCAACGGGCAGGAAAATCCCTTACGGAAGGCTGAATCCTGGAGATTGTCTTTACTTTATACGGAATAACTCTGAAGGACTGGTTCATGCCAGAGCGGATGTAAAAGCAGTGATGAATTCGGAAGCACTCACCCCAAAAATGTCTGTGAAGTTTGTCGAGGAAAATCAGGAGAAGCTGCAGTTTACGCCTAATCAGATGAGACGCTGGGCCGGAAAACGGTATCTGGTATTGATAGATATTGGTGCTGTTGAAAAGGTTGAACCGTTTCCGATCGACAAGAGCAGTTACGGCAACATGGATGACTGGCTGCCCGTAGGGAATATTGAGACGGTGAAAGTAACGGCGGTCTGAGAAATATTTTTGTTGTGAAGTGAGTCGTTTGCTCCTGTGCTTATCCCCGACACATGGCACCTGACACTGGATACTGGTTTCTGACCTCTGGCTATTAACTCTGAATCCTGATTCCCCAATCCCTAATCCCTGGTCACTGGTTTTTGGATATCCAAAACAACCAGGGTCATGTCGTCAAACTGCTCTGCCGAACCCTGGAAAGCCCCTAAAGACCGGAACACTTCCTGGCAGAACGCTTCTGCATCCAAACTGCTGCTGCTGAGGACAAGCGGGCTTAAACGCTCCAGGCCAAAAAAAGACTCTGCATCGTCCATGACGTCTGTTAGGCCGTCGGTATAGAAAACAAGCCTGTCTCCGGGAACAAGCTGAGACTCCTCTTCCGAAAGGTGGATTTCCTCGCCTTCCAGTATTCCGAGGACTGATCCATCACCTTTCAAGAAATCCATACTCCCATCCCGAATGAGGATCGGCCTATCGTGACCGGCTCTGGCATATCTCAGGCTTCCGGAAGAAGTATTTACCACCCCGTAAAACACCGATACGAATCCTCCCTGATCCCCAGATTCGAGCAGCAGCCAGTTAACGTTCATTAAAACCTCAATCGGCGATAACGAGCGGTGCGCCTCAGCCTGGATCAGGCTGCGTGTAATAGCCATATATAGCGCCGCGGGCATACCTTTATCTGAAACATCACCAATCAGTATTCCAAAGTTCTCTTTATCCAGGACGATGACATCATAAAAATCACCACCTACCTGCCGGGCAGGTTCGTTTTTCGCTGCAAACCTGTAGCCCGGAATATCTGGGAATGTCTTTGGCAGAACGCTCTGCTGGACCTGGCGCGCCAGTTCTAGCTCCCGCTCCAAACGTTCCTTTTTGACGAGCTCCCCTTGGGCAGTTTCAAGAGCGCTTACCTTTGCCCTCAGCTCTTCGATCAGGCCTTCTCTCTGGATGGCAAGGGCTGCCTGGTTCGCAAACGTTTGCAGCATTGCGTTCACACTAGGAGCGAAAACCTTCTTCTCCGTCGATTGGATCGTCATCAATCCAACAAGCCGTCCTTCTGCCAGTAGTGGAACTGCTACTCCTGACAATTGTTTGGTTGAAGCCTCATCACTGCTCTCTTTCGTTTCCTTTGTAGAAACACCAGGAGGCTGCTGGTTATACGGAATAATCCTCTTACCCCTTGCGATCGTGATCACTTGTTCTACAGGAATCAGCATCCTCAAGCCTGACGGATCCCAACCGGATAGGGCTAAAATTTCCGCTTTCTGCTCCTTCCCATCTAAAGCTGGTAGATAGTAAAGGACAGCTCGATCGCCTCCGCAAATCTCCGCTGCCCGGCGGCACACTCTGGAAGAAAAATCCTCCAGGTTCGTCGATGTGATCAGAGCATTCCCGACATCCTGTAGAGATACGATCGCCTCTGTCCGCTGTACCAGCACGCGGTTTGCCGCTTCCAGCTCTGCCAGCTTCCCTTGAAGAGATGATGTTTTTTCAGCAAGGGCAGCCTCACTGATGCAGAGCATATTAAATGCACGGCGCAGATGGTCGATCTCAAGCCGCTCCAGATCCACTAAAGGAACATAGCCGCGTCCTGCCAGCCTGAGAAGATATTCTTGTATCGGCAGTTGGCTGACCTGTTCGAAGTGTACTTGAGGATTTTCATCGCAGCGTAGAACATCGAACGCGGAGATGCTGCCATACCTTCCGCTGCCGCCGCAGTGCGAGCATGTCCCAGGTTGGAATATTTCTACTTTGCCAGTTTCAATCTCCTCAACTACTTTCGATAAGAATGCATAGCGGTTCTTAATGGTCTCAAACCGCTTATGTCGATCGGTGTCAGGTCGTTTGCACTGCTCGCAAAGTTTTTCTACCCGGTGAATGGCAAAAATCCACTTCACCACCTGAAGCTGCTCTTTCTTCAATCCAAGGTCATTCATCTGGCGCATCACTTCTGAGCCGCATAAGATCGTATCGAGCTGTGAGACAACTCTCAGTCCTTGAGCCGCGGCTTCGGCAGCAAGCGGGAGGGTTTCAGGCGTCAACCGGTCGATCACTAGAAGACCCGGGCGCTTGCGTACAGCCTCCTGAATCAGGCTGCTGTAAGGTAAATTGGTGGATACCTCGAGCAGGTCAAAGCGCCTCTTCAAATGCTTGGGGGGTTTATAAGAGAATTTCTCCTGGGCGATCACCATCGCTCGAACCGCTCCGCGCTTCTCCATGATCTCGCTAACAAGGATATTAAAGATCATCATCCGCCCGCTGGGATGGAACGAAACTGGCGCCCACTTGTCTGTAACCTGCCGAGGATCGATACCAGCAACCACAATCAAGCCTGGTCCGCTTGACGCAATTTCAGCAAAGTACGGATCGAGCTGTGGTAGATGCACAAAGTCTCTCAGGGATAACATAGCGAAATTATATCAACAGCATGATTTATCCAGGCGGTAACGGCTTAACCTTCCAAATCTCATCGTTATACTGCCGTACAGCCCGGTCAGAGGAGAAGAAACCCATTCGGGCAGAATTTAAGATCGACTTTTTTGTCCATTCTTCTACATCCACGAAAGCCTTATCAACCTGATCCTGGCAGTGTACATAAGAGGCATAATCCGCAAGGTTCAAGAAAAGATCCTGGTACAAAAACGTATCCACCAGCGGCTTAAACAAATTCTTATCTCCGCCCGAAAAAACACCGTTCGAAATCTGGTCGATCGCCAGCTTTAGCTCAGGCTGGTTTTCATAATACACGTACGGTTTGTACCCCCTTGATTTCAGATCGAACACTTCATCAACGCTCAAGCCGAAGGTGAAAAAGTTTCCTTCACCAACCCGTTCTAAAATCTCAATATTTGCACCATCTAACGTACCCACAGTGAGAGCACCATTCAGAGCAAATTTCATATTCCCGGTGCCAGAGGCTTCCTTTCCCGCCATCGATATCTGCTCTGATAAATTCGCAGCAGGGTAGATTTTTTCAGCCAATGTGACATTAAAGTTCGGGAGGAAGACGACCTTCATCCGATCACCAATATCCAGGTCTTGATTCACTACCTCAGCTATGGAGTTTATGAACTTGATAATCATTTTGGCCATATGATAACCCGGAGCGGCTTTTGCACCAAAAATAAAGGTCCGCGGGGTAA
>Ga0105092_10002248_pt1 | contig 10308 bp, 8 predicted proteins | sample PPLLak2March2015_FD_87021 | JGI IMG/M metagenome (GOLD analysis project Ga0105092, IMG submission 87021) | Freshwater sediment microbial communities from Prairie Pothole Lake near Jamestown, North Dakota, USA - PPLs Lake P7 Core (1) Depth... | ecosystem: Environmental > Aquatic > Freshwater >...
ATCCCCATATTTCCAGTTTTGATTTAGTCAAAAATTCGGAAAATATATCAACATCCAAACTAACACGCTTTGTTAACTGTTCAGTAACAAAACCAATTGCTTTTTCATTTAAATATATTTTTTTAAACATAATTCTTATTATTACCCGTTTAAATGCATTGTCAGGCCTGCCTTTAGGTCATTTGTTGGAAAGAGGGATTATCCATGTTTACTAAAATACTCTTTCACTTTAGATATAATTAATATTTTTCAAAATAGACTTGACACTGCATTTGGAAATAAAATTATCCTTTTATCTTAAATTCAACCGGAAAATATAGTTTAACATCAACAGCTTTCCCATCCTTTTTACCCGGTTTCCAATCAGGCATTGATTCAAAAACCCGAATTACTTCATCATCGAATTCTTTTGCTAAGCTTCGTTCTATCCTTATACTTGCTAGCTTTCCATTCTTCATTATAACAAAAGATACCAGGACTGTACCTTCTGCATCAATCATTGGGTCCGGCCAATGAAGGTTTTTGGCAAAATATTCTTTTATTCCACCTTCATAAATCAATACCGGAAGTTTGTCCGCATAAATATACAGAACAGGTTTAAGTGTTGAATCATGTGCAACCTTAGAATAAGCTTGAGAATAAAAAAAAGAATTTAATAATATTAATATTATAATTGTTTTCATTTTATATATATATTTACATATAGATAAACATTTTATTTCACTAATATCATTTTATTAGTTTGTGTAAACCCATCTGTAACCAACCTGTAAAAATACACACCACTTGGATAATCGCTTGCATTCCACTCAATCTCATATGTGCCGGGGGAGAGGAATTCATTTACAAGTACTGCAATTTCTTTTCCGAGTATGTCGTAGATTGCGAGCTTCACAGACACACCCCGTCCTGCGGACACCCCTCTCGAGAGGGGAATCTGGAATTGGATCTTTGTTGCCGGATTAAATGGGTTGGGGTAATTCTGATATAAATTATATGATGAAGGTATTTCAGTTGAGATATTGTTTATTCCAATGAGCTGCGAATATTTAGCTAATACAATTTCAGCATCAACATATCCACTTCTTTGCCTTTCTTTTGTACCGGCTGCGTACACAAAGTTATTATTATCTATCTGTATAAAAGGATAATACGATAATGCATTGACGCCCGAAGAATCCAGTTTAATTCCCCATTGCTGTACTCCGCTTGTGTTGTACTTAATTGTCATATACCCTTTTCCTGAGCTGGGTTGAATATATCCTGTTATATAGCAATTTCCGTTTTTATCAACTTTCATATCGGTTGCTACGTCAATAGAATTAGTTCCGGAATTATAAAAAGATTTCCACAATTCTGTGCCTGAAGGGCTATATTTAATTGTACAGTAATCTTCCAATGTATAATACATTTCTGTATATCCTGTTACATATACATTACCTGCTCTATCTATATCTATCGCCTTAGAAATGTTGTAAATATACCCGTTGATTCCTGCGTACATCGCTGCCCATTGCTGTGTGCCGGAAGCGTTATATTTTATTGTGCAATATTCCGACTGGTTTGAATTTGTAACAATTGATCCTGTAACATAAATATTGCCAAGTGTATCCACAGTCATATCACTAATTTCATCTAAAGGACCGAACCCTGTAGTTCTAATCCATTGCTGAACGCCCTGTGAATTATATTTTATTGTGCAGTAATCTTTATTCCCTGTGCTAACCATGCTTGTAGAACCGGCTACTATTACATTTTGATTGATATCTAGTTTTAATGCGACCGGGAGATCTGAATAATGCCCCGGACCATCATATCTTTTCATCCATTGCAAAACTCCTGTTGAATTATATTTCATCGTTAAAAAGTTATAACCTGTAGATGTTGAGTCAGAACACTCTCCTGTTAAATAAATACTGCCATCGGTTCCTATATCAATTGCTCTAGGTACTTCGATTGTATATTGGTTTTGTGTGTATTCCACATTCCATAAAAGACTGCCGTTCGGATTGTATTTCAACAGTAAGATATTTGAATTATTAAGGCCTTTTTCAAGAGCAACTATTACATTTCCCTGGTTATCCAATGCAATTGCGTGCGGCTTAATAAAAGTAGAATAATTTTGTGGATAAGCTGCAATCCAAACTACATTACCCGAATTATTATACTTTATTAAAGATGCTCTGAATATGTAAGACGTATATTTTTCACAATTACCTGTTATATATATATTTCCGTTTGCATCAACAATCATAGCATATCCGCAATCAGAACTGTAACGATTTTGATTATTGACAATCCAAATAGAATCATTGTAATTTCTTACCCATTGCTGAGTAACCTGTGAATAAATATTATTTCGGGTTAAGCATATAACGGAAATAATTATACATAGAAATAAAGAAAGTATTTTAGATTTCATGATTGTATATTTATTTTATTAATATCATTTTATTAGTTTGTGTAAACCCATCTGTTATCAATCTATAAAAATACACACCACTCGGATAATCACTTGCATTCCACTCAATCTCATATGTGCCGGGGGAGAGGGGCTCATTTACCAGTACTGCGATTTCTTTACCGAGCATGTCGAAGATTGTGAGCTTGATAGACACACCCCGTCCTGCGGACACCCCTCTCGAGTGGGGAATCTGGAATTGAATCTTTGTTGACGGATTAAAGGGATTAGGATAATTCTGATATAGATTATATGATGATGGAATCTCAGTGCTGATGGGTGAGATGCCGAGAAGTGTTGCATTTTTACATATTCCAAAATTATCTCTTATTGCCCAGGCACTTAATCCATTTCTTGCCAAGCTCATATCTAAGAAACTTCCTGACGGTGCTGTATAAACAACTGTCCATGTGGCACCATTGTTAGTAGTTAAATTTACATTTAACCCATACCCGCACCAGAATTTATTACCCGAACCTATTAATCCACCAATATTATCAAATAATCCGTTTGGTTCAGTCATAGATATCCAATTTATTCCACCATTAGTTGTTGATGATGGGACCTTATCGCAGCTTGCCATACCTAATGTTGGATTGTTAAACCAAATATTTCCATTAAGTGTGGAATATGAAGTTGATAACTGCTGAACTGACCAACTATTTCCGAAATTAGAGGAATAAAAAACTCTGTTTAGAGTTGTATAAAACCATGTTCTTGTACCGAGCATAAATAAACACCTATAGGTAGGTCTTTCTATTGAACTTATTGTAGATAAATTACCACTAGAAGAATCCCATAATGTTCCTCCATTAAATGTTCTCCATACAGTAATTTTCGAATTGTTTTCATTAACTCCAATAATCATTCCTGAATCTAATGAATTAAAATTAATTGTATAACATAATTTTACAAAATCCATAATGAACACCCAATTTGCCCCTCCATCAGTTGTTTTATAGACTCTTGAAAAATTTGGATTACTTTGACCACCAAGCACAAAAGCAATATTATGGTCAACAGCATACATATCTCTGATTTGCCATGAAGAACCAACACCCGATATGTTTATCCAGTTATTACCCCCATTGGTCGTTTTTGCTACAAAGAAGGAGTTGCCTGCAATCCAGCATACATTATCATTCACAGCATAAACAGTATTGGGGCTACCAATACCCCCATAATTCTTCTCTACCCATTGAGAATAGGTATTACCCGAAATCACGCAGCACATTATAGTTATTAAAATTATTTTTTTCATGGCAAGTAAAAATTAAATTGTTAAATAAAACTCTCATTGCTTTCGTACAATAATTAACGGCAGATAAAGCATTGATATAATATATATTTAATTTTTTATAATTTCAGTAGTAAAAATCAGCAATAAAGCAATGAACAATTGGCAATGAACAATTAGCAATTAACAATGACCAATTAGTAATGAGCAATGAACAATTTTCAGTTGGAGAGTTAGGAGTTGAGAAGAGTGAGTGTTTACAGGGAACAGGGGATTAACCGGTTTTTCCGAACTTTTTATTAAATCAATAAGTTATATATAGCGAAAGGACTAAATTTATCATGGAAAAAACAACTGAAGACAGAATTGACGAGTGGGTAAAGGTTTTTGAAACTGACAATAAACCTAAAGCTGACCTTATCGAAGCCCGTTTAAGAGATGAGAACATCGAGTACAGGGTAAAAAATAACTCGGACGTAGAACACACTGTTTTTGTCGGCAATATAGGACTTGGACTGCCGATACAGCTTTATGTAAAGCAAACCGACCTTACACATGTTAACAGGTTACTTCACGAAGACCGCTCCGAAATGCTCAAAAAAGGGGACCAGTTCGGAACGATGGATGATGCCGAAAAAGCTAAGGATTAGTCCTTTGCCTTAGGATTTCATACAGCAGCACACCCGCAGCAACAGATACATTCAATGAATCTATCCTGCCGATTATTTGTATCTTAATTACATTATCGCACAGCTTAAGCACGTTTTTCCTTAATCCAATAGCCTCATTACCAAGAACAATCGCTGTTTTATTTGCAAATTTATATCCTGAGTGATACGATTTCGCATTCAGTGAAGTGCCAATCACTTCTAATCCCGCATTGTTTAAGTCCTGTATTGCCTGATATATGCTGTTGACCTGAACAATATCGATATAATTAGCCGCACCGGATGATGTTTTAATAACTGTATGGTTAACCTTAGCGGAGTTCTTTTCAGTAATAAATATAGCATCAGCACCTGCAGCCACGCTGGTACGGATAATTGCACCCAGGTTATGCGGGTCCTGAATCTCATCAAGAAGAACAACTGTTGCCTTCTCTTTATTTTTTAGGTTGGTTAAAGTCTTATTATAATTTGCATAAGCAAACTCTTCTGTCTCAGCCGCAATACCCTGTGATATTCCTTTCGATTTATCCCTCTTATCAAATATCTTTTCGAATTCAATTTTATTTTTCTTTTCAACGGTAATAGAATTTTTCTCAGCGGTTTTAATTATCTCTATTAATTTATTGTCGCTTAGGTTATTTAATACAATAATTTTTTTAATAGAATGAGGATTGAACTTAATAGCTTCAATAACAGGGTTTCGTCCGACTATAAGCATTACATTTAAATTTATTTTAAAAGTGTTTTTATATATATTTGTTTATAAGAACTAAACCTCACCCCCAACCCCTCTCCACATGGAGAGGGGAGATTCGAAAAATTTAGATCGTGTTACCCCATTCCGTGTGGAGAGGGGTTGGGGGTGAGGTGTTAATCAATACTATAATAGCTCACACAAACCTATAACACAATAATAAAATAAATCTATGCAAACTAAATCAGGCACTTCTATAGACCGCCCAATTCACTCAAAGGAGTTCAGGAAAAGGCGGGCTATGAACTGGCTGCCGCTTGGGCTTACCTATGCTACATTTTACATGGGAAGATACAACTTAAATGTTTCAAGCTCACACTTTATGGATGCTTTCAGTCTGTCAAAAGCTGATTTTGGAATAATTGCCACAGCAGGCTTCTGGACTTATGCTTTGGGAGTTATATTCAATGGACCGCTTTCTGATAAAATTGGAGGAAAGAAATCCATTTTGATAGGAGCAGTAGGTGCATTGGTCGTAAATCTCTTAGTTGGGTTATTATTCTTAAGCGGTTGGCAAACAAAGATAATAGTAGGAATGTCACTTTTATATTCGGTTAATCAGTATTTCCAATCGTTTGGTGCTCTTTCGGTAGTTAAGGTGAACTCGCATTGGTTTCATGTTAAAGAAAGGGGAGTATTCGGCGGGATATTTGGCATAATGATATCAAGCGGGTACTTATTGGCATTCACTGTAGGGGGATGGATTCTTGCACATTTGCCATGGTTCTACGTATTTATAATTCCCAGTATAGCTATTTTAATAATGTTTGTTGTTGATTTATTTCTTGTAAAGGATAAACCGTCACAGGCCGGTTTCGATGATTTTAATACAGGAGACGCTACATCTTATGACCCAGATAAAGATAAACCTGTTGATTTCTCCTACCTGATTAAGAAAGTTTTCAAGAATCCAATCATATTAACCATAATGGCAGCAGAGTTTTGCACAGGTTTTGTGAGACAGGGTTTGCTGTTGTGGTTCACTCCGTTTTTAAAAGAGGTTCATAATATACTTCCGGGTTCTGTATTGTTTGATATTGCATCACTCGGCATAACAGTGGGTGGAATTGCAGGAGGGTTGCTTTGCGGTTACCTTTCGGATAAAGTGTTCAATTCACGCAGACCGCCTGTAGCATTTATATTTTATATGGGACAGATTGTTTTTATTCTTCTGCTTGGATGGGTATCAAATGCCACAGCTGCCGCTTTCCTAATAGGAGTTTGCTGCATGTGGATATTCGGTGTTCATGGAATGTTATCCGGCACTGCATCAATGGATTTTGGCGGAACAAAAGCCGCTGCAACTGTAACAGGTATGTTCGATGGAATACAATACGTCGCATCGGGGTTAACGGGATTTTTGCTCGGTGCGGGTTTGGATAAATTCGGATGGGGTGCTTGGACTTATATGATTGTTCCATTCTCACTCATTGGCTCATTGATGATGCTTAAGGTTTGGAATGCAACACCATCTTCTAATGCAGCACATTAAGTTTGTTAAGTTCTTAGAGTTTGTAGAGTTACTGGGCAGTGTCAGGTTTGTATTTATTGACCTGACACAACAAGACCATAAGGATAATTGAAAATAGAATGTCCTCAAAATACAAATCCATATTATTCGATCTCGATGGAACAATAACCGACCCGTGTGAAGGCATTACAAATGCTTATATGTATGCTGTGGAAAAGCTAAATTTAAAAGAAGATAGCCCTGCATTAATTAGAAATTACATCGGTTCACCGCTCCATTCATATTTTGAGCTCAGGCACGGATTTAAATCGCATGATGAGCTTAATTCAGGAGTATCATTTTACCGCGAGTATTACGGTGATAAAGGAATGTTTGAATGCCGCATTTATGATGGTATGCCGGAACTGCTTAATCTGCTCAATACAAACGGCTCATATGTTTACTTAGTCACTTCCAAGCCCTCTTTCTACGCTGAAAAAATATTGAAACATTTTGGTTTGCTGAAGTACTTCAAGGCAATTATCGGCTCTGATATGACTGCTTATAATAAATCTAAGGTAGAACTAATTCAAAACTTATTTGATGAACATACCATTGAACCTAATTCTGCTGTAATGATAGGGGACAGGAAGTATGATGTTTTAGGAGCCAAGCATCATGGAATAGCTTCAATAGGGGTGACCTATGGCTATGGAAGTGCGGCGGAGATAAAAGAAGCTGAGCCGGATTACATAGCCGGAAATGTTGATGAATTGAAAGTTATTTTGATAACATCCTCCTAATATCATTTATTTAAAACCACTCAATTACTTCTTCTAACGATAAACATTTATAAGACATAATGCTGTCTATATTAATTCTCATGTTTTCCAAATTTTCTAAAAAATGGAGGTTATTAGGTCACTAAATCCGTGATTTTACTTAAATTGTAGATATTCCTAACGTGAAAACGTTAGTTGAACACGATTTTTCCACTTTATTGGCTGTATTCGCCATATTTGCATTTATGCATTTTTTAGCACTTGTCGAATATCTTCGTTTTTCGCAATATAATCAACTGTTTTATTATTTATTTAGTATGCATTTTTCAAAATTATGTATTATATTTAACGGTAAATAGTTACTGTAAATACGGTAGATGAAAGATGCCAACTTTAAATCGTTCTAACTTAATATTTTTTCCTGCTACATTTTGCATTTGAATATAAGGAGTTAACAAAATTAACTCCCGGATTTATAAAACCATATATTTCAAAAATTTAAATATAAATGTTATGAAAAAACTAATTTTTACTTCTATTATCTTTTTAGTTTTATTTTTTAGCAGGGGATTTGCGCAAGTCAGCTGGTCGCCATCTTTCGTAGATATGGTTTTTGATTTAAAGGCAGTTACGTTCACAAGTGTAAATACAGGATTTATCGTAGGAAACGATAATGAACAATATGGCGGAACTGTATTAAAAACTACCAATGCCGGTCTTTCATGGGATCACTATTATACAAAAAGCGGTGAATTGAATGGAGTATCTTTTCCAACTGCAGGAACAGGGTATTCCTGTTCATGGGACGGGATGGTGGCAAAAACTACCAATGCCGGAAACACCTGGCAGGCAAAACAAGTTTACTCTTCTCATTTAAACTCCATATTCTTCATAGATAATAATACAGGTTTTACTGTTGGTACCGACGGCGCTATTTTAAAAACGGTCAACGGCGGCTCAAACTGGACTTTATACAATACCGGATTAGCCTGGATACTTACCGGAGTTCATTTCGCCAATGCAAATACCGGTTATGTTTGCGGTTACCATATTAACCGCGGGGGAGGCAGTGTCATATTTAAAACTGTAAATGGCGGTACAACTTGGACTATAAAACAATTTTCGTTTAACAAATTAAACAAAATATATTTTATTGATGCAAATACAGGATTTACAGTTGGAATAAAGCCGGGTAATGCTATCTGGAAGACCACAAACGGCGGGCAAAGCTGGAATGAAAAGCACGTAGGTTTTGCTTATGAACCCAAAGATATCTACTTTATAAATTCATATTTAGGTATTGCTGCCGGACGTCATGGTTTAGTACTTAGAACAAACAACGGAGGAAATAACTGGGTACAGGATATTTCCGGCACAACAAACGATTTATACGGAGTATCTATGACATCGGATAATACAAATATATTACTCTGCAATATTAAAGGCTATATTGTTGGTTTGGAAGGTATAATTCTGAAAAACAATAATGTTCCGACTTTAAGCTGCGGTACTCATAAAGTTTATATCTGCCATAACGGCAACACATTATGTGTTGATACCCATGCCGTTAGTGCTCATTTGGAACATGGAGATTTCTTAGGACAATGCGGAAATGAGAATCAAAATCAATACCCAACGAATCTTACGATTAATAATTTTAAATTATATGCAAATTATCCCAATCCTTTTAATCCAACAACAAAGATTAAGTTTGATTTACCTTATGATGCAAATACAAAGCTGATTATTTATGATGTACTGGGAGTAGAAGTTGCAAGACTTGCAGATTGTGATTTACCGGCAGGACAACATGAATATGAATGGAATGCCGCAAATTATGCAAGCGGTGTTTATTACTATAAAGTTGAAACAGGCGGATTTAAGGAAATAAGGAAAATGATACTTGTAAAGTAAAGATTTTTAAAACAATTACTGCTGTTTTAATATTTTAAGGGCTGTCGTATTTGACCGCCCTTTTTTTGTATATTATATAAAGTTATATGTTCATTATTTTGGCAGTTAACGGGTGAGAAATTATTGCTAAAAAGAAGTACAGCAACTCTTGTGCCTGAATTTATAAAATATTTTTGACAAAATTTCCTTCACGATTTTGATTAGCGAAAAGGTGTATTTTGAAAATTATTTTTTTTGGCGATTATAATTTGCAATCAGTATTTTTTATGGAATTTTCGAATTGAAAAAATCGAATATCTCCTTACAAAGTAATAACTTAAGCCATTTTGAACAGTGAAATTCATTAAAACTGCACTAAATTGATTAGAAAAATTGAAATTTTTGTTCATTTTTACCTCACACCTGTCCATTTCTCGGGTATTTTATTGAAGCACACAGATTTTGACAAAATGTCAAAGCATTGACGAAAGCATTTGGCAGGGAAGTTGTAATAGATTTTGCCTCAAAGCCACGATGACACATACTCGTTGGCAGTAATAATAAAAGGCAGCTATATTTATAACTGCCTTTAGATTTATTGTTGGTTTGATTTTTACTTCACCAGCACCATCTTTTTACTTTGCACAAATTTATCAGCTTCAATTCTATAGAAATATACTCCGCTTGCTAAATTGCTTCCGTTAAATATTGCTGTGTATCTTCCTGCTTTTTTGAATTCGTTGTTTACTAACTTTATTACTTCTCTTCCAAGTATATCATAGATTACCATTGTTACTTTGCAATCATTCGGAAGGTCGTAGTTTATTTTTGTAACAGGATTAAACGGATTCGGATAGTTTTGTGAAAGTGCAAATGTCTGCGGTATATTATTGTTTACACCATTACCCGATTTATTATCCTGTCCGAATACTTTCTTTAAATCATCTTTTACTATCTGTATATGCTCTGCAACGTTCTTTGGTCTTTGAATCTTTACAACCTCTTCCAATGTTTTCATCACTTTTACAACTTTCTTTGATTCAATATTACCTGACTCTGCCTG
>Ga0105092_10002249_pt1 | contig 10302 bp, 6 predicted proteins | sample PPLLak2March2015_FD_87021 | JGI IMG/M metagenome (GOLD analysis project Ga0105092, IMG submission 87021) | Freshwater sediment microbial communities from Prairie Pothole Lake near Jamestown, North Dakota, USA - PPLs Lake P7 Core (1) Depth... | ecosystem: Environmental > Aquatic > Freshwater >...
CGAGTTCAGGGTATCTCCAGCGGCCTGGAGAAGCGGACGTCCACCTGTTAATATAGATAAATCCTGAAGAGCTGCCCACTGCTCGTCTATAGTCATCCCGGGCGTCTTTACGACCAGTATCTGTAATTTTTCACGGACCGGTTGCGAATTCAGCAGGTAGAGCGCGCGCTCGGATATTTTTCTGGCTAAAATCATCAATGAACGAAAACCGCCATCCTTAACGAGCTCCAGTAGAGAGATTAACTCACCTGGTTCCTCAATTTCCAGGTCGCTCAACAGGATTGCGGCATCCTTTATTCTGGTTGATCCTTGCTGAGGATTAGCAATCATCGATCGTGAGAGGAGCCCGCCCTCCCAGTAAAATCCCCGGTAAGATTGCCACTCTAATTCTGGTCTGGTCCCGGCCCTGATGTCCAGGTATCCATACTCACCCAGGGAATCAAAGATCTCTCCCAAAATATTCGCCAATTCAGAGTCGAAGCACAGTGTTCTAGCCAGGCACGTAAGCTGCCCTTTCCCATGGATGAAAACTTTCATGTCCTCCAGTTGATCGACAATCAACTTTGCACCCTGTTCGAGCAAAGTGCGCAGGAGCATAGCATCTCCACCTGCAGCGATGAACTTTAAGCTTTGGTTGTAAATGGATTGGAAGATAACTGCGGCTGTTGCAGTGCCATCGCCTACTTTTTCATAAAGTTCCCAAAGCATATGGCGCAGGAGCATAGCGCCGGTATCCTCGTCTCGTCCTGTAAGCTGGACCATCCGCCGGGCGATCAAGCCCCCGCAGTCCAGAAGTTCTGGGAACTTGTCTCGACGAAGGGAAGACTCGATTGCCACCAGCCGGGGAAACGGGCCGAGTGTCGGGCGGATGGCATTTGCAAGCTGGTTAATACCCTTCTGTATACCTTGATTTAATTCAGGCTGGAAGATCACTTTCGGTGTCTGCCAATTTTTCACCAGCATCTCGATCTCCTTCCATCATCTCTTGCTATCAGATAAATCACTACGTTATTCCAGGCGAGTCAACACGGCAATCCCGTACGGAGTCAGCTCCAATTTTTCACCTACCTGCTTTTTCGCCAATAAGTCAAACACTGGTCTGGAACAAGAAAGTACCTTCGTTTCTTGTGTATGATTAATGGCGATGGTGATCTCCTTGCCATCCGGTTTGACACGGACAGCGATCTCTACCCCTGCAGGTGCAGCGATCGGCTTGAGATTCGCATTTTTTATCACTCTCTCGATAAAACGTCCTTGGGATACAGAGTCGAGGTAAGCGCCGTTAAAGTAAACCAGGCCTTTCCCAATCGAATTTACGGTGATCGCTGGCTGATCATCCAGCCAGCCGTTGGATTTTCCATAGCAGGCAATTATTTGAGTCGAACTGTCTCCCAAAAGTTTTAGCAGCTCTGCCCACACCTCGGAGGAACCTTCGAACCTGTTACCCCTGACGGGAACCGGCATATCCAGGGCATAATACTCTTCCACCTCCACACCTGCCAGTTTTGCTAGCCGGCCGGGCTGACGGGCAGGCAGCAGAGCATTATAACGATCCTTCATTCCAGTCCTGAGGGTCAGTACCAAATGCCCGCCGCGCTTTACATAGTCACGTAAATGTGATTCAAATTCCTCGGGTACGATAAGAAGCGCTGGGATGACGATGACCTTGTATTTTGACAGCAGGGATGATGAAACAACCGAATTTACGGAAAGGATGTCGATACCCAGGTTGTTTTCCGCCAGCGAAACGTAGTAATGGTTGAAAAATTTGAGGTAATCAAAGTCCTGGTGGTGGCGCTGCCAACCGATCGACCAGCGGCTCTCGGGATCATAAACCATAGCAATCCTGGCTTTCGGGACAGAACCTTCTAACACATTGGATATCTCTCGGAATTCCTGCCCAGTTCGCTGAACCTCATCGAAGAATGGCCTCATCTGTCCGGATTGATCCACCAACGTGCCGTGGTACTGCTCCTGACCGCCGTATGCAGAACGCCACTGCCAATAAAGGATGCCATCTGCCCCATGAGCGACAGCATGCCAGGCCATCGCCCGCGCTTCGCCTTTATTCAATGAATTATTCACACCTGCCCAATTGACACATCCTGGTTGAGTTTCTATGACGATGAAGTTCTTCTGCTTAAAGCTGCGGGTAAGATCGTGAACAGCGCCTGATAGTAGATAATCATTATGCCCGCTGCCAACGTACCAATCCCACGCGGCGATGTCCAGATCCTCGCTGAGCTGGTAGGGATCGTATCCATCGTACCAGCCCATAAAATTGTGAGTTATCCAGACTGCGGGTGGAATATACCGGCGCAGGATATCGATTTGCATCTTTTGAAAGGCCCGGTAGCTGTGAGTTACAAAGCGTTTAAACTCCAGCATCAGGCCCGGATTATGGCTGCGGGCCGGGATCGGGATCTGAACCCAGGCTGAATAGGTTTGGCTCCAGTAGCGTGTGCTCCATTTCTCATTTAGAACATCCAAAGAGCCAAAGTTCTCGGCCAGGTAACGCTGAAATTGTTCCCGGCAGCGATCGCAGTAGCAGACGCGGTTGAATTCGTTGTCGATCTGCCAGCCAATGACGTTTGGATTGGGTCCAAAATGCTCCGCCAGAGCCTCCACCAGCCTGCAAACCGCTTCATGGAATTCGGGTGAATTGACACAGTAATGGCAGCGGTTTCCAAACTGCACCTGCCGGTTATTTTCGTCGATTGCCAGGATTCGGGGATACGTCTGAACCAGCCATGCAGGTGGAGCAGCTGTGGGTGTCCCTAAAATGGAGGAAATTCCGTTAGCTGCTAGCAGCTCGACTGCCCGGTCCAGCCAATCGAAGCAGAACCTCCCGGCTTCCGGTTCCAACGACGACCATGCAAATTCCCCCATCCTGGCTGCCGTAAGACCGGCCTGGCTCATCAGATAGATATCTTCTTTCCAACGCTCTTCAGGCCAATGTTCCGGATAATAAGCTGTGCCAAAGAGAAACAGGAAAGATTTTTTGTTCGAACTGTCTCTATCTCTCATAATGCTTTCCTACCCCAGGTCTATCCTGTCACCGTTGAAATTGCGGCTGATCTGTACTTCCAGGCGGTCTGGATCGGCTCCCGCTTGTGTCACGGGAACAAAGCAGGTCATGATTTCATGGCGTGAATAGTCGCCGCCTGCCTGGCAGAACTCCGCTTTCCAGTTTCCGAAATTATAAACCAGGCGGTCCCCGTCACCCGTGAATGGCTGTAAGGATTCCCTGAGTTCTTGCATGAGCGGGCCGCCGCAAAAACATTCGTAATGCAGCTGGTAAAATTCCGGCAGCAAAATCCAGGCACCGGAGCCATCCTGTATTCTCGTGAATTTCGATACTCCTCTGGCTCCCATAAGATCAGGTGCAAGTCGAGGCGGCAGCACGCAGATCGCACCCTCCTGTACTTTGCGCTGAACAGCTTCATAGGTAACGGGGCTGATGAATGGACCACTGAGGAAGATGAGCCTTACGCCGGCCAGTGGTTCATACCCAACTTCGTAATCATAAACAACAACGTTATTTAGCGGTATAAACAGCGTACGGCTGTTGAAGCGGCGTGCTTCCCACTGGTGAGAAGCAGAGTCCGTTCGTATGAACCCATGAGAAAGCAGGCTCCATATATTGAGCCATTCGGTGTTCTCCGGCTGGGCAAGTACATGACCATATAGTGGGCCGGGGTATTCACCCAGGTGTGTTTGCCGGATATCAAAGCAGGTATCGTCGAAGCGGATAATTGCGATTTCCGGTTGAAAATCACGCCAGGTGTACGGCCTGGGATGAGATGGTGCATACTCGCATATAAACTCCCGGTAAGCCTTCTCTATCCCCAGGGTCACCGGGTGAGTCTCTGCCCAATGCCATCCCCCTTCAATATAAATATTGGACGCTCCAGACCAGTAAGCCAGGAGCACTGCCGATCGAAAGCGATCGACAGAATGGCCGATCGCTTCATTGTGCCACCAACAATCCACATCTACCCAGAAATCAACCCCATACTGCCGTGCAGCGCCCATGGCTGCTGCCAGCATAACCGGTCCGCACGTCTCCTTGAGAATTTTTGGGCTGACATGCAAGCCGGCGCGAGCAGCAGTGTGCATCATCACAGGAAACAGGAATTCAACGATCGCCTTCTTTCCGTTCACACTGCATGCTAACCCGCGTTTTTGCAGCGCTTCGAAAACAACCTGGCGAGCAGAAAGGAGATCGAGTCCTTCGGTCTCCGCCAGGAAGTGGCGATCATCATAGCCGTAATAGTCGATGACGGGCCAATGGGCGTTTATCTGCATATGGTCTGCTTCGTCAAGCATGATGCCCATGAATCCGCTTCGGTTTCGTAATTCTTTCTTCAAGTTCTCAGAAGGAGTCCATCCCACCTCGGCTCGTTCAAAATTGAGTATGTAGCGCAGTCCGAGTTCATCACAATCATTCAATGCTTTTGATAAAAGTTCAGGTTGGTCAGCGAAATGAAGATCGTAGAAATGGATGCCAGAATCTTTCCATCGACCTGCAACTTCATGCGTGCCTGTTGTGATTCCAAAGGATGGTTGTGCCATGCTTACATCTCCAGAGCGGGATTGAACGATGTTTCAACTTCTTCCATAGATGCTCCAACGACCTGGATCGCTTCCAGGTGATTCGTACCCATGCCGAGTTCACTCGCAAGAGAAAGGTAGTTATCGGCTCGCAGGAAAGGAGGAGTGGGTGGAATTGCCAGTGGATCGAAGCCCATTACAGCGGTTACAACTGCATCAACCGCCACCGCGTTCGAACCTGCTGCTAATACCCCTGGCTGTACCGGATGAAAGCTGCCGCGCGGAGATTCGCCTCCTTCTGCGGTCATAATTCCATCAATAAGTGCGAAATCAATGGGCCTCACCCGGTTGAGATCCAGGATAACCCTCGGCAGGCGCGTCTTTGTCTCGTTTTCTAAGCCGTGCAGCGCTGAGCGCCACCAATGATCATCACTCAGCCTGTACTTTGAAACGGGAACCAGGCCAACCAGGTTTTTCATAGCCAGGGTAATGCCGCAATTGTAGTGACATTTCATCTTGGCGATCGAGATAAAAACGTCAACATCTTGCAAGATAGGGTTCAACAAAAAGGTTTCGTAGATAAACCAATCGGGTCCAACCGGGACATTCACAAAATCTTTGTACGGGGATGGGGTGTTTAGGTCGATGATAGAAGCTCCAAGTTCTTTTGCCATCTGCTCGTAACCCCAGGAAATAACTGATCCCTGGTCATAGAGTGCTTCGACGATATATAGTTCCTTTACGCCAGCATCGATGAGCAGCTCGCCAAGCGCCCGTACGATTTCCGGGTGGGTTACATAACTCTCGGTAGCGCTGAAGCCTTTCGAAGGGTTGAAATTCAGACCTCCGGTGAGGTTGACTTTGAGAGCTGCCTTATCACCCGGATTGCAAACACCAGCCAGGCCTCCAGCTTCCTCCACTAATGCCTGCACTTTTTGTTTGACAACCTTACGACCATAGCTCTCTGCCTGGGCCAGTGCAACCACATATTTGGTATTCATACTTGGCGCAGGTACAGCAGTTTTTGTCTGTTCCAACCAGGCAGGTTTGCAGCCCGATGCGATAAGACCGGCAGTAATCGCCGCCAGCTTAAGAAAATCTCTCCTCGAGATAAAATTTTGTGTCCTATTCTCATCCCTGGAGAATTTTCTATCGTTCATTAGTAACCCCAAGGAATGCTGTTAGCCTTTCAACCCGCTGGTGACCACACCTCGGATAATGTGCTTCTGGGCCAGGAAAAACAGGATCACTAGAGGAATAATGTACATCACGTTTGCCGCCATCGATATCGTTGTCAGTGAAAATCCTTGCGGGTTGACATAACCTGAAGCTAACTTTACAGAAAGTAACGTTTTATCATCGTTCAACAGGATGAGGGGCATAAAATAATCACTCCATACCCCCTGGAATGCGAACACCATCACTGCCGCGATAACGGGTTTTGCATTCGGCAGGAAGATCTGCCAGTAGATCCGGAATGGGCTGGCGCCGTCCACTTCCGCAGCGTCTTCCAATTCCTTTGGGAATGACAGGAAAAACTGGCGGAAGAGGAAAATAAAGAAAGAATTGCCAGCAATGGCATTGAATATCCATGGCCAGTATGAGTTTGTCAGATGCAGGTAGGAATAAATAATAAACTGCGGGATCAGAATCACAATCACCGGGATGATCATCAGGGAGACGACCAGAAAAAACAGGAACCTGCTGCCTTTGACTTTATAACGAGCAAAGGCAAAACCGACCAGGCTGCTGGAGAAAGTGACCAGGATTGAAACCACAATCCCTAACACGGCTGTCCGTACAGCCACTCTGCTTAAAGGGATCAAGAGAAAGGCGTTTACATAGTTTATCCACTGAGGTATCTCAGGAAACAGGATGATCGGCCAGACAATATATTCGCTGTCTTGTTTTATTGAGGTCAGCAGCAATCCTGCAAATGGTACGAGGACCGTAATAGCAACCAGTATCATAATCAGATAGCTGAAAAAATTACCAACTCTCTTCTGTAGTCTGGTTCTTAAGACGTAATTCATGTCTAATCTCCTTCTCCCTGTGTATCCGAATACACCCAGTACTTCTCGGTCCAAAACACGATGAAGGTAAGAATAGAGACCACCACGAACATAATCAAAATGAGAGCAATGCCGTAGCCCCACCGGTTTGAAACAAACATCTGCCGGTAGACGTGGTACATAAAGAGATAGATTTGCCTGGGCGGTACGGCTCCCCGGCTGATCCCCACTTGGGTCAGCACCAGGGGTAAATTTAACTGCTGGAAAACACCGATTAACCCCATGATCAGCTGCAAGAAAATGACAGGAGTCATCAGTGGCAGGGTTATGAAGCGAAAGATCTGCAAACCATTGGCGCCGTCAATCCTCGCAGCTTCAACCAGTTCATCCGGAATGTTTTGCAAGCCTGCCAGAAATATGACCATTGCCGTTCCCAGACCAGTCCAAACAGCTACGATCGTCATTCCAGTCAGGGCGTGTTCTGAGAGCCAGCCGATAGCTGTTCCCGGCCAGAATAGGCTGAGGAAACCGTTGAGCCAGCCGACATTTTTATCAAGCATCACTTTCCAGGCAGTCATGGCTGCTACAAGCGGCACGATGCTGGGGATGTAATAGATGGTCCGGAATAAACCGCGGGCCTTCAAGTTTTGATTGAGGATCAACGCCATCCCAAACGATATGGCCAACCAGGTTGGCAAGTTTAAAAGCCCCCACATGACAGTACGGGTGAAGGAAAATTTAACATCTACATCTATGTTGGTTAAAGCACGTTCGTAATTGGAGAAACCAACCCATCGAATCGTATTCAGGCTTAAACCATCATAGTTTGTTAAAGATGCCAGGATGGCTACGATGAGTGGGACAACGATCAGCAGCAAGAATCCAAGAATCCAGGGAGAGACGAAAAGGTAAAAATCGGCTGTTTTGCGCTGTGAGCGGGTCCATATCCTACGCTTTCGCCCCTTTACCTTTGGCAGACTTTTTAAAGCAGTATCCATACCGGCCTCCTCAATAAAATCCTGGGTTGAGGGAGCTGAAGGAGAGAAGTAGGTTCAGCTCCCTCGTGAAAAGGGGATTGTGGATTGGATCAGCCGTTGATGACTGCCTCATTATCAGAGATAGTCAGGTTTACTTCGTTTTCTATGTTGCCAAGCATTTCGTCGAACGAAAGACCGCCGCCAAGTGCTTGCTCTAGCTGGGTTTTCCAACTGTTCGCTACATCCATTTCACCGAGATACGGGTTGAACTGCAGTGGAGGGGTTTCTAACGCCAGCTCTCCATTCAAGATCTCAAGGCATTGTTTCTGGAAATCGCTCTCATTTGGTATCAAGTCGAGCATCGATTTGAGGGCAGGGACGCCCCAACCGCTGCTGGCGCGTTCAGTTGCCAGTGCCCCACCGTTGTACCATTCAAAGAGAACCCAGGCAGCATCGGGGTTGGCGGCTTCTTCTGCCATCACCATGCCGGTGGCGGTCATGGTGGGGTTGCGGCGCTTTCCTGCCCAGGTGGGTGCCGGGATCATGACGATCTGGCCGCGTGTGGTATCGCTCTCTGCCATGGCGCTGAACCAGAAACCATACTGCATCATTCCCAGCATGCCTGCAGTAAAATCATCCCCTGTCCAACCACTCGGGCTCGGGTTGAGTGGATTTGCCACCAGGTTTTCCTTTGCCAGGTCAAAGTAGAATTGAGCCTGTTTACGTACTTCCTCATTGCTGGTGAGCTGAATCTTGCTGAAATCATCCGTGTAGAGGCTCTGGCCAAGCTCCGCCAGGCAGTTCATCCAGATCCGATCGATCCAATCATCGCCGTAACCATACCCCCAGGTGACGATACGTTCACCATCCCGTTGGATAATGTTGGCAGCATACTCCTTAACTTGAGCATAGGTGAGCGAGTCTGTAGTAGAAGGAACGGGTACTCCGGCATCTTCAAAAATTTTCTTATTGACAAAGATGGTGAAGTCGGGCGAGAAGTCCTTGCACATACCATAAATTTTTCCGGTCCCGATCCTCGTCGGTGACTCGGCTTTATAGTAATTGTTGGCAGGCATGAGATCTTCGATCTTGAGCAGTGTGCTGGCTGCAAAGTAGGGGGTCATGTCTTTCATTATGCCGCGCGCCAGATATCCAGGGATAATGGGCGCCTGGACCCGGATCAGGTCAGGTGGAGTACCGGCGGCGAGCATCGCAGTCAACCTGGCAGGTTCCTCTCGATCAACGAACTCAATTGTAATTCCGGGGTAATCAGATTCGAATTGTGCTCGCTGCGGCTCAGTGATTTCTTTCACATCGTGGAAGACAACTACTTTGCCCTGAGGCTTTTTTGGTGGTAGGGGGGTCGTATCTGCTGAAGAGACTGGGGCATCGGTTTCTTCAAGTAGATTGGAGGTTTGAGATTCTTCGGTTGCTTCTGATGTACAACCGACAAGGAGCGTACCTGCTATAAGGCTTCCCGATAGCTTGAGCACGTCCCGGCGAGAAATTACTTTTTCTGACATATTACTCTCTCCTTACAAAAGAGCTAAAGGCGAGTCAAACGAAATGGGTTTCACGAATGAAAAGTTTTGAATAGTTACCTCCTTCCTAACGCTCGTCCCACAGTTATTAATTGCTCTTGATAAAAGGAAAACTGCAACGGTGAAATGCTTAATGATCGATTTTCTTTCGGGAGCTCTCCCTGATGATTAGCTTGGGCGGCAATATGATTTGCTTTGCCTCAATCTTTTCTTCACCTTCATACAACAATTCAATAATATTGACGATTTCCTTCACAGCGGTGGCGCCAAGCGCATGTAAATCTTGACTGACCGTAGTCAGGGGGGGCCAAAAGTACTCTGATTCAGCAATACCATCAAAACCAACCACACCAAGATCATCAGGTATCTTAATGCCTTTTTTGCATGCTAACTGCAGGACACTGAGCGCCATCTGGTCATTTGCCACGAAAACAGCTTCAACTTCCGGATCATCAGATAATAAATGGGTAAAAGCAGGCACACCACTCGCCGAGGACCAATCTCCCTCCACGCATGGCATTTCCTCCGGGTCGATCCCGGCCTCTTGTAAAGCATCCTCCCAACCCTTTTTTCTTTGACGTGCAGACAGCCAGTCAAGCGGGCCGGAAATATGACCAATCTTGCGATACCCCTGTAGTAGCAGGTGTTCGGTCGCCATCTTACCGCCAAGGTAGTTATCATGATCGACGGAAGACAAATCCGAGCGGAGTGAAGCAGTTAAAAACATAAACGGTACAGGTAATGGGCTCGTTTGCTCTTCGAGCCATTTCTGATTTTCGCCTACCTGTGGCACAGCCCAGATGATGCCGTCAACATGCTGTGCAAGAAGGGCCTCAAAAATGGGTTGGACATTATTTGTGTGAAATTTTGGGAGTTTCTTCAGGATGAGGGCATAACCGAGCTCGTCGGCTTCATCGGTCATTCCGTTCAAGATCATCGATGGACCGATATATTTCAGACCGGCTGTAACAACGCCTAAAGTATAACTTCGCTTCTGGCTGAGACTTCGGGCTACAGCGCTTGGTTTATACCCGTATTGATCAATAATATCCTGGATGCGTTTTCTCGTTTCAGGCGATACTTCCCCTTTATCGTTAATCACTCGCGACACAGTCTGGTAGGAAACTCCTGCCAGTTTAGCTACTTGCTTAATTGTGATCCGTTGGGATTTAATGATCATGGTGTCCTTTTTCCGTGAACGTTCACGTGAACGTTCAC
>Ga0105092_10002251_pt1 | contig 10294 bp, 12 predicted proteins | sample PPLLak2March2015_FD_87021 | JGI IMG/M metagenome (GOLD analysis project Ga0105092, IMG submission 87021) | Freshwater sediment microbial communities from Prairie Pothole Lake near Jamestown, North Dakota, USA - PPLs Lake P7 Core (1) Depth... | ecosystem: Environmental > Aquatic > Freshwater >...
ACGGTTTGTCGAGCAGTTCGGTCATCGGTCCGCTGACGCGGTCAAAGACTTTCTTTTGCAGTTCTGCATCCGGGATCGCAAGTGTCACCTCACTCTTTGGCTTGCCGACCTCGGCTTGCATCTGGATTTGGAGGTCGATCAACGGCTGGATGGATTTGTGTCCCAGCTCGAGCGCCGCGACCATCACATCTTCAGGGATCTCGTTCGCGCCGCACTCGACCATCAGGATGGCATCACGCGTGCCGGCCAGCCGCAGGTCGAGGTCGGAGGTCTCGATCTCGGCAAAGGTTGGGTTGATCACGAACTCACCGTTCACGCGCCCCACACGTACCGCAGCCACGGGTCCACCCCAGGGGATGTCCGAGATCATGATCGCGGCGGAGGCAGCATTGATGGCAAAAATATCGAGCGGGTTGATGCCATCCGCGGAAAGCGAGAACATGATCACCTGCACTTCATTGCGCATGCCGTGCTGGAACAACGGGCGCAACGGCCGGTCCGTGAGGCGCGACGTGAGGATCGCGTCGGTGCCGGGGCGGCCTTCCCGCCGGAAGAACGAGCCGGGGATTTTTCCACCCGCGGACATTCTTTCTTCGTATTCCACCTGGAGGGGGAAGAAGTCGATGCCTTCGCGCACGCCGCCCATGGTGGCAGCCGCGAAAACGATGGCATCGTTTGTGCCGAAGGTCACCGCGCCGCCAGCTTGCGCCGCCAGTTTGCCGGTCTCGAACGTGAGGGTCTGGTTCCCAATGGTGGTTGAGTATTTTTTTGATTCAGGTGCCATTTTATCTCCTGTGAGCTGACATCCACCCATGTCGCAGACTGTCGCCGCGGCGACGTGTGCCAGCGGGGGCGTCTACGAGATTCCAAAATTACGCAGTCAAGCCGCGCAACTTTGAGAGGTGTTTTATGTCGGTGAATAAGCCAGCCATTGTTTGATTCCGCCTGGTCAGGGACTGAAGAGCGGCGGTGACGCCTGGGCGTCATCTTCGCTATTCAATTCCTGACAGCGGGCGGTAGATACGCGTAGGGGCGACCGGTTGGGTCGCCCCTACATAAAAATTACTTGTGGCGCAGTTTCAAGCTATCGGTGACTCCCAGATAACGCTGGTAGTCAGATTTGCGCAAGTAAGCCAACAGGCGGCGGCGGTGCCCAACGAGCTTGAGCAATCCACGCCGGCAGGACTCATCTTTTTTGTTGATCCGCAAATGATCGGTCAACTGCTGAATACGGCCCGTCATAATGGCGATTTGCACTTCCGGGGAGCCGGTATCCGCATCATGACGATGATAGTCCGTGATCAGTTTTGTCTTAACTTCTTTCGCGAGCGGCATGACGTATGCTTTCCTTTCTCTGCCGCTTGTCTCATTGCTACCAAACTTACGAATGTTGGGTTTAGATGATTATGCGGCACGGTGTAAATTATGCAGGTCTCCTTGCTCATAGCCCGAGCCCCTTTTTGGGGGAACCATTGAGCAGGACCAAGTCACGGGCGAAGATTATACCAGAAAAAAGGGTCATGTCATTCTGAACGACCGGAGGGAGTGAAGAATCCCCGGTGATTTCAGCCGATCGGTTGAAATTATCGGGAGACCCTTCGCTACGCTCAGGGTGACAAATCGTAGGCTAGACCTCCACCTGGATGGCGCTGCCCGATTCATAGCGCTTCAAACCCAGCCGAAAAACGGCTACCGCTATGGAGAGGAACGCCGCCGCCCCGACGAGCAGTTCCGCCAGACTCTGCCAGGTGAACGTGCGGACGAATTCCGCCGGGACGGCGCCCATCAATGCGGCCGGGATGAGCGTGAACAGGATCAGCTTGGCATAATTATCGAAGAGTGTGATGGGATAAACCCCGAAGGTCAGCATGGCATTGAGCGCCAGCGCCGACAGATTGGACATGATCCCCAGCCAGAACGCCAGGCTCTGGATCAGGATGAGAAAGGCCGCGAAGACGGTAGCCGCCAAAAGCGTCGCGAGCACGAAGCGCAGCAGCCCGTCCCAGGTGAAATATCCTGAAAGCCAGTAACTCACAAATCCGTAGGTGAAGTCGCCCATCCCGCTGGCGATCATGCGGCTGGCAACTGCATGGAGCAGGACGGGTCGTGGAAAGGAGAGGTAATAATCAAGGCGGCTCTTGCTGATAATATCGCTCAGGTTGAAGGCGTTGCCAAACAACATGCTGACCAGACCGAACGCGCTAGCCAGCACGCCAAAGGTCAGATACATGTCGTTGAGGCCCCAGCCGCGTACGTCCTGGAAGCGGTCGAAGAAGATGATCCAGATCACAAAATAGATGAAGTTGTTGAGCATCATGCCGATGACCTGCGACAGGAACGCAGCGCGATACTCCATGGCAGAGAGCAGATTGGCTTTCCAGACCGCGAGCAGGAATTTGAGTTCTTTCATAAATTCTCTTATCCATCATTGCCCCGGCGAAAGCAGCCGGGGTTGCGAGCCGTAGGCGAAGCAATCTCACGTGTTCTTTCTATTGAATATGAGATTGCTTCGGGCTGCGCCCTCGCAATGACATGGATCTTAGCCTCCATTCACCGTGAGATACGCCACGCCGCGCCGGTAGGCAAATGTGAGCACGACGGCAAGGATGACGATCCAGATCATTTGAACGGTCATGACGCTGACGAACAGCTCCATCGTCGGCGTGACGAACAGGCGCGCCGGACCATAGGTGATGCTCGAAAAGGGGAGCGCTTTAGCGACGACCTGCAGCCAGCCCGGGTAAAAATCCAGTGGGACAGCATACCGCCGAAAACAAAAGCCAGCTTCTGATAGATCCACATAAATGCAGACACGTCCTCCGCCACAAAAGCAGAGAGACCGATCATCACGGTCACGCAGAAATGCAGGATCCAGGCGCCGATGACCGCTGGCAGAGCGATGATGATCCCTTCAGGGTGTTCGGGCGCGCCGGCCAGCCAAAAGATCAGGGCGCCTCCAAAAAGGGCATTCATTGCCGAGCGAAAAATTGTCTCTCCCATGGTGGTGCTGAACTGGTACAGGAGAAAATCATAGGGCTTGTTGAGCAGGTAGGCGATGGAGCCATCCTTGACGTTTTCCGAGATCGTGCGTGCCAGCGGGGGACGACCCAGTTCGATGCTCTCGGCGAGCATCAGGTACCAGAGCACATCCCGCAGGCTCAAGCCGTTGATCACATCGCTGCCCGAGGCGGCATACGTGACCTTCCAGAGCTGATAGAAGATCCACATGAACGGGATGATCATCAGACTGCGCCCGACCAGCTCCCCAGGATAAGCGAGGCTGTTGGTCAGCGTGATCTGAAAGATAGCCCAATACTTTTTGAAAGATCTCATCGTTTCTACTTCTGTACCAGCGCAAACAAATGACCGGCGCCTTCACAGGTTTCATCTGCTACGCGCCTTGGCCAGATGATCGAAAAACCGCACTCATTCAACATCTTGAGATATGTTTCTGTGTCGTAGTGACTCCAGTACATGCGCGTGCCGAGATAGTCTTCGTCAACGTCGTCAACCAGGTTTTCGGCACCCAGGCATAGCAGGCCGAAGCCACCTGGCTTTAGCATTCGGTGAAAATTGGTCAGCAGGAGCCGGTGCTCTTCACGCGGAATGTGAATGATGGCGTAGTAGGAACAAATTCCATCGAATGTATGCTCTGGGAAATCCAGTTTTGTCATATCCTGGCAAATAAACGCTGCATTCCGAACATGCTTTTTTGCCAATTCGATCTGGGCTTCAGAAAAATCCACACCGGTAATATGGAAGCGTTCACTCAGCGTACGACTGATGGGTACACCCGCGCCACAGCCTGCATCCAACACTTTCGCATGGACAGGTAATCTCTCGATGAACTCACCCAGCAGGCGGACATCCTGCGAGTCGCGCCTGCGTTCGGCAAGATAACGGTCCGCGATGGTGTTGTAGCCTTCCCTGACTGTCTTCTTGAAGTCCATGCCGAGATTATAATCCTGATGATTTTAGATCAGAGGTTGTATGAAAGAGATCATTGAAAAGATCGTTGCCGATCCGCGTTATCAGAAGAACATCGAATACGGCGAGCCGCGCTCGGGGCATCCCGAAGGGAAAGTGAAATATCATATTGCTGAACTGGAAGAGAATTTGGAGAAGATGGCTTCCCGCGGGGTTTCAGAGCAACACTATTGGAAGTTGAAGTTCCTCATCCATGTTCATGACACCTTCAAGTCAGAAGCAATCCCTGACTCGCCCATTCTCAGCCCAAATAGCCACGCCTCGCTGGCGAGCCGGTTTGCCTCTGAGTTCATCGATGATGATGACCTGCTGAACATGATCCAGCTTCATGATGTGAATTATGCCCTCTGGCTGCAATTTGACCGGACAGGCTCCTACGATTTACAGCGTTTTGAAAGCCTGCTTGAAACAATTCAGGATTGGGATCTCTTTCTTATGTTTCTCATCATTGATGGAAACACAAAGGGAAAGGACCCCAGGAAAACTGGTTGGTTTATCAATGAGGTCAGAAAATACAAGAGCACAGTGATTGATGAATCCTGGTTGTTGTGAAAATCAGACAGCCTCCTGTTTTGGGATCACGAGGGATATCCAAACGATCACGGGATGGCTCAATAAGGTTTCAGGCTCTTGAGCGCATTGAAGAAAACCCCCTGTAGTAGCTCACGGTTTGACATCTCTTCCTGATCTTGTACAAGCTCCAGGTAGATGCTTCTCAGGAGATTTCGGGAATTTTGAAAAGCGCGGTTTCTTTCCTCATCCACAGAGGCGCCTTTCCAGTCTTTTCCATCGGGGTGGAGGAAGGACTTTGCCCAGAAATCCATTTTTTCGAGCGGGATCAAGCCGCGGCGGATGACTTCGCTTACAGCACAGGCAAGTCTGTCATCTTCGCTGTGGACATAAATCCAGTTCATGGAATGGGTAAGCTTGTCTGATATAGCCTGCAATATCATTTCCAATTGATCCTCGTCGATGAAGCGGCTCTTTCCGAGTTCAAGCATCAAATCTGCTGTGTGAGCGAGCGCATGTGCCCAACCCTTGGCAGGCACGTGTCCACGGGGATCCTTTTCCGCGTTGAGGTACCAGAGACCCTTTGCAAGAATTGATTGGACCTGGTCTTTTTCCAGCAGCGGCGTCTTGTTGTCATTGTGCACGATCTCCGCCAGGAACAGAACAGCGAAGGCGCGCAGGAACACAGAATCCGATTCGGTTTCGCCAATGCCTTTTTCCAGGCTGGTGAGCAACTCCTTTACGTGCGTGCTGACTTCCTCTTTTGTGTACATCTCACGCTCGAGCCAGCTGGCATAGACAGAATATGCGATTTCATCGCGTAATTCCGGGTCCGTGCTGGGGAGGTAGCCGAAGAGGATTTTCGTCAGTTCCTGTAGCGTGTGCCCGCCCGGGATTTTGTAATCGTTCCTGGCTATCGAGTCCCAGAAGTCTTTATCCATGAAACATTTCTCCTGTCATGCGAAATAAGAACCGGTTTATTATACGCGTTCCAGGCTTAATATCAGCTCAAATTGATTTACATCACTGTATAATACCGGCTCGAGGAGACATGTTATGGGACCGACGATCAATAACGGCATTTATGATGAACTTGCAGACACTTGGTGGGATGAGAAGGCGTTTCTTCACCTGCTCAAGGCGATGGTGAATCCGTGGCGGGTTCCCTATTTCAAGGAAGCCCTGACGAAACATTGGGGTCAGGGCTTGAGTCAGGTCCGCCTGCTGGATATCGGCTGTGGAGGCGGTGTGTTGACCGAAGAGTTCGCGTTGATGGGCTGCCAGGTGGCGGGCATCGACATTTCACCCGGGTCCATTGCCGTCGCGCAGGCGCATGCAGATCAAAGCGGGCTTTCCATTGATTACCGGATCGGCGAGGCGACAAGTCTGCCCTTTGAAAATGGCAGCTTCGAGATAGTCAGCTGCTGCGATATGCTGGAGCATGTCCCGGATTGGAAACAGGTCATTGCGGAAGCAGCTCGCGTGCTCAAGCCGGGTGGTCTTTTCTTCTTCGATACGATCAACCGTACCGCAAAGAGCAAGGTAACGTTTATTTACGGACTGCAAGAGTCGTCGTTGACCAGGCTCATGCCTGACAACACGCACATCTGGGAGATGTTTATCACGCCGGATGAAATCGCTACTGCACTCCGGGTGCACGGAATGATGGTTGAAGATATGAAGGGCGGAAAGATCGCCAAGAACCCGCTGGCCACGCTCTGGGATGTCCGCCAGCAAAAACAAGGCCGGATCACATTTGGGGAATTGGGCCGCCGGCTGGAGTTGAAGCTGGATAAGGATCTGTCGCTCAATTATCTGGGTTACGCACGCAAGGCTGTGTGACGTTTTTGCAAGTGCAGTGTACCCCCGGAGAACCCCGGGATTTTTCTTAATCTAACTTAAGTTGCTACCATCCCCTTCATAATGTCATGCTGAGCCCTTCGGCTTCGCTCAGGATAAACTCCGCGAAGCATCTCTACCCTTGAAAGCGAGATCCTTCGGTCGCGGAAGAACGCTCCCTCAGGATGACATATCCTCTCCTTCTGTAAAGGTAGCAACTTAGGTTGATCTATGCTTTTGACAAATCCGCCAGCTTCGCTGAGTGTTTTATTAATTCTGCTCTCAACGCAGCTGGTTCGCGTATGACGAAGTCAAAGGAAAAAATGGATATCTGGCGCGCCAGCCAATCCAGATCTTCCACGCTGCCGCGCAGGATGACCCCATCTTTGGTGGACTCCAGGATCCCGAGCACATCGAAGACTTCTCTTTCTGCAGTGGCAATATCTGTTTTGAGCAGCAGCTCAAAAGCGAATCTGCGCGGCAGGGTGGCTATGGCTTGCATGATGTGCGCCAGCGGATCAAAGCCTGCAGGGCGCTGAAAATGCTCATCTCTCGTGTTGATATTTGTGATACGGTCCAAACGGAAAGAGCGCAGCGCCCGGCGGAGATGGCAGTATCCAACCGCGTACCATTTCTGCTGATAATAGGTCAGGCCATAGGGATCGAAGTCGCGCTCGGTATCTTCACCCTGGCTGGGATGATATTGGATGTGAACCCGTTGCTGGAGCTGAGCGGCACTGCTTATGCTGCTCAGCACCGTTTCGCTGGGCGGAGTCGAGGGGGCAGGGCTCCGGTCCAGTGTGATCGTTTCGGTCAGGGCGCGCACGCGGCCCTTTAACTCGAGCGGCATGACGCGTTCCAGCTTGGCTAACGCGCTTTCGACGGCGCGGTCCGTATCGGGAAGGTTGAGACGGCGCGCGGAGATCAATCCAAGGGTCAGGGCGAGAGCCTCCTCGTTTGTGAACATCATTGGCGGGAGTTTGAATCCCGGCGACAATACGTACGCGCCGTTGCGGCCGCGTTCCGCTTCGATGGGGATCCCGAGATCCTGCAGCATGATGATGTAACGCCGCAGCGTGCGGATGTTCACTTCGAGCCGCTGCGCCAGCTCCGGGCCTGACATGCGCCCGTGAGCCTGCAATACCGCCAGTACGGCTAACACACGTGTGGTGGGATGATACATAATCGGCGAGTATACACCAGCCGTTTAGACTTTCCCTGTCAGCCGCGAGCGCGGAGTTGGAGTTAATCTCAACACCTCGGGTTTGCGTTTGAGATGCCTTTTCAAGAACGTCGCGATTTCATCTTTCAGGAAGATTGATTTATCGAATGTGATGAGGTGCCTTTCATACGCCTCCAGATCCTGAAAGCCTGCGAACCAGACGAAAACACACTCTCCCTCGCGTACCGGCAATTGAGGATATGTGTTCGGGCTATCTTCCGTGACGAAATAGGCGAGGATCGAAGCGCCGGCTACTTCCAGCATGGAGCGAATGCTGTTTTCAAAATAGTGGATGAAATCGGGATCTGCGGGCGCATCAAAATGACAGATCGTGGCGGTAACAAAGCCGTCCTGCTGCGCGCGACTGCCTGGAGGAGGACGATTCCCGTTTTTGAAGGAGAATCCAGAAGTCGGGTGAGCGAGGCGCAGCAAGAGGACATTATCCGAATCGATCATGGTGGCATTGGCTGCGTCCCGATGGGTTTTCCAGACGGGTCCGCTATAAAAGGCGTGCAGCGACTGAGCCCGCGCGGACATGTCATTGAAGCCGCGCAGCCAGACAAAGCGATCCGGGTCGCCCAGGTCATAAAACTGGCCCAGGACCTGAATCCCGACGGCTTCCTGGGTTTCGACAAATTCGCGCTCGAAGAGCTCGATCAACTCAGCGCGCCGGCCTGGATGCAGAGTGTAGATCCTGAGCTCGACAATCGGGGAATAGGCGGGTTTACGCACGTTCGAACTCCATGATCCAGTTCGTTTCCCAGGTTTTGCCGCCATCTTCTGAAAATGCCTGTTCCCACTGAGCGGATTTCTCTGTGATCTTCGACCAGATGAAGCGGCTATAAATATGCCGGCCTTCGAAGACTTCCTGCGAATAAAATTCGCCGCCTCCATCCTTGAAACTGCCGATCATAGGAACATCCAAAGTCCCGGTCAGGTCCGTTGACCAGTAGATGCTCCATTCTTTCGATTCAGGGTCGAACAAACGCAGACTGATCGCGTGGACCGGACCCGCCTTCCGGTGAATAACGTTCTCGTCCAGGTTGCCCAGCCCGTTCAGGGTTTTCCTGTCCACTGTGTCTCCGTCAAATTCCTCCCAATCCGTTGACCCTTTCAGGCGCTCCACCAACCGGCGGTGATGGACCTTCCAGGTTCCAAGCAGGAAATCAAAATCGTTCCGTCCGTCGTTTTTCGTCTGCATAACCTGCTCCTTATACGCGCTCGAACGTATTCATCCAATTCGTCTCCCAGGTCCGGCCGCCATCGATCGAGAAAGCCTGTTCCCACTGGGCGGAATTCGCGGTGATCTTCGACCAGGTAAAACGGCAGAAGATGTGCCTGCCTTCGAAGACTTCCTGCGAATAGAACTCCCCGACGCCATCCTTGAATTTGCCAACCACCGGGACGTCCAACATCGCGCTTGTGCCCGCCGCCCAGTAGATGCTCCATTCCTGTGACTTCACATCGAAGAGACGCAGCGTGAAGCCGTGTGTGGGACCGGTTTGCCTGTTCATGACGACTTCGTCGCAATGAGCCAGCCCGTTCAGCAGCTTCCTGCCCACGGCTGTCCCATCGAACTCCTCCCATTCCGTGCAGCCTGTCAGGCGCTCCTTCAGCCGGCGGTGGCGCATGATCCAGTTGCCAACCAGGAAATCAAAATCATTGCGTCCGTCGTTTACTGTTTGCATGTACTACTCCTTATCTATAAAGTGGATCGAGCTACATACTTAGTATAGGGACAAATGCGGACAGGATCGTTCCTGATTTAGAGATTGGAGATGGTTCTCTTTCCCCGACTCTTATCAAGTGTTGTAAAATTCCATAGTACTTGTGACACCGTTCCATTCGTCGAGGCTATTTATGAATAAATCGAAACAAGTTGGAAACATCGTTCTTGTACTGGCAGGATTGTTGACTGCTTGTACGCTCTCCCCTACACCGACCCTGATTCCAGTCGCAACGGAAAGCCCTCTGCCTGCGTTGAGCCCTGCACCCGAACGCCTGCCCTTCGAAGGGATGTGGATGAGCGCAGGCGATGAGCCTGTGATCCTTGTCTTCAGCAAAGACAGCATGTACAAGGTGGAAGCCGATCTGACCCATCCGGACCAGGCATATCAGCGTGAGCAATTCGCCAACGTCCTCTCCTATGATCTGGAGAATAACCATATTTCTTTGCGTACACAGTGGATGCGAGTCGCTGGCCTCATGCGGGGTTTCGATGCCCCCAACTTCAATATCACCTACCTGATCGATGGCGATACCCTGCGAGTGGGCCTGGGCTGGGAAGAATTTGCAGCAGAGACCGATCCTCTGCTGTATTATCGAAAATAAGAACAAATTCAAGACGAAAGAAACTTTGGAGATGATGAAGCAATCAACGAAACTTCCTGTTTTGCCGTTTGCGAGCAAAAAGAAATGGGCGGACTGGCTTGCCAAACAGCACGACAAATCCGCAGGGGTGTGGTTGAAGCTTGGGAAAAAGGATTCAGGTATCCCATCCGTCACATATGAGGAAGCTCTGGATGTTGCCCTGTGCTACGGCTGGATCGATGGACAGAAAAAGGGCTTCGACGACAAATACTGGCTGCAGAAATTCACGCCGCGCGGACCCAAGAGCATCTGGTCGAAGATCAACACCGAAAAAGCGGAGCGGCTGATCGCCAGCGGCGCGATGAAGCCTGCGGGTCTCAAGGCCATCGAGGCAGCCAAACAGGATGGCCGCTGGGCGGCGGCGTA
>Ga0105092_10002252_pt1 | contig 10293 bp, 5 predicted proteins | sample PPLLak2March2015_FD_87021 | JGI IMG/M metagenome (GOLD analysis project Ga0105092, IMG submission 87021) | Freshwater sediment microbial communities from Prairie Pothole Lake near Jamestown, North Dakota, USA - PPLs Lake P7 Core (1) Depth... | ecosystem: Environmental > Aquatic > Freshwater >...
CCCAAACCTGGTTGGCGTCCATCATCAGTTTGCGGTCGTTGCCGATTTCTTCGCGAATAATGGCGGCACGACGGCAGTCATCCTCGATGCTCCGGCCGACCTTCATTTTGAAATGCGTCCAACCAGCGGCGACGGCTTCGCGACACAACTCGCGGAGTCGTTCGTCGGTATAGCCGAGCCAGGCGGTTGAGGTCGTATAGGCGGGATAGCCGTGCTGCAAAAGTTCTCTTTCGCGCTCCGGGCGGCTTGGCTGCTTCTCCCTTAGGAGTTCGAGCGCCTGCTCGGGGGTTATGACGTCCGTGATATAGCGAAAATCGATGCACCGGACGATTTCTTCCGGGCTCATATCCGAGAGCAGTTTCCAAAGCGGCTGGTGGCGCGACTTGGCGTACAGGTCCCAAACGGCATTTACCAATGCGGCTGTAGCGAGATGGATTACTCCCTTTTCCGGCCCGACCCAGCGGAGCTGGCTGTCGCTGGTAAGGCGTCGCCAGAAACCTCCAAAGTCGCCGGCAATCTCCTCGATCGTCAGACCCACGACCAACGGGCTGAGAGCGTGCACCGCGGCGACACACAGTTCGTTCCCCCGGCCGATCGTAAAAGTCAGGCCATGCCCTTCCAGAGGACCGTCGGTACGCAGGGTCACGTAGGCTGCCGAGTAATCCGGATCGGGATGCATCGCGTCGGAGCCAGCCCAGGATCGGGAGGTAGGGAAGCGGATATCTCGAACCTCCACTGCGGTTATTCTCAGGCTCATCAGTGATTCGACTGTAACGAGTAGCGGCAGATGTGTCAAACCCCTTTGATTCCGGATCGCGGCGGAGACTCCGCCCTAATCCGTAATCCGCAATCGCCCTCCGTGCTACTATCAAGCAGGTTATGGCCAAGGCTGTTGTTCCGCCGCCGATTCCAGTCGCGAAGGATCCCTACCGGCCCGATCCGATCGACATCTCTCCTCCACCGCAAAATCTGACGGCCATTCTCGGTCGAATCGGTCCGGGACTTATCTTGTGCGCGTCGATCGTCGGATCAGGCGAGTTGATTGCGACGACGACGCTCGGCGCCCAGGTCGGCTACTCGGCCCTCTGGGTGATTCTGCTCAGTTGCCTGATAAAACCCGCGGTTCAGGCTGAGCTTGGACGCTACGCGATTGCCACCGCCGAGACGGGACTTGCGGCAGTTAACCGGATGCCGGGTCCGCGCTGGAAGGTCAACTGGGTGGTGTGGGCCTGGGCCGCAACCGTTGCCATGTCGCTCTTCCAGATGGGTGCCATGCTGGGTGGACTGTCCCAGGTGATGACGCTGATCTTTCCGGCCGTTCCCACATTCCTTTGGGTTTTGGGCTTCATGGCTCTTTCCCTCGCGCTCTTGCTGGGGGGAGGCTACGAACGTATCGAGAAGCTGGCGATGGTCAAGGTCGCCCTGTTCACGATGCTGACGTTCCTGTGCGCTCTACTGCTCACTCGCATGCCGGACTACTTCTCGTGGAAGCAGGTTGGCGATGGGTTGAGACTGCGGTTGCCGGGCGAAGGCCTGATAACCGCAGTGGCCGTTTTCGGGATTACGGGAGTCGGGACGACCGAGTTGTTCATGTACCCCTACTGGTGTCTTGAGAAAGGCTATGCGCGATTCGCCGGTCCGGCAGACGGGAGCCCGGAGTGGCGTTCCCGGGCGCTCGGCTGGATTCGGGTGATGCACCTCGATGTCTTTGCTTCGATGCTGATCTATACCACGGCAACGGTGGCTTTCTACCTCCTCGGAGCTGGGATACTCCACAAGAAGGGGCTCGTCCCGGCAGCCACCGACATGATTCCGGTCCTCTCGAATATCTACACCGACACGCTCGGGCCTTGGGCTTTGTATTTGTTCTACGTAGGGGCGGTGGCGACTCTTTACGGCACTATTTTCGCCTCGACCGCGGCCCATTCGCGAATCTATCCCGACATGTTGCGTTTGATGGGATTCTTCGCGGCCGAAGACTTTGCCGCCCGCCAGAGATACCGTCGGCGGTTTGTCTGGATACTCGCCGTCGTTCCGGCGATCCTGTTCTTCCTGTTTCAATCGCCTGTCAAGATGGTGCTTGCCGGTGGCGTCGCGGCCGCGATAATGCTTCCCGTGGTCAGTATTGGCGCGCTGTTCCTCAGACTCCGGCACCTTCCTCGTCAAGTGCTGCCGTCGGTCTGGATCACCCTCGGTCTCTGGGTTGCCGTGATCGTGATCGTTTGTTTCACCGGTTATTACCTGTGGAGCCAGGTAATGGCGCTCTGAGGAGGATTTCGATTCAATCCTGTCAACCCTGTTAATTCTGTCAAACCGAGACGCCCGCGCTCCCAGGGACATATTACGATCCCAGTCCCGGGGCGTGCAGGCGCAGGAACTCTGTCACCCGCTGCCTCACTTGCCGGCGATGCGTGAAGATTGTCACGTGGTCGCCGCCCTCAACGGCCAGGAGTTCTGCGTTCGGCACGCGCTTCTGAAACGACGTTGCGTGTGGATTGAACGGCACAACGCGGTCGCCGGTTCCGTGCACCACGAGAAGAGGAACTCGCAACTGCTCAAGTGGGTAATCGGTCGCGCGGGTGACGGCGATGTCGTTTTCCGTCCCCCCCAGGCGTCGCCCCATCTGGTCCAGAGTGCTCAGGGTCAGCGCCAGAAGCAGCGGTCCGGCGATCGGATCCTGAACTGTACGCCGGCGCAAAACCGGGTCTGGAATGGATCGGAGAGCGGCGCTTTCCGGGTCCCTTTTTGCTTTCCAGCGCATGGCTCGGCCGAAGCCCGGCACGCGCGCGAATAGCTTCAGGATCTGAAACGCAAACGGCACCCCGCCTTCGATCCTCTCGCTGCAGGTTGAAACCATCACGAGGCCCCAGCACCGGGTTGGGTGGCGGAGGGCGAACTGGAGGGCGCAGGGACCGCCTCCCGACACCGCCATTACCGCCGCCTGGCCTGGCCCCAGGGAATCAAGGAGCTCCGCGCACAGGTCCGCCTGCTCCTCGGAGCTCGGCCCCGAGGAGAGCGGTGTGCCGAGGTATCCGGGCCGCGACACGCATACGTACCGATAACCGGCCTCTCCGATGGTGCGCGCGAGGAGCACGCTCTGATCGTACCCTCCCATCGCACCGTGCAGGGCCAGCACCGCAGGTCCTTCGCCCAACGTGGCGTATTCGACAGGCCCTTGCCTGGTACTCGCAACCCCGCGGACCGGTTCTCCTGTGATTTCCGGGATTGCCTTCGCTTCTCGTGCAGTCGCTTCTATCATGGCCTCCTCCTCAACGTCTGTTCGGTTCCCCGTTCGACGTTCCCCGTTTCAAGGCTCAAAAGCACTTGAAAAGCTGAACTTGGACGGTGAACGGTTGACCAACAGTGCGTCGAAAAACTTCACTTCTCTCCCTCCTCGAACTTCGGACGGCATATCATAACCGGCAGGGGAAGGAGTGACAAACCGAGAGGAAGCTGGCGTTATCCGACATTCGCAAATCCTCGCGAGCGAACACGAAACCAGGCACTTTTTGTTCGTGTCTGTTCGCGTTGGTTCGTGGATGAGCCCGCTTGTTTTTCGCAATTAATTCCTGCAATCAACGTGTAACCAAACAGCAGCGGCCGAAATCCAATGTCATAAGTGCTGGAGCACTCCGGCTCGCCCCTTCTCCAAGAGTTTCCGAGGCAGCTGCGAGACGACTGCTTCCAGCCGCCGCGTGTGGTCCCAACGACAAGTGAGCATGGAGGTGTGGCATGTCTCGAAGGAGCTGTGTCTTTTTGACGCTCGGCGGTTTCGCGCTGACATTGGTTGCAGCCGCGGTCATTCTCTTCCTTTCCTCGGCAACGGGCGTCGCCCAAGGGCCGTGGGGAGCCAACGGACCGCCGTTGTTCGGTTTTGATCGTAACCTGCTGGTCAGTTCTCACCAGATGCTGAGGGAGGGGAAGGAGACCTTCCGCTTTGACACTTTCGGCGACGAGGACTTCTGGGGTGGGGAACTGGGCCTTCACAACGCTATAAAGGGAAAGGCGCTCGGAGGTGTGGGACCAGGGCTCAGTCCACAGACGGCCCTGTCGCTCGGCTTGAAGGTCGATGTCGATGCCTTGCCCAAGTCGACGCTCCAGGCCTTACGGCGCGGTCAGGTTGATCTGACGGACCCGGCCACGACGGTCGCTCTGCTCAAGCTCAATTCGGTGGTCGGCGTGAAAGGCTTTTTCGATTCCCGGGGCAACCTTGATTCGGTTGGGATTCAGTGTGCTTTCTGCCATTCCACGGTTGACGACTCGGTCGCTCCCGGAATCGGGATTCGACGGGACGGCTGGGCGAATCGTGATTTGAACGTGGGAGCGATCGTTGCCTCGGCTCCGGATCTGAGCTTTTTTGCCGAGGCGCTCGGTGTGAGCCAAGACATTGTCAGGCAGGTCTTGAACAGTTGGGGACCGGGCAAGTTCGACGCCGAACTGGTCCTCGACGGGAAAGCGTTTCAACCCGGCTCAACCAAGCCTGCCGCAACGCTTATTCCGCCCGCCTTCGGCCTCGCCGGCGTTAACCTGCACACCTGGACCGGGTGGGGCTCCGTCACCCACTGGAACGCGCTGGTCGCAAATCTTGAGATGCACGGCAAAGGAACCTTCTACGATCCCCGTCTGAACGACGCCAGTCAGTTTCCGATCGCCGCCAAACTCGGACTCGGAAACGTGCGCAATGAGCCGGATCTTGTTACTCCGAAACTGCCCGCACTCCACTTCTATCAGCTTGCCCTCCCCGCACCGAAGCCGCCTTCGGGAAGCTTTGATAGCGTGGCCGCGCGCCGAGGAGAGGCGCATTTTAACGGCAAGGCGCAGTGTGCGACTTGTCACGTCCCTCCGCTTTACACCGAGCCCGGCTGGAACCTGCACACCGGTGAAGAGATCGGCATTGACAACTTCCAAGCCAACCGGGCCCCCGACCGCCGCTACCGCACGGCTCCTTTGAAGGGGCTCTGGACTCACACGAAAGGAGGCTTTTACCACGACGGCCGTTTCGCGACCCTACTGGACGTCGTTAACCACTACAACCAACAGTTCGACCTGAACCTGACGAAATCTGAGAAGGACGAGCTAGTCCAGTTCCTGCTGTCGTTGTGAGTTCCTGCTGTCGTTGTGAAAGAAAAGCTCCCGGCGGAGAGAAGCCGCTTGTACTTTCTGTCTAATTGGGATCTGATATGAGACAAACGTAAACCCCGCCGCAGCGGCTGCTTCCCGCCCTGGGAATGTACGCCCGCATGGGACAAAGGCTTATGCGGCTGTGCGGCGGCATAACGGCTGCTCACGCAGTGAGAGGAGCATAACCGATGGCTAAAGGAACAACGACTGAATCGGTAATCGACATCGGCAAGGCGCCGGTCATTGACTACAACAACAAGGATTGGGACGCGGCCAGAGCATCGATGGCGCCCGGTTACGTCTACGATGAGGTGGCTACTAGTCGGCAGGGAAGAGGCGCCGACGAGGCAGTGGCCCTCTGGCGCGGTTGGGCCGCGGCCTTTCCGGATTCAAAAGGAGAGATCCATAACGTCTTTCACAGTGGCGATACCGTGGTTGTCGAGCTGACCTGGCGAGGAACTCACACCGGCCCTCTGCAAACGCCGAGGGGAACGCTTTCCCCCACGGGAAAGCGAATTGAGCTGCGTGCCTGCCAGATCAATACCGTCACGAACGGCAAGGTCCAGAGCACGCGTCACTATTTCGACATGACCTCCCTGCTCCAGCAACTGGGAGTGACAGGTTAGGGCGTGATCGGAAGACTCTGGGAGCGCAGCCGAGAAGCGTGCGCTCCCGGGGCCTGCACTTTATGCGCATCTTGGAACCAGCAGGATCGAACAGAGCCGCAAGCGCAGCGCTTTTTGCGGAGCGCGTCGGACGCGTGCCAGAGCGAGACCCACTCGTGCTCGAGGCACGCATCCGACGCGCTCCGCAAAAACGCTGCGCTTGCGGCTCTGTCGGACCTCCGAAGACCTCAAGGACCTCAAGGACCTCAAAGACGGGAACCGGAGGGTGTCCTTCAGGTCCTTCCGGTCCTTCCGGTCCTTTGCTCCGCTGTCTTTCCGCTAGCGCTCTTTCCGAACCACCGTCTTTATGTCCTCCGGCGCCTCCGGGTCTCCCAGCGCCGGCCCATGCCAGACGCTGCCGCCGAAGGTCGTGATGTAGATCATCGCCGGATCGTTCGCATCTGGAATCACCCGGTGCCCCCACTTGAAATTGTAGCCTTTGATCCGAGACCAGGTCTCGCCGCGGTCCGCCGAACGGTAGGCCGAGTGCTGGAAACCGCAGGCGTAGAGAAGGTCCGGATTACGCGGATCGACGGTGACGTCGTAAATATGCTGGTCATCGCCGAGAACCTGGCGCCATGACTTTCCGCCGTCATTGGAGATGAAAATCCCCCCTCCCTGATCTCCCTCGGGCGTGGCTCTGCCCCACGCGGCGAGGTACAGTCGACGGTTGTCGCGGCTGTCGATCGCCAGCCCGTTGGGGCCGTTGGTCCCCTGGGGGAGAGCAACACGCTCCCAGTGCTCGGCGCCGTCCGTCGACCGGTACAGCGTCCCGTCGTGATCGTTTCCGATCTCGCCTTTATCACTGCGCCGTGCCACGACCAGGTAGAGAATGCCGTCGCGGGTGCGGGCCAGGCGCCAGGCGAACGGCTGCCGGCCGGCCAGACCCTGGCGTTTGAGCGTCCAACTGCGGCCGTTGTCGGTCGATTTGAACACTCCGTCTCCAAATCCGCAGGCGTAAAGCGTACGGGAGCCGACCGGACTGGCGGGATCGAGCAGGATATGAGTGATATCGGACTGGTTGATACCTCGATCCGTGACCTCCCAAGAGGCCCCGCCGTCTTTGGACGTCGCTATTCCTCCCTTGTACTGCGCGGGATCTGTCTGCCGCCACATCTTCGGACGAGGAAGGTCGTGGTTCGCGCCGAAGGCCCCCCAAATCAGCCCTTTGACCTTCGGGTCGAGCTCGATCCAGTAAGTCGTGTTGCGCCATTCTCGCGGAATTCCTTCGGTCGAGCCGATCCAGCTTTTTCCGCGATCCTCGCTCCTGAACAGGCCGATGTCGGTGTAGCTGATATAGAGGCGCGATTTATCGAATGGATCGAAGTGGACGCCGTAGCAGGTGGTGACGTCCAGACCTCGGGTCGTCCATGACTCCTGGCCCTTGACTGGAACGGAATTGACCGTTTCCCAGTTCTTTCCGCCGTCGGTTGTCCGGTAGGTGCGGAAAAGGTCGGTTCCGTAGCAGACGTCGGGGTTTCCCGGCGCGACGGCCAGGTTAACCGGTGCGTCGAACCAGACGCTGTAGTCCTCTCGTTTCTGCTTTTTCCAGTCGCTCGCCGCCCGGTACTCGACCCACGTCAGGCGACTGTTACCCGCCGGCCGATCGCTTTCCTTTCTGACCACCGCCCAGCTTTGCCCCTGGTCGGTTGTCTTCAGGACCCCGTTATATAGAGGCCCGTCATCGAGCCTCAGACCTCTAAAACCGAGGTAAGCAACCTCCGGACGCGAGTCGCACACCGTCACCGATTCAAAACGGGGAGGATCTCCGCCGGTCGCCTTGACGAGAGGAGCGATGGCGGCGCTTCGGTCTTCCCAGGTTTTTCCTTTGTCCTTCGAGACGAGGATGGCGCCGGTCAGGCGGCTTTCCTTCCAGGTTGCTTCACGGGTGGCGTAGACGACCAGGCCGTTCCCCGCCCCCCCTGCAGCCATACTCAGGTATTCAGGCCCGGACGTCCGGGGCTGGATCATCCCGGCAGCCGTCCGCAGGCCGCTCGAGGTTCCGACCAGCACCTGGGAGGAGATCTTATCCACCCTCAGGAGGAATAACACGTCGTCGCGATCGAGCTCCCCTGCCCGCCGCCAGCTCTTGCCGCCGTCCGTCGACTGGAGGAGCCCCCTTCCCTGACGTCCGCCGACGGCCAGGCTGATTGACTGCGGATTGCGAGGATCAACGGCGATAGCGTCGATGCCGCGCACCCCCTGGTAAGCCGGGTCTTCGGTCGTGTAGACCTGGCTCGCATGGTCACCCCGCATGTGCTCCACGGTGTGCTTCGCCGGGTTAGGAAAGATCAGGCTCCAGCTCCGAGCCCGGTCCGTACTTTTCCAAACCGCGTTGTTCGAGACGTAGATGACGTCAGCGTTTTGCGGGTCGTAGGCGACTCCGGTCAGTACCGCCCGGAGGTTAAAATTCCGCCAGGATCGCGCCCCGTCCAGCGTGACGTACATCCCAGTCATATCGCAGCCTTCGATCACGACATTCGGATCATGAGGGCTGACTGCGGGCCGGATCATAGTCCCGCCGCCCCCGGGTCCGACGATCCGCCATCGGTCAAACCGCGGCGCCGGGCCCCCCGCTGTCTGCGCAATGAGGAGACACGCCAGGAACGCACCAAGGTATCGAAATCTGCTCATCAGTCGTCCTCCGATCCTACAATAGCACCGCCGCCTCCTGATAAACTGCTAGTCAGTCAGTTAAAACAGTGGTCGCGGACGGCGGCGAATCCCGCTCCGCAGTCCTCGGCGTTGGAGTGAAACGAAAAGGGGCGAAGGATCGAAGGGGCGAAGGGGCGGAGGGAAAACAGGCAACGAGTTGACTTCCCTGTTTTCCCTCCGCCCCTTCGCCCCTTTTCGTTTCCGTAACGCGGTCGTTCTATGAACATCCGGCTTCTAGTGGAGCCGAACCCCTTTTAGTACTGCTCGATGGCGCTGGGGATCCTTTGGAATCCCCGGGCGAGATTACGTATGGAAAGGGCTTGCCAAGGCGGGACTGCCTAGGCGACACTGATTTCTGGTCTGCTTGACTGACGAGCAGCTACACGCCCGGCCAGTTTCGGGATCAAGAACGGAAGCGCACTTCAGCAGGAGGAACTATGCGACTGGCCCTTCTCGACTGGATTATCATCGCTCTGTCCATCGGTGTTTGTTTTGCCCCAGCCCTCTTGGTGGCGAAAAGGTCCGGCAAGAGTACAGCAGAGTTTTTTGCTTCAGGGCGGGCTGTGCCGTGGTGGCTGGCCGGCCTCTCCATGGTGGCCACGACCTTCAGCAGCGATACTCCGAACCTCGTCACCAACTTCGTGCGAACGCAGGGCGTGGCCGGGAACTGGCAGTGGTGGGCCTTCGTTCTGACCGGTATCGCCACCGTCTTTTTCTACGCGCGGCTCTGGCGCCGGTCGGGCGTGCTGACCGATCTGGAACTGTACGAGCTCCGGTACTCCGGCAAGGCGGCTTCCCTGGTCCGCGGCTTCCGGGCCCTGTATCTCGGGCTTTTCTTCAATTGCATCATTATGGCGTCGGTCAATCTGGCCGCGGTTAAGATCGCGGGGGTCTTGTTTGGGCTGGATCGCTGGCAGACGCTCCTGGCCGTCGGGCTGCTGAATGTCGTATTTGCCGCCCACTCGGGTCTGTGGGGCGTGCTCGTCATCGACATGATTCAGTTCTTCATCAAGATGACAGCCGTCATCGCCGCCGCCTATTTTGCGCTGAAACTGCCCCAGGTCGGGGGCATGAGCGGCCTCATCGACAAGGTGTCCGCCATGCGCGGCCCGGAGGGGGTCAACTACCTGAGCATGCTGCCCGACTTCTCAACCAACATGGAGCTGGCGGTCGCGATTTTCATCATGCCGATCGCCGTTCAGTGGTGGGCCGTCTGGTATCCGGGCGCCGAGCCGGGTGGTGGCAGCTACATCGCACAACGGATGTTGGCGTCCAAGAGCGAGAAGGACGCTTTGGGCGCCGTCCTGTTCTTCAACGTTGCTCACTACGTTATGCGTCCGTGGCCCTGGATCCTGGTGGGGCTCGCTTCCCTGATCGTTTATCCGCAGCTGTCGGATATTCAAAGAACTTTTCCGCACCTTAATCCCGCGCTGGTGGGTCACGACACGGCCTACCCGGCCATGTTGACATTTCTGCCGGTCGGCTGGATGGGGCTGATGGTCGGTGGGCTCATTGCGGCGAACTCGTCGACGATCCTGACGCACCTGAACTGGGGTGCGTCCTATATCGTGCACGATTTCTACCGGCGTTTCATTAAGTCGGATGCAACCGAAAAGCACTATGTGACTGCGGGAAGACTGGCCACGATCCTGCTGTTCCTCCTGTCCTCCTCTCTGGTCTTTGTTCTGGAAACGGCACAGGGGGCTTTCAATCTGATCCTGCAGATCGGCGCGGGCACTGGGCTGCTCTACCTCATGCGTTGGTTCTGGTGGCGGGTGAATGCCTGGTGCGAGGTTGTCGCGATGGTGAGTTCTTTTGGGATTTCGATCTTCTGGGCGGTGGCGGTCCGCAA
>Ga0105092_10002253_pt1 | contig 10289 bp, 7 predicted proteins | sample PPLLak2March2015_FD_87021 | JGI IMG/M metagenome (GOLD analysis project Ga0105092, IMG submission 87021) | Freshwater sediment microbial communities from Prairie Pothole Lake near Jamestown, North Dakota, USA - PPLs Lake P7 Core (1) Depth... | ecosystem: Environmental > Aquatic > Freshwater >...
TTACATTGCTCTTGGCCTTCGCCGGTCATTCTCGATTACAATATACCCCATGCCTTCCTCCATCTCGTTCGATCGCGCAGCGGGGATCTACAACAAGACTCGCGGTTTTCCAGGCGGAATTGGCCCGCTGAACGCCAGCCTCATAACCCAATTTCTCGATCGCCCGCTGGAAAAGCCATCAAATCGGAAATTGATCTGGCAGAGGTACCGGTGGTAATTTCTCGATCAGATGGAAAAGAAATCCGTGTCGGGATCGACATCGGCGGCACGTTCACCGACTTTGTCGTGCATGATCCAGTCTCGAACGAAATTAAAACATTCAAGCTGCTCTCCACACCTCACGATCCCGCCGATGTGGTCCTGTCTGGTCTGGCGATGATCCGGGAAGAGGCTGGAGAGAACATCCGCCTGAATGTTGTCCACGGCTCGACCGTTGCCACCAATGCTCTTCTGGAGAGAAAAGGCGCCCGCACTGCGCTGATATCTACCACCGGCTTCCGAGATGTGCTTGAAATTGGCAGGCAGAACCGTCCTGAACTTTATAATCTTTTCACCAGACCTCCTCAACCACTGGTGCCGCGCAATCTCCGCTTCGAGGTCTCAGAGCGGGTAGATAACCGCGGCCGCACCCTGGTAGATCTTCAAGAAAATGAGCTCGAACCTTTGAGGGCAGTCCTGGGGGAGCAAAAGGTCGAATCGGTTGCGGTCAGCTTGCTTTTTTCTTTTCTCAACCCGGAGCACGAAAAAACAATCGCCAGCCGGCTGCGCGAGGCAGGCTACCTCGTCTCCATTTCTTCTGAAATATTGCCAGAATACCGCGAATACGAACGCACCTCGACCACGGTGGTTAACGCGTACGTCTCTCCTGTCCTCGACCGCTATCTTTCTCGCCTGGAAACAGTCCTTTCGCACAGCAGTACACGCCTGCAGGTTATGCAGTCCAACGGAGGCCAGATCAGCATTCCGGAAGCTCGCCGCAACGGTGTGCGCTGTATCCTCTCCGGTCCTGCCGGTGGGGTCATGGGTGCCCTGGCAGTCGCCAGGCTGAGAGATTCAAACAGCAATCCTGAGGGGATCCAAATCCTTACTTTCGATATGGGCGGTACATCCACTGATGTTTCAATGGTGGAAGGCGCACCCGAGGTAACAAGTGAATCTATTGTCGGCGGATGCCCGATTCGAATCCCTGTGCTCGACATTCACACCATTGGAGCAGGTGGAGGTTCGATCGCTTCGGTCGATCTCGGCGGAGCACTCCGAGTAGGCCCGGAAAGTGCCGGAGCAGACCCCGGACCTGCCTGCTACGGCAGAGGCGATCCGTTCAGCTCGCCCGCTACCGTTACAGATGCCAACGTGGTATTAGGTCGTCTGGACCCAGATACGTTCCTGGGTGGAAAAATGCAGCTCGACTCTTCCCGGGCTCTGGAGGCGCTGAAACGGCTTTCACAACAGCTAAATCTCGATCCAATCGAAGCAGCACTCGGGATCATCGATGTGGTTGAAGCCCACATGGAGCGGGCGCTGCGGGTTATCTCTGTAGAACGCGGCCGTGATCCGCGCCAATTCACCCTGCTTTCTTTTGGAGGAGCAGGCGGGCTGCATGCCGCCAATCTCGCACGCCGCCTGGAAATCCCCTATGTCCTCGTACCTCCGATGGCATCGACATTATCAGCTTTTGGCATGCTCCAATCAGATATCGTCAAGGATTATTCTCAGACGGTGATGATTACCGGAGAGATTCCTACCCATCAAATTGCTGCTCTTTTTGAGCCGCTGCTTACCAAGGCATGGGAGACCTTACTAGCGGAAGACACACTTCCTGGAGATATCCTTCTCGAACCCTCCATTGATGTGCGTTATTCGGGGCAATCCTATGAGCTGACCGTCCCATGGCGAAACAACAGCCATTTGATCGGACAAGATTTTCACTATGCGCATAAAAAGGCCTACGGGTATTCGCGAGAAGATGCGCCACTCGAAATAGTTAACCTGCGCTTGAAAGCGATTGGGAAGGTACATCCACCAGAGCCGGTGTCTCAAGTAATTTCCGGCTCAGATCCATCCTCAGCACTTCTGCAGACCAGACAGGTAATCACCGGTCAAAACCAGTCCGGACCCGTTATTTCCGATGTCCCGCACTACCGGTTCGAGCTTCTCCAACCTGGGAACCATATTTCAGGTCCGGCCTTGATCGTACGTGAAGACACAACTGTCTTTGTCCCAGCCAACGACAAGGCTGTTGTGGATCCTTATGGGAATATTTTGATTTCAATACACATTGATAGGAGTTAGGAACTTTGTCCACCCATCCATTACGAATATTTACTGGTTCAGCACATCCTGCCCTTGCCCAAGAAATTTGCGATCTGTTAAGTGTACCGCTCGGCAAATCCAGCACCAGACGGCTTCCTGACAGTGAGATCCATGTTCTGATTGATGAAGTCGTGCGAGATCAGGATATTTTCCTGGTCCAGCCCTGCCCTGCGCCGGTAAACGACAACTTGATGGAAACCTTGCTCTACCTGGATGCATTTCGCCGGGCGAGCGTACACAGTGTCAGCGTCGTGATGCCTTACTTTCCTTATGCACGCCAGGAACGAATGTCGAAAGGCCGCGAGGCGATCAGCGCCCGGGTTGTAGCGAACCTCCTTGAAAACCAGGGAGCAAGCCGGGTGATTTATATAGATATTCATGCGCGCGCCATTCAAGGATTCTTTAACATTCCAGTCGATCCGCTCAGTGCCCTTCCTCTCCTTGCGGATTATTTTCGAAAACCAGAGTATCGTGATGCGGCTGTTGTCAGCCCGGATGTTGGCCGGGCAGGGTTGGCAGGCAGGTATGCTGAGCTGCTCAACCTGCCCCTGGTGGTGATGCATAAACGCCGCAAGACTATCACTGAAATCGAGACAACCCATGTAGTTGGTGACATCAATGGACGCCGGCCAATTATCATCGACGATCTCATGGCTGGTGGCAGCGTTCTAAAGCAAATTGACAACCTGTATGATCAGGGAGCAGTAGGAAGAGCCTGCTTTTCCATAACGCATCCGGTCTTGCTTCCATCCGCTCTTAAGATACTCGATGCAGATGCTCGAATAGAAAAACTTGTCGTCACCAACACCTTACCGGTACCTCCTGAGAAATATCACCCAAAAATCGAAGTCATATCGGTTGCCCCGCTGCTGGCTGATATCATTTATAACATCCATCACGGCATAAGTATTACCAGCAAATTAATCATTACATAAAAGGGTTATGGAAAATTTCCGCCCGATTCAGTTTGAAGTGTTCAAACATCTCTTCGCAGCTATCGCTGAGGAGATGGGTGTCGTCCTACGCAAAGCCAGCTACTCTCCGAATATCAAGGAACGGCGAGATTTCTCCTGTGCTCTTTTTGATGGGCAGGGGCGGATGATCGCCCAGGCAGCTCATATCCCGGTCCACCTTGGTTCGATGCCTTTGTCGGTGAAGGCAGCGGTTGAAAGCATCCCCGATCTGCATCCAGGGGACGTGATTGCGCTGAACGATCCATTTCGCGGCGGCACGCATCTGCCCGATATCACGCTTGTCACACCCATCTTTCTAGATACTGGGCCGGACCAGGAGCCTACAGGACTCTCTCCCAGGCCCTTCGGTTTTACCGCCTCAAGAGCCCATCACGCAGACGTCGGCGGGATGTCTGCCGGTTCCATGCCGGTAGCCCGGGAAATCTACCAGGAGGGTTTGATCATTCCTCCATTGAAGCTGATCGATGCAGGCCGTCCTAACCAGGCAGCCTTCGACCTGATCCTGGCGAATGTCCGTACCCCCATAGAGCGATCGGGCGATCTTGGAGCTCAGATAGCCGCAAACCAACGCGGGGCAGATAGATTCCTGGATACTGTCCACCGATATGGTGAAGGTGAAATCACGCGTGCAATAAGCGAGCTGCTGGCATACACCGAGCGTATGACACGCCGACTGCTGTCCGATCTGCCCGACGGCAGCTACACTTTTTCCGATTCATTGGATAACGATGGAATAAATCCTGACCCAGTTCCGATACGAGTGAAAGTGACGATCACCTCCGACAGTGCTATCGTCGATTTCACAGGATCAGCCCCACAGCAGCAGGGAAGCGTGAATGCCGTCTATGCGATCACACTATCTGCGGTTTATTACGTTTTCCGCTGCCTGATCGGACTGGATGTGCCCAACAATTCGGGCTGCCTGGAACCCATTGAAGTCATTGCCCCTCCGGGATCGGTGGTCAATGCACAACCGCCTGCAGCAGTTTCAGCAGGTAACGTAGAAACATCCCAACGCATTGTCGACGTACTCCTGGGTGCTCTGGCAAAAGCAGCTCCCAGGCGCGTTCCTGCTGCCAGCCAGGGAACGATGAACAACCTTACGATAGGTGGTTACGACCCGGAAAAGAAAAGACCGTTTGCTTATTATGAAACGATCGGGGGCGGAATGGGCGCTCACCCGGATGAAGATGGTCCATCTGCCTTACACAGTCATATGACCAACACGCTGAATACGCCTGTAGAAGCATTGGAATATGCCTACCCGCTTCGTGTGATTCGTTATGAGATTCGCAGAGGAACCGGGGGCGGTGGAAAGACTCATGGCGGCGACGGCATCCGCAGGGATATCCAGCTTTTGGCAGATGCCCAGGTTACTCTGGTCACAGAAAGACGATCCATCCCGCCTTATGGTCTGGATGGAGGGGAATCAGGTCATTGCGGTGAGAATTTCCTGATCCGCAGTGGACACGAAGAACGCCTGCCAGGCAAAGGATTATTCTATATGAAAGAAGGGGATATTCTCAGCATCCGCACACCAGGAGGAGGAGGCTTCGGCAAGCCCCGCTGATCAACTCCGGCTTTTTGCCGGGTTTTTCAACCTGTCCCATGCTCCCACCCAGGGTGTACCCAGACGGTGACGCTCGCTCACCTTGATATCGCCTAGTTTGCCAGCTACTTGAATGGAAATTTGAGCCACAGAAGGCCAATCTTCCGCCAGGAGGGCAGTTTTCATCCGCTCACCGAGGGTTTCCGTCCAATCCCATTCCATCCGAAACCGGTCAGCCTTGACCCAGTAGCCTCGCTTTTCCCAGGCCGCCACCGATGTATCAATGGTACTGGCAATTTCCTTTAGCGCAAGTACAATAAAGGCTGCCAAATCATAGGTCTTTTCGTTTGTCTCTGTCTGGCGCATGAGTTCTCGTATCGCCAGAACAACCGCTTTGGTCAGTCGCGTGCGCTCTTGACCAGAGCCTTCGGTATTGATGACACGTCCCAATGAAACCTCCAAGCTGTGTCGGAAAAAATTTAAAGGCGGATTATCCCGCCTTTAAAAATATTATATCCTATCCTGGTTTTTCTGAATCTTAACGATCTACATCTTCTTCTACAGATACATCTTCTTTTCTAGGTACATGCTTAAGATCCACGATCATTACATCAGTGCCCATGGAAGTGATAGAATCTGCCGGAATGCAATTCCTGGGTAAACCATACCCGGCCTCAATATTCTCGTATTCCGGTTTGATATTCGTAATCTGATACCCAACCACCTCACCTTTCGGCCCGATAAAAATATCATCCAGTTCGCCAACTCGCGAACCATCAACTGTAACAACCGATTGGCCTTTCAGTTTATTTCCCAGTGGCATCCATTTCTCAAAATCAGAAACATCCTTGGGATCGCGAATAACGTCCGTGCGCTTCAACAGCACGACATCCTCACCCCAAACCACCACTTCATCAGCAGTGATTATTTCGTTCTTCTTTTGGAGGAAATTACCTCGAGAAATGCCTAATCCGCTCACCTTCCGTTTCTCCGGATCGATGTATATGTCATTGATATTCCCAAGATTCCTGCCTGATTCCATACTGATAACTGGTTTATTACCGTAAATCCTAGCCGGTCTAGCTTGAGATTTATACTCTTCGTCCATTTTTCACCTCCCATTTCTGACTGCTTACCTCAACACCATTCCACTTGTTGTCTATACGCATATACTATCATTAAAGAAACTTTTCATCAATTAGGGAATGCCCTGACATTTTCGGACATGGAATAATCATGTTTGTAGAACCTTGATTTTCAGGGAATACTGTTTATAATCAGCATGTTCTGGGGACGTGCTGGAACTGGCAGACAGGCATGACTTAGGATCATGTGTCGAAAGACGTGCGGGTTCGATTCCCGCCGTCCCCACCACAGGAGGTGGGGGTATTGCTACCCCCACCTCCTGTATATAGGGGTTGGGGAAAAATCAAGTAAATTAACGTGAGTAATTGTGTGCAGTTGGGAGGGGTACATGGCAAAGCGAAGAGGCAATTTAGAAGGCTCCATTCACAAGCTGCCCTCAGGCAACTGGCGGGCGCAGCTCAACATCGTGTGCAAAAGGCTCTCGCACACAGGCCAAAGTGCAGAGGAGGATTACCGAAACCCAGTCACAGATCAGGAAGGGGCTTACCTACGACGCCACCCAGACCAAATTGACCGACTGGCTTGCGACCTGGCCGGAAGCTAAACGGGGAACACTTGCCACCAATACACAAATCAATACTACCCCGAATGGTGCAGTTTCAGTTACTCAAGTGGATCAGCGATCTGGAACAACACCGGGGATACGGCGACTTTGAGAGATGCCGCAATCACTCTGATTGCTGAGTATTCATACTAAAAGTTATCATAAACACCATCAACTATGAGAGGCACCAATATGAGCAAAGGGAATAACATTTCCGTTTGGAATATTCACTGCATGCAGAAATTTCTTGTTCTACTAGGGATTGCTATATGGATCTCCGGATGCAGCAAAGCCAGTCTAACACCTGCTCGCACAGTTGGCCCTATGGTGATCACCATTGCTCCTACCCCAACGCCTCCCTCGCTGGTCATCGATCTCACGGTCACTGCAGCCAACCAAGACTTGAGCCATTGGAAGTTGGAGTGCGCTGGGAATACATCTGGGAAATCAATTTCTGAATTACCCACCATCGAGCCAAATAAGGCAATCGTGCTTTCCCTGGATCCAAAAAGCAATCTGTGGGAAGAAAGTGCAGACTTCCCCACACTGATCGACACATCTGGCCAGCCCAAATACCTGGTCTGTATATTTAGAACCTGGACATACATTACGAGCTACAACATCTCCGATAATAAAAATATCCCCGGTTATCGAGAAGATTGGATGATTACTATAGAAGACCTGGATACAAATGCGGTTTATACAACAAAAGTCCTAATTGGACAGGAACCCCCGTATGAAGCTTTGTACGATGCATGGTCTATACCGACAGAAATAGTGGGCAATGATCCTAAAGAACAGGCACGTGCTATGCTGCTCGCAAGGCAGAATGTTCTATTTTCCCCGGTAACTCTCACGGTTCCGTACGGCTTCCAGAGCCTAGATTTTGCTCCCGATAGTCGGTCTTTGTTGGTACCTTTCGATGATGGTTACCGCCAGTGGGATTTCACCACGGACTCCCTCACTCCGCTCGATTTAAATAAGGCTCCGATAACCTGCGGTTTAAACAGTCGGTATATCAGCACTGCGCTCAATGGTCAAACGCTGATTACTGCCTGCTACCTCGGCGATTTCAAATTCGCCACAGAAGTCTGGGCCGCAGATACACTTGAACAGAAAGCCAGCTTTACCACCGACTATTACATAAATCCTCAGTTCGAGCTGCAAGGTAACCGGATCGTTTCTTACCGAGACACCATCAATACGCTAGACCTGAGTACAGGCGAAGTGACATCATCCCCTCTTGGATTGACTGGAGATGTTCGTTGGGTTTCAGCCGAAGCGAAATATGTCATTGAATACATATCTGAAGATGGTACATATCAGCTCTGGGATTTCGAAAAGAAGAAAGTCATCGCCTCATTAAACGATAACTTACAGAATCCCTATATCAGCCGGGATGGACGGCGACTATTTTCTTCTTTTGCCCAGGGAAATGTGACTATTCAGGTTTTGTCGGTAGAGAATATGTTGCCTCAATTGACCGTCATCGCCGAGCCTTATTCGGAATATTTTGTCTCGCCCAATGGTCGGGTATTAGCTATCTTGACCATAAACCAGGTCACACTCATCGATCTAGACAACTTGTCTGTGTTAAAAACAATTCCAGTAGAGAATCCCGGGTGGTCCTTATTATTTTCCCCCGATGGTGAAGCTATTGTCTTGCCCTTTGGAACCAATTACTCAAGCTCGTATATGTCCTCACCAGCAGAAGTGGTAGTGCTTAGTACAGGATTGCCATAACTATGTTTTCATCCTCGAGTATCTCACCTCTCACTTGTGGTCTGTTGTATACTTTCGTATAGACCAATCACAACTAATTCTATTTCAGAAACCTTATGACTAGCTAGATCAAACTGCAAGCGTACATCCGACCGGGTCTCTTCAGCCCTTCTGGCTTGTGGCCATGTTTCAGGACCGGAATGGTGTACTTACGATGGCAGCCGGTCGAAGCGACAAACTCGTCTAAAATCCGCTCTTTGATTTGTTTGTTCGCTTTCAAATAGCGAGGCTGAATGGTTTCGAGTAGTTCTCGTTTGCTCCTTTGGCTAATCATAGGCTCCCTCTCGCAGGTACCAGATTCTGCGGTAGGGTAACATCTTTTTTGTGCCAACGTTACTTTTCATAGTTAGATTCTTTTTGAGGCAATGCGATCATATATTCCTCTTATATTTACATGTTATAATCCCCCGAGCTTGTGGAAGAAACAACGATAGGGGAACCCAATCTCTACTTATACCGTCGAGGGAATCCAACTTTGAAAATCGAAACACAACAATTAGAAGACCAGCAGGTCAAATTAACCGTGGAGGTCGAGCAAGGACAACTTGATGACGCGAAACGGCAGGCCGCCAGAAAAATTGCAAAAAGCGCAAAGATACCCGGGTTCCGTCCCGGAAAGGCACCCTACAATATCGTCGAACGCCATGTTGGCGAATCAGCTATCATGGAAGAAGCGATTGAAATTCTGGTAAACAGCATATATCCTAAAGTTATAGAAGAATCTGGCATAGATCCTTATGGACCTGGCAGCCTGGAGAATATACCCAGCCGTGATCCTCTGACATTTGAGTTTAGAGTCCCTCTCGCGGCTTCCGTAGAGCTTGGTGAATATAAATCGGTACGAATTCCCTACGCGCTCGAAACCATCGAAGAATCACATGTGGAGCAGACGATCGAAAATATTCGTCAACAGCAAGCTGTTGTAGAGCCGGTTGAACGACCTGCGCAAAATGGAGACGAAGTAACAATCCTCTTGAAGGCCGATCGAAAGGACGTCAAGGAAGGTGAAAATCCGACCTTTATACGCGAACGATCTGTGCCGATTGTCATTCGTGCGGATACTGAACCTGATGAAACCGGCGAGGAATGGCCTTTCTCAGGCTTCTCTCGCAGCCTGGTTGGTTTATCCACAGGCGATGAGAAAACGATCCCATATCGCTTTCCTGAAGATTCTTCTTTCGAGCTTCTGCGCGGCAGTGAAGTGGAATACCATTTCGTTGTCGAAGATGTGAAATCGAGAACTCTGCCCGAACGCGATGACGAACTGGCAAAATCAGTTAGTGATTTCGAGACTTTCGAAGACTTACGCAAAGACATCCGAGAGCGGCTGGAGACTCAGTCCAAGGAGAATTACGACCAGGAGTACGAGGATAAGGTCCTTGGGGAGATTTTGAAGGATACTCAGGTGAAGTATCCCCCCCAAATGGTCGATGAAGAAATCCACAGCCTTATCCACCAGTTAGAAAGCAGGCTTTCTTATCAGGGGTTGGATTTAGACACATATCTCAAATCTCGTCAGATGGACGATGCTGCTCTCCACGAAGAATTGAAACCGGTCGCTGAAGACAGATTGAAGCGCTTCCTGACCCTCATGGAAATCTCTCGCACTGAAAAACTGGAGTTGGATCCAGCCGAGGTAAGCAAAGAAGCAGGCAAGACGCTGCAAATGTATGCAGGCTCTATGCAGCAAGGAAAACAGCCCCCAAATCTGAGCCAAAGCCAGATCCAGGCGTTGGTGAGCAACGTTGCTGCAGATATGACAATCCAGGCTTCACTAAAACGTCTGCGCGATATTGCCAGCGGTGAAGCGGAGAAGGTGGAACAGGCAGCCCCAGAAGCTGCTCAAGAGGACATCCCACTGGATGCGAAACAGGAAGCTGCACAGGCAGAAGCAGCCGTGCCTGAACCCCAACCTGAACCTGGCGAGGCTGTGGAATCAAAACCGAAGACAAAGACCAGGAAGAAAAAACAAAAAGCTGAA
>Ga0105092_10002254_pt1 | contig 10272 bp, 10 predicted proteins | sample PPLLak2March2015_FD_87021 | JGI IMG/M metagenome (GOLD analysis project Ga0105092, IMG submission 87021) | Freshwater sediment microbial communities from Prairie Pothole Lake near Jamestown, North Dakota, USA - PPLs Lake P7 Core (1) Depth... | ecosystem: Environmental > Aquatic > Freshwater >...
GGTTCCGATTGATCCTTCATGATTATCAAAGCATACTTCGGTTTGAGGATTTTCTTTCAATTGAAGATACATCGATTTCATGTCACCAGTCTGGAAATAAAATCCTGTTTCATCTGCAAACCAAAATCCCAGTGCCCTTACCCTGGGTTGATTGCCCTCAAGGGTTGCCAGAAAACAAACCTTGTTTTCATTGGCAAATTCAATACAGTCAGTATATTCTAAAGCCATGAAAGGTGATATTAGGTTTGGTTTATACATAATGCAAAATAGTTAAAATTTCAAAATATGCCGAAAATTTGATCAAAATATGTTATAGTTTGTTATATACACTGTCTCTAAATTCTCTCTGATAGTTAAATCATTAACCTTTAAATGCACGCTTATGAAAACAGTATTTATCAGATCAGGGTTAGCCTTGTTGATGGTGACCTTACTGGCCCTGTCAGCAGTTTCCCAAACTAATGACGAGATCCGTGACAAAATCGTCAAGATTAATCAGCAGATGGCCAAAGCCATGATGGAAGGCAACAGCCAGGCTGCGTTAAGCTTTTATGCACAGGATGCCGTTTCACTTCCCAATTATGGCAAAATGGTTAAAGGCATCGATGCCATTAAAAAATCAAACGATGAAATGTTGTCCTCCGGTATGAAAGTTAATTCCATGGAATTCAATACTGTCCAGGTCAATACCTATGGAAATGTTGTTTCCGAGATTGGTACCTACAAAATGAATGCCACAATGCCGGGAATGTCAACCCCAATTGATGACGCTGGCAAGTATCTTACCATTTGGGAAAAACAGCCGGATGGATCGTTGAAAATCAAGGTGGAAACCTGGAATACAGATACGAACCCCATGATGGAAAAAAAGTGAAAATGATGGACGGTTATCATATGCCCCTCAGAATGTAGGCCGCTTCATGACGGATCATTCCGATGCGGGGATAATAATCGATCGCCTTTGGTGCTGCAAGGAGGATGAGGTTGGCTTCAGGAACAGCCTCCCTCACCCTCCTCACCAGTTCCTTTCCAATTCCCATCTTCTGATAATCCTCACTCACTGCCAGATCGGAAAGATAGGTGCAAAATGCAAAATCACTAAGGCTCCTGGCTATCCCAACCAGTTTTCAACAGCCTACAGCCTAATAGCCTATTCCTCATCTTTAACCAGCCGCACCGAAAGTCCCCAGTTCACGGAATTATTGCCCCTGGTACCTGCTCCCGTCAGGTAATCCAATGACCTGTACCATGCTGCCTGGTTGGATGCATTGGTGGTTGTCCAGAAATTTCCTGCCTCCTGCAATGTATTAAAACTCCCGTCCCTGGCGCGCATTCCCCCGGGAAGGGCAGTAAACCCGCTTTCATTTGTCGCATCTCCATTGGGGGTCCTCCAGTGATCTGTTCCGGTTTCCTTGAGCTTTCCGCCTGCCTCGGCTAGCCCGCCAAGATATGTTTCCAGAATGGTCCATTCTGCATCGGTGGGTACATGCCATCCTGCCGGCGACAAACTGGAAGATACCACAACATACCAGTTATACAATGCTCCGTATTCTTCCTTGTTTGCTGATTCATCGTTGTCATACCAGCAATAACCGGGACCAACAAGGTTTTCCCAATCCGAATTATCCGTTACAAGGGCAATGGGAGTATCATCATTAAAACGGGTGGTTTTCAGATTCTCAGTAGTCCATATCTGTGACCCAATTCCAATGGCTTGATAAACATTTCCATCGATATCCGTTACTGTTGCTATTTCACCGGTATGGTCCTCTGGGGTTGTAAACATAATTTCATCTCCATAGGCAGTGCCAGCACTATTGGTAGCATAAGCCCGGGCATAATATGTCGTTTGTGGTGACAATCCTCTCATCATAACTGAGAATTCACCTGTTCCTGTTCCTCCCGGGGTTTTATTGTCTGTCACCTCAGGCATTTGCTCAGTACTCCAGCACACACCTCTTTCCGTCGGGGCCGAGCCTGATTCGGCTGTAATATTACCGCTGCAGGTTGCTGAAATGGGTGTGACTACATCCACCACCGAAGTAACGATCACCGCCAGGGATACATTGTCATCATCTTTACAGGCGGCTAAAATTAAAATCATCGATAACGCAAGCGATTTGTTTATTATAAAATGGATCTTCATAATTTAATGTATAAGACAGGATAAATAAAACGAAAATTTGCGCGGCTAATTATGCAGAGCCTGTTCAATATCCCGGATCAGATCAACCGAATCTTCAATTCCTACAGACAATCTCAACAGGTTATCCCTGATACCTTCCGCTTCACGCTCTTTTTTGGAAACGAGCCGGTGAGAAGTGGTAACAGGCGCGCAAATGGTTGATTCTATTCCGCCAAGGCTCATAGCAGGTTTTATGAGTTGGAGACGCTTTTGGAACGTGGTAATATCCTGGTTTTTTAATTCAAATGAGAGCATGCCCCCAAAACCCATCATTTGCCTTTTGGCAATTTCATGTCCCTTATGGCTTGCTAATCCCGGGTAATATACTCCATCAATTTCAGGTCGTCCATATAAAAAATCCGCGATCACCCCGGCATTCTGATTTTGTCTTTCTACCCTGACAATCAAGGTCTTCAGGCTTCTTTCAAGCAGGTAACACATGAATGCGTTCAGGCTGCCGCCAAAACTCAGCGCCGAATGGGTAATTCGTTGGATATACTTGTTATTTGATAATACTGCCCCGGCCGAAATGTCACTATGTCCCCCCAGGTATTTTGTAGCACTGTGTATGACAATGTCAATGCCAAATTCAATGGGGTTCTGATTTACCGGTGAGGCAAAGGTATTATCAATTACAGAAACGCAGTTTCTCATGCGGCACAATTTGCTTACTGCCTCCAGATCAACAATTGATAATAACGGGTTTGAGGGTGATTCAATAAATACAACCTTCGTATTGGGTCGCATGGCTGCCTCGAAAGTTCCGATATCATTATTTCCAAGAACGGTATACTCCAGGCCAAATCTTTTAAACTCTTCGTTCGCAAAATGAAGTGTACCGCCATAGAGACCGTTTTGAAAAAGACAATGATCACCCTGGTTCAACAGGCTGAGCAAGGTGGTGCTGACAGCAGCCATACCTGATCCAAAAACCAATCCGTTTTCGGCTTTTTCGAGTGCTGCCAGTTTTTGGATGATGACCCCTTGATTGGGTATGTTAAAATACCGGGGATATAGTCGATCATCTGTATCCAGGTAGCCGTATGATGTTGACGTATAAATTGGTGTATTAATTCCCCTGTATTCGTCTGCCTTCTGGCCTGCATGCACACTCAGCGTGCTTTTTGAATGATCTTTCAATTTGCCTCCCTCTTATTCTTTAAGTAAAAGTAATTCTCCTTTAAACAGCAGGTGTAACGTAAGAAATGTCGTAGATCCCTAATTGTTTTTCAATGGAAGCTACCTTATCCACCATGGTCTGAAAGCCATCTGCACCAAATAACTGGTGTTCCTGCTTTTCAAAATCCTCACCCATGGAATCATATTCATTTCGCGAAACAATTTTTCGCAGATTCGGGAAAAGAACAGAATCCTCCCGGGCTTCATGCACGCGATACATCCTGTTGAAAGTGTCAAGCAAATTAATTAATTTAAGAGCATTATCCGGGTTCTTCAGCGCATTTGCATTTCCCAGATTCAGGATCTGGTCGGTCAAAATCCTTCCTGCGTGATGCTGTATATAAAGTGCCTGAACCAGGTCGACCAGTTTATTCGCATTCACAAAACGGGGAAATAGATATTTTTCCTCCAGCATTTCATGGTAATCTTCAATAAATGAACGGATCATCTGGGCGGAATTCCGGAGGGCGTCAACCTGCAATTCTTCATTATTGACAAGTCTTGCCTTACAGTTGTCATAAATGAGCATGATCCGGTTTAAAACACCATGTTCCTGCATCAGATCTTCAACAGGTGAAACTTCATGCTCTCCCGTTTCTTTTTTACAGGAGGAAACCAGGTTTATCCCGGTAATACCAGCCAGGGTTCCAATCAGTACCCCCTTACGCAGAAATTCGCGCCTGGGCTTAATGATCAGTTGTTTAGAGCTACTGATTTTTCTTTCTTTGTTATTCATAACCTGGGGTTTAGTATGAATAAAAAACAATCGGGAATTATGCATTTCTCATCATCATTCACCGTTTTCCACGGTACAGGCAATTTACATCCTTGCAGTAATTGCAGGTGTACTGATCGTAAAGAACCTCCTTACCAATGCCGATAATCCCGCTGACCGATTTGATGGGTTTCATCAACATGGAGTCCGTAAGGCTTATCCCGCAAAAATGTTCCGGTAAAAGGCCGAAAAGTATAGCCTGCTCTTTCAATTCCCAGCCGCAGTATCCCGGACTATACCGGTTGGTGATCTTCAATCCCTGTTCCTCCATTGAAGATTTCAGCTGTTCCTGGATCATATCCATCGCCCGTTCCACCACAATAGATCCCAATGAATCGGCAATGTAAGCATGAACAGTATGTCCCTTTTTGTTGTATTCGGAAGCCAGCTTTGAAATCCCGGGTCCCGCTGTACAGGCAAATACAGCAATTAATCCGGCCTTGTCCATATGTCTTGTCACGATACTCCTGGTGTTTAACTCTACATCCTCCAGGATCGTCCTTTTGTTTTCGCGATCTATTCTGATGTTTTTAAAAAGGGCATAACCACCCTCCGGTTTTACCGATTTTTCCACATCTGACAGGATTTCCCTGATAATCAAAGGAAATGGTTCAGGCGCTTCCCCGGGCGTAAATCCAATATAATCGTCAATTAAGGAAGATTCGATTGCAAGCTCTTTAAAATCAAATTGATAGGATTTCAGAATCCCGCTGACCTGCTGAATTTGCATATCCGACATAATTATTCATTTTACTGATTTTCAAACTGAACAATGACAAAGATTGAATTCTTACGGCATTGTTTTAATCGCATTCATCATGGCGACCACGTTTTCGACCGGTACATTGGCCTGAATATTATGGACTGTATTAAAAACAAAACCACCCCCGGGGGAAAAAACAGAACATAGTTCCCTCACTTGCTTCTTTACGTCTTCGGGAGTGCCAAAGGACAATACCTTCTGGGTGTCAACGCCTCCCCCCCAGAACACCAGTTGCTTACCATACTTCTTCTTGAGGTTTTCCGGATTCATGCCGGCAGCGCTTATCTGAACAGGGTTCAGGATATCAAATCCCGCTTCAATAAATCCTTCCAGCAAAGGCTCAACGGCACCACATGAATGCTTAAAGATCTTCCATTCAGTATTGGCATGTATCCAACTGGTCATCTTCCGGTAATAGGGCACATAAAACTCCCTGAATCCTTCGAGATCACAAAATGTAGATTGTTGCGTACCGAAATCATTACCACAGAGATAAACTACATCAACCACATTACCGGCAATGCTGAATAATTTCTTCAAATTCTCAACGGCAATATCGGTCTGTCTTTCAAAAACTTCTTTGACAAAGTCTGGCCTGACCAATGGGCTCATATACCATTCCTGAATATCCCGGATACCCTTTGGATTTTTCATGAAAGGAGCAGGAACCAGCGCAATGTCTCCAAGCGCCGTACCGCCAAAATTGGCAACAATGCCACGATCACTTTTCTTGACTGTTTCAATCTGTCGGGTCCAGTATTCAATATCGATCGCTGACAGGGGTGCAAACTCCTCCAGGTTGTCATCCACATTTATTTTGACTTCATCCAGTGGTTCCTGCCGGATGAGCGTATCAAAAAAATAACCGGTTGATGGCATCCTGGCAGAAGGCCGGGCAGTTATATCCCCTTCGGGAAACAACAAAAGATCGCCACCAGCAAGCATTTTTGTATTGAAATTTCCGGGTACCAGCACTTCCTGACCCCACCACATCCTGAATTCTTTCCAGTTGTTGCTTTCAAAACCAATGATGTTTGTCCGGGGACTTAATCCAATGACATCTATACCAAGGATATCCATGAGTTCGGGATCTATTTCACCCAACATCTGATAGGGTTCAGTGACCTTAACAGGGATGTTTCTCAGACCATAATATTCCCGTAATTTTTGTATGGTGAGAACATGTATGCCGGTTACAGGAGTTGCTCCAAAATCAATCGCTATGCGATCCGGAGCCTTATGTGCAAGTGTTGCTTTCAGTCTTTCTTTGGAAGTCATACTCATGAAGTGCGGCGCATTTTTTGCGCAATCTAAATTAGTAAATTTTATTTACGATATACGATATTCGATTTACGATTTACAATTACGATTACGATTAAGATTTAATTCAAATCGAAAACGTAAATCGTAAATCGTAAATATCTTTCTATATTTAACCTACATTCAATGAAATCTGCCATGTCAAGACCTTACACTTTTACCGCCTGGAGGTTAATCCTGTCCGCCCTTTTTATTGTATTGCTTTCCGCATGTACCCGTAAGGAAATTATAGAAATGACCACTTCCTCCCCTGCCGGTAACTGGCAGAAACAATCCATACGGGTCTTGGTAAATAAGGCCTCCCCCACATATACTGAAATTGTAATCGACAGCCTGAAAACTCAGCAGGTCATCACCGGTTTCGGCGGTTGTTTTAATGAACTGGGCTGGGAGGCAATGCAGATATTGGCAAATAAAGACAGGGATGCAGTTATGGCCTCGCTTTTTGATACATTGGGCGGCTGCCGGTTTACCCTCTGCAGAATACCAATTGGTGCAAACGATTATGCCATGGATTGGTATAGTCATAATGAAACACCGGAAGATTACAATATGCATAACTTTTCCATCGCCCGGGATGAACAAAGACTTATCCCCTATATTAAAATGGCCAAGGCGGTCAATCCACATTTGCAGATCTGGGCCTCACCCTGGTGTCCTCCTTCATGGATGAAGACAAATAACCATTATGCATGTGCTTCGAATAAAGAATTCAATGATTTGCCCGACAACAGTCAGGGAACGGAAATGAAAACCCAGTTCAGAATGGAGGATAAAGTATTAAAAGCTTATGCTTTATATTTCCGTAAATTCATCGAATCATACGCCAGGCAGGGTATTACCATATCCGCCATACATCCTCAAAATGAGCTAAATTCATGCCAGGTATTCCCTTCATGCATCTGGCGGCCTGAAGACATTGCCCGGTTTATTGGCGCTTACCTTGGTCCCGGGTTTGAAAGTGCAGGGTTGAATACTTCTATATTCATGGGAACGGTTGAACGTCCGCAAATAGAGCGGGTGGATACCATCCTGCAAAATGCGGCTGCCAGGAAGTATATCCGGGGAGTCGGATTTCAATGGGCCGGTAAGGATGCGATCCCGTTGGTCCATAAAAAATATCCTGGTATGCTGCTCATGCAAACCGAAACGGAATGCGGAGACGGTTCAAACGATTGGAAAGCGGCCCGCCATACCTGGAACCTTATGAGACATTATTTCAGCAACGGGGCCAATGCCTATATGTACTGGAACATGGTGCTTGACGAAACCGGAAAAAGTCAATGGGGATGGAAACAGAATTCGATGATCAGTATTAACCGCAAATCAGGTAAGGTCGTTTATAATCCCGAATTCTACCTGATGAAACATCTCTCCGGATATGTGAGCCCGGGCGCCCGGTATATCCCGGTGGATAACGAAAATTGCCTGGCATTCAAAAATAAAGGCCATATTGTATTAATCCTTTTTAATTCTATAGATCAGGAAAAGGAAGTAACAGTACGGTTCAATTCTCTGGATTATACCATTCCTTTACCTGCAGTTTCAATTAATACGCTGATATTATAGCCAGCATTCCCGGAAGGGAAGTATCATTAAAATCATCTATGTTGAAAAAGGTGCCGGCCTGCGAAAGTTCTTCCGCAGTATGACTTGTAGTCACACCAATTACCCGTATACCGGCTTGAATGGCCGAACGAACACCAGATATTGAATCTTCAAATACAAGGCAGTATTCCTTACCGATTTTCAGGCTTTCAAGTGTTTTCATATACACCTCCGGATCGGGCTTCCCATTGGTCACCTGGGTTTTGTCAACAATTACATCAAAATATTCGGTGATACCCAGTCGCTCCAGGATCAAGCTGATGTTTTCAGGAGGTGCCGATGTGGCCAATGCTATTTTAAACCCGAGTTCCTTAATAAAGTCAAGAAAATTATACAATCCATTGACAGGAAAAATCTGTTCACTGCCTGAAATGATACTGCGGTAGGATGTATCAATTTCCACGGTGTACCTGGATAACTGATCTATAGTCAGGTCAGGTTGCAATAGGTTTCGGATAGCCTGATCACCCGTGGTTCCAAATATAACATTCTTAAACATGTGCTCAGTTACAGCTACTCCGTGTCTTTCAAGGAATTCCTTCCAGGCCATCCGGTGAAAGGGATTGCTGTCGATGATCACACCATCCATGTCGAGGATAATTGCACAATTCATTTTACAAATGTTTTTTCTTCCGGTCTTTAAACTGCTCGATCAATTCCAGGCGTTTCACAATGGATCCGGGTCTCAGTATGGTTCCCGGCGAAAGTACTGCATTAGCTCCGATCTTTGAATTATCACCCACCAGTGCGCCGAATTTATCAAGACCTGTATCCAGTAATTCGTTATTTATATTAATAAAGATCCGTTTATTTTCCCTTTCGTTGTAATGGTTGGCGATAACCGAACCTGCTTCAAAATTCACGTGGTTACCGATCAGGCTGTTCCCTATAAAATTGAAATGGGCAATCGAGGTTTCCCGGGCAATTACACTGGATTTTATCTCACATCCGGGTCCTATGTTCACCTTGTCATCCAATAACACACCACCCCTCAGATAAGCACCTGTGGCCAAAAAACAATCCGCTCCGACAATGACGGTATCTTTCAGAATTACTCCCTGTTCGATCCGGGCTGAGCGGTGAATAGCCTGGTTATTGATGATCCGGTAATCGTTGCCCAGGTGAGACATATATTCCCTGAGGATTTCTTCCAGGCTGGCAGTAATTTGCCACGGCTGAAGATCATCCAATAACTCCGCAGGTAACGGAAATGAATGAATAAAAAGGCCCAGATCGATCATTTCTCATAAAATTCGATGGGTAACCCATCAGGATCCGCAATAAAAGTAAATTGTTTTCCGGTGAGGGAATCCATTCGTATTGGTTCGAAATAAACACCTTGCCTGGTGAGATATGAGCAAACGTCATCAATCCGGTCCACTTCAAATGCCAGGTGCCTTAAGCCGGCTGCCTCAGGATAGGATGGACGTACCGGACTGCCGGGAAATGAAAACAGTTCTACTACTGACTCTCCGTTTAATGCCAGATCAAGTTTGTATGATTTTCTTTCTTCCCTGTAGGTTTCACAGGTAACCGCCAGACCGAGAATGCGCGTATAAAAATCCTTCGACCTGGTATAATCCAGACAAATAATGGCAATGTGGTGGATGCGGTTGAGTTTAAGCATGGTGAAATTTAACGATCAAAGGTAGTGAAATAGTGGAAAAGTAAATGGTGGAAGAGTGGAACACCCTTCCACCTTTCCACCTTTCCACCTTTCCACCTTTCCACTTTTAGTTTTTATCTTTTATCTTTTCATTGTTCATTCTTCATTCTTCATTCTTCATTGTTAATTTCTGACTGTCTCTCAGTTACTCGCTGTCGCTCGTGAGACCGCTGTCGCTTAGTTACTCGCTGTCGCTCGTGAGACCGCTGTCGCTCAGTTACTCGCTGTCGCTCGTGAGACCGCTGTCGCTTAGTTCCACCAACCTGATGAACTCCGCCCTGTAACCGTCCTTGTCATCCCCCTTTGAACCTCGGGCAAGACTTAAAACCTGGTCATAATTAACGGTTCCCTTGTATTCCGAATTACGGAGAAGCATACCAAAACCAGCTACCGCCGCCGAAAATCTGAAATTATCGGAGGTTTCTGAAACCGGCTGAACAAATTGGGATATCACCTCTGTCATTAAAATGCTTCTATCCCCATCCGGTCTTTTGTACCTGAACTTGATCGTGGCGAGTTCTCCGGACTGGGGTACAACAGGCAGAACCTCATTCGTCTGATATTTCAGCTTTCTTACATAATCGGTATGCCTGTTGGTTGTAACAATCTCATACAATGCCGTAACGGTGTGCCCGGCACCCATCTCACCGGCATCCTTTTTATCATTTTCAAAATCCTCTTCATTCAACAACCGGTTTTCATAGCCGACTAACCGGTACTCCTTTACAAAAGCGGGGTTGAATTCAATCTGGATTTTCACATCCTTGGCAATAGTA